>Ga0210096_1000358_pt1 | contig 16563 bp, 13 predicted proteins | sample China_Galinas_PW_4_FD_184864 | JGI IMG/M metagenome (GOLD analysis project Ga0210096, IMG submission 184864) | Wetland microbial communities from San Francisco Bay, California, USA, that impact long-term carbon sequestration - China_Galinas_PWA_D2... | ecosystem: Environmental > Aquatic > Marine... | reverse complement strand
GACACGGATCGCCTCGAGCGACCCGGTCATGTGGCGTGATATCTGTCTGGGCAATCGCAAGGCGCTGACCCGGATGATCGGGTACTTCCGTGAGGAACTGGAGCGCGTCAATGCCGCTATCGAGACTGGCGACGGGCAGGTGCTGATGGATATCTTCACACGCGCCAAGGCGGCCCGCGACAGCTTCCGCATCGGGTGATGGCGGAGCTGCGGTTTCAGGTCGAACCGGGCGGCGAGCTCCGCGGCAGGCATCGCGTGCCCGGCGACAAATCGATCTCCCATCGGGCCATCATATTCGGCGCGCTCGCCGAGGGTCTGACGCAGGTGAGCGGATTCCTCGAGGGCGAGGACTGTCTGGCGACGATGAACGCCTTTCGCGCCATGGGGGTCCGCGTCGACGGGCCGGAAGATGGCAGGGTGACCGTTCACGGGGTAGGCCGGGACGGTCTGCGCAAACCGCGGGGACCGCTGGACATGGGGAACTCCGGCACCGCCATGCGCCTGATGGCGGGATTGCTGGCCGGGCAGCCATTCGATTCGCGCCTGACCGGGGACGCGTCGCTGACCCTGCGGCCGATGCGACGGGTGACCGACCCGCTGCAGGCCATGGGTGCGCGGCTGCAGACCGGAACGCGCGGCACGCCGCCGTTGTCCCTGTCGGGTACTGTGGAACTGCGTGGCATCGATTATGCTATGCCAGTAGCCAGCGCCCAGGTGAAATCCTGCCTTCTCCTTGCTGGGGTCTATGCGCGGGGGCGGACCTGCGTGACCGAACCCGCCCCCACGCGGGACCATACCGAGCGCATGATGAAGGCCTTCGGATATCCCATTGAACGAAGCGAGGGACGGGTCTGTCTCGTGGGAGGCGGCGTATTCTCCGCAACCCGGGTCGAAGTGCCGTCGGATATCTCGTCGGCAGCCTTTTTCCTCGTGGGCGCGAGCATCGCCAGCGGCTCGGACCTGACGCTGCGCCACGTCGGTATCAATCCGACCCGGACCGGGGTGATCGACGTCCTGCGAGCCATGGGCGCGGATATAGAGGTGCTGGATCCGCGTACCGTTGGCGGGGAGCCGGTGGCTGAACTGCGGGTGCGTCCGGCCCGGCTTCGAGGAATCGACGTGCCAACTGAGCTGGTGCCACTGGCGATCGACGAGTTTCCGGCGATCTTCGTCGCGGCGGCTTGCGCTGAGGGCCGCACACGGGTCACCGGGGCAGCGGAACTGCGCGTCAAGGAGACCGACCGCATCCAGGTCATGGCCGATGGCCTCGCCGTCCTTGGCGTGAGAGTGACGCCGACGCGGGACGGGATCGTGATCGACGGTGGGGAAATCTCAGGCGGCGAGGTCGACAGCCGTGGAGATCACCGTATCGCAATGGCATTCGCCATGGCGGGGTTGCGCGCTTCGGCTCCCGTGCAGATCCGGGACTGCCGGAACGTCAACACCTCGTTTCCCGGTTTCGCCGCGCTGGCGGGGTCCGCGGGACTGGGTATCCGGGAGCTGCGGAATGGGGACTGAGGCGATTTCTGTCAAATGACAGTCCATCCTGCTTGTCTTTTCGTCCGTCCTCTGTGTTGCGACAACCGTTCCATTGTTCGACTATGCGCCTGATGTCGCGCCTTGATGACGAACGATCCCGGCGCGGCGCTGTCCCTGCTTTGCTTGGGCACCGGTCTTGGGCTTCCTGCCCAAGCCGTTCACTGCTTCGCAGTTCACCCGGCGGAATCTGGACTGCCATTTTCCGGCAATCGCCTGAATCGCTTGCATGGCGGCATTTGAGCCGCGACCGAGGAGTGTGAGGATGGGCGAGCGCGGTGTCGTGGTGACCGTCGACGGTCCCGGCGGCTCTGGAAAGGGAACGATCAGCCATCTGCTGGCGAAGGCACTGGGCTATCGCATCCTCGACAGCGGGTCACTGTATCGGCTGACCGCCCTTGCCGCGTTGCGCGGCGGCGTGGCGCTGGATGACAGTCCAGCGCTTTCCCGGCTGGCCAGGGAGCTTGCGGTGGAGTTCCGAACCGGCGCCGACGGCGAGCCGGTCACATTGCTGGACGGGGGGGATGTCGGGACGGAGATCCGAGCCGAGGCTTGCGGTGAGGCTGCCTCCCGGGTGGCCGGGGATCCGGGCGTGCGGGCCGCGCTGCTGGAGCGGCAGCGAGCCTTTGCCGGGCCTCCAGGCCTGGTCGCGGACGGGCGCGACATGGGTACGGTGGTCTTCCCGGAGGCTGATACCAAGATTTTTCTGACTGCGAGTCTTGAAGAGCGTGCCCGCAGGCGCTATAAGCAGTTGAAAGACAAAGGAGTTGGTGCTAGATTTGCCGACCTTTTGAACGAGCTTGCCAAGCGTGACGACCGGGATGCAAACCGTGAGGTCGCGCCGCTCAAACCCGCCGAAGACGCCATCATCCTGGATTCGACGGGTTTGAGCATTTCCGAGGTCCTCGAGCAGGCGCTGGCCTGCGTATCGCATTGCCGATGAGACGGGGCGCGGAATTGGCGAGGTGACGATGAACCCTAACACCGGACTTTTACGGTCAGTCGGTAGCGACCCCTGAGGCCCGCAGTTGCGTACGAGTTAACCTTATTTATGAGCGAGAATTTTGCCAAGCTTTTCGAAGAGAGCCTGAACAGCATCCAGATGCGTCCCGGCACCATCATTAACGGGACCATCGTCGATATCCGCAACGACAATGTGTTCGTGCATGCCGGACTGAAGTCAGAGGGGGTCATCCCCATCGAGCAGTTCAGGAGTCCCGACGGCGAGATCAACATTAACGTCGGCGACGTCGTGGAAGTGTCGCTGGATGCCGTGGAGGACGGCTTCGGTGAGACCCGGCTGTCGCGCGAAAAGGCGATTCGGGCCAAGGCCTGGGGCATCCTTGAGGACGCGTTTGAGTCCGACAATCCCGTATCCGGGGTCATTTCCGGCAAGGTGAAGGGTGGCTTTACCGTCGATATCAGCAACGTCCGTGCCTTTCTCCCGGGGTCCCTGGTGGATGTGCGCCCCGTGCGGGATACGTCCTACCTCGAGGGCAAGGAGCTGGAATTCAAGGTTATCAAGCTGGATCAGCGCCGCAACAACGTGGTGGTCTCGCGGCGCGCGGTGGTCGAGAAAGAATACAGTGCGGAGCGCGAGGCGCTCCTCGAGAGCCTCGAGGAAGGACTGGTCCTCAAAGGTGTGGTCAAGAACCTCACCGACTACGGCGCCTTCCTTGATCTTGGCGGCATCGACGGTCTGCTGCATATCACGGACATGGCCTGGAAGCGGGTGAAGCACCCGTCCGAGGTGGTGAACATCGGTGACGAAGTCGAGGTCAAGGTTCTCAAGTTCGATCGCGAGCGCAACCGCGTATCGCTCGGTCTCAAGCAACTGGGCGACGACCCCTGGGTCGATCTTGCCCGCCGCTATCCGGAAGGCACGCGCCTGTTCGGTACCGTGACGAATATCGCCGACTACGGCTGTTTCGTGGAGATCGAGGACGGCGTCGAGGGTCTCGTGCACGTTTCCGAGATGGACTGGACCAACAAGAACGTCAATCCGAGCAAGGTCGTACACGTCGGGCAGGAAGTCGAGGTCATGATCCTGGACATCGACGAGGAGCGGCGACGGATATCGCTAGGCGTCAAGCAGTGCCAGTCCAACCCCTGGGACGATTTCGCTGCGACACACAACAAGGGGGACAAGGTCGGCGGCAGCATCAAGTCGATCACGGATTTCGGTGTCTTCGTCGGTCTGAACGGTGGCATCGACGGTCTGGTACATCTCTCGGATATCTCATGGAGCACTTCCGGCGAGGAGGCCGTCAGGGACTACAAGAAGGGCGACGAGGTCGAGGCAGTGGTGCTTTCCGTCGATCCGGAACGCGAGCGGATCAGCCTCGGCATTAAGCAGCTCGACAAGGACCCCTTCTCAAATTTTGTTGCCGAGCATCCGAAGGGCAGCGTGGTGACTGGCGTTATCAGGGAAGTAGACGCCAAGGGCGCCGTCATCGACCTGCCCGATGGTGTCGAGGGCTCGCTGCGGGCTTCGGAACTCTCGCGCGATCGGGTGGAGGATGCACGCAGCGTGCTCAAAGCCGGTGATGAGGTCGAGGCGAAATTCGTCGGTGTCGACGGGAGACGCCGTATCATCAACCTTTCCATCAAGGCGAAGGAGGTCGCGGACGAGGCGCAGGCCCTGCAAGACTACAGCCGTAGCGGGGAAGACGCGACGACCTCACTGGGAGAGCTGCTCAAGGAGCAGATCGGTGGCGACAAGGACGAGTAGCGCCGGCCGCTTTACCGCTTAGGCGATTGCCGGAGAATGGCAGTCCAGATTGCGCCGGGTGAACTGCGAAGCAGTGAACGGCTTGGGCAGGAAGCCCAAGACCGGTGCCCAAGCAAAGCAGGGACAGCGCCGCGCCGGGATCGTTCGTCGTCAAGACGCGATAACAGGCGCATCGTCGAACGATGTCACTGTTGTCGTAACACAGAGGACGGACGAAAAGACAAGCAGGATGGACTGTCACTTGACAGAAATCGCCTTAGGTTCGTTGATCGATCGGGAGTCCCCTGCGGAAACTCAAGTTTCCGCAGGGACTGGAAGTGCACGGTCGCGAGCGACAGGTACGGGGAAAACGCCAGGTACTTGGTGCTCTATCGTTGTGATATTTACGGGTTCAGAGCCCCTGTGGTCTCAAGTGGCGGTGTTCCCGTGCTCGTCACGAGAACGGGGTATTGCCTGCGAGGCGTGCCTTTCGTGAACGTTGAGCAGGCAACTGAACGCACATTGCGGGATAGGGCACAAGCTATGAACGGTATGGCGATGACAAAGTCCGAGCTGATCGAACAAGTTTCACTCAAGCAACAACACCTTGCGCCCAGGGATGTGGAACTCGCGGTGAATTCCGTGCTGGAAATGATGAGTGGCGCATTATCGGGAGGAGACCGTATCGAGATTCGGGGATTTGGCAGTTTCTCACTTCACTACAGGCCGCCGAGGATCGGGAGAAATCCCAAGACCGGGGAGGCGGTATCATTGCCGGGCAAGCATGTACCCCACTTCAAGCCGGGCAAGGAACTCAGGGACCGGGTCAATCTGTCCAAGGCACCGGTACCGGAGATCGCGGAGGCGGTCGATTCCTGATCGTGTATGGCCGCGTCACGTCCGGACTAGCGCCAATGGCGGGTTTCCGGTTGCGCAACCGGTATCGGGGCGCACCTAAACCGACTATACTTCCGCGATGATGTCCAAAAGGGACGTTCTCCTACGCCTGGGATACCGATCGGATCGCTCGCGTGTCGGTTCTAGGTGACGGGAATGCCGGATGCTCTCCTATGTTGACATTACTCTGGTTCCTTCTTCCCGTAGCTGCCGCTTCTGGCTGGTATGTGGCGAGGAAAACGGACAGACAGCGGTACGAAGGACTGACGTCCTCGATCTCTCCTGAGTACATTCAGGGTCTGAACTACCTTCTCGACGAGAAACCCGACAAGGCGCTAGAGGTCTTTCTGCGGATCGTCGAGGTCGATGCCGAAACCGTCGAGACACACCTCCTGCTAGGGAACCTCTTCCGGCGACGCGGAGAGGTGGACAGGGCAATACGTATCCACCAGAACCTGTTGTCCCGACCCGGTGTGGGTGCCCAATGCAGGCAAGACGCGCTCCTGGAACTGGGCAGGGACTATTTGAAGGCGGGCCTGCTGGATCGCGCGGAAGAGCTTTTTCAGCAAGTGATCGCACAGAACGGACACAAGCGTGCGGCCTGCCGCCATCTGATGGAGGTATACGAACAGGAGAAGGACTGGGAGTCCGCGATACAGGTCGCGCAGCAACTTCAGGACGCCGGCGACTCTCATGAGCCGGTCGTGGCACATTACTACTGTGAGATTGCCGAATCCCGGGATGCCGCCGGACACACTTCCGAAGCGGAGGATCTGGCCAGGAAGGCATTGTCCCGTGATCGGGCCTGTGCCCGGGCTAGTATCCTGCTGGGTGACATGGCGTTGCGGGCATCGCGGTATGGTCGTGCAATCAAGTTCTACAGTAAGGTCTATCAGCAGGACACAGATTACATCTGCATGGTACTTCCACGCCTGAGGGATGCCTATGCGCGCCGTAACGATGCAGAGGGATACCTTGGTTATCTGAGGCAAATCCAGCCATGCGGATGCGATCAGGACATTGTATTCACCCTGCTCGAGAGTTACTTAAAAGACGGGGACCTGCAGCGCGTGGCGTCGGTTTTCGAATCGGAGTTCAGAAAGGAGCGGGTCGCACTGGCGATGGTTCGCGAGTACGTCAAGATGGTGTCGGATGGTGCGATCCCCGATGGTCGTGAGGCCTTGGAAAAGGTTGTAGCCGCACTAGACTCGTATATCGATTCGCAGGTCTCATACCAGTGTAATTCCTGTGGATTCGAATCCAGGGGGTTGTTCTGGCAATGCCCCGGTTGCCACGGCTGGGGAACGGTCAGGCCGGTCGGTTCGCACGTCGCGCAGCCACGCAAAGCTAAGCACTACAGCCTTTGAGTCGCCCTTGCCGGACAGGCCGGGTAGAGCATTTCGTTCGAGTCGGTGTGCCTCCGTGCTTCCGGGTGATGTGTTCAGCGCATCGAGTAGTCCTCCGATACCGCAGGTTTGCGGAGGCGGTCTAGACGCGCTCGATTCCTGACCCACGGTGCGATCGAGCACCATCAATTACAGTATCGGCCAGTGTTATATGTCACCGGTCGCGCAGGCCGCACCATTGGCGGAAGGTGGCGGCCAGTCATTGAGCAGAGGAATCTATGGGCAAGAAAATAAAGAAAGCGGTTTTTCCGGTGGCGGGTTTGGGTACGCGATTTCTCCCGGTCACCAAGGTTAATCCGAAAGAGATGCTTCCGGTCGTCGACAAGCCGCTCGTTCAATATGCCGCCGAGGAGGCCGTGGCGGCCGGTATCGACGTGTTGATATTCGTGACGGGCAGGAACAAACGCTCCATTCCGGATCACTTCGACAAGGCTTACGAACTCGAGAGCCAACTGGAGGCCAAGCACAAGACGCAATTGCTGAAGGTGACCAGGGAAATACTGCCTCCGGGTGTCACCTGTGTCTACATTCGCCAGTCGGAGGCCCTCGGTCTGGGACACGCGGTTGCCTGCGCCCAGTCGGTTATAGAAGACGAGCCCTTTGCCGTTATCCTGGCCGACGATTTGATCGACGACGGCGAGCGGGGTTGTATCAAGCAGATGGTGGCGGTCTACGAGGAAAACCAGTGCGGGGTCATCGGCGTCGAGCAGGTGCCGAAGGCAGAGATCAGCGGTTACGGTGTCGTGGACGGGACCGAGAAGGGTGATCGGCTCTGGGAAGCTCGGGGCCTCGTGGAAAAGCCCTCGCCCGAGGATGCGCCGTCGAATATTGCCATCGTGGGACGATATATCCTCGAATCATCGATCTTCGACCATTTGCGGCAAACGCGCAGGGGGACCGGTGGGGAGATACAATTGACCGACGCCATCGAACGACAGATTCAGTCGGGTGAAAGCATCATGGCCTACGAGTTTGAGGGTATCCGCTACGACTGCGGAAGCAAACTCGGGTATCTTCAGGCGAACGTCGAGCTGGCTTTGAAGCACCCGGAACTGAAAGACGATTTTCGTGAATATATCCATTCACTGAAGACCTGAGCGAAAGTCCGGCAGACCCGATACCGGGGAGCGGTCGCCCCGATGTTTACCCGTCTGAGCACTACGATAGTGATGCCGGGCGGGACGCTGTCCGATGCCGCTACCTGGGTTATCAGTATGAAATACCGATCCTCTGAAACCCGCCGTTCACGATGAATGTCAACAGAGCCCAGGCTCTGTTGACATTTGTCTGGGCGAGTGGATTCTCGAGGGATTTTTCGTCCTGACAAGGCGGATTCGATGCGCAATGCCGCCCCATTGCAAGTCGAATCCAACGCCGTCAGGGCGGAAAAGATCCGTAAAGCCGCCGTCCACGATGAATGCCAACAGAGCCTAGCCTTGACCGGTCCGTTTCAGCGCCTCGACTCCGTACCAGGCGGCACCATACAACCCCGCCTTGGGATTCAGGATCACGTGCACCGGCATTCCGGAGACCAGGGAGGAGAAACGGCCCTTGTCGGCAATGGCGCTGAGAAAATCGGGCTGTTCGAGACGCTCGAGTATGCGTGGCGGGATCCCACCACCGAGATAGATCCCGCCACCGGGCAGGAGCGTGACGGCCATGTTGCCGATCACCGTTCCCAGGACATGGACAAACATGTCCAGAGTCGCTTCGCAGAGCTTTGATTTCTGCTCGAGAGCCGCCTGGACGATGATCGGGGTCCGATCCGTGGCCCGTTTCAGGTCTTCCCGCAACCAGTCCGGCTCCGTAAAGCTTCGCTGTTCCTTGAAGAAATCGTAGATGTTCGGCAGTTGGCTGCCCGAGCAGATACGCTCGAAACTGACATGACCGTAGCGTCGCTGCAGGAACCCCAGCAGTTCGATCTGCTGAGGGTTCTGCGGGGAGAACGAGGCATGACCGCCCTCGCTGGCGCAGGCCAGATATCGATCACCGGCCCACACCAGAAACGCGATTCCCAGACCGGTTCCTGGGGCGATCACCGCCATATTCCCTGCGGGGTTCGTAGTGCCCTGGTTGAGCGTGCGGATGTCGTCCTTTACGAGGTGAGGAACGGCCGTGGCGATGGATTCCAGGTCGTTTAGCAGGTACACATCGGGAATATCGAAGGAATCGCCAATGACATCGGCACTGATGACCCACGGCAGGTTTGTGGTCTGCGCACGTCGGTTCTTCACCGGACCGGCCACGCCAAAGCTGGCAGCCACGGGCTGTGCGTGGGTTTCGCGCAGATACTCCTCTATGATGGCTTCGAGGGAACGGTATCCGCCGCTCTCGTAGCGGATCTCATGCAGCATTGCGCCGGCAATATCCCCCTCTTTGGGCCACAGGGCCAGGACGGTCTTCGTGCCGCCGATATCTCCCGCAAGAATCATGATTCTGTCCCCCCCGTTCCGCCCGATCTACACCTCGATTACCCCGTTACGAATAGCTATTCGCACGAGATCAGCGGTCGACTTGGCATTAAGTTTGTGGAGTATGTTCCTTCGATAGACATGTACTGTCTTCGGGCTAAGAAAAATCTCCTTGGCAATATCATTAACCGACTTACCCCGGGCTAACGTCGCGAAAACCTGGAATTCCCTGGGAGTCAATCCCTTTAGTTCCGCTTTATTTCCGCTCACATGGTCCAGTGCAAGTTCCGTCGCAACGTCCCGGCCAATGAACCGTTCGCCTCGTGCAACTTGCCGAATAGCCGCGATGAGTTCCTCGGCAGCACATCGTTTGCTGAGATATCCCGCAGCACCACGTTGAAGCGCCGTAGACGGGAAGGGCTCGTTCTCGTGTACACTGAGGACCAGGATCCGGGTTTCAGCAGCAACACGCCTCAGTTGCGGAATGAGCTCCAGTCCGGTCATGCCCGGCATTGACAGATCGATCACTGCAACGTCTATGCTGAGATTGGAACACTGTTCCAGGGCACTCGCACCACTTTCTGCCTCCGCCACAACCGTGATCCCCTCTGCGGTCTCCAACAGACGCTGGAATCCGGCCCGGACGACCGCATGGTCATCCGCCAACAGCACGCGAATCGTTTCTCGGATCATGAGACCTCGTCGATTGCTCTCTCCTTGACCGGAATGGCGACCGTAATCAGGGTGCCTTTCCCCGGCTCGCTTTCCAATTGAAACGTACCGTTAACTGCTCGCAATCGCTCGCGCAGGCCGATCAAGCCGAATCTATCCGTCTTCGCTTCCGTATCCATACCACGCCCGTCGTCATGAATCCGCATTCTAACGACATCTCCACTCTCGCCTGGCAGGAGTTTGTCACCCCTTGCGACTTCAATCCAGATATTTTTCGCATCCGCATGCTTCGTTACGTTGGTTAGCGCTTCCTGGAGTACGCGATACAGCGTGATATTGATTTTCTCTCCAAGCGTGTCCAGCCTGCCGGAAAAGATATGATGACAATCCACGCCGTAGTCGCCCAGCTTTGCTGCCGAGATACCTGTTTGCAGCGTCGCTTCCAGGCCCAGGTCGTCCAAGGTACTTGGGCGAAGCCTGCGCATCATACTGTGGACGATGTCATAGACATGTTCAGTGACCTTGACAATCTCATCTGCACTACGCACGATTTTTTTTAAACACCTGGTTTCCGGTTCGTACATCGGGCATTGGTTTGCCAGCTCTTTCACGAGAGTCGCATCCGTCTTTATGGCTGTGAGGCATTGACCCATCTCATCATGGAGATTGCGGGCCAAGGCACGGTGTTCGGCCTCTCGGACGTTGATTAGTTTGCTTGTAAGGCGCCGATTCTCTTCGATTGTGGTTCGGGCCTCTTCTTCCGCCCATTTTCGCTCGATCACCTCTTTTCCCAAGGCGCGGTTCGTTCGCGCAAGTTCACTTTTCCGCGACCTTACCTGGCGTCTCACCAACACATCATTAAATAGTAAAAAGAGTATGACGGCCACGATTAAAACAACCCAGTACCAATGCTGCCTAATCACGTCAACAATGTGTATTCGGCCCGATGTTCGGTACGGACCTATCTCGAGCTCCCTGAAAAGCTCGTGAACTGGTTGATAGTCAAGTGGTACCGTCCAACCGGCGTACTGTCCCGACACAGCGGCCGCGTGATTTTCCGGCATCTTCAGCAACGCAATCGTTACGGCTTTGGCCAGTTCATCTGATGTATTGCTGGTTTTTGCGAATGCCCACTCCGGGTACAGACGAGTACTGTAATAAAATGGAAAGCTTTCAGATGTCTGTTGGTTCAGAATACGAAAATCCTGTAGTTGAATCTTTCCTTCCGCGGCCATGTGCTCAAGTATTCCCGTTCTTACCGTGCCCGCGTCGATTAGCCCGTCTCTGACACTCAGAATGACATTGTCTTGTGGAAATCCGAAAAACCGGAGGCTAGAGAAGTCGCTGAACGGTTCGATACCAGCATCTTTTAGTTCCCGCCAAGCCACCTGGAAACCACCAAAGGCGGCCTTGTCCACTGCACCAAACGACCTGTTTTCCAGGTCGGAAATTGTATGTATATCGTCACGGTCGGCCCGAGTGAAGATGACGGCACCGAAAACTGTGTAGGGCTTGCCATGCCGGAGGTTCCTCATTGTCACGATTCTTGATATTCCAAAGAGTCTCTCCAGCTCTACATAGTTTCCAGGATTTGTCAGAACGAAATCGACTTTGTGTTGCTCAAGCGCACTGGACATCTCGTCCAGCTCAAGGGGTATCAGATAGAAGGTATGTTCGAAAATCTCGTCAGTGAGGTAACGAATCGTACGTGTCCACATTTTTATGCATGTATTGTCACCGCGAATAGACAGTACACCCACAGCCACTCCGCGCGATTCGGCGAGCGCACTGTTTGCCCCAGAATCCACCATGAATACTACTGCTGAGAATACAAGGAAGAGCCTTTGTATCATTCGCATTTGAATACTTCGTTTGCAGAATATGATCACCACTAAGATCCTAAACGAACAATCGTTTTCTCGTCCTTCCTCAGATCGATATTGCAGAGAAGGGTTCTCCCCAAAGGCAAAGATTCGATCTATTCTGACTGCTGAACACCGATCTCCTTGCGTCTGATTTGAAGAGACCAGCAAGAAACCATCAGGGGCGATCTCTCGTCAGGATGCAGGACCTGCGACGGGAGGACGTACACGTGCTACAAGGATTCGAGTCACTCACGACTCGTCCAGTCCGTAGTCAATATTCCAGCAGTCAGGAGTATGCACCCTGCAATATGTTTGCATTATCCAAGAGTCCATTCACCACGTATGTGCGAATACTTAGGAAAAATGCCTAGAGAAATGTAGCATGTCGCCAATATTCAATCTCATGCAGTCCTGGTAGTCTGCAGACATGTGAAACGGTGCGCCGACTGGGTACACGGTACGAGGGGGCTGCATCAACGTTCCTCGAGTGTCGTGCGCAAGCTGTCAGGCGGATGGGAATTCCAAGCATTCCCAGCCGCTCGTACAGGCATGTGCTTATGTGGATCCGGTGGATCTACAAGTCGCCTATGTCTCCAGGATTCCACAACTTTGTTCGTGATTTATCCGCAGGAAGGTGTATATGATATCGCCGTTTTTGTTTCGCAGTATTGCAAGAGGTTACGTCAATCAGGGGAAGGGGCTGGCGCGCTTCATTTCGCTTGGACTCACGTTGCTGGCTGGCCCTTGTTTTATGAATGAACAGGCGTACGCAGAGGGCGCCTATGCCGAGATGTCCAGCGAGCGGTACGTACCCACAGTCGACACGTGGCAGAAACGACGATTGTACGCACCCACCAGTACTGAGCTAAGACAGGAGAAACGTGGTTCAATTATGATCTACGAAGGCCTCACCGACACTGATGTAAGATACGCAGTTGATCATCACTTTGATCGCCTGGAGGCGATGATGTTTGTCGGCACCATCCTGACTGATGAGCAGGGGAGCGCAAAGCTCGATGCCGACACAGGAGACGCTCTCGTCGAAGACGATGGATGCGACTGAACGGCATCCGGACTTGCAGCCTCGGTCTTCAAACAAGATACTGAGATTATTATAGCTCCCCATCATGGACGCACATCTGCATCGTGCCGTTTCCTGAGGATAGGGAAGTTTTCCAGGCCCTTCGGGAATTCGGAACGGCTGCCTGATGCCCAGCCTGCGGCGGTGAGGTACGGAGGATCGCGTGTATCAAGGATCCCGAGGCAATTGAGAAGATTTTCACCTGCCTCGATGCGAAAGCCGCTTTCTACGCCTTTGGTAAGATTTCCGGGCTAGGCGAGGAAATAGACTGCGAGGGGTGTGGTCACCAGGCTCAGGCTGTAAGTCAACACCACCAACGCGGAGGCGAAAGCGCCGTCACACCCATAGCGCGCCGCCAGCACGGCGGCGATGGTACCCGAGGGCATTGCTGCCTCGATGACGAGCACCTCAAGCGCGAGACGCCCCATGGAATCCAGGCGTGCCAGTTCGGCCGCGACCCAGGGGTCCACCATCAGCTTGATCGCTGCCACCGCAGCCAATGCCGGACCGAGTTGCCGCAAGGAAATTGGCCGTAGCAACAGCCCGATGGTCAACGCGATCAGCAACAACATGCCGCCCTGCAGCGCGTCCAGGAACCGATAGAGCGTCGTGGTCAGAACATTGTTCGGCAGGTCGATGAAAGAGGCGGCAACCCCGAGCACCAGCGCAAAGAAAAGCGGCGAGATCAGGAAGGAGCGCACCGCCTTCAATACCGCCTCACCACTATTGCCACCGCCGCCGAAATAGGCGGCAATGGGAATACCAATCAGAAACACCGGCAAAGTGGAACCTAGGGTATTCATCACTACCGCATCTACCATGGCCGCATCCGTGTTGGGAAACACCTGCCCGATGAGCACATAGCCCAAGGAGGCAGAACTCCCGAACCCTGCTACCATGACCACGGCGCCCAACTGCGCGGACGCTAGCCGCAGCAAACGGCCGATCAGGTAGGCGACGATCAGGCTGCTGAACACCGCCACCAGCATGATCAACCCGAGCATGATAAGACGCGGCTCGAGCGATTGCCGAGACAGACTGTTAAAAACCACCGCTGGAAGGCAGAGGTCCATGACCACGCGCGTGAGTCCCGGCGCATAGCTGTCGTCGACAGCGCCGCGGTGTTTTAGCCAGACCGAGATCAGAATCAGCCCAATAAGCACGAACAGGGCCTGGATTAGATTTGCGAACAAGGGTATGTCTCTAGGGTTGGAAGTGGAAAATCGCCGCCAATGCTACCGCAACTCGGGCAGCGTCTCGACCCCCGACCATCGAGAGCGCAAAGCCGCGAAATCGAGTTAGATGGGAGTTCAGCGACTGGAAACGCCGCTACGGCAAGGTCAACGAGCACAACGCCTGGATCCCTCGCGACCACTGGCTGGAGGACTGGGAGAAGCGAGCCATTGTCGAGTACTACTGGGCTCTGTTGACATTCAAACATCCTGTTCCGGCTGCAGCACGATAGTCGCCAGTGGTGGCAGGGTGAGACTGATGGAACAAGACCTGTTCATCCAGGGTAGTTCGTCTGTGATCAGGGCGTCACCGCCATTGCCCATATCACTGCCGGCGTAGGAAGCCGAGTCAGAATTGAAAATTTCGTGGTATCGACCGGCCTCCGGCACTCCGATGCGGTAGCCATGATGTGGCTGCGGAGTCAGGTTGATAACCACAACCACAATCTGATTGTCGCCGCGACGCACGAAACTGAGTACGGAGTTGTCTGCATCATTGCAGTCCAACCATTCGAAGCCACGCCAGTCGAACTCGTATTGATGCAATGCGGGAAGCGCCCTGTATAGTCTATTCAGTTGCTTCACCAGTCTTTGTACCCCCTGGTGATAGGGATAATCCAGTACGTACCAATCGAGAACCTGAGTGCTGTTCCATTCCTGTCCCTGGCCGAATTCCGTACCCATAAACAGCAATTTCTTACCCGGGTGGCAGAACATGTATGTATACAGGGCCCGCAAATTGGCAAAACGCTGCCACTCGTCACCGGGCATCTTGTTAACCATTGATTGTTTTCCATGCACTACTTCATCATGAGAAAATGGCAACATGAAGTTCTCAGTAAAGGCATACAGCATGCTGAATGTCAGTTTTCCCTGGTGATAACGCCGGTAGAGCGGATCTTCACTCATGTATTCCAGTGTGTCGTTCATCCATCCCATGTTCCACTTTATGTCGAAGCCAAGGCCGCCTGTCCAAGTGGGATGGGAGACTTGCGGCCAGGATGTTGATTCCTCGGCGACCATGAGAATACCTGGCTGTTCTTCATGAACCGCGACATTGAGATCTCGCAGGAAATCCAGTGCTTCCAGGTTCTCTCGTCCTCCGTACTTGTTCGGTACCCATTCGCCCTCTTCCCGTGAGTAGTCCAGATAGAGGATGGACGCCACAGCATCTACACGTAAGCCGTCGATGTGCATCTCCTCCAGCCAGAACACGGCACTGGACAACAGGAAGTTCTTTACCTCGTTGCGACCGAAGTTGTAGATGAGAGTCGACCAGTCGAGATGTTCACCGAGTCGCGGATCGGCATGTTCGTAGAGAGGCGTACCATCGAACCTGGCAAGACCATGCGCGTCCTTCGGAAAATGCGCTGGCACCCAGTCCAGCAGGACTCCGATTCCTTTCTGGTGGCAGGTATCGACAAAATAACGGAAATCGTCAGCTGTACCGTAACGGCTGGTTGGCGCGAAGTACCCGGTGGCCTGGTAACCCCAGGAGGGATCGTAGGGATGCTCGGTAATAGGTAACAACTCGATGTGCGTGAAGCCCATTTCACTGACATAGTTAACCAGGCTTTCCGCCAGTTGCCGGTAGGAAAGAAACTCACCTTCCGGGCCACGCTGCCAGGAACCCATGTGCACCTCGTAGGTTGACATAGGTATATGCTGCCAGTCGAGTGACCGCCGCTGATCCATCCATACCCTGTCATCCCACGCATAGCGAGTGGGATTGGTAATGATCGACGCCGTGCGTGGTCTCACCTCAAAGGCCTGGCCGTAGGGGTCTGCTTTCAACAGGATTTCTCCGCTGTCCCGGTTGCGGATCTCGAACTTGTAGAGGTTGCCGGCTTCCAGATCGGGGATGAACAGTTCCCAGACACCGCTGCCACCGCGTACCCGCATTGGATGCCGTCGTCCGTCCCACTGGTTGAATTCGCCCACCACGCTTACACGTTCTGCATTCGGTGCCCAAACCGCAAACAGGATGCCCGCCACCTCATCAACAGCATGAACGTGGGCTCCTAGAAAGCGATAGGCATGGCGATGCCGGCCTTCGCTGAATAGGTGCAGATCAAAGTCCGAGAGCTGTTGTGGAAAACTGTAGGGATCATGCGCGATGCGCTCGTGCTGCGCCGAATCTATCCAGATCAGATGGTAGCGATCGGGTACCGTTCCCGGCGTCCCTCGCCATTCGAACAGGTCGGTGTTGGGAATACGGTCCAAGCGGACGTTTCCTTCTGCAATCGTGACCGCATCTGCTTGCGGTAGATAGACACGAATCAGATCCAGGTCTTGCCCCGGGTGTTTGCCAAGCACGCTGAAAGGGTCATGGTGACGCGCCTGGGATATGCGTTCGAGTTCTTGCTCCAGAATATTGCTTTCCATCATTGTTCCTCAATTTCGATTTGAATCGTAGGCGAAGTATCATTGATTCCCCGTTATTCGGAAAGATGGATATCATTGATAAATTGCGAGGTCGAATTGCTGCATTAGAGGCTGAGAACAGAAGGCTCAAAGGCCCGTTATCCAAAAAACAGCGGCAATAGTAGCAAACCACCATCGAAGCGATTGCGAGGCATCAGTTCCCGCTTCAGTCTGGCGCTGCCTGTCCAGCGATCGATTTCAAACGGCGTTTCAAAATCAGACAGAAGCGGGAACTGATGCCTCGCAATCGCTTCGTCAACGAGGCTTTTTGCCACGGGCCATAGCTGGACGAGCGAGAGCGATAACACGGCAAGCTGCAGGGAGAGTCG
>Ga0210096_1000355_pt1 | contig 16656 bp, 20 predicted proteins | sample China_Galinas_PW_4_FD_184864 | JGI IMG/M metagenome (GOLD analysis project Ga0210096, IMG submission 184864) | Wetland microbial communities from San Francisco Bay, California, USA, that impact long-term carbon sequestration - China_Galinas_PWA_D2... | ecosystem: Environmental > Aquatic > Marine... | reverse complement strand
CTCCAATGCACGCCGCTGCGGAAGTGGCTGAGCACCGGGCAGAAGCGCTGCGCCCAGTGATCGAGGCAGCGATGCAGGGTGCTCGCCTCCAGGCTGTCGGCGAGGCGTTGGGCGGCGGCGGGGTCGGTGCGAACAAGTGGACAGGCACCATTTGGAACCGCCATCACCGAGCCGGGGTGGTAGGCGCGGGCGGTGGAGGCGTTCGAGGCGCAGTATCGGTGGCAGGCACTGCGACGGCAGGTTGAGCCGATTCTTGCAGGTGTGGACTTCCTTGTTACGCCTACAGCGCCGACCTGGGTATCGGCCGGACGAGGTGGAGCGCGAGCCGGTGGCACTGAACAGCCGGCTTGGCGTCTATACCAACTTTATGAACCTGCTGGATCTCGCGGCGGTCGCGGTGCCTGCGGGGTTTCGGGGTGATGGGGTGCCGTTTGGGGTCACGTTGTCTGCGGACGCCTTTTCTGACGAGCCCTGGCTCAGTACGGGGATCGGCTGCGTCGGGTCTTTGAGGTGCCCAGGGGGGCTATTGGGCCTGCTCGGCGCGCGGCTTCTCTTGTGGGCGGGGGCTCCGAGGATCGGGAGATACTTCGGCTGGTGGTCTGTGGGGCGCACATGGAAGGGTTGCCGCTGAGCCTGCAGCTGCTGGAGCGCGGGGGACGGCTGGTGCGTCGGACGCGAACGGCTGCCTGTTGCCGGCTGTTTTTCCACCCTGGGGGTCGCCGGCCAGGCCGGGGTTGATTTGGGACGAGTGCACAGGGGCGCTTTGGAACTCTGGATTCCATTCGAAGAAGGATCGACATTCGCTTAAAGGGCTCTGACCCCTGCGAAATTGACAAGTGTGTTGACATCAACTACACATCCGCCTAGGGTTCGTGTATCTATTGTGTTTCCGGAGATTCCCATGCGCGATGCCGCCATCAACCTTCGGGCCTTGCCCGAGCAACGGGACCTGATCGACCAAGCCGCGCAACTGCTGGGCAAGAGCCGCTCGGATTTCATGCTGGAGGCCGCCTGCGACAAGGCTCAGGCAGTGCTGCTCGATCAGGTGTTCTTCAGTTTGAACGAGGCCAAGTTCCGCGAGTTCACGGCCCTGCTGGACGCGCAGCCGGCGCCGAATCTCGGACTTGAACGCCTCATGGCTGTCAAGGCGCCTTGGCATGAAGAGGCGTGAGCCTGCGCCCGCCCGAACCGCTCGCCCAGCTTCACAAACTCGACGCTTTCTCCTGCGGGGAGCCCGTTCTCGACGACTGGCTCAAACGTCGCGCCTTCGCCAATCAGGTCAGCGGGGCCAGCCGCACCTTCGTGGTGGCGGATGCCGAGCACACGGTGCTCGGCTACTACGCCCTGGCCGTCGGTGCGGTGGCACACCAAGCTGCCACCCGTTCGGTCCGACACAACATGCCCGATCCGGTGCCGGTAATGGTGCTGGCACGCCTGGCGGTCGACACGCGCGCCCAGAGCAACGGGCTGGGAGCGGCCTTGCTTCAGGATGCGGTCGGCCGCGCCGTGGCCGTGTCGCAGAACGCCGGGGTGCGGGCCTTGCTGGTGCATGCCCTGAACGAGCGCGCCTGGAAGTTCTACGAGCGCTACGGCTTCCAGGCCTCGCCCGCCCATCCGATGACCCTGATGCTGCGTTTGGCGGGCACGCGGCCCTGATTGCCCTACAGGGGGTCTTCCGAACGCCGTTACCCGCATTTTGGACAAGATTTCATGCGCGCCGTCATTCGTCGAATCGAGTGTGCGACTCCATGCGAGGGAGTTGAAGCGGGGACGGCGGAGCATGCCCTCTCTATCGAAGTCGTGCAGGCCTCCCCTGGGAGTCGGTCGCCTCAATGCGCATTTCGTGGGGGACTTCAGCCCGCAAGGAGGGTTTCGCTGAGATGGGCGAGGATCCGCCCATCCAGCCAGGACTTGGCCCGCCAGGGAAACGGCCCCTGGACGAAGCCCACGTGCCCGCCGTGCTTGGACAGCTCCAGGGTGACCAGGGGGCTCAGCGCAGCGGCTGTCGGACAGGTCTCGGGAAACATGAAGGGGTCGTCCAGGGCGTGCAGGATCAGAGTGGGGACAGCGATCTGCCCCAGGAATTGGCGCGAGCTGCTGCGGGTGTAGTAGTCGTCCACACCCGCGAAGCTGTGCAGTGGGGCGGTGATCTGGTGGTCGTAGGCGCGAAAGCTGCGCAGCGAGTCCGGGTCCACGCTCAGGGGTGAGGGTAGGATGGCGAACTTGCGTCGGTAGCTGGCGCGCAGTCGGCGCAGCAGGTGGCATTGATACAGGCGCGACAGGCTTTGCTCCAGGCGCCGGGCGGCGTCGGCCAGCAGGAGGGGACGGAGACGGCGACCGCCTTCCTGACGGGCGCATCGGCACCCTGCTCTCCGAGCCATTTCAGTAGCTGGTTGCCACCCAGGGAGAAGCCGACGACAGCGCTCACGGGCCTGTCCGTCCGGGCCAGCGATCGGACGACCCAGTCGAGATCGCCGGTCTCTCCGGAGTGATAGCTTCGCGGCAGCCGGTTGGGCTTAAAACAACTGTAAAACAACTGGACAGGCATTAATCAGAGCCCTGCTCGACGAGAGCGCGGTGCTTGCCTGCCTCGCCTACGTGGACTTCAATCCTGCGCGCGCCGCCATCGCCGAGACCCCCGAGGCCTCCGACTACACCTCCATTTAGCGGCGCATTCGGACCTTGCAAGCCGCTTCCGCGTTTTGCACTGATGGCGAGAACGCCGAGCAAGATATCGCTCCGGGTCCGAAGCGGCCCCTCCCCCAGAGCTGTACCCCTTCGTGGGCGGCATCCGCGAAGGCGGGCCCGAAGGACTACCGTTCAACCTCGCCGGCTACCTGGAGCTGATCAACTGGACCGGACGGGCGGTGCGCGACGACAAGCGCGGGGCCATCGCCGAGGATCTGCCGCCGATCTTGGAGCGGATCGGCATCACCCGAGCCGCTTGGCTGCAGCTGGCCGAGGACCTCGAGACCCATTTCTGCAGCTGGATCGGTCAAGCCGAGCATGTCGAGCGGGTTTGCAAGCGAGAGCGTCAGCGCTGGGCGCGCGGCATCCGCGCCTGCCGGCGGCTGCTTCCCAGCTGAGCGCCCTCAGCTCTCTCCCAAGAATCCCGTAACCGCACCCGATAGAGCATCGGGGGGAAGCCCGTGGCCGGCTTCCGGTCCAACCTTCTCATTCCAGGCGATTGGCCCATTTTGGCCGCCATTTCTCCACGTTGGAGTCGCTGTTAGCCCCAGATAGGGGCACAAGCGAGCAAGCTCGGACTCTGGCTTCCGGGGGGTCCCAAAAGATGGATGTCCAATTCTTTCAATTCTTTGTCGAAGTCTATCTGATCAAGCTGCGGCAGGCGCTGGAGTCGGCCATCAACGCCAACGAGCGCGTCGAGATCCGCGGAAGCTGGTATATTTTACGGACTGCCGATCGTTCGGCTTTTCGAAAGGTCGAAGCCATGACTTCCGTCACCCTCTCCAGCAAGTTTCAGCTGTCCATCCCCAAGGCCATCCGTGAGGAGATGCACCTGAAGGCGGGCCAGAAGTTCGCCATCATCCCTAAAGGCGACACCATCGTATTGGCCCCCATCCGTTCCTTGGATGAGATGCGGGGCATTTTGAGCGGCGCCGATACCAGCAACTACCGGGATCGCACGGACCGCCTGGAACGTTACGAATGACCCTGGTCGACACCTGCGTTTGGATCGAGTGGCTCACGGAAGGGACGCTGGCGCAGAGCTTTGCCCCGTACATGAGGGCCCCATCGGATCTGCTCGTGCCGACCGCGGTACAGTACGAGCTGTACAAGTGGGTAAAGCGCGAATCCGACGAGACCACCGCCCTCGACACCATCGCCCTCGCCGACGGCAGCCTGATCGTCCCTCTGAGCTCCGAAATCGCTCTCTTGGCTGCGGATTTCTCACTCTCACACAAGCTCGCCTTCGCCGATGCGGTGATCTACGCCAGTGCCCGCAAGTACAAGGCCGACCTTGTCACCTCCGACGACCATTTCGAGGGCCTGCCGGGGGTGACCTACTTCTCCAAGAAGGAGAACTGATCACGCGATGGACACCGGGAACGTCAAGCGATAAGCCCCTAAACTTCATCGCCGCTGTCACTCGCCGTGCCGCCAAGTTTGGCCTCCCCGCCAAGGGTGCATCTCCCGTGCGCGAGGAGGGGCAGCTCGTCATCATCCTAGAAACCGCAGTTGACCGCTTCGTGTGGCTAGCAAGTAATTGGTTTGCAGATAGATTTGAAGAAACTCGAGACTCACCTGCCGGGTGAGGACCGCTACGACCACCAGGGCACGCACGGCGCGGCGCCTGGCGGCGTTACAACTCGTTGGAATAGATGAACTATTGCGCCTCGTGTTCGAGCGGCTGCGTCGATTCACTGGATCGACAGGTCCGCTCTCACCTTGCCAGACACCACGCCGCACGCACCCTGGCGGCCGTTCAACTGCGGTTTCTAGGATCATCGAGGGCCATCCGTACCAGAAAGCGGGGGCACCCAGCGCGCTAGGCTCGCCGCCCACATCCAGCAGCAGGGCTTCGGCCACGTCCTGGAGGCCGCCGCCTACACCTGGTTCAACCGGCTCACCGCCATCCGCGACATGGAGCTGCACGGATACCTGGACCACAGCTTCCGTGTCCTGAGCCACCCGGACAGGAACGCCCTGCCCGAGATCCTGGAGCACGCCCACACTGTCCCGTCGACCTGCCGGGCCTTGACCGCGACCGCGTCGTCGAGCTGAAGATGGACGGTACCCGGGACGAGGAGCTGTACCGGGACTTGCTGCTCGCCCAGTGCCGCGCCCTGAACCGAGCCATGCCCTTTCTGTTCGAGCCGGTGAACGACGAGACCGAGCTGCTGCTGCCGGACAGGAAGACGTGGACAGGTGGGGAAGACGTGGACAGGCACGTTTTTTCGCTGTCATTGCTGCCCATGGGCCCGCTTTGGGCGCCATTTTTTCGCGTTCGAATCACTCTTAGTCCCGGATAGGAGCAGAAGCGGGCACGCGCGGCCTCCCGCTTTCGGGGGGTCCCAAAACATGCATGTCCTTTTCTTTACTATCCTTTTATTTACCCCGCCTCACAGCAAGCGCTTGGCGACATATTCGTCAATGCTCGGCAAGTCCTTGATGAACACAATACCGGCCAGCGGTTTCTGACGGCTGACGCCGGCTCCTCCGGCCACGATCTCGACGTTTCCCGCAACCTGCTGGCGCAAGCCGTGTAGCGCCGGCTGTATCTGCCTAGGCGGAAAGGCGCTGCTGAAGGAGAGCGCTACCGCGTCGACGCCGTGCGCCTGGACCGCCCGCGCGATTTCCTCGCCCGGCGTCTCGGCGCCGAGGTAGATGCAATGCGCGCCTTGCAGGGTGAACAGGCAGGCGGCCATCAGCAAGCCCAGCGTATGCGCCTCGCCGGGCAGGGTGGTCATGAGAATGCGTGGCTGGCCTTCCAGGGTGTCGACGGCTTCCAGCGCCTGTCTCAGCGTCGAGGCCGCGATGTCCGAAAAGAGGTGCTCCTCGAACACGCGGATCTCTCCCCGTGACCAGGCCTCGCCTACCGCGGTGCACATGGGGGCCATGGTGTCCTGGACAAAATGCTTCAGCCCCTGGGCTTGCAAGAGGCGCTTCAGGGTGGCCCGGAGCTTCAGCGGCTGATGCTTCCTGAGAAGCTCGAGCAGCTCGGTCACGACCGTCGTCTCTGAGCTGCCCTGGCTGCCGAGTGGTGGCGTTGCAACAAGTCCGGCCAACTCGGCTTCGCTCATCCCCAACAGCCTAGATGGCCGGTAGCCTCTGTCAAGAAGCCGTTTTATTGTCCTCAGCCGGGCGATCTGCTCACGGCTGTAGACCCGGTCTCCGTGCTCGTTGCGATCCGGAGCCGGGTAGTGGTAGCGCGCTTCCCACTTGCGCAGCACATCCTTGGACAGGCCGGTCTCCTGCTCGACCACCGCGATCGGTACGCCGTCTGTCGCTTTCTTCATTTTGTCCTGGACAAAGCGTTGACAAACAAGTTTATGGTCTCTATCTTAGGCCTAAATCCACGTTTGTCCAGGACAATACATGAACAACACAAGAGCGAGCGCGCAATCTGCCGTACTCCCCAGGCCAGTGCAGCGGTCCGTCTTCAAGCTGTCCATGCGCCTGCTGGTCGGAGCCGCATCGATGGCGGTGCAGGCAATCGTCCGCCCCTCCTCAGCCGGCACTTCGACCGTCTGCAGGACGGCCAGTGAGCCCGATGACGCGAAGCCGATCTTGCTGTTGAAGTTGGAGGTCCGGTCATGAGCGGCGCATCGGGGCTCGCCATCGGCTGGGTCGAGCAAGGCTTGGTACCCGACCCGGTGGTCCGCCAGGGCATACGCCGCCTGTTGGCGAAACGTCTCAAGGAAATCGGTGCGGACGACACGGAGCGCTCCGCCGAGCAGCTCGAGCACGTCGTCGCGGCCATGACGTCGGCGCCGGTGGCGCTGCTGCCCGAGCTGGCCAACGCCCAGCACTACGAGGTGCCGGCCGCTTTCTTCGAGCGCGTGCTCGGCCCGCGTCGCAAGTACAGCGCCTCTCTGTGGCAGCCGGGCGTGAGCGACCTCGCGACGGCGGAGCGCGCCGCGCTCTCCCAAACCTGCGTCCACGCCGACCTGCAGGACAACCAGGACATCCTCGAGCTCGGTTGCGGCTGGGGCTCGCTGACGCTTTGGATGGCCGAGCACTACCCCCAGGCGCGGATCACGGCGGTGTCCAATTCGAGCTCCCAGCGCGAGTACATCCTGGATCGCGCACGGCTCGGCAGCCTCAAGAACGTGGAGGTGATCACCGCCGACATGAACGATTTCGCCACCCAGAAGCGCTTCGACCGCGTGTTGTCGGTGGAGATGTTCGAGCACATGCGCAACTGGGCGACGCTGTTCGCCCGCGTGCACGAGTGGCTGCGCGGCGGCGGCAAGTTCTTCATGCATATCTTCGTCCACCGCTCGACGCCGTACTTCTTCGCGGACGAAGGACCCAGCGACTGGATGAGCCGTCATTTCTTCAGCGGCGGGCTGATGCCGAGCGACGCCCTGCCTCTGCGCTTCCAGGGCCGGCTCCGGCTGGCCCGGCAATGGCGCTGGGACGGTCGCCACTACGAGCGCACGCTGAATGCCTGGCTGGCCAACCTGGATGGCCGGCGAGAGCAGGTCCTGCCGATCCTGGCGGATACCTACGGCGCACGGGCCGCGGCCATCTGGCTGCAGCGCTGGCGCATTTTCTTCATGGCGTGCGCCGAATTGTTCGGCTACGAGGAGGGACAACAATGGTGGCTCAGTCACTATCTGTTCGAGCGCCCGGCGGGCTGACGCCGCCAGTTCGCCAGCCCGGTCGTCCCCTGCCGGGCTGGTGGGTGGTGCTCAACCTGGCCGGCTATCAGGTCGGCTGGCTCGCGACGATCTATGGCGCGACCCATGGGCTGCCCTGGCTGGGGCCGGTCATGGTGGTCATGCTGGTGGCGTTGCATATGTTCCTGACAGCGCGTCCGGCGCGCTCGGCTGGGCTGATCGCGATGGTGCTGGTGCTCGGGGCCTTCCAGGAAACCGTGATGCTCAAGCTCGGGCTGGTGGCCTACCCGGCCAGCCCCGGAGGCGTACCGGTCTGGATGCTTGCGCTGTGGCCGCTGTTCGCGACCACGCTCTCGGTCAGCATGCGCTGGCTCCAGACCCGCCTGGCGGTCGCGGCGCTGGCCGGCGCCGTGCTGGGGCCGCTCGCTTACTGGGCCGGGGCCGCGGCGGGCGCGATCGTCCTGCCGGACCTGGCAGCGTCGCTCGCCTACCTGGGCATCGCCTGGATGGCCGGCTTCCCGATGCTGCTGGCCCTGGCACGCTGGCTGGATCGCCCTCTGGCCGGAGGGGACTGACATGGACTGGACGATCTGGGTCTACGCCCTGACCCCGTTGACGGTCATGGCCCTGGCCGGGTGGCTGTACAGCCTGCCGCGCCGGAACGTCAACCTGGTCGATGCGCTCTGGTCGCTGTTCTTTTTCGCCGCCACCCTGGCCTATGCCGCGATGGGTCAGGGCACGCGGGCCGGACTTCTCGTCGTGCTGGTCGGACTCTGGGCGGTGCGCCTCGCGATTCATCTTGCTGTGCGCAACCACGGCAAGCCCGAGGACCGTCGTTACCAGGCGATCCGCAACAACAACTCGCCGGGCTTCGCCTGGAAGAGCCTGTTCATCGTGTTCGGCCTGCAAGCCGTGCTGGCGTGGCTGATCTCTTTGCCGCTTTTCGTGGCGGGCGTCTCGCACGAGCCCTGGAACGGCCTCGACACGGCCGGCGTCGCGCTGGTGATCGCCGGGCTGTTGTTCGAGGCAACGGCCGACTGGCAACTGACCGCTTTCAGATCCCGCCCCGAGAACCGCGGCGGCGTTCTCGACACCGGCCTGTGGGCCTGGAGCCGACACCCGAACTACTTCGGCGAGGCCGTTGTCTGGCTCGGCTTCGGCCTGATCGGCGTCGCCGCCGGCAGCCTGTGGAGCCTGGTCGCGCCGGTCCTGATGACCGGGCTACTGCTCAAGGTCTCCGGCGTTAGCCTGCTGGAAAAGGACATTGCCGAGCGCCGCCCGGCCTATCGCGACTACATCGTCCGCACCAGCGCCTTCATCCCCTGGCCTCCGCGCAACCGGGCCAGCCATACCCGGTGGATCGCATGAGCCGACCCCTGCCTCTCCTCGCAGGCCTGATCCTGGGCGCATTCGCCACGCTGGCGATGTCCGGCACGTCACCGGACACCAGTCTGAGCTCGCGACAAGCAATGGGTAGCCCTGAATCCCGGCTCGAGGACAGCCATCGCCTGCGCCACGAGCGCAACTGAGGACCCCGCCATGAAAAAGCCAACCCTTCTCGCAACCGCCGCCGTGATGCTGGCCGGCTGCCAGAGCGTCTCGCAGCCGCCCATCGCCCTGGTCGAGCATGTCGACCTGCCTCGCTTCATGGGCGACTGGTACGTCATCGCCAACATTCCCACCTTCATCGAGAAAGGCGCCCACAACGCCGTGGAGTCCTACCGGCTGGCCAAGGACGGAACCGTCGAGACCAGCTTCACCTTCAGCGCCGGCAGCTTCGACGGTCCCCAGAAGCGCTACAACCCGCGCGGATTCGTGGTCGACAACACCGGCAATGCCGTTTGGGGCATGCAGTTCATCTGGCCGATCAAGGCCGACTACCGCATCGTCTACCTATCCCCTGACTACAGCCAGACCGTGATCGGCCGGCAGAAGCGCGACTACGTCTGGATCATGGCCCGCGCGCCCAGCATCCCGGAGGCGGACTACCGGCACATCCTCGCTTTCCTGGCCGAGCAGGGCTACGACACCTCGCGCATCCAGCGGGTGCCTCAGCGCTGGGAGAAGAACAAGTGAAGATCGCCATCGTCGGCAGCGGCATCGCGGGCCTCACCGCGGCGCACCTGCTGTATCCCGAGCAGGACATCACTGTGCTCGAGGCCGGTGCGCACGTCGGCGGCCACGTCCACACCCACGACGTCGAGCTCAGCGGCCGCCACTATGCCATCGACACCGGCTTCATCGTCCACAACGACCGCACCTATCCCAACTTCGTCGGGCTGATGGACGAGCTGGGCGTCGAGCGCCAGGACAGCGACATGGGCTTCAGCGTCAGCTGCAGCCGCTCCGGGCTCGAATACAACGGCTCCAACCTCAACGCCCTGTTCGCCCAGCGCAGCAACCTCGCCCGCCCTGGCTTCTGGCGCATGCTGGCCGACATCCTGCGCTTCAACCGCGAGGCGCCCGAGCTGCTCAAGGACGAAGGCGGCGACCTGCCGCTGGGCGATTACCTCGAGCGCGAGGGCTACGGCGCGATGTTTCGCGACTACTACATCCTGCCCATGGGCGCCGCCATCTGGTCCACCGACCCGGCCCTGATGCAGCAGTTCCCGGCCCGCTTCTTCATCCGCTTCTTCCGCAACCACGGCCTGCTGGCGATCGCCGACCGGCCGGTCTGGCGCGTGATCAAGGGTGGCTCGCGCCGCTACGTGGAAAAGCTCACCGCGCCCTTCGCCGACCGCATCCGCCTCAACAGCCCGGTGCGCCGGATCGAGCGCTTCGATGACCACGTCGAGCTCTGCCTGGACGACGGCCGGGCACGCTTCGACGTGGTCTTCCTGGCCTGCCACAGCGACCAGGCGTTGGCGATGCTCGACGCCCCCAGCGCGCGCGAGGCAGCGGTGCTCGGAGCGATCCCCTACCAGGCGAACGAAGCCGTGCTGCACACCGACACCCGCCTGCTGCCGAAGCGCCGCCGGGCCTGGGCAGCCTGGAACTACCTCATGCCCGAGGGCCCGCAAGGCCGAATCAGCCTCACCTACGACATGAACATCCTGCAAGGCCTGGACGCGCCCGAGACCTTCTGCGTGACCCTTAGCGCCACCGAGTGCATCCGGCCCGAGACGATCATCGCCCGCACGGTCTACGACCATCCCCTGTTCACCCTGGACGGAATGACGGCCCAGACGAATCACCGCGCCATCGACGGCACAGGCCGCACCTATTACTGCGGCGCCTGGTGGCGCAACGGTTTCCACGAGGACGGCATGGTCAGCGCGCTGGACGCCGTCCGACATTTCGAGAACGACTATGAAAAGCTGCCTATACGAAGGGTGGGTGCGGCATAGGCGCTACGGCCCCCGGCCGCACGCCTTCCGCTACCGCCTGTTCATGCTCTGGATCGACCTGGACGAGCTGGATACGGTGTTCGCCGGACGCTGGCTGTGGTCGGTGAACCGGCCCAACCTGGCCGCCTTCTTCCGGTGCGACCATCTCGGCGACCCGAAGCGTGCGCTGGCCGAGGCCGTGCGCGACGAGGTGCAGGCCAAGACCGGCCGCCGTCCGACCGGCCCGATCCGCCTGCTGAGCCACCCGCGCTACTTCGGCTACGGCTTCAACCCGGTCAGCTTCTACTACTGCTACGCCGCCGACGGCGCGACGCTGGAAGCGCTGGTCGCCGAAGTCGGCAACACGCCTTGGAACGAGCGCCACGTCTACGTCCTGCCGATGACCGAGAACCGCGGGTCGGCGGACAAGCCGGCCTTCCGCACGGCGAAGGAATTTCATGTCTCGCCCTTCGTGCCGATGCAGCTCGAATACCGCTGGCGCTTCAACCGGCCCGGGCACACCCTGAGCGCGCACCTCGAAGACAGAGACGGCGAGGCCCTCGTGCTCGACGCCACGCTCGGCCTGCGCCGCCGCGCGCTCACCGGCGCCAACCTCGCCCGGGGGCTGATCCGCTTTCCCTTCATGACCGGCCAGGTGGTCTTCGGCATCTACTGGCAGGCCCTGCGCCTGTGGCTGAAAGGCACCCCGGTCCACGACCACCCCGAGCGCGAGCCGCACACAACGGAGCCTACATGAACGAACAGGTCCTGCCCCTGCCCGAGGCGCAGAGGGAAGCCGCCCCCGCCGAGCACCGCCAGCGCCCGCGCAATTCCCTGGCCCGCTACCTCGTGCAGCATCTGCTCACCGGCCTGCACCATGGTCGGTTGACCATCCGCGAAGCTGGCACCTCCCGCTCGTTCGGCAAAGGCGCGCCGGACATCCATCTGCACATCCACGACCCGCGCGCCTGGCGCGCCTTCGCCTCCGGCGGCAGCCTCGGCGCCGGAGAAAGCTACGTGGCCGGGCAGTGGAGCTGCGACGACCTGGTCGGCCTGGTCCGGCTGCTGCTGCGCAATCGCCAGGTCCTCGACCGGCTCGACGCCGGCCTGACCGGCCTGGTCATGCCGCTGCGCCGCATCCGGCACTGGCTCAACCGCAACAGCCGCGCCGGCAGCCGTCGCAACATCGCCGCCCACTACGACCTCGGCAACGACTTCTACCGGCTCTGGCTCGACCCGACCCTGATGTATTCCTGCGCCCTCTATGAGCGCGAGGACATGACCCTCCACGAGGCCTCGGTCGCCAAGCTCGACCGCATCTGCCGCGCGCTCGACCTCGGGCCGGAAGACCATGTGCTGGAGATCGGCACAGGCTGGGGCGGCTTCGCCCTGCACGCCGCCGGCCGCTATGGTTGCCGCGTGACCAGCGTCACCGTCTCGCGCGAACAGCACGAGCTCGCCGTCGAGCTCGTCCGCGAAGCCGGCCTCGCGGATCGCGTGGAGGTCCGACTCTGCGACTACCGCGATCTGGACGGCAAATACGACAAGCTGGTCTCGATCGAGATGATCGAGGCGGTCGGCGCGGCGAGCCTCGGCACCTACTTCCGCCAGTGCGGCCGGCTGCTCAAGCCGGACGGCACGATGTTCCTGCAGGCCATCACCATCGCCGACCAGCGCTACGAGCAGGCGCTGCGCGAAGTCGACTTCATCCAGAAACACATCTTCCCGGGCGGTTTCCTGCCCTGCGTGCAGGCCCTGTCTACGGCCATGACCCGGGCCAGCGACCTACGCATCGTGCAGCTGGACGATATCGGCCCCCACTACGCCACCACCCTGGCCGCCTGGCGCGAGCGCTTCCTGTCCCGGATCGACGAAGTCCGCGCGCTCGGCTTCGACGACCGCTTCATCCGCATGTGGCTCTTCTACCTCGGCTACTGCGAAGGCGGCTTCCGCGAGCGCGACCTGGGCACCGTGCAGATGCTGCTGGCCCGGCCGGCGTGGCGGGCCGAGCTGCCCGTGCGAGGCGGGCAGGTATGAACCTGGAAACGGCAGTTGACCGCACCGCCATCGCCAAGATGCCCTAGGCCTCCGACCACACCTCCATCCAGCGGCGCATTCGGACCCTGCAAGCCGCTTCCGAGTCTTCGGCTGATGGGGAGAACACCGAGCAAGATATCGCACCGGCTCCCACCCAGCCACCGGAGCTGCACCCCTTCGTCGGTGGTGTCCACGAGGGGGTCAGCGCTGGGCGCGCGGCATCCGCGCCTGCCGGCGGGTGTTTCCCAGCTGAGCGCCGTCAGCTCTTTCCCTGAAATCCCTTAACCGGACCCGATAGAGCATCGGGGGAAGCCCGTGGCCGGTTTCCGGTCCAACCGTGTCATTCCTGCCGATTGGCCCGCTTTGGCCGCCATTTCTCCGCGTTGGAGCCACTGAAAGTCTCAGACAAGGGCGATAGGGGGGCGAGCACGCACAGGCGGCTTGCGCTTTCAAGAGGCTCTCACAACGCGGATGTCCAGTTCTTTTGCGGTGCCGCACAGCACATTTGACGCGAAACGGGATCGAGCTAGAATCGGGCGGAGGTCAAGGAGGTTGCACACACACCCGCCGAGCAGGGCCCTTTCCGGCTCTCGGCGGCCTCACCACGGGGGATCGAGGATGGTTTCGTGCAGCACGGGTGGTCGCAGACTGGCGCGGGGCGCTGATTCGGGGCTGCTGGCCTCCGCTCCGCCTTCGGCGGCTGAAAGGAAATTCCTATCCCTGGCTGAAAGGAAATTCCTATCCCTGCCAACGGCAACTTCCTCACCCCAGTCTGGGTCGGCTTCCACGATGGCGGTTTCGATCTCTACGACACTGGGTCGGCGGCGACCGCGGCCCTAGAGCGGCTCGCCGAAGACGGCAACACGGCGCCGATGTCCGCCGCCTTTTTGAGCAGCGCGGCGGGAACGACCGACGCCACCATTGCCGGTCCAGGCGGCCCCCTCGCCCCCGGCGACGTCGCGATGATGAGCTTCAACCTCGACGGCAGCCTCGCCACCAACCGGTACTTCAGCTACGCGTCGATGTTCATCCCCAGCAATGACGCGTTCCTCGCCAACGGCAATCCCCTCACCCACGAGATCTTCGACGCGGGGGGAAACTTTCTGGGCACCGACTTCATCGTGTTGGGCTCGGCCGTGCGCGACGCCGGCACCGAGGTGAACGACGAGGTGCCGGCGAACACCGCGTTTCTCGCTCAGACGGTCCCCGATGCGGGCGTGGTCGAGAACGGGACGGTCCAAATTCACCCTGGCTTCCTTTCCGGCGGCAACATATTGACCGCCTACCCCGGTGCAGACTTTACCCTCCCCGGGTACCAGGTGGCCCGCATCACGGTGACCGCTGTGACCGCCGCAGCGATTCCCGAGCCGGCGACGATCGTCCTGTTTGCCATCGGTCTCCCGGTGATCATGGGGATCGGCTACCACAGGTGGAGGGGCGCGCGGAACGGGGCGTAAGCCAGGCACCGCGCCGCGGCATCGGCGCCGAAGGTTCGCGACGACGATCGTGCCCGCACGTATCGGGGTCGCCCATTATGTAGAAGACGTGAGAGGAAGACGTGGACAGGCCTGCTCTTTCGCTGTCATTGCTGCCCATGGGCTCGCTTTAGGCGCCGTTTCTCCGCGTTGGAGTCGCTGAAAGTCCCAGATAAGGGCAAAAGCTGGGCACGCTCGGACTCCCGCTTCCGGGGGGTCCCAAGAGATGGATGTCCAATTCTTTCGGGTGTCCAATTCTTTCGGCGTAGCGCCTCGGTGCGACAGCCGATCAGATGAGCGCACGCGCGCTGTTGCCGGGCAGCCAGGGCCCCCAGAAGTCAGGTGGATGTCCAAATTTTTACCCAAAAGATGGATGTCCAGTTCTTTCTCTGGCCCCCGCTTTCGGGGGCTTCCAAAACATGGATGTCCCTTTCTCGGTTCTTGGCTACAATCGGGCTAGACCGGCAGCGAAATGGAGGCAAGAAGGAAGCAGAGGAGGCTACAGACCGCCCGCAGGACCCCTTCACAGGCCGTTTCGGCCGACGCCAAGCTGTCCCGACGACCGGGCCCGCGATACTTTTCCCTTTACATAGGGTGTCGGGCTCCGGAGTGTGAAAGCGGCTTCGCTCAACAGACAATGATACGCCACGTTGGGCTTCGGAGCTTTTGCTGCGAGATCGGGGCGCGCCGCGTGTAAATGCTTATCTGTCAGAAAGAAATAGCGGCCTATAATAGTGACTTGACCAATCATCATAGAGACCGAACAATTATGGTTAAATTAGATACCTCAACTGGCTTATCGACTAAAGAGGTCGGAGTGTTTAAGTCTAGAATTAAGAATGAAGTGGGGTTGCAACTTCCTGAGTTACCCGACCATGTTGAAACGAGGCTTTTTCTCCAAGGGCGAGATGCATGGACGTATACTTGGAATTTGCTTAACGCAAACATTCCAATTCGGGAAAATGATACTATTTCTATAGAAGTGGTTGCCAAACTGAAAAAAGAGTTCCATAGTCATCAAACAAAAACGTGTTACAGATTTATGTGTAGCTTGCAGAGACGGAAGGATCCATATAATCCAAGACTTTCGGTTACAGAAGTTAATGGATAACAAGAAACGCAAGCCGACCCGCTAGGACGACGTCCGGCTCAAGTTTTGCGGCTCCAGTGAAGTACGTCGCTACCTGTGTGTGTCGCCCTCTGCCTGCCGTGGGCTTTGTTCGGCGCTAGGGTAGCACGTCGAGAACACGACGAGGACAGCCATGTTTTGAACCGTCGGGATGCCCGGCCGCGCTTGGGCTAGACTAAGGCCATGTCTGCTGCCCCGTGCTACCAGATTCTGAGCCAGGAGGGAACATGGGCCTTGCCTTGCGCGACCAGGAGCGCCACACCTATGGCGACTACCTGACCTGGACCGACGAGACCCGTTACGAGCTAATCGAGGGCGCAGCCTATGCGATGACGCCGGCGCCAACGGTGTTGCATCAAGAAATTCTGGGTGCCCTTTATCGGCAGGTGGCGGACGCCCTGGAGGACTCTCCCTACCATGTGCTGGCCGGCCCCGTGGACGTCTTGCTGCCCAAGGCCGAGGAGTCGGACGAGGCGGTGGATACGGTCGTCCAGCCCGACCTGCTGGTGGTCTGTGATCTGTCGAAGGTGGGGGAGAAGCGTGTCCGCGGGGCACCGGACTGGGTGGTGGAAGTGCTCTCGCCGTCCACGGCTGGCCATGACCATCTGCGCAAGCGACAGATCTATGAGCGACAGGGTGTCAGGGAGTACTGGCTGGTGCACCCGGTCGACCGGGTGCTCTTGGCGTATCGACTGGAGATAAGGTGTCTACGGAAAGCCGATCGCCGCCGAGCTCAAGGAACGCACCCGCGTGGGCGTCTTGCCGGAGGTGGTGATCGACTGGACCCGGGCTACACGCCGTTTGCCACATGCGGACCAGGCATGAGCAGCCTTTCGAGCTTGAGATCCGGTTTGGGAGCTGGGTCGGTGAGGCCGAGAACGAAGTTGCACGGTCGCAAAAGATGGCTGTCCAATTCTTTTACTTGGAGTCGGGATTAGTCCCAGATAGGGTCAAAAGCGGGCGCGCTCTGGCTCCCGCTTTCGGGGGCTCCCAATAGGTCCAATTCTCTTCTGGTCAGATCCCTGAGCCGGGCGGTGTCGTCGCTCAGATAGGCGCCACCGGCCCCGACCGGGCCACCGGACCAGCTTCCCAAGGGGCCGCCAGCCGGCCAACGCGCCGATCCTCTCTCGTACCCACAGCACCATGCCTGGATTCTCGTTCACCCAGGTCGCCATGCGGGTACGGTCATAGAAGTCCAGGTGAAAGGCTTCGCTGCCCGGCAGGTCGGCGACGGCTGCGCGCATGGCATCACGCATCACGCAGGGTGCGACCGTCGGCGACGGCCACGGGGAACAGCTCCATCCAGTCGTGCACCAGGGCGGCAGCCTCTGCCGCGGGCATCTTGTCCTTGTGCGTCGCGGCGTGGAAGAACTCGGCCAACG
>Ga0210096_1000352_pt1 | contig 16703 bp, 16 predicted proteins | sample China_Galinas_PW_4_FD_184864 | JGI IMG/M metagenome (GOLD analysis project Ga0210096, IMG submission 184864) | Wetland microbial communities from San Francisco Bay, California, USA, that impact long-term carbon sequestration - China_Galinas_PWA_D2... | ecosystem: Environmental > Aquatic > Marine... | reverse complement strand
CCGAGAGACCGGCATACTCCGGCCGCGAGATCTGGACCCACTCGGTATCCCCAGGGTCTACCTCAGCCGTCTTGAAAAAGCCGGGCGCCTCGACCGTATCGGGCGGGGCCTGTACGCGCTGCCCTCGGCGGAGGTGACTGAGTACCGGTCGCTTGATGAAGCCGCCAAGCGTGTCCCCGACTCTAATCGTTATCGCCGCTGTGGGCCGGCAATGCGAGCAGACGCTCGCTGCGCCACACTCGAACCACACGGACGTGTTTCGCGTCACGCCGGTACACGATGCGAAACGGCGGCCTGATCAGCTCGCGAAGAAAGGACTGCCCAAACTCCGGGACGATACGGCCCAGGTCCGGATGATCGGCCAGCGCCTCGATACCCGCGAGGATCTCGCCGAGCAGCCGCTCGCCCACGTCGGGCGCGCCCTGCTCGGCGTACCAGGCCCGTATCGATTCGAGGTCGGAGAACGCGGATTCGGCGATCCGGATGCTAGTCTTCGCCATGCGCCTACTTCAGGCCGAGCCGGGCCTTGGCGTCTGCGAGCGACAGCTCACGGCCGGCCTCAAGGTCGGCCAGACCGGCGAGGACCCCCCTCATGAACGCCCGCTCCTCCTCGGCAGCTTCGTAGTCGGTCACCGACTGCACCACCGCCACGCCGCGCCCGCGGCTGGTGAGCAGCACCGGCCGATGCACGTCTGTGGCATGCTTGACGACACGGCCTGGGTTGATCTTCAGGTCGGTCAGCGGAATCACGTCCTCAGAAAACTTGGTGCCCATGCCGAAATCCTCAGGTGCTGTAGACAGGGCTAATAATAGCTCCTGTTAAATGACCTTTCCAGACTGGACCCAGCAGCCGGGCAAGACCACGCCATAAAATAGTGCGAGCGGCCGAGCTGATCGAGCTGGAGGTAATCGAGAATGTCTAAGGGCATCATCACCGCGGTCCACGAGACCGCCAAAGGGCTGCACGAGGCCGGCGTGATGGACGCAATGACCTTGCGCGACTTCGATGCGATCTGTCTTCCGCCGGTGAAGCACTACACCGCCGAGCAGATCAGGCACATCCGCCTGCGCACCAAGGCGAGTCAGGCCGTGTTCGCGGCCTACCTCAACACCAGCCCTTCGACGGTCCAGAAATGGGAGCAGGGGCAGAAGAGCCCCAACGGCCCCTCGCTGAAGCTGCTCAATCTGGTGGACCAGAAGGGTCTGGAGGCGCTCGCCTGAGTAGAGAAGGGCGCCGCTTTAACCCAAGCGGCCAGGGAGCCATCCAGACTTTCGGGGATAGCTGGTCTGTTAGGCCGTGAAACGCCAGCGCCGAGACGAGACATACGACGCCCTTGGGCACCCGCTTCGCGGCCTCCGCCAGGCTGTGATTGGGGTCCAGGTCGGCGTCTGCCAGCTGATAGACGCCCCGCGACAGGCGGATGACTTCGCCAGCCCGTTCCATACGACTCATGGTCGCCGCGGTCACACCGGCCTCGCGCAGCTCGACTAGGCGCATGATCCCCAGCTTCTTCAGCAGAGTCTGGGCGAGCTCACGCTGCGATCGGGGTTTCACCATTGATACAAATACTCTATGCATAGACCCTATGTACCGAGAATTTGTATCATCGATCGGAGCGGCGTGCCACCTTCATGAAAGCTAGCAGGCGAAGATTGAGCAACGCCGAAACCCCCGAAGGCGATCCACCCAGCCGAATATGTCAGTCGACCTCCCGGGCACGAAACTGTCTTTCTCCTTTTGCTTAGGAATTTAGCATCGTACTGATGTCCATGGTGCCGTAAGTCCCGCCTTCTGGACTTGCATGTCGAATCCAGGGCAAGCCTTTGATGACCCACGAAGCCATGCCCAACCAACGGGGTCGGACCAAGCTATCCGACAGATTAAAGGGACTTTCGGGGAGAGCTGAGGGATGCTCAGCCAGGAAACAACCATTGGCAGGCGCGAATGCCTCGTGCCCGGCGTTGGCCACTTTGCCGGCAGGCCCGCTCGACGCGCTCGGTTTGCCCGATCCAGGTGCAGAAGGTGGTCGCGAGTTCGGTCGCCATCTGGAGCCAGGCCTGCTCGGTGATACCAATGCGCACCAGCATCGGCGGTAGATCATCGTCGATGGCGCCGCGCTTGTTGTCTCACACCGCGCGTCCGGTCCAGTTGATCAGCTCCAGGTAATCGGCGAGATGAAATGACAACCCTTCGGGCATGCCTTCCCGGGGCACTGCCGACGAAGGGGTACAGCTCGGGGGGCGGCGTTGGGGCCGGAGCGGTATCTGGCCCGGCAGTCTGGGCATCGCCCGAAGGCTCGGAAGCGGCTTGCAAAGTCCGCATGCGTCGCTGGATGGAGGTGTAGTCAGAGTCCTCGGCGTTTCGGCGGTCGCGGCGCGCACGGGGTTGAGGTCGACGTAGGCCAGCCAGGCGAGCACGGACTGCTCGTCAAGCAGCGCCAGCGACTTGAACCTAGAATCCTCAGTTGACCGCTCCTCTGTTTCTACCCCGTCAGCGGGGCGGGACGCCGCCGTCTTCGCGCACCAAGGCGTAGTCCCCGGAGCGGACGTCGCGCAGCAGATGGTCCACGTTGTCCACCGGCAATCCCACCCGCTTGAGCGTCTCCGCACCGAGCCGCAGACTCGCCTCGATGGTCTCCGGAAAGGCCACCGAGGCTCCCGCCTGGGTGAGCTGGCCCGAGGCGGCCGAAACCCCACACCACCACGAACATGGCCAGCACCACCGCCACCTCCCACAGCGGCTTGTGCGCCTGGGTCAGGGTGCCGGTTTCGGCGAAGATCGGCACCAGCGCCAGCAGCGGCAGCGGCACCACGGCCAGGTCCTGCATCAGCAGCACGGCGAAGGAGCTCCGCCCGTGCGGGCTCGCGATCTCGCCGCGCTCGGCCAGCATCTGCATCACGAAGGCGGTGGAGGAGAGCGCCATGGTCAGCCCGATGAGCAGCGGCACCTGCCAGCCCTGCTGGCGCAAGGAGACGTACAGACCGACGGCTGCGCCGGAGAGCAGGATCTGCAGCGCACCCATGCCGAACACCTCCCGGCGCAGGGCCCACAGCCGGCGCGGCTGCATCGCGAGCCCGATGAGGAACAGCAGGAGCACCACGCCCAGCTCGGTGAAATGGCGTACGTCCTCCACGTGCGGCGTGACGTAAGGCCCGGGGGAGTGCGGGCCCACTGCGATGCCCGCCACCAGCAGACCGAGCACCGAGCCGAGCCCCAGGTGCTTGAAGATGGCCACCGCCACCGAGGTGGCCCCCAGCAGCAGCACCGCGGAGAGGACAAAGCTATGCAGTTCCATGGCGCTCTAGGGGGGGCCCGCGCCGTCCAGGAGGTCGCCCTGGCTCTTGGCGCCCTCGCCGGCCAGGCAGCCCGCCTTGTCGGTGCCGCAATCGTCCTTGCAGGCGGCGAGCTGAATGGCCGAGCCTCCCACGTGGCGCACCTCGCACCACGCCTTGCAGGCCTGGAAAGTCTGGTCGCAGTTGCCCCACAGGGGGATGGTCGCCAACCCCACTACCAGTACCACCACTAACAACAGCGCGATTCTGATCTTCATTTCCTATTCCCGGCTACCTGTTGACCGGGAGTGTATCGCGCTGCCGCGTCAGTCGCGCGAGCGTAGCGGACCGAACAGGTGCTCAGTGACAGGGGTCAAAGTCGTGTTCTGTATCCATTCCACGGTTAAAGAGTTGGTCGAACATCTTTTTCGCCATCGGCGTTCCAGACAACAAGAATCGAACAAGGGGCACCCACTGTCGAAGGCGATCTTCTTGTCGGCCGCGGAGATCGCTTCCAGCGTGGTATTGACGAACCCCTTCCACATGTCCATGGTTAGCGAAAGGCACAAGTGGACACCGACCGTTTCGTTTGTATCCCGACCGCCTCGGTCTGATGGGCCCCGCCCCGCCACAGCTTCGTCGCCGCTCTCAAGGACATCCCCGAGGCCTGGGAGATCTCCTATGACGACGACCCCCTACCCGTCTACAACGGCCCCATGCACGACTGCCGCATGGACGAAGGCGTGGCGCGGCTCCAGGGCTCCGTCCCCTCCGGTAGTTGCTCTTACCGCTCCCGTCCGAGTCTGTCATGAGGTCGCTCGACTAGGGAGCGCTCGCCAGTTATGGCTACAACGCCGACACGCCGACGGCCAACACAGGACGAGGCGCTTACGCTTCCCGAGTCCGGCGCATTCCCCGGCAAAAGGCTCATGTCCGCATCACAGGTGGCTCCGGCCGTCAGCCGAAAAAACACCGGTACTCATCCCTGTCCACGATCTCCAGAAACGCCTCGAGGCTCGCCACCTCGGGCGCGGGATCGTACCGGTGCCACGTTAGATCGGCGCGCAGCCAGTACACGCGCCAGACCTTTTGGTTCTTGACGTAGGTCGCCTTCGCAAGCGGCTGTTCCATCTTCTGGCCCGGGTTACGCCATACCGGGCGAACCTCGAATATCTCGACGCTCTGGCCCTCTACCCGAAAACCGAGATCCAGATCCTTGCGCACATGCGGAGGCGGCCGGCGCCTCTCGACGAACCCGCCGACCAGCTTCTCGCACCTCTTCTTCTCGAAATCGCTCAGGGCCATGGGCAGGGCACCCCCATCAGAGTCGGTGGTCCGTCTCGCGCCACTGCTGGAGGCCGGCGTTGATCAGGGCGACGCCCAGCACCAGGCCGAGCAGGATGGAGAGGACAGCCAGCGTCTTCGTCGAATTCATGAGGCGTCTCCAAAACTCGCCGGGAACGACTCTTACCCCGTTTCCCCGCTCGCCAGCTGCCGCAAGTTGGTAACGTCGCGCAACGGCGATGCGCCGAAGGGGCGGCTGTACTCGCGGTTGAGCTGGGTCGGACTCTCGTAGCCGACCTGAAAGGCGGCGCTGGACGCGTCGAGACGATCGTTCAGCATCAGGCGCCGAGTCCCTCCCTGACAAGCATTTTCCGTGGCTTCGGACGATCGGGCAATACTCCAGCAGCATCGGTCTATCGGCGGCGGTGGGAAGGGGCGTAGGTTTGTCTCACCAACCTGTTCACACGGCACCGACGAACGGAGATTCCGATGCAAACACGTACGTTGGGACTGAGCGGTCTGGAGGTTTCGGCGCTGGGCTTGGGCTGCATGGGGATGGGCTTCTCCTAGGGGCCACCCAGGGGCAAGCAGGAGATGATCCTAGAAACCGCAGTTGACCGCTTCGAGTGGCTAGCAAGTAATTGTTTTGCTAATGGATATTGAGAAATCTGGGACTCACCCGCGAGGTGAGGGGCGCTACGACCACCAGGGCGCGCACGGCGCGGCGCCTGGCGGCGTTACAACTCGTTGGAATAGATGAACTATTCCGCCTCGTGTTCGAGCGGTTGCGTCGATTCACTGGATCGACAGGTCCGCTCTCACCTTGCCAGACACCACGCCGCACGCACCCTGGCGGCCGTCCAACTGCGGTTTCTAGGATGATCGGGCTGATCAAGAGCGCGGTGGAGCGCAGTGTCAGCTTCTTCGATACCGCGGCTGAGCCGCCTGGACGAGAACCTTGGCGCGCTGAATATCCAACTGACCGCGGACGACCTGTGCCGGATCGACAGCGCCGCGGCTCAGATCACCATCGAAGGCGCTCGCTACCCGGAAGCGGTCGAAGCCATGACCGGGCGTTGAACGTATAGACTCTAGAGGAGACCGCCATGTACGAGGCCAATGCCTATTCCGCCGCCAGCGCCACTGCACCGCTGGCCTCCACCACTATTCCGCGCCGCGCGGCCACCCCGCGCGACGTACAGATCGAGATCCTCTACTGCGGCATCTGCCATTCGGACCTGCACACGGTGCGCGACGAGTGGCACAGCGTCATGCCGGCGGTCTACCCGGTCGTTCCCGGTCACGAGATTGTGGGCCGGGTGACCGCCGTCGGCGGCGACGTCAGGCGGTTCCAGCCCGGCGATCTGGTCGGCGTCGGCTGCCTGGTCGATTCCGATCACAGCTGCCCCAGCTGCCGGGATGACATCGAGCAGTTCTGCCCGGATGCGGTGTTCACCTACAACTCCCCCGACAAGCACGGCACCGCCCCGGTCACCTACGGCGGCTACTCGGAGAGCATCGTGGTCGACGAGCGCTTGGTGCTCGAGGTCCCGGAGAACCTGGAGATGGCCGGGGTGGCGCCGTTGCTCTGCGCAGGTATCACCACCTATTCGCCGATTCGGCACTGGGGCGACATCCAGGGCAAGAAGGTCGGCGTGGTCGGCCTCGGCGCCCCGGCGAAACCCCTGCAGGTGTCGGCCTTCGCCCTGCTGTTCGGCCGCAAGACCCTCTTCGGCTCGCCACACTTCCGCGAAACTGTCTTCAAATCGGTTCTATGGGTCCGCGTCTTGCGGGACAGTCGCATCCCACCCGCGGACCCCTGAGCGGGTCATTCGAAAGGTTTTCCAGTGGATGGCCTAAGCGACGTCCCCGCCATGACCGCCCGCCTGAGGGAGGAATACCGGATCACCGACACGACCCTGCTGGTCAAAGCTGGGCTGATCTTGCTGCTTACCGTCGGCCTGTTCGTGATGCACGGCAACCTCTACATGGAGCCCAGCATTGCCGCCATGGCTGGGGCGTCGCTGCTGCTGGTCGAGCTCTGAGCGGGCGAGCTTGGGGCCAGCTCACATGGCGGCGCTCAGGTCGCAATAGACCAACCTGGTCACTATGCCCGCGCGACGCCAATCCGAGCGAGTGAAGAGGGTGAGCAGCTCGTCATGGGCCATGTCGGCACCCTGGGCAGGAAGGGAGAGTCCCGCTTAGGCAAATCGCGACCCGTTATCCAACTGCCACAATTGACGGCTGGATGCTATTGAGCAGAGGCGCGGCGCCGATCCGTCCGGCACTCCAATCTCGCTGCCCCGGCTACGGGCGCCAAGCCCGGGCCGAACGATGTTTCGAGCGCTCCGCCGCCGGCTTGCTTTCTTGGCGCGCCTGCCGCCCCGATCGGAGCTCGTCTCCTATCCGAGCGGATAGGCCGGCACGGGCTCCAGCTTCCAGATGTCGCGGTTGTATTCTCGCATGGTCCTGTCGGTGGAGAAGAGGCCACTGGCCGCGACATTCAGGATACTGCTCCTGACCCAAACCTCGCGGTCCCGGTAATAGGCCGCTGCGTGACGCTGGGCCTCGACGTAGCTGCGAAAATCGGCGGCGACCAGCCAGGGATCATCGGGGCTTCGGATGGCCTTGATCAGGGGGTCAAACAGCGCTGGCTCGAGCTGGTTGAAATGACTTTTCTCGAGTAGCCACATCACCCGGGCAAAGTCGTCGTCCTGCTCGATGATGGTATCCGGATGGTAGTGGCTTCGCAGCTCGGCCACCTCCGGGGCGGTATAGCCGAACAAGAAGAAATGATCTTCACCCACCGCGTCCCGAATCTCGATATTGGCCCCGTCCAGGGTACCGATGGTCAGGGCACCGTTCATCATGAACTTCATGTTGCCGGTTCCGGATGCCTCCTTTCCGGCGGTCGATATCTGCTCCGAGAGATCGGTACCGGGGCAGATCACCTCCATGGAGGAGACCCGGTAATTGGGTACGAAGGCGATCTTCAGCCGGTTTCCCACGGAGGGGTCCGCGTTGACCACCCAAGCAACGTTATTGATCAGCTTGATGATCAGCTTGGCCTGGGCATAGCCGGGTGCGGCCTTCCCACCGATCAGCACGCAGCGGGGAGTCCAGTTGGCCGCATCCCCGCGCTTGATGCGCTCATACAGATGGATCACGTGGAGCACGTTGAGCAGCTGGCGCTTGTACTCGTGGATGCGCTTGACCTGGACATCAAAGATCGCCCGGGGATCGAAAGAGATGCCCGTCTCCCGCTTGATGACGGCCGCCAAGCGCTCCTTGTTGTGCTGCTTGACCTGGTGCCAGCGCTCCCTGAAGCCCGCGTCGTCCGCCAAGGGACGGAGCTTCTCCAGCTCCTGCAGGTTGCCGATCCATTTGTCGCCGATCGCCTCTCCGATCAGACCCCGCAGCTGCGGATTGCAGCCCGCCAGCCAACGCCGCTGAGTGACACCGTTGGTCTTGTTGTTGAATCTTCTCGGCCACAGCTCGTAGAAGTCCCGGAACAGTCCCTCCTTGAGCAGATTGGAATGCAGCTCCGCCACCCCGTTGACCGAGAAGCTCCCGGCGATCGCGAGGTAGGCCATGCGCACCATGCGCTCCGGCCCCTCCTCGATGATCGACATGCGCCGCTGCCGGTCGACATCGCCCGGCCAGCGATTGGCCACCTCGCGCAGCAAGCGCGCATTGATCTCGTAGATGATCTCCAGCAGGCGCGGAAGCAGCTGCTCGAAGAAACGCACGGGCCACCGCTCCAGCGCCTCCGGCAGCAGGGTATGGTTGGTGTAGGCCATGGTCTTGGCGGTGATTCGCCATGCCTGGTCCCAGTTGAGGGCTTCCACGTCCATCAGCAGGCGCATCAGCTCGGCTACGGCAATGGTCGGATGGGTATCGTTGAGCTGAAAGCAATTCTTGTCGGCGAAGCTGCCGGGGACTTTGCCGGGGTTGATACGCTTCCATTCCCGCATCACGTCCTGCAGGCTGGCGGAGGCGAGCAGGTACTGCTGGCGCAGCCGCAGCTCCTTGCCGTTCTCGCTCGCGTCGTTGGGGTAGAGCACCATGGTGATGTGCTCGGCCTGATTCTTCGCCGCCACCGATTCCGGGTAGCTGCCCGCATTGAACTCGCCCAGATCGAATTCGTCCGTCGCCGCGGCCTTCCACAGCCGAAGGGTATTCACGGTCCCGTTTCTATATCCCGGGATGGGAATGTCATAAGGCACGGCCAGCACGTCGTGGGTGTCCACCCAGCGCATGCGCCTTTGCCCCTCATTGTCGATGTATGGCTCGGTGCGTCCCGCGAACTGGACGCGCTGGGTGTACTCCGGGCGCTCCAGCTCCCAGGGGTTGCCGTCTCGAAGCCAGTGGTCCGGCTCTTCGACCTGATGGCCGTTGTCGAGCTTCTGGCGGAACATGCCGTACTCGTAGCGCAGCCCATAGCCCTTGACCGGCAGCTGCAGACTGGCGCAGCTGTCGAGAAAGCAGGCGGCCAATCGGCCGAGGCCTCCGTTGCCCAGACCCGCGTCCGGCTCCAGTGCAGCCAGGTCCTCCATCTTCAGCCCCAAATCGTACAGGCCCCGGGAGAGTTCGTCGTCTATGCCCAGATTCAGCACGGCATTGCAGAGCGCACGCCCCATCAGATACTCCAGCGACAGGTAATAGGTGCGTTTGCAGTGCGCCTCGTCGTAGGCGTAGCGGGTATGCTTCCAGCGTTCCATGAGTCGCGAGTGCACGGCCAGCGCCAGCGCCTTGTAGTGATAATGAGGCGAATTGCAGTAACGGTCTCGGCCGAGGGTGTGGCTGAAATAGTGCCGGAAATCCTCGGCCAGGCTCATGGCGTCCATACCCAGGGGCGCCAGATCGGTGAGCTTGAAATTCGGGTGGTCCTTATCGCACTGCTTGGAAGACGGGGAGTGAACGGGGTTATCGCGCATGGAACCTGTCTCTTAATGAATAGGTTGGGTTGAAAGCATCAGGCAAACCGCGGGCCTTGTCTCGCGACCGCGTCAGCGCGGTCGCCGCTGCGTGGCATCTGGCTACGACTGCCCGAACAAGGAGGATCGCTGGCGTCGCATTCGCGTCGGGTCTCTGGAGCTGCGCCTGGTCAAGCCCTGCTCGCGATGCGTTATCCCGACCCTGGATCCGAGCACGGCCGAGCACGGGCTGGAGCCCATTCGAACACTGATCGGCTATCGACAAAGGGAGAACAAGGTGTATTTCGGGCAGAATGCCATCCACGACGGGCCTGGAGACCTTGCTGTAGGCGCCGAGGTCCAGGTGCTGGAATAGCAGGCGCCCCGGGGGGCGGTTGGCCCGGAGAGGGTGCACACTCAGGCCAGCTTGTCTTTCAGCGCTTTGAGGGCGCTCACCTTGACCACGGTATGGGCAGGCTTGGCCGCAATGCGAACTTCCTCCCCCGTGGCCGGATTGCGGCCCATGCGGGCCTTGCGGGCGGGCCTGCGCACCCGGCGCACCTTGACGCCCGTGCCCGGGATGGTCATTTCCCCGGAGCCACGTCTTTTCATATGCCGCCCGAGCAATCCGCCGAGCGACACGAATACTGCGGCCACCTCCTTCTTCGTCAGCCCGGTATCTTCGGAAATGGTCTGGATGATCTGGGTCTTGGTCTGCTTGGTGGCAATAGCGGTGATGCGTTCTACCGGGGCGGCTGCCTGAGCGAGCGTCGCATTTTTCTTGGCAACTTTTTTTGTGGCCGTCGTAATTTCTACCATCGAGAGGGCTCCTGAGGTGTCTGGGTCAAGCCACGGAAACCATAGCACATCGCGTGGCGTATGTATTTCCGCCGCATGCGAATGGCAGCCCGGGCGACTCAAACGACGAGTGACACACCCCCACGGCGTGAATCTCCCTGACCGGTCAGACGCCCGTCGGGATAGACGACGACGGTGTGGGCACCCCCGAAAAAGAGATTGGGCTCCGGCCAAAGGCGCTGCGCCGGAAACTCCGCAGCCAGGTCGCGCAGAGTCTTTTCCGAGGGGCCGACCTCGACATTCAGGGTATCGTCCTCGAAATGAATGCGCGGAGCCTCGACGGCCTGCTCGACGCCCCGGCCGTAATCCAGCAGATTGACCAGCACCTGGAGGATGGCGCTTCTGATCCGGTTCGAGCCTCCCGAGCCCAGAGCGATCGCCCTGCCATCATTGGGCAGTACCAGGGTGGGCGCCATCATCGAGGCCAGTCGTCGGTCGGGCGCCCACCGCTGGAAACCGTCCGGGTTGATGTCTTCCTCGCCGAGCATGTTGTTGAGCATAATCCCGGTGCCGGGCAGCACATAGCCCGAGCCCTCCCCGTTGGAGAGCGTCAGGCTGGCCAGATTGCCCGCCCTATCGGCGACGCTAATTTGGGTCGTCCCTCGAGTGGACTGCAGACCCTGGCTATAGGCGTCACGATAAGGTGCGAGCCCCTCCTCGCTGAGCAGCCCCGCCGCTCCTCCCGCGCTCAGATCGCGGTCTATGATCCGAGTGCAGCGGAGCTGCTGGATCAGACGCATTGCGCGGGCCAGCGATCCGAGATGCTCGACACCTTCGGGCTCACAGCCGGACAAGCTCAAGGGCTCGATCAGGGCAAGGGCCAACGCGATCAGGGTGCCGCCAAGCGAGGGAGGCGGATTGGTCAGTATCCGAGCGCACCTATAGTCTCGCGCCAAGGGGCGGCGTGGCTCGACCCGATAGCGGAGCATATCCGAGCGGGTCAGGTGTCCGCCTCCGGACCGGCAGTCCGCTGCCAGCCGCTCGGCCAGCTCGCCACGGTAGAAGAGGTCCTCTCCCTCGCGCGGCAGGGCATCGAGCAGGCCAGCCAGATCCGGGTTGCGCAGGATATCTCCCTCGCGGGCCAATCCCCCGTCCCCACGCGGACCTGAATGCAGGGCGCGGGCCCCCGGACTGGCATTCAGGATGGGGGCGACCACCGCTGCGATGTAATGCTGGAGGGCATTCAGGCGGACTCCCTCGAGCGCCGCGGCCCGTGCCGGCTCGACGAGCGCATCCAGCGGCATGCAGGCCAATGCTCGATGGACGGCGAAGACCCCCGCCACCACGCCCGGCGTAGCAATGGCGCCCATGCCGATATGGAATTTCTGCTGCGCTGTGCCGAAGTCTGCGAGAATCGGATAGAAGTCCGCTTCCGCGGCTGGGCATTTGTATCTGGGCGTCTGGGCGAAGAAATCGAAGAGCCGCCCGGGACCTTCGGCGGGACGAGCCAGGAGAAAGCCGCCACCGCCGAGAGAGGCGAGCACCGGCTCGGCCACGCAGCTAGCGAGCAAGGCGCCGAGCGCCGCATCGAAGGCGTTGCCCCCTGCGCGCAGTATCGTGCGTGCCGCCTCGGCGGTCACCGGGTGACCCGCCGCCACCACACCTCTGGCGCGGACTGTTTTCATAGCTGGGCAGGGGGCCTCGTAGTTCGCTCGGCCGATCTCTAATCTGTGATCCGAAACGAAATTCTACGCGAGAGAATTGCTAAACTCGGAAGGCGGTGCTTGCGTATTCTGTCCGGTCGGTCTTGCCGTCGCCCTGGTAACAAAGTGCATTCGGTATCGACCGGATGACCCAGTGGAGCGCACCTCTGGAGCCTGCAAGGTCATGTGGGCGAGCATGACACAATAACAGCCGACTCGCCGCTGCCGGTATGACTGAAACCCGTGGATGGCGCGCTCGCGATCGCTCCGTCAACCCTGGGGAGGCCGTCTGATTTGACCCTTTGCATCCGAAGGGCGTTAAATCCTTGAAGCCTAATTAGAACGCACTCCGAGAGCCCAATCCATGGCCGTGGCACACGAACGCAACGAATTGGCCTTGCTCAAACGGTTGGTCCCGCTCAACACCCTGCAGGACAAGGACCTTCGCCAGCTGCTCAAGGAGGTGCACATCGAGAAAGCCAAGCGCGGGGTGCTGCTGTTCAGCGAGGGAGACACCGACCACCACAATACCTATCTGCTCTCGGGGAAATTGGCTCTGATCTCGGGCGAGGAAGAGGTGGATCACGTGTCGGCAGGCACGGATATGGCCCGTTTCCCCATTGCCCACCAGATACCCAGGAAGTTCACGGCCAAGGCCAAGACCGCGGTGGAGTTCGTACGCATTGACAGCCGGGTGATCAGCGAGCGGCTCTCACGTTCCAAGCAAAACGCCTACGAGGTCAGTGACATCCAGGTCGACGAGGCCGGCGACGACTGGATGAGCCAGCTGCTGCGCTCGCGCGCGTTCCAGCAAATCCCGGCGGCCAACATCCAACGAGTGATGATGGCCATGGAAGAGGTCGAGACCAAGGCCGAGGATGTGATCATCCGCCAGGGCGACGAAGGCGACTTCTTCTACCTGGTCCACCGGGGCCAGTGCATGGTCACCCGCGATATGGGCGACGGCAAGGGGCCCGTCGAGCTGGCAAGGCTGGGTCCGGGCGACAGCTTCGGCGAAGAGGCACTGCTGTCGGACACGCCCAGGAACAGCAATGTCGTGATGGTGACCGACGGCATCCTGCTACGCCTGAGCAAGCCCCACTTCGTCAGCCTGGTCAAGCGTCCCCTGGCCCACACCCTGAATTTCGAGCGGGCCAAGGCCCGGGTGGAGGAAGGTGCGGTCTGGCTGGACGTACGGCCCCAGGAGAGCTACGACGCCGGACATATCGTGGGCAGTGTCAACCTGCCTTTTTCGTCCCTGCGGTTCCAGGTCGCAAGCCTGGACCCCGATCGCCCCTATATCGCCTACTGCCAGGATGGTCGTCTCAGCACGGCGGCGGCCTTCCTGTTGACCGATCGCGGCTTCGACGTTTCATTCGTCGAAGGTGGCCTGGACAGGGCCCGCCCCGATGACTACGTAGGTTCGTCGGAGCTCGAGCCACCCCCGGAGGCCGAGCCCTTGGAGCCGGACGGGACGGGCGCGGATGCCGAAGCCCAGATCGACGCCCTGCGCAAGCGCCTCGTCGCAGCAGCCAATCGCATCAAGACCCTGGAAGCCCAGCTGACCAAGGCCCAGGCGCAACAAGAGGACGCCAGCGAGAAGAACCGACAAGAGCGCGAGGCGCTCAGCAAGCAAGCGGACGAGACCCAGAGCCGGCTCGCCAGCGAGCGCCAGGAGCGGGAGAAGGCCGAAAGGACACTCAAAGACCTCCAAGCCAAGCTCGAGGCCGCCCAGCAGCAGCTCACCAAGCTCGGGCGAGAGGCGAATGCCGCCAGGCGAGACATGGCTGGCCAATTGCAGACCCTTCGCGCCGAGCTGGAGTCTCGCGTCGAGGGACTGGATCGGTCGCTGGGCGAGGAGCGCAACAAGCTGGCTGCAGCCGAAAAGGCCCGAAACGAACTCCAGTCCCGCCTGAACGAGACCATCAAGAAGAACAAGGGAGAGGCCTCGGAGCTGGAGCAGCAGCTGGCCAAGACCCGAGGGGTGCTGGAGGGACTCACCAATGAGCGCGACGGGCTGCGGGAGCGCCTCGACGAGCAGTCCCAGCAGATCGGCGCCCTGGAGCAGGCCCAGACGAGAGCCACGAGCCAGCTGGCGGACTTGCGCATTCAGCTCGATCAGGCGAGCACCTCCGCGGCCCAGCGGCGCGACGAGCTGGACGAGGTCCGCTCAGACGCGCAGGAGCAACAGGCCCAGGGCGAGGCCGCGCGGGCGGAGCTCGCCCAGCAGTTGGCGCGGGCGCAGGGCACCCTGGAGGAGGTCACCAAGGCCCGCTACGGCCTCCAGAAGCAGCTCGACGAGCAGGCGCGACGCATCGGCGCGCTGCAGCAGGAGCAGACCAGCGCCAGCGAGACAGAGGCATCGCAGAGCGCCCAGATCGAGCAATTGTGTGGCGAGCTGGATGCCGAGCGCTCCGCGCTGGCCGACAGCCGGGACGAATCGGCCGAGCTGGCCAAGGTCCGCGAGGCCCTGGAGGAGACCCGAGGCGACCTGGACGCCGTGCGCGGCGAGCTGGAGCAGAGCCGTGCGTCGAACACCGAGCTGCAACGGCGCGTCGACCAGCTGCAGGGAGAGCTGGAGCAGGCCGGGGCCCGGGCCCAAAAGCAGGAGGCCGAACAGCTCGAGGTGCGCGAGCAGCTGGAGCAACAGCTCGCCCAGGCCACTGGAAGCTCGGAGCAGAGCCGTCAGGAGGGCGAGGCACTGAGCGCGCGCCTGGCGGAGGTCGAGACGGCTTTCGCAGCGGCCGCGGCTGCCCGAAACGACGCCGTGACATTGCTAGAGCAGGAGCGAAGCGAGCGCTCGCAGGCCGCACATGCCCTGGAGGAAGCCCGCCAGTCCCTGGAGCAGCAGCGCTCCGAAGCTGGCGACCTGGGCCGGCGACTCGAGGCCTTGGAACAGGAAAAGGGAAGGCTGGGCGAAGCACTGCACGCCGCTGAAGAGAAGTCGGCCTCCCTCGAGACCACCCTGGCGGAGCGCGACGGCGAGCTGGGCAATCGGCAGGAGCAGCTGGGCGAGCTGGACTGCGCCAACAAAGATCTGCGCTCCGAGCTGGACGCGGTCAACGAGCAGGCGAAAGGGCTACTGGACCGTCTCGCCGAGCAAGGCAAAGGTCAGGAGCGGCTGCAGTCCGAGCTGGATAGCGAACGAGCGCGCTCGGCGAGCCAGGAGACCTCTCTGGCCGAGGAGCGAGCGGGTCGCGAGGGCCTGGAAGCTCGCGTCAAAGAGCTGACCGCGCGAGTCGAGAACGTGGAGGCCGAGCGCGACCGGCTTCAGAAGCAGGCGGACGGCTTGGAGCGCCAGCTGGGCGACCAGGTATCGGATCAGCAGGCGCGGGAGTCCCTCCAGGGGGAGCTGGGGCAGGCGCGTGCTCGCTCCACGCAGCTGCAAGAGATCCTGAACGACACCCAGACCGAGCGGGACTTTCTGTCCGGCCAACTCGCCAAGCTCGAAGCACGCCTGGCCGACTTCGAGAAGCTAACCACAGACCACAACGACCTACAGACCCACAGCCAGGCCTTGCAGCAGCAGCTGGCAGCAGCCGAGCAGCGGTCGAGCGAGACGGAGACCGAGCGCGAGCGTCTCGGGGGTCAGCTCGAAGAGGCTCGAGCGGCACTGGCAAGCGAAGGCGCTCGGGCCGACGAGCTGACGGCGCGAGCCGAGTCCTTGCAGGCGGACAAGGCTGCAGTGGAGTCAGAGCGGGTCGACGCGCAGGCCAGGGCCCAGGCCGTTGAGGCAGAGCTGGACGCCGTGCGGGCCTCTGCGGGGGACGGCCAGGCGCAGGCTGAGGCGCTCGGGCAGAGGCTCGCCGACGCCGAGGCCCGGGCCACCGAGCGCGACCGCCTGGCGCAGAAGCTGGAGGTACTGGAGGGCGAGCTGGCCAGTCAGGCCGAGCGTATGGAGCAGCGTGATGCCGAGTCTCGGTCCCAGGAGAGCGACAAGGCGGCAACCGAGGCGGATCTTGCGCAGGCGCGGGACAAGCTCGCGGGGCTGGAAGCGGAAACGGAGGCCTTGAAGGCTGCCTCGGGCGATCAGTCCGACTTGGCGGAGCGGCTGGCGGCGTCCGAATCTCGGGCCGCAGAGCTGGAGACCGAGCGCGGTCGCCTGACCGAGCAGCTTGACGACATGGAGGGTCAGGTGGTGGCCCTGGGGCTCAAGGTCGATGAGCTCGAGTCCGCAAGGGCAGAGGGCGAGCCGGGGAGCGAGACCGAGGAGCGTCTGCGCTCGGCCCTGGCCCTGGCCGAAGACGAGACCAAGCGACTACGTGCCGAGGTCGAGCGCCTGGAGGCCAGTGGTCCCTCCTCGGAGGTAGTGGCGGGGGCGGGAGAGGCCGATCTCCAGGCCTTGAATCAGGAGTTGGACGATGCTCGAACCTCCCTTCAAGAGGCGCAGATCGAGATCGACGACCTGGTCAAGCAGCGCCACGCCCTCGAGGATCGCCTCGAGGACGACAACGGACGCATGGAGGGTCTCGCCCAGGAAACGGCCCAAGCGAAGGTGGAGGCAGAAGAGGCAGAGTACCGTCTGCAGGAGGCCCAGGATGCCCGAAAGCAGGTGGAAGAAGCTCTGTACAGGGTCCAGGAGCAGTTCGAGGCCGCCCGTTTGGATGCGGAGCGCCAGTCCCGTCGCAAAGCCGCTCGTTCAGGGGAGCCCCAAGGCACAGGCGGTGGCGGTGGGCTCAAGCCTGCGTTCGCAGGGGTGCTGATCGGCGCCCTTCTAGGGGGTGGCGGG
>Ga0210096_1000351_pt1 | contig 16704 bp, 21 predicted proteins | sample China_Galinas_PW_4_FD_184864 | JGI IMG/M metagenome (GOLD analysis project Ga0210096, IMG submission 184864) | Wetland microbial communities from San Francisco Bay, California, USA, that impact long-term carbon sequestration - China_Galinas_PWA_D2... | ecosystem: Environmental > Aquatic > Marine... | reverse complement strand
GACTGCCGGATCGATGACGACAAACGCGATCGCTCCCTCGTCCAGAGATTGCAGCCAGTGGAACGGGGCAAACCCCTCGTCCTCCACCAAGACGAAGTCGTGGCACGCTTCGAAGCCAGGAATTCCCTCAGGGAAGTGCACGACCGCACCGTCGTCCACCTCGATCTCACCAAGCTGGTCGCTCTTCACCCGCCTCATTCCCACCTCCCCGCCGCCATCAACCATCCTTGCGGCCCCGCGGCTTGATTCCCTCTACGAGGCCGGCCAATCCGGTCTTGGGACTGGTCGCGGCACGCCGGTTCTCCTCCTGCATCGACTCGAAGAGCTCGCCCCGATAGACGGCCACCTCTGGCGCCGCATCGATGCCAATCCGAACCTGCTTCCCCCGAATCTCCAGGACCTTAACCTGGACCCCGCCGCCGATGACGATCGTCTGCCCTGACTTCCTTGTCAGAATTAACATGAGCTCCTTTCCCGGTCACAACGGGGGCCATATGTCGATACCGCGTTGGAAATCCTTTTCCAAAACTACAGGTAGTCCATGAGCGACCGTTGTAAAACCCTGGCAGCCGTGCCGAGCGTTGCCTGAAACACCGATTCCACTTGATTGAGCTGGGTAATCGCGGCCGCCATGTCGACATCTTCGATCTCGGAACGCAGCCCTTCGATCGTCAGATTCCGCTGGGAAAGATCTTGCTTGGATGCATCGACCAAGTTCAACCGACCGCCGATGATGCCGCGTCCTGCGCTCAACTGCCCCACGGCTCCGTCGACTTGGTCGATCACGGCTTGAATGGCCGCCTGATCGTCGTCCTCCAAGGCGAACTTAAGATCCTCCAACGCCGCGAAGACGCTGACCTGACCGGTGTCGGTCACGCCATCAAGATTGCCGTCGCCGAGGTAGAACTGGTGCCCGTGGATGTTGGCCGCCACCGCCTGTCCTTCACCTACCTGCACCATGATTTCGTTACCATCGCCGACATAGCCAATGCGCGGCGTGATCACGAAGGTGTCACCAGCCGCCGGCGCCCCAGCGATGACGATCTCGTTGCCCTGGCCATCGAAGTCGATCGGCTGCCCCGCGGTGTAAGCGCCGCTTGCGGCAGTCAGCCCCGTGCCGATCTCGCTCACCTCGTACGTGCTCGCGTCGAGGAACCGGACCTGGTACCGCGAGCTAGTCACGGTATCCCCGTCAAACGTCCCGGCGGCGATGGTTCCAGAACCGGTATTGCCAGTCCCGGCCACGAGATCGATATCCCGGACAAAGGGCGGGCGGTCGCTGAGATACCCCGCAAAGAGATGACGCGCACCGAGCTGGGTGTTGGCGAGCCGTTTGACCTCATCGAGTTGCTGTGTGACCTCGGTGGCGATCATCGCCCGCTGGCTCCTATCCACCGACGCGTTGGCCGCCTGGATGGCCAGCTCCAGGGTGCGGTAGAGCACCTCCTGCGTCTGCCCGAGGACGTTCTCGGCGACGCTGAGATTCGCGTCCAAGGAATCGATGTTGCGCTCGAACTGCGAGTTCGCCGCCGTGAGCTGTCTGAGGTTCAGGACACGAAACGCGCCTGCTGGATCGTCGGACGGCCGGTTGATCTGCCTTCCCGTGGAGACCTGCTCCTGCGCCGTCAGCAGCCGCAAACCACCACGCGACAACTGGCTGCGGATGTTGTTCAGGAAGACGTTTTGCGTTACGCGAAGCATCGTCTAGCCAGCCATCTCATCATCGTGTGAACGTCCATCCTTGGAAGTCCTCCTGCCCTACCACCGCAGCGCCCCCAATCAGTCCCTGAAGCCGTATCGGTCATTGACGGCTACGTATTCAGGAGGATCTCCAGCATCTGATCGACCGTGGAGATCACCCTGGCCGCCGCCTGATACGAGCGCTGGAACTCGACCAGGTTGGCCGCCTCCTCGTCGATGGAGACCCCCGAGACCGCCTCCCGCTGTGCGATCACCTGATCGACCACGAGGGACTGCCGTTCCAGACCCACCTTGGCGCGACTCGAATCGATACCCGCCTGCGAAACCAGGCTGGAGAGCGAATCGATCAGGGTACCCGTGCCGCCCGACATGATCGCCGCGTTCTCGAGGGCCGCAATTCGCCGGGCGTTCTCGTTGTCCGCCGGCAGTCCGGACACGGATAGGGCGGCCGCCACCCGTTGTGGGTTGCTCTCGATGGCCGGGTCCACCGCGATCGAGCTGAAGTAGTTGGGATTCACCTCGACCACGAATAGGTCGCCGGCCACCGGCGGTCCTCCGCTATCGCCGAGGATCACCGTCAAGCCATCGAAGGCTACCGGGTTGCCACTCACATAGTTCGCCGGCGCCGCCGGGACCACCACGGCACCGGTGTCGACGTCGGTAATTTGAAAACTGTCGGCGGCAACGAAGCTCACCTCGTAGCGATGGCCGGTGATGAGGCTCGCGTCGACCACCTGTGGCGTGGAGATCGTTGCACCACCGGCATTCCCGGGATCCTGCGCCCCCTGCATAGGCGCAATGAAGAAGTCCAAGCCGGTGGTGCCGTCGATCGCGAACCCCTCCCGGTGGAGGGCATTTACGTTTGCGGCGAAAAATACCGCGACCTCGTTGAGGCCCACCTGCGCGGCCGGTAGCGCGTCGCGCAGCACCGACAGGGCGCCGCCAACCCGTCCGAGGACCGGTAAGTCGAAGAAGTTCCGCCATCCCGATCCCTGCTCGATCGCGAGCGCGGGAAGTCCACTGGCGTCACTGACCACGTCGATCGATTGCTGGCGGACGCCCTGGACGAGGGTCTGGCCACGTACCTGCACGGTGAAGTCCGACACCGTGCCGTTGTCGATCACCGAGAACTCCGTGAGGTCCGCCAGCTCGTTTAGGAGGCGGTCCCGATTGTCCCGCAGATCGTTCGCCGGCTGCCCCCCCGCCTCCGCCGCCGCGATCGACTTGTTGGTATCGGCGACCCGCAGGGTGATCTCGTTGATTTTGGCGACCGACGCGTCGAGATCGGCACGCATGTCGCGGTCCACCCGCTCCAACCCCTGTGCGTAGAGCACGAACTGGCGGGTCAGGGCGCCCGCCTGGGAGACCAGAACCTGGCGCTCCGCGACTCCTTCCGGGTTGGTCGCCAGGTCCTGCCACGCGGCGAAAAAGGTCGACAAGGCCTCCGAGAGTCCCCCGACCTGCGATTCGCTGAACACCTCCTCGATGTGGCTGAACGCGGTCGACTGTAGGTCGAGCTGCCCCTTCACCTGCCGCTCGGCGAGGAGTTGGTTCTCCAGGAACCGCGAGGTGATGCGTTCGATCGTGTCCGGGCGAACCCCGGTACCCAACAGGCCGCCGGGGACAAGCTCGGGACGGGTCGTCGTGGACGACACCTCTTGCCGGCTATAGCTTTTGGTATCGGCGTTCGAGATGTTGTGCGCGGTGGTCTGCACACGCATCTGGGCGAGCTCCAGGGCCCGTCGTCCCATATCGAGAATGCCGGAGAGGGACATGGCAATCGCTCAGGCCGTGTGCCGGAAGACGATCCCCGTTCCGTGCACCGCCACCGCGCCCTCGTCGCCATACACCTGGTGAGGTGCCGTGGCCTCCTGCTGCAAGAGCCGGAGCACCCCGTGAATCGCGTCGAGGGAGACCGACAAGAGCCGTTCCGAGATCTCGCCGCGCTTCTTCACCATCCGTGCGACGCACAAAAGACGGTCACGCGCGTCACTCAAGCAGCGGTGCTCCACCGGCGGCAGACCTTCGAGGAGCCGCGATATCGTCAACTCCGGCCCTGCCATCCCGAGGTGCTCGGTAAGCTCTTCCACGGAACCGGCCCGTGCGCTAGCGACCCGATCGATCAATTCGAGGACCCTTTCCTTCTCACGATTGACATCGCCTAACCCGGGCGCACGGAGCGAGCGCAGCACGTTGCATTCGCTATCGAGCAGCTCCGCCAACCGCTCGAACAACTTCGCCTCCTCCTCCAGATGACCAAGCAGGGAGTAGAAGATCGTGAGCGCCTCACGGGGCAGGGTTTGAGTCGTTGTCATCACTGGCTACTGCTCCTTTCCACTGCGCCTCCAGTTGCCGGGCGATCCCGAATCCACCTTGCCCGGCCGCAAGGCGGCCAAACTCCTGATCGAGCGCATCGGCAAAAAACTTTTCCCCGTTCCCCTGCGGCACGATCCCTCCCTCGCCGAGGCCCTCACGCCCCGCCTTCATCATCATGTGGATGAACAGCGCCTCGAAATCCTGGGCGGCCTGGTGCAGCGCCTCGGGTGTGTCTTTACGTCCGCCGTTCACCTGCGGGGTGACGGTCGGCTGTATCAGCAGGGGGGATAAAACGACGGGCTTCATCAGATCAGCTCCAGGTCGGCTTGGAGTGCGCCCGCGGCCTTCGCAGCCTGCAGGATCGCGATGAGGTCGCCGGGCCCCACGCCCAGGGCATTGAGCGCCCGCACCACATCCGCCAGGTTGACGCCCTCGTCGACCATCACCAGCCGTCGCTCCTCTTCTGTGACGGCCACGTCCGATTGGGTCGCGACCACGGTCTCCCCACCGGTGGACAGTGGCGCCGGCTGGGACACCAACGGCGTTTCCGTGATCGAGATCGATAGCCCCCCGTGGGAGATGGCGACCGTGGAGAGGCGCACGTCCTGTCCCATGATGACGGTGCCGGTCCGCTCGTTGAGGACCACTCGTGCGGGATGGTCTTGCTGGATATCGATCGACTCCAGGGCCGCCGCGAAGGACACCGGCTGCTCGCGATACTCCGGCGGGATCTCCACCTCGATCGTGCCGGCATCCGCTGGCCGCGCCACCTCGATGCCGAAGTGCTGGTTGATGGCGATTGCGGTGCGCTGGGCGGTCGTGAAGTCCGGCTCGTGGAGGGCGTAGCGGAATCGGTCCTGCGCGGCGAAATCGAACCGGATCTCCTGCTCGACCAGACCGCCGTTGGCGACCCGCCCGGTGGTCGGATGATTCTTCTGGACCCCTCCCCCGCCACGACCGCCGAATGAGAAACCCCCGATGGAGACCGGTCCCTGGCCGACCACATAGGTCTGGGCGTCCGCCCCCTTCAAAGGCGTCATCAACAGGACGCCACCGCGCAGGCTCTCGGAGTCGCCGATGCTGGCGACAGTGATGTCCACGCGGCTGCCCTGGCGGGCAAACGGCGGCAGCGTCGCGGTAACGACGACCGCGGCGATGTTCTCAACCTTCAATGCCTCGGCGTCGACCGTGACCCCAACACGCCGCAACATCGACGTGAGGCTCTGGCTAGTGAAGGTGCTCTTAACCCCATCGCCCGTGCCATCGAGACCGACCACCAGACCGTAGCCGATGAGCTGGTTGTTGCGCACGCCGGTGAGGTCGGCGAAGTCCTTCAAGCGCGTGGCCTCACCCCCAGGCACCGCTGCCAGAAAGAGGAGGAGGAACCCGACCACGGCGACGCCCAGGCGGAGGCGCCGGAAGGAGCGGCTTTGCGCGCGCACATTCCCTCCGCATCCCGTCTCCGTGGAGAGAGCGGGACAAGAGAGGGCTCGGAAACGAAGACGCTGCTCAATCCCCGCGCCCTCGCCACGTCCCTCTCCCGGGGGCAGAGGGTCCCTATCGACTCCCCTGTGGGGAGGATTGAAATTCAGAAGGGCCATACCTTGTCCACCAGGGTTGCGAGCCACCCTTGCCTTTGTTGGTCCGCGATCCCCCCCTCTCCGTAGTAGCTGATGGAGGCATCGGCGATCATCGACGAGGGCACCGTGTTGTCCGGTGAAATGTCCTCGGGACGGATGATCCCCGTGAGGAGCAGGTACTGGTTCTCCTCATTCAAATTGATCCGCCGACGCCCCTCGATGAAGAAGTTACCGCTCGGCAAGACCCGGGTGACGACGGCGGTGAGGGTCGCCTGCAGCGTACCGCTGCGCTCGGTGGAGCCATCGCCGGAAAAGTCCTTCTCGCTGGAGGCGGCGAGGATCGAGCTCAGGTCCAGGCCAATAGCTGCGGCGCCGGCGGCATTGGCCGCCGCCACGCGATCCTTGCGGGCGTCTGCCGCCGCCTCCAGACCGAACAGCGAGGGAATGCCGAACTTCAGGCTGTTCTTCTTGCTCAGGCCGGTCTTGGCCGACTTCGACGCCTTGGCGTTCTCGGTGATCTTGATGGTCACGATGTCACCGACCACGCGGGCGCGGTGATCGGTGAAGAGGCTGCCGCGACCTGTGGTCCAGATAGAGCCGGGTAACGGCGATGGCTCGGCCGGCGGCGAAACCTCTGCCTGCGGCATGATATTTGGCGGTAGTGGCTCGGGAAGCCCACGATGGTGAGCAGAGCAGCCGTTGGCAACGGCAAGGGTCACCACAAAGACGCACAGCACCGGCCGACGAGCGCGCGGCACCTGGTCATATCCGTCCTCGACGCCTTGCCCATGGGTCGCCACCGCCGCGCTCAAAAGATCACCTCCACGGTCTCGGCATCGACCACTCGACCGTTGACTACCTTGCCCGACGCCGAATTGACCACCCGCACGATCTCCCCAGCGCCGCCGTCCTCCTTGACGATGCCCGGCGTGGTAATCCGCAGGCCGCCCTGCGCAGCGACCAACACCACCTGTGCCCCGCGACTGACCACCGGCACCTGGGTGAGGCGACCGGCACGCACCAGCTCCCCGGCAGGGACAGGTCGGACGAGCTGCTTACCGACCGCCGCATCCAGGCGATGCACGACGTCACGAGGCAGCGAACGGAGTGGGCGGTAAACCTCGGCGACATCCGCTTCCGCCACCATGTCCCCGCGAGAGAGATTGCGTGTCGCGAGGACCACCTGCGTCTCGCGCTCGATCACCGTGCTGACCCGGAGGCGGCGGACAGACCCATCGCTGCCGGACACCCGCAGATGCAAGACCGTCGTACCGACGAGCTCCACCCCGGCGCCGTGGGACACGGTGAGGTCGACCCGTCCGGCAGGGACCGTCGCGTTGCCACTGAGATGGACCGCACCCAGCCGCCAGCGGTCCCCGGTCGGATCGAGCTGGGACGCGACGTAGCGCTCGACGGCGGTGCGCACCTCTGCGTCATCGAGTCGACGCACCGCCCCGTCGCTTGCGCCGGCGGTCACGGCCAGACCAGTCGTCGCACACAGGACGACGATCAATACGCCGACCCTGCGGCGCCATCGAGTGGGGGGGAAATGGCTGCGTGTACCCATGGGTCGGTTACCGGATCAGGTTGTTGGTCGTCTGAAGCATCTCGTTCGCGGCCTGGATCGACTTGGAATTCACCTCGAAGGCGCGCTGGCTCATGATCATGTTGACCAGCTCCTCGGCGATCGAGACGTTGGATATCTCGATGAATCCCTGACTCAACGTGCCGATACCCTCCTCGCCTGGCACCCCGGTGACCGGGTCACCCGAGGCGTCGCTCGGGAGGAGCAAGTTACGCCCGATCGCGTTGAGCCCCTGGGGGTTGGAAAAAACCGCCAACTCGATGGTGCCCAGCACGGTCGTCGTGGCAGAGCCGGCTTGCACGACCGAAACAGTCCCATCCGCGGCGATGGTCACGGAGGTGGTATCTGTGGGCAGAGTGATCGCCGGCTCCAGAGGATAGCCGTTGCTCGTGACAATCTGGCCCGTGCTATCGCGCTTCAAGGCGCCCGCACGGGTGTAGGCGATCTCCCCGTTAGGTTGCACCACCTGGAAAAAGCCGTCTCCTTCGATGCCCAGGTCGAGCTCGCCGCCGGTGTTGCGAAAATCCCCCTGGGCGAAGATCTTGGCCACCGCTGCCGGCTTTACCCCCAGGCCGATTTGCAATCCGGACGGCACTTCGGTCGATGCCGAAGAGGCCGTGCCCGGGGCGGTGACCGTCTGGTAGAGCAGGTCCTGGAAATCGGCCCGCCCGCGCTTGAAGCCGGTCGTGTTGGCGTTCGCCAGGTTGTGAGCGATCGTGTCGATATTGAGCTGCTGGGCCTCCATGCCGGTGGCCGCGGTAAACAGAGCTCGAATCATCGTGACTCCTTCCTTCGGTTATCGGCCCACCTGGCCGACCTCGCCGATGGTGGTGCGGGTGAGTGCATCCCGTTGCTTCATCGCCTCGAGCTGCACCTCATACGCCCGTTGCAGGCGGATCATCTCCACCAGACCACGAGTGACGTCCATGTTCGCCCGCTCCAGGGTCGCGCCGCGCACCTGCACGGCACCTTCCCGCGCGCCCGCGGCCGCAGGCACCCGATAACGCCCTGCGCCTTCACGGACCAGCGCCTCAGGCTGGGCAAACGTTCGCAGACGGAGGCGGCCGACCGCGGCGCCGCCCACCAGCACTTGGCCCTCCGGCGAGAACGCGACCTGCTCTTCGTTACCACGGCCGATTTGCAAGGTGCGACCGGTCTCGCCGATCACGACCTCGCCGGTCGTCAGGGCGAGCCGGCCCTCGGCATCCACCATCATCGAGCCGCCACGTACGAAGCGCTCGCCCTCTGTCCCGCGCACCTCCATCAAGCCTGGCCCCTGTAGGGCCACATCCAGAGCCCGGCCGGTGGCCACGAGTGTGCCGTCGGCGAGGTCCGGTACCGTCGCCGCCACCCGCACCCCGGCAGCGCCCTCCTGCGAAATCAGAATCGATTCGAACCGCAGACGATCGCCCTTGAAGCCGTTAGTGGAGACGTTGGCCAGGTTGTTGGCCACGGTCTCCACCTGCCGCTCCCGCGCAGAGGCACCGGTCAGGCCGAGATAGATCGCGTTCATGGGTTGGAGGGCGTAATGGGTTGCCGAGCGTGACGGCCACGCCTGTCGCCGTTCCGAGGCAAGTAGTGTGCCAAGAGCCCCGAGATTCCGGGCCGCACGCGAAATCGCCGCGCCGCCATGGTCTTTCGGCTCTAAAGACATGAAGTTACCGGTCGCACCTCCTCTTGCCCCGGCAACTCTTGCCGGCCTTGCCCGGCAAACCACACCTCCGCGGCTGGTGGATCGGCGTCGATTCCCTGTCGCCCTCTCTGCCAAGCGTCAAATCTTCCGCATCGCGGCTGGCCACGGCGGATGACTGGAAGTCCATGGGGCGCAGGCGCACAGGTGAGCCTAGAGACCATCACTAATGATTTAGCTCGCCCCGCAACGAACCGAACAGAGGACCAAGAATCCACATCCGGAAGACCTTCATGCCAGCCACCCTTCTCTCCCCGACCCAAATCGAACGCCTCGTCGAGCGGCAGGCCCATCTGGTGGCGCCCTCGCCCACTGTGCAGCGTCTCCTCGACCTCACCTCCGATCCGGATCTGGAGGTGCCCTCCAGGAAGATCACCGACATCCTGCAAAGCGAGCCGGCGCTCGCCGCGCAGGTGTTGCAGTGGGTGAACTCGGCGATCTTCTCCCTTCCAAGCCCGGTCTCGGACATCGGCCGCGCGATCCCGCTTCTCGGCCTCAACCGAGTGCGAGCGCTGGCTCTCGCCCAGGCCTTTTTCAACAAGGCCGCCAAGGAAGAGATGTCCATCTACGGCATCAAGGGGTCGACCTTCTGTCTCCACGGCTTAGAAACGGCCGTCGGCGCCGCGTATCTGATGAAGCAGCGGCAACCGGCACGGGAGGGAGATGCCTTCACCGCCGGCCTACTCCACGACATCGGCATGTTGTTGATGGGGGGCGTCGCCGAGAACCTGGAGATGCAGAAGCCCCTGTTGCCGGCCGACCGGCCACTGTGCGCCATTGAGCGGGAAAGGTTCGGCGTCGATCACCCGACTCTCGGCGGTACCCTCGCCGGCCACTGGCGGTTATCAGCGGAGCAGAACGGGGTGATCTCCGACCACCACCGCGATCCAAGCCATCGGCTGGAGGCGGAGCAAATGAACCGCTTCTCGCACCCCAGCGACCCGGCGGCGCCACCGCCACCACCGGTCGACGAGCTTCCCATGATCGTGCAGATCGCCGACCGGTGCTCAGAACGGCGTCTCCTGATCTGCACGGCCACCAGCCAGGAACACGATCTGCGCCGTTACCGGCAGATCCTGCCCGACGAGGCGAGCTACGCTGCCCTCGAAGATGAGATGGACCACGCCGCCACGATGCTCACGAGCGTGTTCGGCCACAGCGGCGCGTAGCGATTTCCGTCTCCCGACGGGCAGGTGGACCGGCTGCGCGCGCTGTGCACGTCCGCCGCGGCGGGTTACCCGCGCAAACGCTCCAATGCCTCGCAATAGGCGAGCGTGCGTTGCAGACCGCTGGGTAGCTCCGCCACCTCGAGCAGGGCCTCTACCCGGTGGAGAAAGTCGAGTTTGCTCACCGGCTTGCTCAAGAAGTCGTCGACGCCCAGTTCCACGGCCCGCTGCTTGTTCTGCGGCTGATTGAGGGCGGTCAACATGAGAACCGGACGGGTGCCGATATCGGGCTCCGCGTTGATCGTCTCCAGCACCTCATAACCGCTCATCCCCGGCATCCGCGCATCGAGGATCATCAGATCGGGCGGAGCATCGCGGAGCATCTCGAGAGCCTGTGGCCCGCTGGTCGCGACCGACACATCGTGCGCCGCCTTGCGCAGATAGGCGGCGAGGAGCGCGGCATTCCCTGCGTTGTCATCGACAACCAGGATCCGCTTGCCAGTCGTGGAATTGGCCATGTTCGCTTCCGAGCCGACCTCACCGGACGCCGCCTGTTTGCTCGGCGATCGGCTCCTTTCCCTTTTCGGCCACCGCCGAGGATTCTCTATCCCACACGGATAAGAAAATCCTCACCCTCCTGGCCTGCACTCGCCCGGGAGGGAGAGCGAACCGTTCTCGCTGACGACTGCCACGACTTCACGACCGCCGCCGCATGCGCGCGAATCGGCAGCACGACCGGTTACCGCCCGGCCTTCTCGTCGTGCCCAGAGGTGCCGAAGCGTCGGCTCAGCTCTTCCAGGACCTGTTGTAGATCGACCTCGCGCTCGCCCAACGCCACCAGAGTGTGGAAGACGAGATCGGCCGCCTCGTGGACGACCGCGCCATCGTCTCCGTCGGCGGCGGCCGCCGCGAGTTCCGCCGCCTCTTCACGTACCTTCGCGCCGATGGCCTCGGCACCACCGGCCAGGAGACCCGCCACGTATGATGCGTGCGGGTCAGCCCCGCGGCGTTCCGCGATGACCCGGCACAGCGCGTCGAGCACGGCACCCGGCGCCGGACGGCCACCGTATACCTGGTCCGGATCAAAGAGCTGATCCCCAACAATCTCGGTCTCGCCCTGCACCACCCGGTTAAAGAAGCAGCTCCGACGACCCGTGTGGCAGGCCGCGACCGCCTGCTCGACCTTGAATAGGAGGGTGTCGGCGTCACAGTCGTAGTTGATCTCCCGAACCGACTGCAAATGGCCCGACGACTCGCCCTTCTTCCACAGCTTCTGGCGGGAGCGGGAATAGAAATGGGCAAAACCGGTGGCGGCGGTGAGCTCCGCGGCCTCTCGGTTGCAGTAGGCGAGCATCAGCACCTCGCCGTTGCCGGCATCCTGAACGATCGCCGGCACGAGCCCCTGGTCATTGAACTTCAGCGCGTCGAGCCAGCTCATGTTCCCTCCACGAGACGGACCGGGACCCCGCGCTCTGCCAGGTATGCCTTCGCCTCACCAATGGTGTGCTGCTGATAGTGAAAGATCGAGGCGGCGAGCACCGCATCGGCCCCGCCCACCACAAAACCGTCGTACAGGTGCGCCAGATTGCCGGCGCCTCCGGATGCGATCAAGGGCACCCGAGCGCGGCTGGAGATCGCCCGGTTCAGGTCATTGTCGTAGCCCACCTTTGTGCCGTCCCGGTCCATGCTGGTGACCAGGAACTCCCCCGCCCCGTACGACTCCATCCGCTCCGCCCACTCCAGGGCATCGATGCCCGTCGGCCGCCGGCCGCCGTGGGTAAAGATCTCCCAGCGTGGCGGATCGTCGCTCACCCGCTTGGCATCGATGGCGACAACGATGCACTGCGATCCGAACCGCTCCGCCGCCTCGCGGATGAAGTCAGGGCTACGCACCGCCGCCGAGTTGATCGACACCTTGTCCGCACCCGCCTGCAGCAACGCGCGGATGTCGTCCAACGTACGGACCCCGCCGCCGACCGTGAGCGGCATGAAGACACGCTCCGCCGTCGCCTCGATGATCTCGAACATCGTCTCGCGCCCCTCGTGGGTCGCGGTAATGTCGAGAAAGGTGAGCTCATCGGCCCCTTCCGCGTCGTACCGTTCCGCCACCTCGACGGGATCCCCGGCGTCGCGCAGATCGACGAAGTTGACCCCCTTGACCACCCGTCCGTCGGTCACATCCAGACAAGGAATGATTCGCTTGCTCAGCATCTCGGTTCGTTCTTGACCGCCCGCAGCAACCCCGCTGAAGAACGGTTGTAGCGGTGCCTTTCTACACCGCCGCGGGTGCCTCCGGCACCCCTCATGTGGGATCGCAGAGCTTGACCGCCTCCCCCACGTCCAGGGCGCCGTCGTAGAGCGCCCGCCCGGAGATCATCCCGACCACGCCGCTCGCCGCCAGCGGTAGGATAGAGCGCACGTCAGCGAGCGAGGCGATTCCCCCCGAGGCGATCACCCCGACGGTAGTGGCCTCGGCGAAATCCCGAGTGGCATCGATGTTGTGACCTTGCATCATGCCGTCGCGGCTGATGTCGGTGTAGATGAATGCGCTGACACCCGCGTCCTCCAGGCGTCTCGCCAACTCCACTGCCTCCAGATCGGTCACCTCCACCCAGCCGCTCACCGCCACTCGCCCATCCTTGGCATCGATGCCGACCGCGATCCGACCCGGGAAGGCACGGCACGCCTCCCGAACCAGCTCCGGATCGCGTGCGGCCACCGTGCCAAGGATTACCCGGTCCAGCCCCAGGGAAAGGAGGGTCTCGATGCGACCGAGGTCGCGGATCCCGCCCCCGAGCTCCACCGGGATCGTGACGGCGGTCAGGATCGCACGCACCGCCTCCAGGTTGCGCGGCATCCCCTCGATCGCCCCATCGAGATCAACGAGATGGAGATAAGGCGCACCGGCCTCCATCCACGCCACCGCCTGGGCCGCCGGGTCGTCGGAAAAGATCGTCGCTCGATCCATGCGGCCTTGGAGGAGACGTACGCAGCGACCCTCTTTCAAATCAATCGCTGGGATAAACAGCATCACAACACTCCAGATTACAGATGGCTTAAGGATCGGACTCGAACCCTATGCATCCTAACCGTTTCAAATTGAGAACTGCGAGGGGCTTCTCGTGTCTCAATCTGGATCGCGGCAAAAAACAGCCGCGGGCAAGCTTCTCTTAATCTCCAAAGGGTTGCGAGCCACGGCACCACCGCCTCGGGGTGGCACGCGAATTGAGAGGGAAGAGCCATCAAGAACATCAGGCATTTCACGACGTTGACGTACAAAGCCACAGAAAAACCACAGAAGAGACACAAGGCCATATCCGCCCGAGGAGCGCGCCATGGAACCCAACAGCCCCGAGAACAATACCAAGCAGAGCCGCTTCGAAGACAAACTGGCCCTGTTACGCAAAGAGATCCAGACCCTGCCTGAGGAGAAGCGCGCGGAGCTGGAGCAGCTCGCCGACGCCACCGAGCGACTCCACAAACAGATGCGGAAGGCGACAGCCCAGGCGCTCGGGCAACTCGGCAACCTGCAGCTCGGCATCAAGTACCTGCTGTTCGACCTCGAGGCGACCAAGCGCGAGAACGAGGAGTTGCGAAAAACCCAGTCGGAGTAGAGGTGAAGAAAATGCCCCTGGGGATGACCAGCGCCGAGGCATTCCTCGCATGGGCGCTTGCCGACGGCCAGGCAGAACTACCGAGCCACTGGGATGGAGATGCTTCAGCGAATCGTCAGCTGCCTGAGCCCCTTGTGCGTTGACCGCGGCGCTTTTTTGGCATCCGTTACCCAGCCTGGCCCATCGAGACGAGCCCTATTGTGACGCCTCCCTGGCTGCGCGACATAACCAGCGACACCGGATCATGAACAGCCGCCTGCCCTACGATCGACTCCCTCGGTCCGCGGCGCCGCTCTATGCTCGAAGCGCGGCGATCACCTGCGGTCTCGTGTCGGCATTCCTGTTCGCGCTTGTCATCGAGAGTCGGCTTGGCGGCGTTGGCATCGGCCTGATCTCCTCCCGATGGATCCCCCTGGCGGTCATCCTCGCGTGCAGTTTCGGGATCGCAGGGATCTTCATCGCCGGCGTCCGGACAGTGCTCCTCCCGCCCCTCCTGGCCGAGCTGGAGGCGACACAACGCGAGGCCACCGCCTTCCAACAAGCCGCCGCGCTGACCCGCCTCGCCGGGTCGGCCCTCTCCGAGGGGCACGACCGCATCCATGCCCTCGTCGAGCAGGGAGCACTGCTGCTCAACCCCATCCGCAGCACGGAGGAACATCCGTCAGAATCCGTTCCTGCCCCACGCGCAGCCACGCTCTCTTCGCCGGAATTCACCTGGTTGGTGCTCGGCGGCCCGCAGGAGCAGCGTGCCCAGCCACGCCGCCGCATCGACTTCAACCAGATCATTCGGGAGATCGTGGAGCAGCTCCCCCGCTTGCTCGGACCGACGATCGAGATCGATACCCAGATGGATCTGGCCCTCCCTCAGATCCATGGCGATCCCGGCCAGTTGCACCAGGTTCTCCTGAGCCTTGCCCTCAATGCGGGTGAAGCGATGCCCGGTGGCGGCCGGCTGGAGTTCGCCACACGCCCCCTCTTCCTGCCAGACGACAACGCGGAGAATCTACCTCCCGGCCGGTACATCGAGGTCGCGATCTCCGACAACGGCGTCGGCATCCGCGACGAGGTGGTGGGCAAGATCTTCGATCCCTTCTTTACCACCAAGCCGGTGAACACCGGCAGCGGACTCGGACTCGCGTTGGTTCGGGCACTGGTGCAGAACCACGGTGGTTGTGTCGACGTCTTCACGCAGGAAGCGGAGGGCACCACGTTTACTCTGATCTTCCCCGTCGCAGAGACGGTAGTTGCGCCGCGACGGGCGTCACAGTCCCTGCCCCGCGCCTCGCGGATGGTCGGCGGAAGCGAGACGCTCCTGGTCGTGGATGAAGACGAAGTGGTGTGCAAGACCGTGCAGAAGATTCTTGGCCGGGCCGGTTACAACTCGATCGCCACCAGCAATGCCGCCGAGGCCCTGCGGATCTTCCGCGTCCATCACGAGTCGATCGACCTCGTCCTCCTCGACCTCTCCTCCCCGGTAATCGACGGCCACTCCTTATGCAGGAAGATGTGCCGCATCACCACCGCCGTGCGATTCCTGTTTTCCGGAGACCACGGTGCCGCGGAGTTGCCCGACGACGCACGGGGACCGGTTGGATTCCTGATGAAGCCTTACCGCATCCGCCAGATGACGGAGGCCATTCGCAGGGTTCTCGACCGCCAGAACTGACACCGGGCTTCCTGGGTTCCTTCGTGGATCGACCCACGGTGGACCGGCGACCTGTGGCCCGCACCTTGTGTTGATCGGGTGCCACACCTAGCGTGAAGGGCCTCATTCTTGGTACCCGCCAATGCCCGCCGCCCACGTTCTGACCGCCATCTCCGACCTGTTCTTCGCCGCCAAGGTCGACGCCACCCTGAAGCCCCTCGGTTACGCGGTCGTGAAGACGAACACTGCGGAGGAAATCGCCGCGGCAGCGGCCGACGGTCCATCTGCCTGCCTGGTGCTGGACCTCGACCATCGCGGCCTCGATGCGATGCAGCTCATCGAGCGGCTAAAGGGGGAGGCCGGCCCACCGGTGAGAATCCTCGCCTACACCAATCACGGCAACGTGGATGGCATTCGCCGTGCCCTCGCGCTCGGCGCCGACAAGGTCGTGGCCCGGTCTGAGCTCTCCGCTCACCTGCCGCAACTAATCGCGACACTCACCGCGTAGGGTCGCCGTAGCCGCGTCCGGGGTGATCCGGGATCCCGGCACACTCGGCTCCGCAGGCACCACCCGCACGGCACGATGCCACGTCGCCGCGTCCGGCACGGCCCCTCTCTCCGGCTATACTTTTGGCAAGGGAAACCCGAGAGGAACCTGCCATGACTCACAATCTCCACTTGTTGATCGCCCGGCGACATGAAGACGACGCCTGGTCCACCCCGCGGGCCACCATCTACGTGAACCCCGTTCACGTAGATGCTCAGGGCTACAACCTCATCTGCCGGGAATGCGGCGACCTCGAAGAGTTCGAGGCCGAGGTGCAACGGCTCAAGGGAGAGCTTGACCACGTGCTGGAAAAGGCACGTGAGGAGCTGCAACTCGTCTGACCCCGCATCCCGACGGCACCCGGCAGCCACGCCACCTGCAAGTGGGCCATGGCGGGGCCGTACGCGCAGGCGGAGGCACGGCGCCGGGCGATCCCCTGGTGACCCGGCCGCACCGCCACCGGGTCGATCTCTCGCGATTAGAGACGACGGCGGACACCCCCCGCATCTCGGGCCACGGCGCCCTCGATGGCCTCCTCGGTGAAGAATCCGAGGTTGACCAGAACCTTGCCTAGTAGATCGCCGGTACGGCGCTGTTCCCGGAGCGCGGCGTGGACTAGCGACTTGCTGAGGTGGCCAGCCACGACCAGCCGCTCGCCGAGAGGGAGCGGCGATCCGGCTGCCAGGGGGATCTTACCGTGGGGGCCTCTTGTCGCCGGGCGTTGGCACACTTCCCCCCTACTGGATGCGGAAGCCGACGTCGTCTCCCGCCAGCAACGCCCCGACATCCGTCTGCAGGATGCCGTCCGGCCCGGACGAGAGCACATACACCGGGGTGGTGCTACCGGCGCTTAGGTTTCC
>Ga0210096_1000348_pt1 | contig 16779 bp, 12 predicted proteins | sample China_Galinas_PW_4_FD_184864 | JGI IMG/M metagenome (GOLD analysis project Ga0210096, IMG submission 184864) | Wetland microbial communities from San Francisco Bay, California, USA, that impact long-term carbon sequestration - China_Galinas_PWA_D2... | ecosystem: Environmental > Aquatic > Marine... | reverse complement strand
GTCAGGAGCTCCTCCGCCAGGGGCACTACGCGCTGGCACGGATGGTCGACGCGGTGGCCGCCACCCAGCGGCTGCTGGTGCCGCGGGTGGACGACCCGCTCACCGGCCATGACGAGTCGCTACGGGACGTGCTCGCCCTCACCCTGGATCCCGCCCTCGATCGGGACGGCGACGGTTTCGCCGACGCCGACAACGATCAGGACCTGCGGGTGGATGAGGACATCCCCGCGGACAACAACCGGGACGGCGGCCCGGGCATTGTCGGGTTGGACGACGATGGCGACGGGGTGGTGGACGAGGGGGTCCTGCCCGCCGCTGCCGAGGACAACGACGAGGACGGCCGGCTCTCCGAGGACTGGGTCGACGGCGTCGACAACGACGGCGACGGCACGGTCGACGAGGACCTTCCCAAGGAGAATTTCAACTCCGCCTCCGGTACCGGGGCGGTCGACAACGACGGCGACGGTCAGGCTCACGAGGACTGGCTGGACACCGTGGCCTTCTTCGTGCGCGCCGATGGGACCGCCCTGATGGAGCGCTCGCCCAACCCCGGCGCGGTGGACGGCACCGACTACAGCGAGCGGCCGATCGCCGAGGCGGCGTCGGTCTCCCTGGCGGTGCAGCGGCTGGCCGTGGGAGACCCGGCCCGTGGCCCGCTGGTAGTGATCGACCTCACGCTTTCCGACAACGCCGGAGAGACCCTCCACCTGCAGGCGCGGGTGCGGGTGGGTAGGGACGGATGAGCGCGGACCACGATCGCGCGACCCGTGGCTACATCCTGTTGCCGGTGGTGGTGGCCATCGCCCTCGTGGGGGCAGTCGCCTTCCTGGTGCATCGCGCCACCACCCTGGGTCTGCACGGTACCGCCGCCCAGCTCGAGCGGCTCCAGGCCCGCTACGCGGCCGAGGCCGCCCTACGCCACGCGATCTGGTTTCTTGGCAACGACTGCACCTACCGGGCGGCCATTGTTGACCACCCCTTCTTTGGCTACACCTACGGTGCCACCCTGGTGGACCACCCGGGCGGGGCGGCCGACGTCTACATCGAGACCACCGGCAATCTCGCCTCGGGCACCTCCGTCACTTTGGCGTTCGACTACACTTGCCCGGTAGTATTACCCAACGCCATCTACTGGACGGATGTCGGCGACGAAGTGCTACGACGGGCCGAGCTGGACGGCTCCGGGGTGACGGATCTGGTGGGCGGCGGCGATGTGCCGATACCGGCTGCCATCGACGTGGACGCGGCGGGGAAGCGTGTGTACTGGGTCAGCGACCGCACCATTCGCAGCGCTACCCTGGTTGGGAGCGACGTGCAGATAGTGATGACCTGCGCGACCTGCTCGTTGCAGGCGCTGACGGTCGACCCGGCCGGGGGCAAGGTGTATTGGTACGACGACGATCAGGGAGAGATACGCCGGGCCAACCTCGACGGGAGTGCCGAGGAGCTTCTGGTGCACGTCGGCCTCGGAAAGGTCACGGGGCTCGCCGTCCATCCGGGCGAGGGCAAGCTCTACTGGGTAGACGAGGGCAACTGGACCATCAAGCGGGCCGACCTGGATGGTACCCATGTGAAGACCCAGTCGTCTGGCGAGTATCAACCCAGCTCTCTCACCCTCGATGATCAGGGCAACCGTCTCTATTTCTTTGACCTCAACACTCGCGTGCTCTGGAGCACCCAGCTCGACGCCAGCGGCAGCCAGTCGCTTGTGACCATGGGTGAGGACGACAACGTGTTCGACCTCGATCTCGACCTCGATGCCGGTTACTTGTACTGGACCAACGAAGACAACGGCCAGATCGAGCGGGCCGAGCTCGATGGCAGCAACCGCGAGACATTGCAGGTCTACGGCGGCGGCCACCAGATGAAGGGGATCGCCATCGGTCCCGGCGGCTAAGGGGCGGGCCGCACCAAGGAGTCGTGCTGAAGCGACATCTGGTGCCAACGAGCGCGCTGGCTTCGATGGCCACCGTGGCTGGTTGAGAGTACGACCCCGATGGCTCTTCGGACCTCGGGTCGCGGTGCCCGCCGTCGCGCAGATAACGAGGGGGCCATAGGCCGGAAAGCATGCGGGGTTGAACGCCGTGTTGAGCAGGGGTCGCCAGCAACCGCTCAGGATCAGTCATCCGGGTCAACTTCGACGGCACCGCCTTCACCGATCGGTTGCTCGGGCTCGGTGCGCCGGTCTGCATGGCTCTCGACCTCGTTCATGCCTGGCTTTACCGGAGCGACGGTGGCACCGGCGACAGCGTGTGGTGCACCAACCTCGACGGTACCAACGCGGATCCGGTGGTCGGTGACCTGCTGGCACCCCAGGACCTCGCAGCGGACACCACCGCCAACGAGATCTACTGGGCCGACGGAAACGCGGGGTAGAGCCCGTGCGCCGACCTCGACGGCAGCAAGGTTCGGGATGTGCTGACCGGCCTGAGCGGTCCCTGCGGTGCATCACGGTTAAGCCGTGCGTGCCGATAAGTCCTTTGTTTCCCGGGGATGTACTGCGGCGTCGGGTGGTGTTTCGCCGCCCATGCCCCTGCTCATGATTGCCCTCCTAACAGAACGACTTGGCGTGCGCGGGCTGACGGCCCGCGCAGAGGTCGGGCCGATCGGCGTGGTGCTGTCGCGTGAGGCGCTGCACATGGTGCAGGTGGCGCGCCACAATGGTGCGTTGTACATCCGTGCGCGCGCCTCGCTCCCATATCCGGAGGGGCGGGAAGGCGTGACCACCTCCCCCAAGGTACTGCGTCGTCTGCTGTGGACGGCCATGCGGCAGAGCGGTTTTCGCGGTCGCCGGTTCGTCACGACCCTGCCACCCGAGGATGTGAAGCTCATGTTCTTCACCTATACGGTCAACGCCGGGCAGAGTGAGGAGGCGGCCCTGGTCCGCGTCATCGCCGACCGTGTAGAGGGCAACCTGGCCGACTACGTGGTGGATTACCTCCCGGTGCGCGAGGCAGACCACGGCGGCGGCGCTCGTTCTTCCCTGGTCGTGCTGGCGCGCCGCGACGTGGTGATCGACTACCTGACCACCTTCCGCCGGGCGGGGTGCGAGGTGGAGGCCCTGGAGATCGGCCCGGCGGCGGTGCGGCGCCTCGTGGTCGCCGTTCGCGCAGACGACGATTACAGCAATGTACTGGTGATCAACTTCGGCCGCGCCAAGAGCTACCTGACGGTGCTCTCGGGCAGGCGGCTGCTGTTCGACCGTGAGATCGCCTTCGGCGAGGAAAAGCTGCTGGCGCGTCTGGGCAACGCCTTGGACATGTCGTCGAGGTCGGCGGAGGAGCTGGTGCGTACCCACGGTCTGCTGCCGGGCGCCGGGCCGCACGGGTCGCTTGGCAACGGGACCGGGCTGGACGTCTCGCAGACCCTCGTCGAGATCTTGAAGCCGTCCTTTCTCGAGTGTATCGACGCGATCCAACAGGTCCTCCTCTACACCTCCTCGGAGACCCGCGGAAAGTCGGTGGAGCAGATCTACCTTTTGGGCAGCATCGCCCACTGGGCGGGTGTCGACTGGCTGCTCAACAGCCTGATCGAGGTGCCGGTCACGGTGCTCGATCCGCTGGCCGCATTCGCTGCGCCGCCCGCCCCGCCGAAGGAGGACGCCGAGGTGAGCCCCCTGGTGGCAGTCGCCACCGGCCTGGCGCTGCGCGGGATGGCAAATCATGCGTGACGTCGATCTGATTCCCGCCGATTATCGTAGGGTCGTGCGGTTCGTCCACCGTGCCAAGGTGGCCGGCCTGTGTTTCCTCGTCGCAACGACGATCCTGGCTGCCAGTCACAGGTCTCTCGAGTCGGTCGGGGAACGCGATCGGCGGGCGATTGCCGCGCTGCAGGAGCGGCAGAGCGCCACCACCCAGCAACGGCTGGAGTTGGAGAGGCTGCAGGAGCAGCAGATGCGTCTTGAACGTCGCCTGGCGTTGCTCGCCGCCGTGCGCGGCGGGCCGACAGCCGAGAGCATGTTGGCGATCATCGACCATGCGCTGGCCGCCGACGGCGTGTGGTTCACGGACTGGCGATTTCGCCGCGCCGGTGTTGAGGTAGACCACGTTGCGGAGGCGGTGCACACCGGCTATTTCGTGGTGCTGCCACCGGATGCCGAGCACCCGGAGGCGAAGGAGTGGCGAGTCGAGACTCACATGGAGATCAAGGGACAGGCGCGTGACCACAGCGCCCTGTCCACCTTCGTCAACCGCCTCTACGATCGCCCGGAGATCGAGGACGCCAAGGTCCTGAGGACCTCGGTGCGGCCGTCTGACAACGGTGCGATCGTCGATTTCGATCTGGCCATCGTGGTCGCCGGCAACGCCGCCCGACCGGTCGTCGTGAAGTAGGCCACCTACCCGGGTCCCACCCACGGATGGAGCGCTACCTTTTCACTTACCTTCCCCGGCTCGACCCGCGCCTGCACGACCTGGCGTTGGTGGCGCCGTTCATCGTGCTCGCGGCCGTGGCGTGGGTGTACTTCATCGGCCCCGATTGGCGCGAGGTCGAGAAGCTCCAGGCATCGCGGGCGATGCTCGTGGCGGTGCTGAACAGCGGAGAGGAGATCGCGAACGAGCTGGCGACCGCTCATCAGGCGGTGGCGCGGCTGGAAGACCAGATCTTTGGCAAAAACATGAACCTCCCGATGAAGCAGCTTGAGGCCCAGATCATCGGGCGGCTGCAGGAGATCTCGTCGCGCAACCGCGTGCAGCTCGACGGTGTGCGTCCAGGGGCCAAGAAGCGGTTGCGGTTGTTCGTGGAGAGCCCCATCGAGGTGGAGGTAACCGGAGACTATTTCGATATTGCTCGCTGGCTGCGGGAGCTCAGTAGCGAGCTCGGCTTCATCGTGGTCAGGGAGTACGAGATGCATCCGGTCACCCGTGACGCCAACCCATTGGTGCGCATGAAGATAACCATGGTCTCGTACCGGACGGGAGAGGCGTGAGATGGGGCGGTCTCTCCCGACATTGCTCAGCGTCGCCATGACCGTTGTCCCGTTGGCGGTGGCGCAGGCCAGCGAAGTGGCCGAGCTGAGCCACAATCCGTTCAGCCACCCAGAGCTGCTGTCACCACCGTCCGGGCGCGGCCTGAGTGTCGACGAGGCACTTAGGGGAGAGGGTCTGGAGTTACGCGCCACGCTCATCGCGCCCGAGCACGCCATGGCCGACGTCAACGGTGTCATTCTCAACGTCGGTGAAGAGGTGGAGGGATTTCGTCTGGTGGAGGTCGGTGAGCGTCGGGCAGTCCTGGAACGGGAGGGGACTAGGGTGGTGGTCAGTCTGGGTGATGAGGATTAGCGGGTGATGTGCACGATGACGCCACCCCGCATGTGGGCACGCCGGGCGAGGGTGGCGACCCGGCGCCTCGGTCATCTCGTCCGCACGGCCGGGTATGTGGCGGTCATGGCCGTATGCGGCGCGTTGTGGCCGCAGGTCGCCGCGGCCGGTGAGAACGTCTCGCTGTCGGTACGAGACACGAACGTCGCGGAGATCTTCGAGATGTTGGCGCGCAAGGAGCGGCTCAACATCCTCCTGGCGAAGGGGGTGGGGGGAGAGATCTCGATCAACCTCTACGACGTGCCCATGGAGACGGCGATCCGCTCGATCGCCGAGGCGGCTGGCTATGTTGTGGAGCGGCGCGGCGCGAGCTACGTGGTGTTGAAGCCGGAGGATGGCGGCAAGAACCCGGCGAGCGGCATCACAGCGGTGCGGACCTTCCCGGTCCACTACTCCGATCCCGACACCGTGGTGGCCGTACTCAAGAGCCACCTCTCCCCCTACGGCAAGATCACCACCCTGGCGGCACGCAAGCTGCTCGTGGTGGAGGACCAGCCGGCGTTCCTGGAGCGGATCGCGCAGTTGCTCCCCGAGATCGACGCCATGCCCATCCAGGTCTTCATCGAGGGAAAGATCCTTGAGGTGACCCTGAGTGACAGTGAGGCGTTCGGAGTCGACTGGCAGCAACTCCTCACCGTCAACGGTGAGCAGGGGTCGTTTGGCACGCGGCTGTTCAGCGACCCGACCTCGGCCGGCCTATTCGTCAACCTGGTCACGCCCCACCTGCAGCTCGCCCTCGATACCCTGCGCAGCACCGGCCGGGTGCGGACCCTGTCGACGCCGCGCCTGTTGGCTCTGGAGAACCAGGAGGCGTCGGTGATCGTCGGCGATCGCCAGGGATTTCGCGTGACCACCACTGTCAACCAGGTGACCACCGAGAGCATCGAGTTCCTGGAGTCGGGCGTCATCCTCAAGGTGACGCCATCGGTCGACAAGACCGGCCGGATCATGATGGCGATCCACCCGGAGGTCAGCACCGGTACCATCAAAGACGGCATCCCCGCCCAGACCACCACCGAGGTGACGACCCAACTCGTGGCCGAGGACGGCCAGACGGTGTTCATCGGCGGGTTGATCAAGAACACGCGCAACAAGAACCGGCGCGGCGTACCGGGGCTGTCACGGATTCCGGTGCTCGGCCGGCTCTTCTCCCGGACCGAGGACGTCAGTATCAAGACCGAGACCGTGGTGATGATCACCCCGCACGTCGTGGCGGAGGGCGAGCGCGGGCTCTACCTGGACGACTTGGCCAGGCTCGATGCAGCAGAACAGGATGCGCGGACCGAGGCGGCGCGGATCGATGCGCAGTTTCCGCCTCAGCTACCGGCGCAGAGTGCGCAACCGAATGACGATGGCCGGCTAACGCCGGCGGCTGGAGCGGTCGTCTCCGGGGGCTCAGATCCGTAAGTTGGCTCAAGCGAAGGGTCGCCGACGCGCGTCATCGTCGGTTCCGCCCCTACCCGGCTTGATCCGACCTACTCTCGCGGGTTGCACAGACGTCACCGTGATTGTGAAACGCCGGAGTTAGCGCGGGTCGCCGACGGTCTGCCTCGCGGGTAGCCAGCGGGCGAGACACTCGCACAGGGCCGTGAGCTTCACCGGCTTGGGGAGATAGTCGTCCATGCCGGAGGCCAGGCAGCGCTCGCGATCACCCTCCATGGTTCGGGCAGTCATCGCGATGATCGGCATCGGCTGGGCACCAATCTGTGCCTCCCGTGCGCGGATCCGTCGCGTGGCCTCGATGCCGTCCATGTCCGGCATCTGGCAGTCCATCAGGACCAGGTCGACGGCATCGCGATGGGCCATCGCCGCCGCCTCTCGCCCGCTGCCGGTCGCCAAGACGACGAGGCCGAGCCTGCGCAGCATGGCCTCCGCCAGCATCCGGTTGATGGGATGGTCCTCGACCAGCAGGACCCGGCCGGACAAGGGTGGCTGCGCGTGGTTTTCCGTGGCGAGCGTCGCACTTCCGTCGATGGGTTCGTATTCGGCGGCGGCGGCGTGCGCCGCGGCGAGGGGTAGGGTCAGATAGAACGTAGAGCCCTCGCCGAGGGTGCTCTCGACGGTCAGGGTGCCACCCATCAACTCGGTGAGCTGCCGTGATATGGCCAGCCCCAGGCCGGTGCCGCCGTACTTCCGGGTGGTGGAGCCGTCCGCCTGGGTGAAGGAGGAGAACAGTCGTGGCACGACATTCGCTGGGATGCCGATCCCGCTATCTTCGACGGTGAAGTGGAACAGGCTCGCCCCAGCGACGCCGTGGGTGGCCGACACGGTCAGGATCACGCCGCCGCTCTCCGTGAATTTCACCGCGTTGTTCATCAGGTTGGTGAGAACCTGACGCACGCGGGTAGCGTCACCGACGACCTTTTCGGGGAGATCCCCCGCGAAGACGGCCTCGAGGGTGAGCCCCTTCATCTCGGCGGGTACCCGGAGGAGGGCCACCACCTCGCGGACCGTCTCCCGCGGGTTGAACGGCAGGGCGACGATCTCCAGCTTGCCGGCCTCGACTTTCGAGAAATCGAGAATGTCGTTGAGGATGCGCAGGAGGGCCGTGGCCGAGCTGTGCGCGGTCTCCACCAGCTCCCCGGCCTTGCCCGCCAGTGGTGCGTCGCGTAGGAGCTCCAGGGTGCCGAGAACGCCGTTCATCGGTGTGCGGATCTCGTGGCTCATGTTGGCGAGAAATTCGCTCTTCGCCGTGCTCGCGGCCTCCGCCGCCTCCTTGGCCTGCTGGAGCTCGTGCTCCATCACGGTACGCCGGTAGATCTCCGTGGTGAGGTCGCGGTTGAGCTGCGCGGTCTCGTCGTTGGCGCGAGTGAGGTAGGCGACCAGGTCGTCGTTCTCGTGGCGTAGGTCGAGGGATAGCTCGAGGGTTTCGTACATGCGGTGGGCCATGATCACGGTGAGGGCCACGAACGCGATCAGCATGAGCCCGATCACGACGTGGTCCACGCTACCCGCGGTGAGGAAGCGGACGATGCACGGCACCCCTACCGTGGCGACGAACAGCGGGAAGGCCGCCCGCACCGGGGCGAGAGTCGGTACGGCACCCGCCGTCACCCCGGCCAACGCGATCAGCAGATAGGTCTGATGGATCGCGGATTCGCTGGCGTACAGGAAGATGGCCGCACTGCCCCAGCCGGCGCCCACGAGGGTCGTGGCCACGAGATAGGCCCTACACCATGCCGTTGCGCTCTCGTATGTGCGGCCGTTGCGCAGCGCCCTGCGCGTGATTCCCACCCGTAGGGCGGCCACGACCGCCATGTAGGCCAGCCATCCGATCAGGGTGGCCGACGGGATCGCGTTGCTGAGCACAACCGCGGTGAGCACCGCCACGATGAAGTTGACGAGGCTGCCCGTCTGGCCATTTTCCAGCAGCAGACGGATCTGGCCGAGACGGGTCTCACGGGGACGCAACGTCATGCCCGCCGTGTTTCCCGGAGCGGGGGTTTGGATTGTGGAATCGGCGTTCACGGTGCGATCGTCGGCGGGCGATGGATCGTGATCAAGACCTCTATCGCTATCGTGCCGCGGTCCGCTCGGTGCACGACGGCGACACCTGCACCTTCGACTTCGACCTCGGGACCCGGGTGCACCGCGAGAAACTCCGCCGGTGCGCGGATCGACGCCCCGGAGGTGTGCGGCGACACCGGGCTGGTCGGGCCCGTCACCCGTGACTTTCTGCGCGACCGGATCGCTGGCCAGGAGATGATCGTGCAGACCCTGAAGGATACGCAGGGGACTGGGACGCTACCTCGCCGAGATCTGCCGGCGGGCCGCGGAGGGCGAATGGCTCAACGTCGACGACGAGCTGGTGGCTCACGGTCACGCCGTCTACCGCGAATACTGAGCGGCGGCTCGGCCGCTTATTCGCCGCCCACGGGCAGCGATTCGTAGAGGGCATTGACCGCGCAACCGGTCGCCGCCCCCACCAGCTTGGCTGCCTCGCGCGGGGGGAGAGGCTCGCCCGCGACCAGGGCCTTCAACAGGGCAATCTCCGCGTCGCCGACCGTGGGTGCCGGTGGGCGGCCGGTGCCGGCGATCACCAGGGTCACCTCGCCCTTCGCCGGGTGGCGCCGGTAGTGGTCGGCGAGCTGCGCCGCGGTGCCGCTGCGCACCTCCTCGTGGAGCTTGGTGAGCTCGCGGCACACCGTGACGAGCCGCGCCGGGCCGATCGCCGCGCCGGCGTCGTCGAGGGTGGCCGCGAGGCGGTGGGGGCTCTCGAAGCACACCCACGTCGCCCGCGCCGTCGCCAGCTCCGCGAGCCAGTCGCGGCGCGGCGTCCCCTTGCGCGGCACGAAGCCGGTGAAGGTGAAACGGTCGGTGGGTAGCCCCGAGAGGGTGAGGGCGAGGAGCACCGCCGACGGCCCCGGCACGGCGTGGACGGCGACCTCCGCCGCGCGCGCCGCGCGCACCAGCTCGAAGCCGGGATCGCTGATCAGGGGGCTACCGGCATCGCTCACCAGGGCGAGGCGGCGCCCGTCGCACAGCTCGGCCACCCAACCGGCGAGCGCCGCCGGCGCGGTGTGGTCGTCGAAGCGGGCGAGGGGGCGATCGATGCCCAGGCGGGTGAGGAGACGGCCGGTGTGGCGCGTGTCCTCGCACAGGACGCGGTCGCAGGCGGCGAGGGTCTCCTGAGCCCGCGGGCTCAGGTCCCCGACATTACCGATCGGTGTGGCGACCAGATAGAGGCCGGCGGGGAGCATCGAGCAACCGTAGGGGAGGGGTTTATCCCCTCCCGTAGTGGAAATAGGCGGCGTGCATCTTGGGTGCGCGGGCGGGGGTGAACCCCGCCCCTACGTTCTTGTGCAGCCGTCCCAACCGGTCACGGTGCCATCTGGTCGATCGTGTCGCCGATGAGGATCAGGAAGTCGGCGGGATTGGTGCCGGCGCTCTTCAGCCCGACGGTCTGGTAGAGATTGATCACCCGCTCGCCCACGGCCGCCGGGCTGAGGAAGCAGCCGCGCAGGTAGTTTTCCACCTGGCGCAGGCCATCGGATTGCAGGAACAGGGGGGAGCCGGTGAACTGGACGTCCTTGATGCAACTGTTCTGGGTGACCAGGGTGAGGTCCAGCAGACCCCCTTCGGTGCGTCGCCGGTTGCGCCACACCCGGACCCCGTCCGTCTGCGGCTGGTCGCGCATGGCCGCGGCCCGTTCATCCACCGAGTACAGCCACCCGTCGTCCTCCAGAGTGGCACGCAGCTCGGCGGCCGCCTGGCGTTCCGCGTCGCTCGGCTCCCCCGGCTCCAGGGTGATGGCGAGGAGCCCCTCGAATTGTCGCCGCAGCTCCATGCGGATCTCCACCTCGTCGGGCGGTCCATGCCCCTCGTACTCGTGGCGCATGCTGGTCAGGGGCCGGCCGCGGTCACCGCCGGCGGCGATCCCCAGGGCGTCGTCGACATTCTCCTGGCTGAGGTTGACCAGGAGGTTGGCGGTGAACAGCAGGACTCCATCCACCAGGGAGGCCACCGCCCCGGCGATCTGGTACTGGCCCAGCTGGAGCCGGTTGTACTGCTGGTACTGGGCCGGGACGTTGAGCTGGCGGCAGGCACGCTGTAGGGGTTGGAGCCAGTCGTTGTAGAGCTGGTCGAGGTTGTTCGGTAGCGGCTCGTCGAGGCGGTACGCCACCGAGTAGAAGATCTGTTGATTGTCCACGTACAACGCACCGCCGCCGGTGGTGCGGCGCCAGACCGGGATCTTGTTCGCCTGGCAATAGTCGAGGTCGACCGCCTGCCGCACCTCCTGCTCGGCACCGATGGAGACGAAGGTCTCCAGGGGGAAGTAGATCGCCACGGTGTTGGGTGCTCCGGCGGCCACCCCCTTGGCGAGGGCGGTCGGCAGGGTGAGGCAGTCGGTGGCGGAGAGGCCACCCTTGTCGATGAGACGCCAGGTATTGCTCATGGTGGTGTGCTAGTGGGAGGTCGACAGAGGTGCTCGTAGGGGAGGGGTTTATCCCCTCCCGTGGTCGGAGTGTCCACCCTGGTGGTCACACTGGGGAACGGGCGGGGTTAAACCCCGCCCCTACGATCGAATGCGGCGGCAGGTCTACGCCGCCAACCACGGCGGCATCGGCCGGTCCTCGGCCACCTCTTGCCAGATCGGGGCGAAGCGGTCGGCGCCGACGGTCTCGCGCAACCGCCGGATCTGCGCCGCCGCCAGGGTCGCCTGGGGCGATCGGGCCTGACTGAGCAGGCCGAAGGCCTGGAGCAGCCAGCGCAGGGCCGCGGCCGGGTTGTCGCGCTGCTCTTCCACCCGCGCGAGCTGGCCGGCGTTGGCGGCCATGCCGACCATGTCGCCGAGGTCGTTGCGGATCTCCATGGCCTGCTTGGCCGCGGCCTCGCTGTCGTCCAGCGCGCCCTGGGCGAAGTGCAAGGAGGCCATCTGCTGGTAGGCCGTGGCGACGAGTGGTTTGTCACCACGCATGCCGTACCCTTCGATCGCCTTGGATAGGTGCTCGCGCGCCTTGTCGACCGCCCCGACCTCGCGCAGGGCGCGGGCCGACTGCAGGTAAGAGGCGGCCTGACCGGGTACGTCCTCGGCCCGCTCGCGGATCGCGATCGCCTCGTCGAAGTACTGGGTCGCTTGTTTGAATTGCTGGCGGCCTATGGCGATCAGGCCGAGTTGGTGGTGGCACGCCGCCATGCCGTGGGGGTCGGTGAGGCGGGTGCGGATCTTCAGGGACTTTTTCTGCCACTCCTCCGCCTCGGCCCACATCTCCCGGTCCTCGTAGGTGCGGGCGATCTGGAAATAGATGCCGCCGAGCACCGTCTCGTCCGGCTCGTCACGCCCCTCTTCCTCCGCGGCGACCCGCCGATGGATGGCCTCCGCCTCCGCATACTTCTTCTGCGAGAGGAGCCAGTTGGCGTGGTTGCCCCACAGGAAGCGCCACAGGTCACAGATGCGCGCATTGTCCGGCTCGCGCGGGTTGCCGTCGGCATTGGAGATCAGCCCCAGCCAGTGTTCGCGCAAGCGCGTGGCGTCGTGGGCACGACTCGTGCGGTTCCACACGTTGAGCAGGATGAACAGCAGGGGCCGTGCCTCTTCCCACCGCTCGTCCCGCTCGGCGATCTCCAGGGCGCGGCGCAGGTTGCCCTCTTCGACGCCACAGAAGGCGAGAATATCCGGCAGCCGATCGGCGTCGGGTAGCCCCTGGGTGCGCAGGGCGTCGGCGGTGGAGGCCCAGTAGCGCAGGGCGTACTCCTCCAGGGCGCGGCCGAGATCCCCCTCGCGCTGGGCGCTGGACAAGCCCAGGAGGGTGTCGAAGGCGGCGGGCAGGGTGTGCAGGATGTACGGCCGCTCCTCGTTGGGATAGACCAGCCCGATCTCGCCGGCGGACACCAGGGCGGCGTGGAGGGCCTCCTCGCTGCGGTCCTGAAGGGCATGAGCCGGGCATTCCTCGCCGGCGGCCATACCGACGAAGTTGCCCTCCCAGAAGGTGCCGCGCAGCAGGCCCATGAGGAGGATCGCCAGGCGACGCGCGTCGGGCAACGCGTCGAGACACACCGCAAGCAGGGCGTCGACGATGGCGGACGGATGGCGGGCCGCGCTGGCCGCCTGATCGGTCAGCCGCCCGCGGATGCCCGCCACCACTTCCGACAGGCGCCGGTGGCCGAGGGCGAAGGCAGCCATGCGCGTCGCCAGGGGGTGGCCGGCGAGGAGCTCCAGGAGGGCCGCGCGGTCCTCGTCGTTGCCGGCGTCGAAGGCGTGATAGCTCTCGAAATGGGTGCAATACGCCTGGAGCAGCTCTTGATGGGCCTCCGGTGCCACGCCAACGAGCTCGATGAAGCGCGCGCCGACCCCGAGCAGCCGCCCCTCGTTGCGGCGTGAGGTGAGCAGCAGGCGCACCGGTCCATCGAGACATGCCGCGAAGAAGGCGCGCACCGCGGCACGCTCCGCGGCGGAGTAGGGGGAGTCGCCCTCGCTCGGAAACCCCTCGACCACCTCGACGTTCTCCACCACCAGGGTGAGGTCGGCGAAGCCGTCGCCGGCGACGATCCGTCCGAGGATCGGCAAGCGCTCGATCCAATCGCGCTCCGGCCACTCCAGGGTCAGAAGCTCGGCGGGGGGAGTCTGGTTTCCGGTGGTGAGGAAGACCTCGAGGTCATGGGCGAGAACCGCCGGAGACACACCGCCGTGGAAGCTGAACTCCACCACCGGTGACTCCTCTTGCTCCTGGAGCCGGTCGACCAGATGGCGCACCAGGGTGGTCTTGCCGACCCCGCCCTCGCCAAACAGGAGGACGTGGCGGTCGGTGGCGAGGGCGGCGTCGACCGCCCCCAGCTCGCTCTCCCGTGCCACGAAGGGCGGCGTGAAGGTGGCGGCGATCACACCGCCGTCGGGCGGCTCCGGGGAGAGGTGGGCATCGGCCATAAGACTCCTACGGGGAGAAAGGGGTTACCCTGCCGTCCCGGGCGGGTCGGTGGCAGGGGCGCAACGCCCGCGACGGGCTGCGAGCAGGGCGGATCTTACATTCCCCGACGCTGCAAACCACGGACGAATCGCTTTCCCACCACGTGTAGTGCGGCGCACCCGATCTCCATCTAAGGAAGGCAGGAAGGTCAGGAAGGCAGGAAGCAGGCAAAGGCGACTGTTCCCTGCGCATCAACGGATCCGCAACGGCGAGGCGAGAACCGGATCACGAAACCACGAAAGGGCGGAAAGCACGAAGTAAACCCCTTACAGCCTTTCGTGTTTCCCTAATTTCGTGACTTCGTGTTCCCATCAGGCGAGGCGCGCGAGCGACGGAATCGATTCGTAGGTCGGCGCAAGCGAAGTCGAGCCGACGCCAGGCATTGTCGGATCCACCGCTGCGCGGCTTGGTCCGACCGACACCTCGAGCGAGCTTCCTGCCTTCCTGCTTCTTTCCTGGTTTCCTTAGATGGATGCCCGTGAGATCGATGCGGGTTCGATGGTGTCGGTTCGCTTGTGAGGTCCGCGGACCCTTGGCTAGACTGCCGAACCTCGGGAACCGTGCAGGAGACGTGGTCCGTGCAGTCGTTGGCAGAGCGCCTCGTGGCCGATGAGGAGTACCAGGAGCGGGCCCTTCCCGGGGTGTCGCGCACCTTTGCCCTCACCATCCCGCAGCTCCCGCCACCCCTGTGCCGGGTGGTCATCAACGGCTACCTCCTGTGCCGGCTGGCGGACACCATCGAGGACGACGCGCGCCTCTCGGCAGAGGAGAAGGACCGCTACCACGCGCGATTCGTCGCCGTGGTGGAGGGGGACGAGGCGGCGGAGCCGTTCGCCCGCGAACTCGCCGCTGAACTCTCCCCGGAGTGTCCCGCAACGGAACGGGAGCTGGTGCGCAACACGGAGCGGGTCATCCGCCTCACCCACAGCTTCAACGCCACCCAGCGCGGCGCCCTCATCCGGTGCGTGCGGGTGATGGGCGAGGGGATGGCGCGGTTCGAGCACAACCTCAGCCTCGCCGGGCTCGCCGACCTGGCGGAGATGGACCGCTACTGCTACCACGTGGCCGGCTGTGTGGGGGAGATGTTGACCGAGCTGTTCTGCGACTACTCCCCTGAGATCGCGGCCCACCGCCGGACCTTGCTGCCCCTGGCGGTCTCCTTCGGCCAGGGTCTACAGATGACCAACATCCTCAAGGACGTGTGGGACGATCGCAGCCGCGGCGCCTGCTGGTTACCCCGAGACGTCTTCGCCCGCGCCGGCGGGTGTGTCGACGACCTCGTGGGCGATCGTGGCAGCGCGGCCGCTCGCCAGGCGTACGCGGAGCTCCTCGGCGTGGCCCTTGCCCACCTGAAGAACGCCCTGGCCTACGTCGCCTTGATCCCCCGTCGTGAGCGCGGCATCCGCAAGTTCTGCCTGTGGGCGATCGGTATGGCGGTCCTCACCCTGCGCAAGATCCACCACAACCCGTCGTTTTCCACCGGCGACCAGGTCAAGATCTCGCGCCGCAGCGTCAAGGCGACCATCCTCACCACCGAGCTGGTGGGCGGTAGCAACCTCCTGCTGCGCCTGTCATTCGCGGTCATGGTGCGCGGGATGCCGGCGCTGCCCGACCTGCGTGCGACCTGGGTGGTGCCGACCGGGGTGTGCGATGGCTGAGGCAGCGCGGGGTGAGGTGGCCGGGGCGTCGCTGGTGGCGGAGGGCGGGGTAGCCGCACAGGCCACGGGGAGTGTGGCGCGCGGCGAGGTGCCCACAACCCTCGCGGCGGCGATCGACCGGGCGCGCGACGCCCTCCTCGCCCTGCAAACCCGCGACGGCTACTGGTGCTTCGAGCTGGAGGCGGACTGCACCATCCCCGCCGAGTACATCCTGCTGATGCACTACATGGACGAGGTGGATCCCGCGCTCCAGGCGAAACTCGCCGTCTATCTGCGCCGCCACCAGGCGGACCATGGCGGCTGGCCCCTCTACTACGGCGGGGACCTCGACATGAGCTGCACGGTGAAGGCGTACTACGCCTTGAAGCTCGCCGGCGACGATGCGGACGCGCCGCACATGGCGCGGGCCCGCGAGGCGGTCCTCGCCCGCGGTGGCGCCGCGCGCAGCAACGTCTTCACCCTCATCGCCCTCGCCCTGTTCGCGCAGGTGCCGCAGCGGGCCGTGCCGTTCATCCCGGTGGAGATCATGCTCCTGCCGCGCTGGTTCTTTTTTCACCTGAGCAAGGTGTCGTACTGGTCGCGCACGGTGATGGTGCCCCTGTTTCTCCTCTGCTCACTCGGGGCGCAGGCCAAGAATCCCACCGGCATCGGCGTCCGCGAGCTGTTCACCACCCCGCCCGAGGAGGAGCGCCACTACTTGCGGGGTCGCTCCCCCATGAACCGCGTCTTCCTGGCGCTGGACAAGGTCGGGCGCACCCTGGCGCCCTTGATCCCCGCGGGGCTGCGGCGCCGCGCCGTGGCCCGGGCCGAGGCGTGGTTCGTCCAGCGGCTCAACGGCACCGGCGGCCTCGGGGCGATCTTCCCCGCGATGGTCAACGCCTACGAGGCCCTCGCCCTCCTCGGCTACCCGCCCGACCACCCGCACCGGGTGACCGCGAAGCGCGCCCTGGAGGAGCTGCTCGTCGTACGCGAGGAGGAGGCGTATTGCCAGCCGTGCAACTCCGTGATCTGGGACACCGGTCTCGCCGCCCTGGCTCTCCAGGAGGAGGCGGGCGGCGCCTCGCGGGCGGCGGTGCAGCGCTCCCTGGACTGGCTCGCGGGACGACAGCTGGTCGATGTCCCGGGCGACTGGCAGGAGTCGCGCCCGACCCTGCCCGGCGGCGGCTGGGCCTTCCAGTTCCGCAACGACTACTACCCGGATCTGGACGACACGGCGGTGGTCGCCTGGGCCATGGACCAGGCCCGGGAGACGCGCTTCGCTACACCCGTGGAGCGCGCCGCCGACTGGCTGTGCGGGATGCAGTCGGCCAACGGCGGCTTCGCCGCCTTCGACGTCGACAATACCCACTACTACCTCAACGAGATCCCGTTCGCCGACCACGGCGCCCTCCTTGATCC
>Ga0210096_1000347_pt1 | contig 16789 bp, 16 predicted proteins | sample China_Galinas_PW_4_FD_184864 | JGI IMG/M metagenome (GOLD analysis project Ga0210096, IMG submission 184864) | Wetland microbial communities from San Francisco Bay, California, USA, that impact long-term carbon sequestration - China_Galinas_PWA_D2... | ecosystem: Environmental > Aquatic > Marine... | reverse complement strand
GCCCGACCGCCGATATCGGCCTCGGGTTCCGCGGAATCGGAGTCGGCCCGATCGAGGCCACCGCCGAAGTGCGCTACCTGCTCAGCTCATTCGACCAGGAGAAGTTGCCGACTCGCGGCATCATCGCGCAGAGCCAGCGCCAGAACGACCTCGTGTTCGCGATCGGGTTCGGGATCCGTTCGCGGTAGGTCCCCCGGTCGGGCCGGTTCGCCGGTCTCTGGCGGGTGTTTCCGGCGGATTCCGCTTCCCGCATCCGCAAAGGCGGCCTCACGGTTGTAGCCGGTCAGCGCAGCCAAAGCTCGACGATCACGGGACAGTGGTCGGAGATGCGGTCCCAGTTGTCGCGGTCGGCCTGGCGGAACGTCATCTGGCGGAACGAAGACCGGTCGACGAACGCGATCGCGCGGAGGTCGAACACGATGTGGTCGATGAACGTGGTGAACTGATTGTCGCGGCAGCTGATGGGCCGGTCCTCGGTGACGGCGGTCAGATCGGCGTCCGGCGGTTGTGCGTCGTCGAGCTCGGCCCACACGTTGTCGCCGGGCATGTTCAGTCGACGATTGAAGTCGCCCATGACAATGAACGGATCCGGACCGGCGGCCGCGTCATCGATCCAGCCTTCGAGGATGGGGAGTTGCTGGAACAGCTTCTGGCACGCGGACCCGTTGCTGCCGTTCGAGAAGCAGCCGCTCTTGAGGTGGACGCTCATGAGTCGCAGCGTGTGTCCACCCTGCGACACGTCGATCCGCGTTCCTCGCCGGAGCGTGCCGTTGCTGACGTCGAGATCCTCGAAGTCGTCCCTCACCTGCACATTCAGTCCCGCCTTGTACGCGAAGCCCGTGTTCTGCTTCCCGTTGAGGTCGCCGGCCTTCGGGCGTGCCGAGACGTGGAGGTTGTAGACGTCGGTGTCGACGACACGGCTGAGCGCTTCGGGGCCGTCGACTTCCTGCACGGCGAGGATGTCGGGATCGAACATGCGTATGTAGCAGCGGATGCGCATGTAGTCGATGGCGAATCGCTTGACTGATGGATCGGAGCCCGAGAACGTCGATTCGCCGTCTTTCGCGTGCAGGTTCTCGAGGTTCCACGTCGCGACGCGTAGCCGACCCGCCGGATGCGGACCGGGCGAGCCTTTTGCGGGACACCATGACAGCTCGGGCGGCAGTACCTCGGGCAGCGGCGCTTCCGAGACCGGCTCGGCGACGTACCGCGGTGTGATCCAGCCGACCGCCTCCGCTCCGCCCACGCGTTCACCGCGGATCTGGAACCAGCCGCTCGGCGTGTCCACCGCCAGGATGAGCGCTTCCGAACCGCCGGCGAAGCGGAACGGCACGTTGTTGTCGCGTGGCGCCGTGTGCGCGGGGATGTCGATGTCGCGTTCGACGAGGCGGACGCGGTCGCCGACGTGGAGATCCTGCGCGGCCGCAATCGAGGGAACGGCCGCGAACGACAACGCGAGCACGGGAATCCAGCGAAGGGCGAGTCCGGAAGTGCGTCCGCGATTCATGATTCGGTCTCCGGTGAGGTAATGCCGACGGACCTGCGGGAGGCTTCTCAAGGTAGTGCGCAGCACGGCCGCGAGGCAGGTCACTGGCGTTGGCGGTTGGCCAGGCGGCCTCACCGGACTCGTGCGTCATTTCCTCTCGGAGCCCGTCGCCTGTCCGTCGAGTTCGGCAGCGTCATCGACACCGTGAACGCGGTCCGGCCGGTTGTCATGGCCATCGACCGCTCGTGGGACGTACCGGCGAATCCGCGCGGCAGAACCGGCCGGCGATTCCGGGAGTCGATCCGAGCTATCCGGTGTGCCGATGAGTGCGATCTGAAGGAGCGTCAGCGCCGCGCATTCTCGGCGGATCCAAGGTGGCTTGTTGCGAGCTTCGGGCGAGCGACGAACGGGAGTTGGATTGCTCTCGTCGTCGCCCGCCCAATGTCGCCTCAGCGTGAGACATCGAAGGTACCGGTGATGCGGGTCGAGGTGCTCCACTCGCCGTTCGCGTGCGAACCGTCGAGCCGGCCTTCGAGCAGCCAGGCATCACCGCGGCTGCGCGCGAGTGAGAGGGTCAGCCGGCCGCCGGTCGAGGAGCCGGTGACGTTGCCGCCGGATTGCTCGACGAGGGCGCGGCCATTCACCCGCCTGGACAGGATCAGCCTGTAGCTGCCACTGACGGCGCCATTTGCATCGACCAGTGAGAGGGAAAGGGCTCCGCCGTCGTATGCCGGATGCGTGAGCGTTCCTTCCCACCTTCCGTTCGCATCCGCCACGTCCGGGCCGGTCGGGTTCGTGCACGCACCGGCTGCGGCCGCGGCCACCAGCATCAGCATCGAGAGACTCCGTTTTGCGGTCATTGTCGATCTCCATCGTGAGTGTGTCAGCGCGTTCTGTAGTGGAGGGCGACAGAGGTCCGGAACCACCCTCACGACCCGGGGCGACGCGCCAGACGATCGACCGCCGACAGCAGGGCCGCGACACAGCCACTACATTGGTCCATGCACTGGAATCGACGGTGGTGAAGCCGAGAGGTGATCGCCGGCGCGTGGGACGGAGAGGGCTACCTGACCTGGTCCGCAGTCGGCCGAACGGGCGGGAGGAAGACGGACGAAAATGACGGATCGCTCAACGACCCCGAACCTCCCTCACTGCACCGGCCGCACCATGCCGCCACCACGCACCGCGAGAAGCAACGTTCCCGCCCGCTTCATTCCATCGGATTCCGCCGACCGGTGGCCCGTTCGGCTTCGGCCCGTGCTGCTCTGCTCGATGCTGTCGTTGTCGCTGGCGGCCGGCCTCAGGCCGGTGCAGGAGTCGCCGCGCGACATCATGGACCGTGTCGACCGGATCCTGCGCGGCACATCGAGTCACGGTGTCGCGACCATGGAGGTCGTGACTGAGCACTGGCAGCGAAGTCTGACAATGGAGGTCTGGTCGCTGGGGACGGAGTACTCACTCGTACGCATCCGCGAGCCCGCGCGTGAAGCCGGTACCGCCACTCTCAAGGCAGACGACGACATCTGGAACTACCTGCCCCGCGTCGATCGCACCATCAAGATCCCGTCATCGATGATGATGGGTTCGTGGATGGGCTCGCACTTCACGAACGATGACCTGGTGAAGGAGAGTCGACTGGTCGACGACTACGACATTGCGATCGACTTCGACGGCGAGCGCGATGATGTGCCGGTCCTGGAGTTCATGCTCACACCCAAACCGGAAGCGGCAGTGGTGTGGGGTTCGATCCGCTACCAGGTCAGGAAGAAGGACCTGATGCCGATGTGGGCGCGCTACATGGACGAGGATGGGAAGCTGGCGCGCACACTCACGTTCGGCGAGTTCAGACGGATGGGCGGGCGGCTGGTGCCTGCGTTCATGAAGATGCAGCCAGCGGACCGGCCGGCCGAGTACACATCGATCCGGTACACCGAGATCGAGTTCGACATCGACATCGACAGGTCGTTCTTCTCGCTGCGTTCACTGCGCAGCAGGGGAGGTTGACGCGTGCAGTCGAGTCCGTGGTGGCGCATCGGCTGGCGCAATCTCGGCCGCAACAGGCGGCGCACGCTGATCACGGCGCTCGGCCTGGCGTGCGGCTATTTCGCCGTGGTGTTCATGGTCGGCTGGGCGGGCGGCCTCGAAGTCGAGATGATCGAGAACGGCACCCGCCTGCTGACAGGCCAGATCCAGATCCACGCCAGTGACTATCGGCCGGAGCGCCGGATCTACGACACGATCGGCGGCGATGCGGGCGTGGCCGTCGAGCGGCTGTTGAGTGATGTCGAAGCCGACCCGTCGGTCACGGCCGCCTCGCCTCGTGTCTATGCGGGCGGACTCGTGAGCTCCGGCGAGTCGACGAGCGCCGGCATCCTCATGGGTGTCGATCCCGCGCGCGAGCGCAGCGTGACCCATCTCATGAACGCGCTGACCGAAGGCCGCGATCCATCGCCCGGCGCGCATGAAGTGCTCATCGGCAGTGAGATGGCGAAGCAGCTCGGCGCGAAGACCGGCGATGAGGTCGTGCTCGTCGCGCCGGCCGCCGACGGCTCGATGGGCAACGATCTCTACACCATCAGCGGCATCTTCGAAAGCGGGATGGCGGAGCTGGATGCGACGTACGCGCTGCTGCCGATGGACGCACTCCAGTCGCTCGTCGCACTCGAACCCGGCCGCATCCACGAAGTCGCGATCATGACGGACAACGCGTGGACGGCAGACGATGTCGCGATCCGGCTGGCCGGCCGCCTGGCGGGTAGCGCACCCGGTATCGAGGTCGAGCCGTGGATGCAGCTCCGGCCCGAAATGCTCGACTATGCGCGCCTCATGGAGTCGTGGTACTTCATCATCATCGTGATCGTGTTCGCAATCGCGGTGTTCGGCGTGGCCAACACGATGCTGATGTCGACCTTCGAGCGGCGGCGCGAGTTCGCCGTCATGCTCGCGCTCGGCACGACGCCCGTCCGCATCACGTACATCGTGCTGCTCGAGGCCGTGGCGCTGGGTCTGCTCAGCCTGATCGTCGGCGCCGTCATCACGTTCCCGCTCATGATCTGGTGGCACACTGCGCCGCCCGACCTCGGCTGGCTCTATGGCGACTTCACGATGTTCGGCGCACTGATCCGACCCGTGCTCCGTGTCGAGTACGATTTCCCGATGGCCGGGTGGGCGGCTCTCGCCCTGCTGGTGACCGCGGTCCTGGCGGCACTCTATCCCGCGGCTCGTGCCGCGCGGCTGCCGCCGGCCGACACGCTGTCCGGGTTGTGAGCATGCGGTTCCGTGTTCTCGTGCGACTCGCGTTGCGCAACCTGCTGCGGCAGGCGCGGCGCAGCCTGCTCACCGCAACAGCCATGGTGCTCGGCGGCGCGGTTCTCATGATCGCGCTGCCGCTCGGCGATGGCACGCACGAGGACTGGATCGATTCGGCGGTCCGCATGGGCGTCGGCCATCTCGCGATTCAGGCGCCCGGCTTTCGCACGAGCCGCAAGCTGGCGGACCGGTTGCCAGCCGATGCCCGCGCAGTTGCGGAACGCGCACTCGCGCGGCCCGACATTGCGCCACACATTCAGAATTCAGCGCCGCAACTGGCGGTGGACGCGCTCGCCAGCTCGAGTTCGACGGCGCGCCCCGCATCGGTCGTCGCCGTCGAGCCCGTCACGCAGGCGGAGTTCTCGAACCTCGATGAGAAGGTCGTCGAAGGCCGCTACCTCGAGGCCGACGACCGGCTGGCCGCGTACGTGGGTGCCGGTCTGGCGGAATCGCTCGAGCGGAAGCTCGGCTCCCGCCTCGTGCTGACCGCGCAGGACGTGGGTGGCGAGATCGCCGGCCAGCTGGTTCGCGTCGTCGGCGTCTTCCGCACGGGTGTGCCCGAGATCGACGCGTCGCTCATCCACATACCGCTGGGCACGGCCGGCACGTGGCTCGGTTCAGGCGACGACGTCACCTCGATCGCCGTCCTGCTCGACTCGAGTCGTCGCGTACGCAGTGTCCGGCGCGAACTCCGCGCCGCACTCGAGGCGGGCGCGGAATCGGACGGGCTGACGGTCATCGACTGGCGCCAGGCCATGCCCGAGCTCGATGCCGCAGTCAGAGTCGATGACCTCGGCAACTACATCTTCCAATTCATCATGTTCAGCATCATCGCTCTCGGCATCGTGAACACGGTGCTGATGTCGGTCATGTATCGCAAGCGAGAGTTCGGCCTGCTCCAGGCGCTCGGCCTGACGCCCCGCCAGACGGGCGCACTCGTGATGTCGGAAGGCATCATCATCACGACGCTGAGTGGCCTGATCGGCATCGGACTCGGCCTCTTCATCACATGGTTCTTCTGGCGCGGCGGCCTGGACTTCTCCTCGCTCTGGTCGGAGGAGTGGAGCTTCTCCGGCGTGGTCATGGACCCGGTGATCTTTCCCGCGTTCCGCGCCATCCGCATTGTGCAGAGCCTCGTGTTCATCCTGGTCGTGGGCGTGCTGGCGTCCCTGTATCCGGCGTTCCGCGCAACGAGGGTCGACGTGGCCGAAGCCATGAAGTTCGAACGGTGAACGAAGGCGAGGATGGGGATGAGGCTGAGGGTGATCGGATGAACGAGACGAAGTCGCCTGTGAACGAAGCTGCGGTCCGCACGGATGAGGTCTGGAAGATCTTCCGCCAGGAGGCCGGGGAAGTGCAGGCCGTGCGTGGAGTGACGCTCGACATCGAGGTCGGCGAGTTCGTGGCGATGGCTGGACCGTCGGGCTCCGGCAAGACGACCCTGCTCAACCTGATCGGCGGCCTGACGCGGCCTACCCGCGGCAGCGTGTTCGTGGCTGGCCGCGACCTCGGCAAACTGTCGAGCCGCCAGCTCGCCCGGCTTCGGCTCGAGCACCTCGGCTTCATCTTCCAGGCGTACAACCTGCTGCCCGTGCTGACCGCGCTCGAGAACGCCGAGTTCCCGTTGCTGCTGCGCGGCGTGCCGGAAACGGAACGGCACCGTGTCGTCCACGAGCTGTTCCGGAAGACCGGGCTCGAAGGTCTCGAGGACCGCAGGCCCGGCAAACTCTCCGGCGGCCAGCAGCAGCGTGTCGCCGTGATCCGCGCGGTCGCGAGCGCACCCGCCCTCGTGCTGGCCGATGAGCCGACCGCCAACCTCGATTCGGTCGCGAGCGACGCCCTGCTCGACATGATGGCCGGCCTCAACCGCGACCTCGGCACGACGTTCGTCTTCGCCACGCACGACCCGCGCGTCATGGAGCGCGCGCACCGGCTGATCCGCCTGGTCGATGGCTCGATCACTTCCGACGAACACAACGCGAGCCGGTCCGGCGTGTGACGCGTTGCGCGTGAGGGTACCGGTCTTCGGGTCCCGGTTCCGGCGAGTGCCGCCCGGGCCTCGGTCGATCCACTCCGTGATCCGGTTCGCGGCTTCGCCGGTCCGGCTGGTTGCGTTGCTGTTGCCGTTCGCACGGCCTGTCGCCGCGCAGATCCCGGACATCCGCGGCTACACGCTGAGCCTCGGGCTCTGGAGCGACCGGAGCACGTTCGATCCCGGCGGCCTGACCGGCATCCAGCGCCTCCGTCTGATGGCTGAACCGTCGACCGGGCCGCTGAGACTCGAGGTCGCGTGGGAGCACGTGGTCTCGTATGCAGAACGGGCAGGCGGCAACGCGCTGCTCGGCGGCATTGTCGTGCCGGGCGGCGGCGAATGGCTCGACCTCGAGTGGAAAGTCGGCTCGTCGGAACACTCGAGCTGGACGCACCGCCTGGACCGGCTGAACCTGAACTACAGTGCCGGTGGCAACATCGAGGTCACGGCCGGCCGGCAGACCATTTCGTGGGCGACGACTCTGCTTCTCACTCCCGCCGACCCGTTCCAGCCCTTCGATCCGTCCGACCCGTTCCGTGAGTACCGCGCAGGCGTGGACGCGCTGCGGGTCCAGGTCTTCCCGGGCCCGCTCAGCGAGCTGGAATTCGTGCTCCGGCCCGCCGATACCGCTGCGGGCACCACGCTCACCGCACTCGCGCGCGGTCGCACCACGGTCTCCGGCTGGGAGGTTTCCGGCTGGACCGGCGCACTCCACGACCACGCCTCCCTCAGCCTTGCCGCCAGCGGCGCGCTCGGCGGTACGGCGGTGCGCTTCGAGTCCGTGGTTGCAGACATCGACGAGCACGCGACCGCCCGTGCCACGGTCGGCGTCGACCACCTTTTCCAGGCCGGCGGCCGCGACCTCTACCTGGCTCTCGAGTACCAGCACGACGGCTACGGGGCGAGGGATGGGGAGGACCTCGGGCGGGTCGTCGGCTCGACGCCGTTCCTCGAGGGTCAGCTCCAGACGCTCAGCCGCGATGTCGCCGTCGCTCAGGCCAGCTACCAGCTGCACCCGCTGGTGTCCGTCGCATCGCTCGTGCTCTCGAGCCTGAACGATGGCAGCGCGCTGATCTCGCCGTCCGCGTCATGGTCCGTGACCGGCGACCTGACCGCGAGCGCCGGTCTGTTCCTGGGTGCCGGACGCTCGAAGCCCGCCGCGCCCGCCGTGCTGGCGTCCGAGTTCGGCGGCGTGCCGGCCATCGTGTACCTGTCTCTCAGCGCGTTCTTCTAGTTCCAGTCAAGACCGTTCTCATCGAACCTCCGTTACGGATCTCGACGTCGTCGTATGGAACCACTTCGGTGTGCGGCTTGATGGCGTAGTTCCAGTCGCCGTGGAAGCGGTGCGGGTAGATGCGCACGGTAGCGAACTCTTCGTCCGTGACTGTGCTGGCGGTGGGGTAGCGGCGACGATCGAGGAGGCGAGTGACCCTGAGTCCCCTGGCTGTCGTCGTCTTCGCGATCAAACGCACGATGGTCTCGTAGTCCCGAAGCGGTTCTCCACGCCAGTTGGTGGAGATGATGGAGAAGACCCGGTATTCCACCTTGTTCCACTTGCTCGTGCCCGGCGGGAAGTGACACACGCGTACCGTGAGGTCCGCCTCGTCGGCGAACTCCTGCAGGTTCAGCTTCCACAGCCGGAGCCGATAGCCGTTGCTACCGCCTGCATCGGCGGTGATCAGCAGACTCCTGGCCCGCGGGTACAGACGACGACCCTCGGCGCGCCGTGACGGCCCACTGCGCGACTACGGGTCATGCAGGTTTCCGTGGTGTATCCGTCGACCTTGATGCAGGACTCGTAGTCGATTCCTCCAACGAGCGACTGGCAGCCTCCATTAGCGCAACGACACGTTCAAAGGAACGACGCGAGCCGGATGCCCAGACGGCTCGGCCGACGGCCAGCACGCTCGCCATGGTACCGCCTATCATTGACAGCCCGAGGGGAAGCGACTGGATGCCGATTGACTCGGCACCGACCAGAACAATAAGCCCCGCCGCAAGCGATCCGAGAGTGCTCACGGTCGCAGTCGCAACCATTCCGGCGCGACGATCGTGCGTGACGCGAATATCAGTGCCGGCGCCGTCTGTGTGGGCGGACACGAGGATTGGACTGCGCTTGCCCACCGTGTGCCACGAAACACCCGCAGAACTGGATTCACCCTCTCCGTGTTGCTCTGCGGCTGCCTTCACCGCGTTGAGCATTTGGGCGGCCTTCGCCTCCGTGAGTTGCGTACCGACGTGACCCCGTAGCCGATATGTCGCGCGCCCACCGACGATTCGCTCCAACCGTGATCCTGCCGGATCCAACAGCGTCAGACGGACCGCACGTTCGATCAGCGTCGGGTCCAATCCGACCTCGGCCGCCATCTTCTTCATGTCTGCCAGCGAAAAATCGGAGGGCATTGCATCTGCGCCGCCAGACGAGCGCGCCAATTCCGACGCCTTCGCCAGAATGAGCGCGAACTCTCGATCCGAGTACTTCCTATCGTCTTCGCTCATAGTCCCCGGCGGCCACCTCAAACTCCTCCACTCGTGGCCGGGTCAAACTCCTCCACCGGCTGAGCGACAGGACGGGATGAAGTTTAGTGGTTTGAGCTTCGCTTTGCAGCCCGCGCCGCCGCCTCCTTCAGGCGCCAGCTCTCACCCTCGAATTCGAGGAGGTGTCCGTAGTGCATGAGGCGGTCGAGGAGCGGAGTGACGACGACCACATCGCCGAGGAGCCGGGTCCAGTCATCGAGCGGCCGATTGGTCGTGATGATGGTCGATGCCTTCTCATGGCGAGCCATGAGGACGTCCGCGAGTTCATCTCCTGCGTGGGCGGGCAGCTTTCGCAGGAAGAGATCGTCGATGAGGAGGAGATCGGCGCCACGGATCTGAGTGCGCAGTTTGCGCAGCTGTCCGAGCTCGCGTGCTTCGGTAATGTCCTCGATGAGCTGGTGCGCTTCGCGGTAGTGCACCTTGTAGCCGCGGCGGACAGCAGCAGTGGCGAGCGCTCGGGCGACGTGGCTTTTCCCGGTGCCGGGCGGGCCGATGATCAGGACGTCTTCGCGGGCCTCGATGAAGTTGAGGGTAGCGAGTTCGAGCACATCGCGTTTGGGCAGACGCGTGTTGTAGGTCCAGTCGAAGCTCTTGAGGTCCTTTTCGTCGGGAAGACCGGACTGGCTGTGCCGGCGTTCGAGCAGCCGCGAGCGACGGCGGTCGAGTTCATCCTGCACGAGCCAGGAGAAGGCTTCGATGAAGTCCATCTCATGGTTGGCGACCTGGAGTGCGCGTGGTTCGAGCGTCGGGATCATGCCGGACAGGCGCAGGCTGCGTAGCGCCCGCTGAAGTTCAGGGATGGACATGGGCATGGTGATCTTCCTGGGTGAGGGTGGGTGAGTACGAGTCCCAGAACGCCTGGTACTCGTCGATGGACCGGATCTCGGGACCGGTCTGGATCAGCGGAGCCTCTTCGACGCTCCTGGCGGTGTGAGTTCGTTCGAGGATCTGCTTCACGCCGGAGTACGAGAAGCATTCGGCGGCGAGCATTCGGCCACAGGCGTCTTCGATGGTGGCGCGCGGGTACGTACGCACGAGGCTGACGAGTCCGTAGAGCGCGCGATGACCGGGGCGCCCGAGTTGTGCGAAGAGTTTCTGCGCAAAGGCCGTAGTGTGCGGCCCGATCCGCTGCGCTCTGGCGAGCAGACGTGCCGATTCGCGCGAGGGATTGAAGAGCCGGTCGCCGTTCTCCATGGTGAAGCTGCCCTTGCGTTGCGACTTCAGGTGCCGGCGCAGGCACTGACCGTCCGCACCGAGGATCTCGATCTCGCGCTCGGAGATGCGGACCGTGACCTCCGAGTGCGGTGCGGCCGGGAGTGCGGCGTAATTGGAGCCGTTGATCTGGACGAGGCCGGCGTCGTCGACGGTGCGTCTGCCCTGCTTGAAGTAGCGGAAACGCTCGGCAGGCAGAGGGAACAGAGAGGGCTTTTCCTCGTGAAACATCTCGAGCACCTGGCGCTTCTTGCGGCCGTGAATGCGCAGCGAAGCCCAGCGTTCTTCCCAGTATTGAGGGCAGCCGCCGAAGGCATGGAAGGCTTCTTCGTGCAGGCGAGCCCAGGTTTCCTGGTCTGCCTTCCAGACGGTCTTGCGGAAGCTCTTGCCCGAGTACTTCAGTGTCATGACGAAGAGGCAGGGACGCTTGAAGCGGCCCGGCCGGTACTCGGTCAGTGCCCCCGTGCCGAAGTCGACCTGCGCTTCTTCGCCCGGCAGGAACTCGAGTATGTCGTAGCGTTCCGGCTCACGCGCACGCAGCTTCGCCACGAAGCGCTTCACCGAGTTGTACTTGTGTTCGAAGCCGTGGACGTCCACCAGCTCCTGATAGATGCTGACCGCGTTGCGGCCCCGGCCAACCTCCCCTTCGATCCAGGCGCGGTGAGGCTCACACGCGGACACCTGCAACACTCGGCGGTCCGGACTGACGAGCGCACTGGCCGCTTCACTGCACGTGTGGTCGAGCGTGGAGCAGGATGGCCCCCTCTCGTCCTCAGAGCCGGTGGTCGGGGTGGGGGAGTTTGCCTCGATGGGATAGGGCGAGCCGGTGGCCGGCGTGGGGGAATCTGCCGACCGTGCGTAGCGTCGAATCGTCTTCCGGTCGACGCCGGTTCGCCGCTCGATCTCGCGGTGGCTCACACCCCGCTCGAGTAGCGTCACGACCGTCGTACGTAGATGTGGCTTCAAGACGTTCACTCCTTCCTCCCCCGGTTGGTTGTCCGGGAGGAGTGTACGCCTGTCGCCGGGAGGCCTGTCCGAAGGCTACCCTGAGCACCTTAGTGGAGGAGTTTGGGGTGGCCACAGGTGGGGGAGTCTGGGTGGCCGCCGGGGCCGGAAGGAGCCCTGACCAGGACGTAGGAGCAGCGACCGACCGTCCGAGCACAGCCTGAGGGAGAACGGTGGAACTGGCCCGCGAACCTCCTGGGGTACGAGCCGAGAGCCGACTCGCCGCGCAGATGGGGCCGTTCCTCAAATGCTCTAGCAGCGCTTGATGCGCATTCAGAATCGGGTGATCCGGCATACGACCGGGCACGGATAGAAGGTGGACCGAGAGCCAATCGTGGCCTCGACCTGACTCACGAGCAGCCGAGTCCCGATCGGGCGAAGCGCTCAGAACGGCGGTGACAGACGCGTCAGTGCAGTTTCAGCACAGTGGAGGCGTCCGTAGTAATCCGAATACGGGAGCACGCCAGGGGTGGAGATCCTCAGCTCCACTTCATTGGGATGCGTACGCCCACAACAGGACGAACCAACCGGGACTTGACAAACGACCTCATAGAAGGAGGTTCCCGGCCTTTCACACGCTACCCCTTTCACAGCCTGCCGGGCCAGCACGCGAAGCGTGCGCGGCGTGACACCCAGCCTGTTATCTGATGGCCCGTACACGTGCCGGCGTGGCTACTCCTTCTCTTCAACACGACCGCTTCTGGTGCAGCGGTCGTTTCAGTGCTTGCTCAACCAGTCAACGATCGTTCGAGTCAGCCATGGTCCGTTCGTGTGATGGAAGGCGTGACCGGCGCCCTTGACCTCGAGAAAGGTGGCGTTCTGCATTTCACCGGCGAGTTCGGCAACGAGCCCAGGAGGAGCGAACATGTCATGCTCACCCGTGATAAGGAGTGCCGGGCATGCGATCTCAGACGCGCGGCTGCGGCTCAGGTCACCTCCTTGGGCTACGATCGTACGGAGCGCTTCCGTCTGCGTGTGCACCATGGTCCTGGCAGCATTCTCCCCATAGGTGTGCTTCATGTAATCTGAGAAGTCCTTTAGCGGCGGTATCGGATTGTCAATTACCTCCCGCCAAGCCTCCAGCATTCCGGGTGGCGGCGCGAGCTTTCCGGCGGATCCCCAAGTCACGATTGACTTGACGGCCGCAGGCTGCTCGATGGCCATCAGCAGGGCGTACTCGCCACCATCGCTGTGGCCGACTACGTGCGCGGGCGAAGCTCCAAGCTGCTCCAAGAAGCTCAGGAACAGGGCCGCGTCATCATGATAGTAGGATGACGAATACCGGCGTGGCTGAGGCTGCGACCGCCCAGACCCTGGCGGATCGGCCGCAATGACGCGGTAGCTTCGGGCCAAAGCATCGCGCAATGGCGCGAGCTCCTCAATACTCCCTCCCCAGCCCGGAATGATTAATAGGGGTGTACCACTGCCTTCGTCTACGTAATGGATGCGACCGGAATCGGGTCCAAACTCGGCCATACGTGCCTCCTCATTGCGGACGATTCAATCACTAATACGCGGTCCCTCTTCGACTATTGTGTCGCAGCCGATCCTTCCTGCTCCGTGTACGGGCTTTCAGATAACGTAATCAGGTTCACGAACCTCCGGGAGGTGACCGATCAGGTCACCGAAGGAGGTTCCGCGCCCTTCACAAGCTGCACCTTTCATGGTCTGCGCGGCAAGCGCGCGATAGCGCGCTGGCGTGACACCGTTTGTCATCTGAAGTACGTGCGCACTGACGCCATTGTGGTCCTGAGCCTCGGCTCAACGTCCTTGGTGAAGGGGCGCGAATGGTCGAACTAGCACTCCACTTCGGGTGGCCACTTCTCGTGGCCTGGATGCCATACGAATTGCACATCGCCGGCAGGTGCCAAACCAATGATCGCCGGCACCGAGCGCAGTGACAGTATCTCGAAAGCTTGCGGATTACTTGTACCGGCAATGCTCAGGGTGTGTTTCGACAGGACTCTAGCGATTGAGTCCGTGGATTGCGCGTACTCCAGGACAAGAGGTACAAGATCAGCCGCTGAGCAGCGGGCCGCGTCGCGTGCAGCGGCTAACTCAGCGTCAAGTTTGAGGCAAGCGGCGCAACTCGAGGTCATGATGAGTAGCCAACTATCATGACTCTCGCTTAGCTCGATTGCGAACCGCTCCTCGATCGCTGCCTGGTCAAGCGACGAACCGGCTTCGGGGTATAAGGGGGGGCGGTTCGCAGGTGTACCGACGCGACTCCATGCCAGCGAACCGAGGCTTGCTGCGGTGCCAATCCACAGTACAACCGCCGTCACACTGCGTAGCTCGGTCGTTGTTGGCCGACGCATTGATACTCCTATTTGGGGTTGTGAATCGGCACCGTGATGAAATGCGGGACCGGGTCGTACGTTGTGAGGAGCACGCCCCGATCGGGATGGTAATCCATAACGGTCCATCGCTTGGAGATAAGCGCTGAACCCGCTGGCTCACCATTGTCAAAGTAGAAGACCTCTGTCTTCCACGGTGGCAGCCGTGTTCCGGTGGTCGGATCCGGCTTCTGAACGGCAATGACGAAGCCACTTGGCGTTGCTGCGATTCCGCCGGTCCACTGCTGTGCGCGTGTTGCGTGCAAGCGCACTGCAATCGCGTCGCCTGCAACAAGGGCTTGCTCTGAGTGGTCACGTCGAAGAGATCCCGAGCAGTCAAACTCGAGTATACGGCCGGCTGTTAGATAGGATTCACGATGTAGCATCACGATGTTGGAACCCTCACGACTCAGCAACACTCCATTGTGACCTAGCGTCGCGTGCGAGGACTGTACCGCGGTGTCCTCCCAGAGTGGTTGGATTGTCAGAGTGTCGTCATAGATTTGGAGGGAATGAAGAAAGGCGACTCGGCGAATGGCGCCGGTGCCGTCACCGGACTGGAAGTGTCGGTCGTTGCGAGCGTAGAGCAGAAGACCATCGGCGCATCCCTCTTCGATGCCGAATGGAAAGTATTCCGGCGGCAATGGCAGTTCCCAGCGAAACTCAAAAGAATCAGCCCGGAGATCCCACGCACTGACCTTGCCGAACTGGAGAACGATGACACTGCGGCCGTGAGCCACTAGCGTCTGGGGGCTATTCAACTCGCGGGGCCCGCCACCCTCGACCCCACCTGACCAGAGGGAGTCGCCATCGGCGGTCAACAGGCGTAGGAATGGCGCGAATCGATCAAGCACAACGACGTAGCGACCGTCATCCAGAAACTTCGCTTCACGCGATCTACCTATCGCATCTCGGACGCGCCCGACCGCTGCGGAGGATAGCGATTGAATGGAAGCATCGTCGAATGACGATAGCAGCGAAGGAGCGGTTCGATCAGGCGCGCTGCATGTGGCAACGAGCGGTAGAAGCAGCCCGAACCGAACCGCCGCAGGCGACCGCAGCCCGCGCGACGGTCCGGTGCTGGGCCTTGCCACGACTACTCGACGCGACAGAAGACGCACGTCCAGAAGAGTTCCTCGGGGTTCCAGCAGCACCCACAAGGCTCGAAGAACGTGGACGGTTCGCGGTCGCAGTTCTCCATCGGACCCTCGATGGTGCCGGGGTAGCACTCGGATGCCGTGGCGGGAGCCGGAAGCGCCACGACGAGACCTGAAGCAAGCAGGAATGCGATTGCGGCGGACCTAACGTCTGCGAGGAACGTCAACGCCGCTTTGAGCGGAGTTGCTGACATTGTACACCTCCGATGCTCGGGGTCCAGCGCTTGCCGGGCTGCGTTTGAATCCCAACGAGTGCCCGCACGCGACCGAGAAGTCTGTGCTTCAGGTCGGGTCGGAGCTGGTGGAGCCAGCCCGGGACGAGGACCGGGACGTACTCAGGTGCTGAGAAGCGTACCCGAATGGTAGGCCAATCGCGTGTAACGTCGGCCTCCGTCGCAACAAGGGCACCCAGCGATTCTGCGAGCCTGCTCCCTTTGACGAGATCGTCGGTGTCCGGCTTCACAACGATGAGGAGCGGCGCGTGCGAGAAGGCAAGGCGTAACCGCCGTATCTTGGCCATCGGTACTGGCTGAAGCAGGGATGCTGCAATGACGCAACCCTGTAGGCTGCGCGTGAGTTCATGGTGTCGTCCGTCGCGGTCTATCGCGTAAGAAAGCGTCACGCGGGACCCCTGAGCGGAGTATGAGCAATCCACATATGTGAATGGTGGCACAAGCGAGCGGCTGACCCGTATGAATGGCGTACATACGTAAGTGGATACGCGATTCGCATCGGATGGCGTCGTCCGGCCGGATGCTCGGATCACGCTGGGGAGGGAGAGGTGCATGAGCCGACGTCCTGTCTGCGCAATATTGGTCGCCATGCTTAGCGCCGTCAAGAGTCGATGCAGCACTACTCGGTTGGCGCGTATTTCAGATAACCAAGCACGGAGTGATTGTCGCGGTCGGGGCGCTCACGGCATGAAGTCGAAAGGCGGGAGCATCAAGTTCACGAACCCGCGAGAGCCGACCGCCAGGGCGGCGAAGCGGGTTCCCGGCCTCTCCTGATCTACACCTTTCCTGGCCTGCCGGGCAAGCGGCCCGCAGGGCCACAAGCGTGAACTGTTGGTTAGGCGTTGGTTCCGCGTGCGTTCCCGCTTGCGTGCTCCTCTTCCACTAGCGCGCCGACCAATGGTTCAGGGTAGATTAAGTACATCGGAGATAGCGCTCGGGTCTTGATCGAAGCTACGACCTCTGAGCTGAACTCAAGGTACGTCGTTCGGAATGCTACAAGCCGCTCACGGATCTTCTCAAGCTTGACATGGTCGGAGCGCGAAAGGCGATTCCGGACGTCGCCAGGTAGTCGGTTGAATACCGGTTCGAGACTTATCTTGTAGTAGTTGGCCAGCAGCGTGTTGAACTCGTCATACAGCGCCAAGAACCCGCTCGTTGACTTGTCTCGTAGCTTGGCGCGGTGTTCGATACGCTGCCAGAATTCCCAGAAGGCCATTTGTGCGATTGATCCGAATTGTGCCAGCGAAGCTGCGTTATGGCTGGCGATATCTCCGAGGACGCCTTCGAGCGCATCACTGCGATGTGGCGATAGGAACGAGCCGAAGTTGTCGATGTGGCGGCTTAGCGCCGCGAACATTCTGCGCGACGCGATTGCATCCCGCGCATGTGCCCGGAGGGACGCCATTGCCCGGACCGTCGGAATATACACTCCGAGCGTGGCGCCAAGTCCCACGATGAGAAAGGCAACAATGCGCCCTGTG
>Ga0210096_1000346_pt1 | contig 16842 bp, 11 predicted proteins | sample China_Galinas_PW_4_FD_184864 | JGI IMG/M metagenome (GOLD analysis project Ga0210096, IMG submission 184864) | Wetland microbial communities from San Francisco Bay, California, USA, that impact long-term carbon sequestration - China_Galinas_PWA_D2... | ecosystem: Environmental > Aquatic > Marine... | reverse complement strand
TCACCGCCGAACTTCTTTGCCTGCGTGACCGTGATCGCCGCCGTCAAGGTCGTCTTTCCATGATCCACGTGACCGATGGTGCCCACGTTTACGTGCGGCTTCTTGCGTTCGAATCTTGCTTTCGACACGGCTGCTGCTCCCCAGAAGCTTTACTGTTTCTTGATGATGGCGTTGGCGATGTTCGCCGGGACCTCGGCGTATTTCGCGAACTCCATGCTGTATGTCGCACGGCCTTGAGTCGCCGAGCGCAGATCCGTGGCATAGCCGAACATCTCCGATAAGGGCACCGTCGCCTTGATCGTCTTGCCCGCAGGCACGTCGTCCATGCCCTGGACCATCCCGCGGCGGCTGTTCAGGTCGCCCATGACGTCGCCCATGTACTCTTCGGGTGTGACCACCTCGACCTTCACGATCGGCTCGAGCAGCACCGGCTTGGCCTTGGCGACCCCTTCCTTGAAACCCATGGAGCCGGCGATCCTGAACGCCATTTCGCTGGAGTCGACGTCGTGGTACGAGCCATCGTACAGGGACACCTTCACATCCACGACCGGGTAACCCGCTATTATGCCGTTTTCCATGGCCTCTTGGATACCCTTGTCGACCGCCGGTATGTATTCCCTGGGCACCACACCGCCGACGATCTCGTTGGCAAACTGGTATCCAGCCCCTGGCTCCCGAGGCTCGATGCGCAGATAGACATGGCCGTACTGGCCGCGCCCACCGGTCTGGCGGACGAACTTGGACTCGTGCTCGACAGTCTTGCGAATGGTCTCGCGGTAGGCCACCTCGGGCGCCCCCACGTTGGCCTCGACCTTGAACTCCCGCTTCATGCGATCGACGATGATCTCGAGGTGCAGCTCGCCCATGCCGGAAATGATGGTCTGGCCGGACTCCTCATCGGTACGCACGCGAAACGACGGGTCCTCCTGGGCCAGCTTGGCCAGGGCCATGCCCATCCTCTCCTGGTCGGTCTTGGTCCTGGGCTCCACCGCCACCGAGATGACCGGCTCGGGGAACTCCATCCGCTCCAGGGTGATGTGGTGGCTCAGGTCGCACAGGGTGTCACCGGTGGTGACATCCTTCAGACCCACGGCGGCGGCAATGTCGCCGGCGCGCACCTCCTTGATCTCCTGGCGGGAGTTGGCGTGCATCTGCAGGATCCGCCCCAGGCGCTCGCGCTTGCGCTTGATCGGGTTGAGCAGGCTGTCGCCCGAGCGGACGACCCCGGAATAGACCCGAAAGAAGGTCAATGTTCCCACGTAGGGATCGGTCGCGATCTTGAAGGCCAGGGCCGAGAAGGGCTGGTCGTCCGAGGGATGACGCTCGGCCTCGGTCTCCCCGTCATCCAGCAAGCCGCGGATCGAGGGCACGTCCACGGGTGAGGGCATCAGCTCGATGACCTTGTCGAGGACCGCCTGCACACCCTTGTTCTTGAAGGCTGAGCCGCAGGTCACGGGCACTATCTCGAGCTCCAAGGTACGCTTGCGCAGCCCCGCGAGGATCTGCTCCTCGGAGAGATCGCCCTCGTCGAGGTAATGCTCCATCAGCTCGTCAGTCGCCTCGGCGGCGGCCTCGACCATGTGCTCGCGCCACTCGGAGCAACTGGCCTGCAGCGGGTCGGGGATCTCTTCGTATTCGAACTTGGCGCCCAGGGAGGCCTCTTCCCAGACGATCGCCTTCATCTTGATCAGATCGACAACGCCTTCGAAGCCCTCCTCGGCACCGACCGGCACTTGGATTGGCACGGCATTGGCGCCCAGACGGATCTTGAGCTGGTCGACCACCCGGAGAAAATCGGCGCCCACGCGGTCCATCTTGTTGACGAACGCCATCCGGGGCACATGGTATTTGTTGGCCTGACGCCAGACCGTCTCGGACTGGGGCTCCACCCCACCCACTGCGCAGAGCACGAAGACGGCACCATCGAGCACGCGCAGAGACCGCTCCACCTCGATCGTGAAGTCGACGTGCCCGGGGGTGTCGATGATATTGATGCGGTGCTGCGGGAATTGCTGGGCCATGCCCTGCCAGAAGCAGGTGGTGGCAGCCGAGGTGATGGTGATCCCGCGCTCCTGCTCCTGCTCCATCCAGTCCATGACGGCCGCGCCGTCGTGCACCTCACCTATTTTGTGGGAGATGCCCGTGTAGAAAAGGACGCGCTCGGTCGTCGTCGTCTTACCGGCATCAATGTGCGCCATGATGCCGATATTTCGATAACGCTCGATGGGTGTGGTACGTGCCACGTCTCGATTCCGCCAGGCCTGATAAAGAGCAAGTGCCTAAACCGTGCAGACTACCAACGATAATGGGAGAAGGCCTTGTTGGCCTCTGCCATCCGATGGGTGTCTTCTTTCTTCTTCACTGCCGATCCGCGAGAATCGGCGGCATCGAGCAGCTCGCCGCCCAGACGCTGGCCCATGGACTTCTCGCTACGCTTGCGTGCGGCATCGATCAGCCAGCGCATGGCCAGCGAGTTGCGCCGTACCGGGCGCACCTCGACAGGGACCTGGTAGGTCGCACCGCCAACCCGACGGGACTTGACCTCGACGACCGGGCGCACGTTGTCCAGCGCCTTCTCGAGTATCTCGATGGGCTCTTTGCCCGAGCGCTCGGCCACCCGATCGAGCGCACCATAGAGCACGCGCTCGGCCAGCGACTTCTTGCCGTCGACCATCACCATGTTGATGAACTTGGCCAGCAGCACACTCCCGAACTTGGGATCGGGCAGAATCTGCTGGCGCTCCGGAACTCGTCTTCTTGGCATGGCTGCTTCTCGGTAAGTCGGCAGGTTCTATTCGATCAGCCCTTCGGCCGTTTCGCACCGTATTTGGAGCGACCCTGGCGGCGCTTGTCGACGCCAGAGGTATCGAGGGTGCCCCGCACCACGTGGTAGCGCACCCCGGGCAGGTCCTTCACACGACCGCCGCGGATCATCACCACCGAGTGCTCCTGGAGGTTGTGACCTTCGCCCCCGATGTAGGAAGAGACCTCGTAGCCGTTGGTCAGGCGTACGCGCGCCACCTTTCGCAGCGCCGAGTTCGGCTTCTTCGGGGTGGTGGTATACACGCGGGTGCACACGCCGCGTTTTTGCGGGCAGGCCTCGAGCGCAGGCACGTTGCTCTTGGCCACCTTGCGCTTGCGGGGCTTGCGCACCAACTGATTGATTGTTGCCATCTACCTCGTCTCCAGGGAACTTGGCGTCCTTGTTGCGCACCAGAACGCCGAGCAATCGATGTCCGCCCGGAACGCAGCGTCGTGCAACGCCGGGGCGGTGGGTCACTCAGTTGATTGATCTTGTTTCCCGCGGCCTGCAATGGCGCGAGTGGGACAAGAAACGACAGGCCGGTCAATAACCGGCCCGTCACAAAGAGGACGCATTGTAGGAGTGCCTGTTCTCTCTGTCAAGAGCTCGGCGGGATATGCCCGTCGCACATGGGTTTTCGGGCAAGAGAGGTGCGTCTCTCGTGCCCGAGAGCAAGGCGCGGCGACGAGTAATAGCAAGGCTCTATTGCGAGGAGCCGCAACGCTGCTATCGGGTGCGAGGGGCGCGCATCGCGACCGAAAATCCATGTGCGATGGGCATACATGCCCGCCGGGCCTGCTCAGCACTACATGTCGGTGGTGTTGAGGGCCTGCTTCAAGGCCTCCTCGACATCTTCCACCACCAATTCCGGACGGGATTCTTCGGATTCCATCTGCATCTCCTGCAAACGGCGGCCCCGGCGCTGGTTGTGATGGGCGAGGCCCGTGCCCGCAGGGATCAGACGACCCACGATGACGTTCTCTTTGAGGCCGACCAGATCATCCCGCGCCCCACGCACCGCCGACTCCGTGAGCACGCGCGTGGTCTCCTGGAAAGAGGCCGCGGAGATGAACGACTCGGTGGCCAGAGACGCCTTGGTAATACCCAGTAGAACAGGCTCCCAGAGGGCGGGCTGCTTGTCCTCCCCCCCCGTCTGATCGTTGACCTCGACCACCCGCGCGCGCTCCACCTGCTCGCCCCGCAGCAGCTTGGTATCGCCAGGCTCGGTGATCTCCACCTTGCGCAACATCTGGCGAATGATGACCTCGATGTGCTTGTCGTTGATCTTCACACCCTGCAGGCGATAGACGTCCTGGATCTCCTTGACCAGATAGGCGGCCATCTCGGTAACGCCCTTGAGGCGAAGGATGTCGTGGGGGTTGAGCTCACCGTCGGCAATCACTTCACCCTTGACCACCTGCTCGCCCTCGAAGACGTTGACGTGACGCCACTTGGGGATCAGCTCCTCGCGCTCGACCCCATCGCCGTCGGTGATCACCAGGCGCTGCTTGCCTTTGGTCTCCTTGCCGAAGGACACCGTGCCGCTGGCTTCGGCAAGGATCGCCGGGTCCTTGGGCTTGCGTGCCTCGAACAGATCGGCCACTCGGGGCAGACCGCCTGTGATGTCACGGGTCTTGGACGACTCCTGAGGAATACGTGCCAGCACATCGCCCACGCCGACCTCCACCCCGTCGGCCACCGTGACTATAGCCCCCGCAGGCAAGTAATAGTGGGCGGGGATGGTGGTGCCCGCGATGTTCATGTCCCGGCCCTCGGCATCGACCAGCTTCACCATCGGGCGCATGTCCTTGCCCTGGGTGGGCCGCTGCTTCGGGTCCATGACCGCCAGCGACGACAGACCCGTCACCTCGTCGATCTGACTCTGGGCGGACACGCCTTCAAGGATCTCGACAAACTTCAGGGTACCCGCCACCTCGGTGACCACCGGGTGGGTGTGGGGGTCCCAATTGGCCACCATCTGGCCGCCCTCGACCCGCTCTCCGTCGTGCACCAGCACATTCGCCCCGTAGGGCAGCTTGTAGCGCTCGCGCTCACGGCCCACGTCGTCCAGCACCAGGATCTCGCCGGAGCGAGAGACCGCCACCAGCTTGCCGCTCTTGTGCTCGGCGGTCTTGATGTTGTGCAGACGCACCGATCCGGACGCCTTGACCTGGATGCTGTTGACCGCTGCCGCCCGCGACGCCGCACCCCCGATGTGGAAGGTACGCATGGTCAGCTGGGTTCCCGGCTCACCGATCGACTGGGCGGCGATCACCCCCACCGCCTCGCCGATATTCACCCGGTGACCTCGGGCCAGATCTCGACCATAGCAGAACGAGCAGACCCCCACCCGTGCCCGGCAGGTGATGGGCGAGCGCACATGGACCTGGTCGACACCAGCAACCTCCAAGGTGTCCACCCATTTCTCGTCGAGCAGGGTACCCGCCGCGCACAGGATCTCGTCACCGCCTGGCCGATAGACGTGATCCGCGGCCATGCGGCCGAGAATCCGCTCACGCAGGGGCTCGACCACATCGCCGCCCTCGATGATGGGGGTCATGAGCACACCCTGGTCGGTCCCGCAATCGACATCCTGCACCACCATGTCCTGGGCCACGTCCACCAGACGCCGGGTCAGATACCCGGAGTTGGCGGTCTTGAGGGCGGTATCGGCCAGGCCCTTGCGCGCCCCGTGGGTGGAAATGAAGTACTGGAGCACGTCCAGGCCTTCCCTGAAGTTGGCGGTGATGGGCGTCTCGATGATAGAGCCGTCGGGCTTGGCCATAAGGCCGCGCATCCCAGCCAGCTGGCGAATTTGGGCGGCACTTCCTCGGGCGCCCGAGTCGGCCATCATGAAGATGGAGTTGAAGGAGTCCTGCTCCACCGCGTTGCCGTCCTTGTCCAGCAGGGTCTGCTTGCCCAGCTTGCGCATCATGGCCTTGGCCACCTGGTCGTTGGTATGAGACCAGATGTCCACCACCTTGTTGTAGCGCTCGCCGGTGGTGACCAGGCCCGAGGAGTACTGACTTTCGATATCTTTGACCTGCTGCTCGGCCTCGGCCAGGATGCCAGCCTTCTCGTCGGGCACCACCATGTCGTTGACGCCGATGGAGATCCCGGCCTTGGTGGCAAGTCCGAACCCCGTGTACATCAGCTGGTCGGCGAAGACCACCGTGTCCTTGAGTCCGAGCTGACGATAGCACTGGTTGATCAGGCGCGAGATGGACTTCTTGTCCATAGGCCGGTCGACCAGGGCGAAAGGCAGCGACTCGGGCAGCACCTCGGAGAGCAGGGCCCGTCCGATGGTGGTGTCCTTGAGCTCGAAGGTCTCCTCCGGGCCTCCGTCCTCGTGGATGACCACTTCGTGAATACGCACCTTGACCCGGGCCTGCAGCTCCGCCGCGCCCGTATCGTAGGCACGGCGCGCCTCGGACACGTTGGCGAAGACCATGCCCTCACCCTTGGCCGCCACCTTCTCTCGGGTCATGTAGTAGAGCCCCAGCACCACGTCCTGGGAGGGGACGATGATCGGGTCGCCGTTGGCCGGAGAGAGGATGTTGTTGGACGCCATCATCAGCGCCCGGGCCTCCAGCTGGGCCTCCAGGGACAGGGGGACGTGCACGGCCATCTGATCGCCGTCGAAGTCCGCGTTGAAGGCGGTGCAGACCAGCGGGTGCAGCTGGATGGCCTTGCCCTCGATCAGAACCGGCTCGAAGGCCTGTATGCCCAGGCGATGCAGGGTCGGCGCCCGGTTGAGCATGACCGGATGCTCGCGGATCACTTCTTCCAGGATATCCCAGACCTCGGGTGTGCCCCGCTCGACCATCTTCTTGGCCGCCTTGATGGTAGTGGCGAGCCCCCGGAACTGCAGCTTGGAGAAGATGAAGGGCTTGAACAGCTCCAAAGCCATGCGCTTGGGCAGGCCGCACTGGTGCAGCTTCAGGGTGGGGCCCACCACGATCACCGAGCGACCGGAGTAGTCGACACGCTTGCCGAGCAGGTTCTGCCTGAAGCGTCCCTGCTTGCCCTTGATCATGTCGGCCAAGGACTTGAGCGGACGCTTGTTGGTGCCTGTAATGGCGCGGCCGCGGCGGCCGTTGTCCAGCAGGGCATCCACCGACTCCTGCAGCATGCGCTTCTCGTTGCGCACGATGATGTCGGGCGCATTCAGGTCCAGCAGCCGCTTGAGGCGGTTGTTGCGGTTGATCACCCGACGATAGAGATCGTTCAGATCGGAGGTGGCGAACCGGCCGCCGTCCAGGGGCACCAGCGGGCGCAGCTCCGGAGGCAGCACGGGCAGGACGGTCAGGATCATCCACTCGGGGCGGTTGCCCGAGTCGTGCAGAGACTCGACCAGCTTGAGCCGCTTGGTCAGCTTCTTGATCTTGGTCTCGGAGTTGGTGCCCAGCAGCTCCTCACGCAGGGTGCGAATCTCGGCGGGCAGCTCGATGGTCTTGAGCAGCTCATAGACCGCCTCCGCCCCCATACGCGCGTCGAACTCGTCGCCGTTCTCCTCGATGGCCTCCAGATACTGCTCGTCGGTGAGCAGCTGGCCGCGCTCCAGCGGGGTCATTCCGGGATCGACCACCACGAAGGACTCGAAGTAGAGCACCCGCTCGATGTCGCGCAGAGTCATATCGAGAAGCAGACCGATGCGCGAAGGCAGGGACTTGAGGAACCAGATGTGGGCGACGGGCGAGGCCAGCTCGATATGGCCCATGCGCTCGCGGCGCACCTTGGCGAGCGTGACCTCCACACCGCACTTCTCGCACACCACGCCCCGATGCTTGAGCCGCTTGTACTTGCCGCACAGGCACTCGTAGTCGCTGACCGGGCCGAAGATCTTGGCGCAGAAAAGGCCTTCGCGCTCCGGCTTGAAGGTGCGGTAGTTGATGGTCTCCGGCTTCTTCACCTCGCCGTAGGACCAAGACCGGATCATGTCCGGAGACGCCAGCCCGATGCGAATCGCGTCAAATTCTTCGGACTGTTCCTGTTGTTTCAGAATCTTCAGAAGATCTTTCAAAGCCTGTCTCCTGTTTCCACGCCCGCCTGTCTCGACGGGCTTGGGGTAGCCGACCGGGTCGGGCTCATGGCCCGAGCGCTCCCCGTGCCCGCACGGGGGGCGGTCATGTCAGTGATCAGTCCTGCTCCAGCTCAACGTTGATACCGAGCGAGCGGATCTCCTTGATCAGCACGTTGAAGGACTCGGGCATCCCCGCCTCCATACGGTGATCGCCATCGACGATGTTCTTGTACATCCGGGTACGGCCGTTCACGTCGTCCGACTTCACGGTCAGCATCTCCTGAAGGGTATAGGATGCCCCGTAGGCCTCCAGGGCCCAGACCTCCATCTCGCCGAAGCGCTGGCCCCCAAACTGTGCCTTGCCCCCAAGCGGCTGCTGTGTGACCAGGCTGTAGGGGCCGGTAGAGCGGGCATGCATCTTGTCGTCGACCAGGTGATTGAGCTTGAGCATGTACATATAGCCCACGGTCACAGGACGGTCGAAGGCATCGCCAGTACGTCCGTTGTACAAGGTGGTCTGACCGCTCTTCGGCAGCCCGCCCAGCTCCAACAGCTTGACGATCTCCTCCTCGTTGGCCCCGTCGAATACAGGGGTGGCCACCGGGAGCCCACCGCGGAGGTTCTCCGCCAGGATCAGCACCTCTTCGTCGGCGAAGGAGTCGATATCCTCCTGGCGTCCCGAGTAGTTGTAGACCTCCTTGATGAAATCGCGGACCTCGCCCACCTGATGCTGCTGGTCGAGCATCTGCCCGATACGCAGTCCCACGCCCTTGGCCGCCCAGCCCAGATGTGTCTCCAGGATCTGGCCGATATTCATGCGCGAGGGCACGCCCAGCGGGTTCAGGACTATGTCCACCGGTGTTCCGTCCTCGCTGTAGGGCATGTCCTCCACCGGCACGATCGAGGAGATGACCCCCTTGTTGCCGTGGCGTCCTGCCATCTTGTCTCCGGGCTGCACCCGCCGCTTGACCGCCACATAGACCTTGACCATCTTGAGCACACCAGGTGCCAGATCGTCGCCCTGGGTCAGCTTGCGTCGTTTCTCCTCGAACTTGGCCCGGAAGGTCTCGCGCTGCTGGCGCACCTGCTCGGCCACCGCCTCCAGCTGCTGGGCCGCCTCTTCGTTTCGCAACCGAATCTCCAGCCACTGGTCGCGCTCCAGACTGACCAGATAGGGCTTGGTCACCTTGGCGCCCGCCTCCAGCTGCTCGGGACCGCCATCGGCCACCTTGCCCAACAACATCTTCTCGATGCGGGCGAAGGTGTCGTTCTCCATGATGCGCAGCTGGTCGTTGAGGTCCTTGCGAACCCGGTCCATCTCCATCTCTTCGATCTGCAGGGCACGGGCGTCCTTCTCCACGCCGTCGCGGGTAAACACCTGCACGTCGATGACCGTTCCCGCCATGCCCGAGGGCAGCCGCAGGGAAGTATCCTTGACGTCCGAGGCCTTCTCTCCAAAGATGGCGCGCAGCAGCTTCTCTTCGGGGGTCAGCTGGGTCTCGCCCTTGGGGGTGACCTTGCCCACCAGAATGTCGCCTTCGCGCACCTCGGCACCGATATAGACGATGCCCGACTCATCCAGCTTAGCGAGTGCCGCCTCGCCCACGTTGGGGATATCGCCCGTAATTTCCTCGGGACCCAGCTTGGTGTCCCGGGCCATGCAGCTCAGCTCTTCGATGTGGATGGTGGTAAAGCGGTCCTCCTGCACCACCCGCTCGGAGATGAGGATGGAGTCCTCGAAGTTGTAGCCATTCCAGGGCATGAAGGCCACCAGCAGGTTCTGGCCCAGGGCCAGCTCGCCCATGTCCGTGGAAGGGCCGTCGGCCAGCACATCGCCACGGGCGATCCGGTCGTGGACCGCCACCAGGGGTCTCTGGTTGATACAGGTGTTCTGGTTCGAGCGGGTGTACTTGGTGAGGTTGTAGATATCGACGCCAGCCTCGCCAGGCACGGTCTCCTCGTCATTGACCCGGACCACGATACGCGCGGCATCCACCGAGTCGACCGCCCCGCCCCGCCGGGCCACCACGGTCACGCCCGAATCCACCGCCACCACCCTCTCCATGCCGGTGCCGACCAGCGGCTTCTCCGCGCGCAGCGTTGGCACGGCCTGACGCTGCATGTTCGAGCCCATGAGGGCCCGGTTCGCGTCGTCATGCTCCAGGAAGGGGATCAGCGAGGCAGCCACCGAGACGATCTGCCGCGGCGACACGTCCATGTACTCCACCTTGTCGGCGGTATACATGCCGAACTCGTTCTGGTGCCGGCAGGAGATGATGGGATCGATCAGACGGCCTTCCCCGTCGAGGGTGGCATTGGCCTGGGCGATGACATAGCGGCCTTCCTCGATCGCCGACAGATAGTCGATTTCAGACGTGACCTTGCCGTCGGCGACCTTTCGATAGGGACTCTCCAAGAAGCCATACTTATTGGTGCGGGCATAGACGGCAAGGGAGTTGATCAGGCCGATGTTCGGACCTTCCGGAGTCTCGATCGGACAGACCCGGCCGTAGTGGGTCGGGTGCACGTCGCGCACCTCGAAGCCCGCACGCTCGCGCGCCAGCCCCCCGGGGCCCAGGGCGGAGACACGCCGCTTGTGAGTCACCTCCGAGAGCGGATTGTTCTGGTCCATGAACTGGCTGAGCTGGGACGAGCCGAAGAACTCCTTGACCGCCGCCGAGACCGGCTTGGCGTTGATCAGCTCCTGGGGCATCAAGCCCTCCGACTCGGCCAGGCTCAGGCGCTCCTTGACGGCGCGCTCGACCCGCACCAGGCCGACCCGGAACTGGTTCTCGGCCATCTCTCCCACGCAGCGGATGCGGCGGTTGCCCAGATGGTCGATATCATCCACCTGGCCGTTGCCGTTGCGGATATTGATCAGCTCCCGCAGCACACCGACTATGTCCTCGTTGGAGAGGACTCCGGAGCCTTCGGCCTCTTCGCGACCGAGGCGGCGGTTGAACTTCATGCGCCCGACCGACGACAGATCATAGCGGTCCTCGGTGAAGAAGAGGTTCTGGAACAGGTTCTGGGCCGCCTCCTTGGTCGGGGGCTCACCCGGGCGCATCATGCGATAGATCTCGACTTGGGCCTCCAGCTCGCTGTTGGTCGGGTCCACCGCCAGGGTAGTGGCAATATAGGGACCATGGTCCAGGTCGTTTGTGAACAAGGACTCGACGCGCTTCACACCCTTGTCGATCAGCTGCTCGAGCAGCTCGGGGGTGACCTCCTCGTTGGCCCGCGCCATCAGCTCCCCAGTCTCGGTATCGACGACATTGCGTGCAAGCAGATTGCCCACCAAGAATTCAGTAGGCACCACCAGCTTCTTCACCCCGGCCCGCTCGAGCTGACGGATGTGACGCTGGGTCACCCGGCGACCCCCCTCCACGATCACTTCCTCACCGGCCTTGATATCGAAGATCGCAGTCTCGCCGCGCAGGCGCTCGGGCACGAGATCCAAGGTGATCTGCTTCCGGCTCAGGCGGAAGGTATCGGTCTCGAAGAACATCTCGAGAATCTGCTCGGTATCGAAGCCGAGCGCGCGCAGCAGCACCGTGGCCGGCAGCTTGCGGCGGCGGTCGATACGGCAGTAGACGTTGTCCTTGGGATCAAACTCGAAGTCCAGCCAGGAGCCGCGATAGGGGATCACCCGCGCGCTGAACAGCAGCTTGCCCGAGGAATGGGTCTTGCCCTTGTCGTGATCGAAGAAGACCCCGGGAGAGCGGTGCAGCTGAGAGACGATGACCCGCTCGGTGCCGTTGATCACGAAGGTGCCGTTCTCGGTCATCAAAGGCATCTCGCCCATGTAGACCTCCTGCTCCTTGATGTCCTTGATCACCTTGGAGCCGGCCGGGGCATCCTTGTCGTAGATGGCCAGGCGCACCAGCACCCTCAGGGGCGCCGAGTAGGTGGTACCGCGCAGCTGACACTCACGGACATCGAAAACCGGCTCTCCCAGCCGATAGCTGACGTACTGCAGCTCGGCATTGCCCGAATAGCTCTGGATCGGAAACACAGAGCTGAAGGCGGCGTGCAGCCCCACGTCGTGACGGTCGGCAGGCTTGATATCCTGCTGGAGAAAGTCGCGATACGACTCGATCTGAGTCGCCAGCAGGAAAGGCACATCCAGGATCGTCGGTCGCTTGCCGAAATCCTTGCGGATCCGCTTTTTCTCGGTGAACGTGTAGGCCATGTTTGCCGTCCCTCGGAATTCAGACGCTATGAACGGGTGAGTACACTGGTCCGAAAAGGATCGCCGAAAGCCGGTCGACATTTTCGGTTCCGCATACCGAAGCGGGTGACGCTTACACGGGCAGATGGCTGCGCCAAGGGATCATCAACCGCCCCAAGCGGGAAAAGGCCGGCGGCGCAAGCGCCACCAGCCTGTTCCCCGCTTGTTGCAACAAGCACTCAAATCGGCTCTTACTTGACCTCGACGGTGCCGCCGGCGTCTTCCAGCTGCTTCTTGACGGTCTCGGCCTCTTCCTTGGAAGCGGCTTCCTTGATGGTGGTGGGCGCGCCCTCCACTGCGTCCTTGGCCTCCTTGAGACCCAGGCCGGTGACGCTGCGCACGGCCTTGATGACTGCGACCTTGTTGGCGCCGAAAGACGTCAGAACCACGTCGAACTCGGTCTGCTCTTCGACCGGCGCGGCCTCGGCAGCGGCGGCGGGCGCAGCGGCCACTGCAGCGGCAGCGGAGACACCGAACTTCTCCTCCATGGCGGAGATCAGCTCCACGACCTCCATCACCGTCATGTTGGCAATGGCGTCAAGGATATCGTCTTTGGAAACGGACATTTTGAAAGCTCCTGAAATCTGTTACGGGTTGAACTCTGAAAATCACTGGGTAAGCCGATTACGCCGCCTCTTTGGCGTCGCGTATGGCCGCCAGGGTCCGGACCAGCTTGCCCGGAACCTCATTGACGGTACGCGCGAGCTTCTCGATCGGTGCCTTCATCACCGCCATCAGCAAGCTGACGGCCTGGTCATAGGTCGGCATCTTCGACAGGGCCTCGACATCCGACGGCGCCAGCATCTTCCCGCCGATGGACACCAGCTTCACGACCAGCTTGTCGTGACCCTTGGCGAAATCCTTGATCACTCGCGCTGCTGCGCCCGGATCTTCCTGCGAGAAGGCGATGACCAGAGGTCCGGCCATACCTTCCTGCATGCATTGAAAATCCGTCCCCTCAACCGCACGCCTCGCCAACGAGTTCTTGACCACGCGAAGGTAGACACCGTTCTCGCGCGCTTGCTTGCGCAGCTCGGTCATCTGTTGCACGGTCAGCCCGCGATACTCGGCCGCGATTGCGGAGTGGGCGTTGGCTGCCACTTCCGCGACTTCGGCGACAATGGCCTTTTTCTCGGCTAGGGTCAAAGCCATGGTCGTCAACTCCCGATTACGATGAAGCGGTTGCCCGCTCCGACACACACCCAGGACACCGAGGTGTCCAATCCAACGGGTCCGTCATCAGGAGCCTTACCCGATTCAGGAGCACCGTCTGCGCAGGCCATTAAGCACCCCGAAAGGCACTCCTGCGGTCTTTGACGTACACCGACCAAAGGCCGGCGCCCCAAAGCCCTTCGACGAAAGCGAGCCGGAGGGCCCGCACCCCCGAGCTCAAACACTCAGCGAACTCAGGTCCACCGCCAGTCCCGGTCCCATGGTGGTCGAGACAGTCACCTTCTTCAGGTACACACCCTTGGCGGCACTGGGCTTGATCTTCTTCAGGTCGCCGATCAACGCCTCCAGGTTCTCTTTCAGGGCCGTCGGCTCGAAGTCGACCTTGCCCAGAGGGCAGTGGATGATACCGCCCTTGTCCGTCCGATAACGGACCTGACCGGCCTTGGCATTGGTCACCGCCTCGGCGACGTTCATGGTCACCGTGCCCACCTTCGGGTTCGGCATCAGGCCGCGGGGGCCCAGGATCTGGCCAAGCTGGCCCACGACCCGCATGGCATCCGGGGAGGCGATCACCACATCGAAGTCCAGATTGCCCGCCTTCACCTGCTCCGCCAGGTCTTCCATACCCACGATGTCCGCGCCCGCCTCGACGGCCGCATCGGCATTGGGGCCCTGGGTGAACACGGCCACCCGAACCTTCTTGCCGGTCCCATTGGGCAGCACCGTGGAGCTGCGAACCACCTGGTCCGACTTGCGGGGATCGACCCCCAGATTCGCGCTCACATCGACCGACTCGGCAAACTTCACCGACGACAGTTCCTTGAGCAGACCGAAGGCCTCTTCGGCCGGATATTGGCGGCTGCGATCGATCTTCTCGCGCATGGCGCGAACACGCTTGCTCGGCTTGGCCATCGCTCAGACCCCCTCCACATCGAGACCCATCGCCCGCGCACTGCCGGCGACGGAGCGGACCGCTGCATCCAGATCCGCTGCGGTCAGATCGGGCATCTTGGTCTTGGCGATCTCTTCGAGCTGCTCGCGCGTCACCGTGCCCACTTTCACCGTGTTCGGAGTGGCGCTACCCTTTGCGATGCCGGCGGCCTTCTTCAACAAGATCCCGGCAGGAGGGGTCTTGGTGATAAAGGTAAAGCTGCGGTCGCTGTAGACCGTGATCACCACGGGGGTGGGAAGCCCCTTCTCCAATTCCTGGGTCTTGGCGTTGAACGCCTTGCAGAACTCCATGATGTTTACGCCGTGCTGGCCCAGAGCCGGGCCGACGGGCGGACTGGGATTGGCTTCCCCTGCCTTGACCTGCAGCTTGATATAAGCCTGGATCTTCTTCGCCATGTGTCACCTCTTCGGTTGGGTGCAAGCGCCGGGCTCGTTGGCCCGGCTCCCCTGGGCGGCCCGGGGGCCGCTTGGAAAAATCTCATGATGTCGGGTCGTCGTAGTCTGGTCTGGACTCGGGTTGGAAAGAGTTTGACCTGAATGGGTGGCTGATGGTTCTAGGGACAATGGCTTCGCTTGTCGTGGTGGTGGCACGTTTTGGGCACGTCGACCAGCCCTTGGTAAAGGTCGGTGCAGACTTTACGCCCCTGTAGCTGCGATCCGGCCCGGCATCCCTGCCGGGCGTTCGGCGGGCTGCGGGGTGACGTTAAGTCACTCCGCAAACGGCTTAATCCGGTCCGGTGCAAACCTTACGTCCCTGTAGCTACGATCCAGCCCAGCATCCCTGCTGGGCGTTCGCCGCGCCGCGGAGTGACGTTAAGTCACTCCGCAAACGGCTCGATTCAGTACGGTGCAGACCCTACATCCCTGTAGCACCGATCCAGCCCGGCCATCCACGGCCGGGCGTTCGCCGCGCCGCGGAGTGACGTTAAGTCACTCCGCAAACGGCGCGATTCAGTACGGTGCAGACCCTACATCCCTGTAGCACCGATCCAGCCCGGCCATCCACGGCCGGGCGTTCGCCGCGCCGCGGAGTGACGTTAAGTCACTCCGCAAACGGCGCGATTCAGTACGGTGCAGACCCTACATCCCTGTAGCACCGATCCAGCCCGGCCATCCACGGCCGGGCGTTCGCCGCGCCGCGGAGTGACGTTAAGTCACTCCGCAAACGGCGCGATTCAGTACGGTGCAGACCCTACATCCCTGTAGCACCGATCCAGCCCGGCCATCCACGGCCGGGCGTTCGCCGCGCCGCGGAGTGACGTTAAGTCACTCCGCAAACGGCGCGGCTCAGTACGGTGCAGACCCTACATCCCTGTAGCACCGATCCAGCCCGGCCATCCACGGCCGGGCGTTCGCCGCGCCGCGGAGTGACGTTAAGTCACTCCGCAAACGGCGCGGCTCACCCCTTCTCGACCTGGCTGAATTCCAGGTCTACGGGGGTGGAGCGGCCGAAGATCAGCACCGAGACCTTCAGGCGGCTCTTCTCGTAGTCGACGTCTTCGACCACGCCGTTGAAATCGTTGAAGGGTCCGTCGATGACCCGTACCACCTCGCCCGGCTCGAACAGGACCTTCGGGCGCGGCTTCTCGGCACCTTCTTCGACCCGCTGCAGGATGGCGGCCGCCTCCTTTTCCGAAATCGGGGCAGGCCGGTCGCCGCGGCCACCGATGAAGCCCATGACCCGGGGCACATCCTTCACCAGGTGCCACGTCTCGTCGGTCATCTCCATCTGAACCAGGACATAGCCGGGAAAGAACTTGCGCTCGCTCTTGCGCTGCTGGCCCCCCTTCATCTCGACCACCTCTTCGGTGGGGACGAGGATCTGGCCGAACAGATCTTCCATACCGGCCCGTCTGACCCGCTCGATCAGGGACTTACGGACCTGATGCTCGAAGCCGGAGTAGGCGTGGACGACGTACCAATGCATGGCCATGCTCAGGCCTCCCCGCCGATCAACACTCGTATGATGGCGAACAGGACCGAGTCGACGAGCCACATGAACAGTCCCATCACCAACACCAGGGCCAACACCACGAGGGTAGTCTGGATCGTCTCCTGGCGCGAGGGCCACACAACCTTGCGCAGCTCGGTGCGAGCATCGCCGCCGAAGTGCCACAGGCCACGCCCCGGGGCTGTCTGGAGGGCGACGACGGCCGCCACGGCAAGAACGGTGAGCAGGCCCAGTACCCGCAGCAGCTGGGACTCGTCCGCAAAATAGTAGAATCCCACGATACCGGCTGCGGCCAGCAGGCCCGCGAGGACCAGCTTGGCGATATCCATGCCGGAGCTTTCGACCTCAGGCTGTGCACTCATCCCGGTTAGACGCTCGGATACGACTTGAAGAAATGGCAGGCCAGGAGGGAATCGAACCCCCAACCTGCGGTTTTGGAGACCGCTGCTCTGCCAATTGAGCTACTGGCCTAGTAAAAAGTGAGGGGTGAGCGGTGCGGGATTAGGGGAAGGAGAGCCATTGGATCTCCTCAGCCCTCACTCCTCACCGCGCAAGCGATCACCGATCACTCGATGATCTTGGCGACCACGCCGGCCCCGACGGTACGACCACCCTCGCGGATGGCGAACCTCAGCCCCTCTTCCATGGCGATGGGCGCAATCAGCTTCACCGTCATCTTCACGTTGTCGCCGGGCATCACCATCTCCACC
>Ga0210096_1000344_pt1 | contig 16906 bp, 9 predicted proteins | sample China_Galinas_PW_4_FD_184864 | JGI IMG/M metagenome (GOLD analysis project Ga0210096, IMG submission 184864) | Wetland microbial communities from San Francisco Bay, California, USA, that impact long-term carbon sequestration - China_Galinas_PWA_D2... | ecosystem: Environmental > Aquatic > Marine... | reverse complement strand
CGTGATCTTCCCGGGCGTGGCCCTGCCGATCAGTGCGGGCCGGCCGGGCACGCTCGAAGCGATCGAACAGGTCCTGACCGGTGACCGGCTGCTGTTCGCCGTCTGTCAGCGTGAGAACGTGGACGAGCCAACGCCCGACGTGCTGTACGAGATGGGCATGATCGTGCGTGTGATGCAGGTTCAGCGTGCGACAGGCGGTCTTCAGGTCCTGATCCAGGGCGATCGTCGCGCCAAGGCGCTCGCCTACGACAGGAAAGGCGATGCAATGCTCGAGGCGGAAGTGTGGGTCATTGATCCACAGGAGCCGTCCGAGCCGTACGAGCCGGCGGTCATCGCGCTCGACCGCGAGCTGCGCGAGCGATCCGTCGAGCTTGGCCGGCGGCGAGGCATGCCGCGCGAGGCGCTGGCGCAGATCGTACAGGGTGTCGAACAGCCGGGTGCGTTCGCGGACCTCGTCGCCTTCTATCTCGACATGCCGGCGCAGGAGAAGCAGCAGTTGCTCGAGCTGTTCCCGGTGACAGAGCGCATGCGGCGCGTGCTGGTCGGCGTGGAACGCGACCTGTTGCGGCACGAAGCACAGCAGGAGATCCAGCAGAAGGTTCAGGAAGAGCTGGGCGAGAAGCAGCGCGAGATGGTGCTGCGCGAACAGCTGAAGGCGATCCAGAAGGAGCTGGGCGAGGGCGATGATGGCTCCGGGATCGAGGAACTCGAGGAGCGGATTACCGCTCTCGATCTGCCGCCCGAAGCACGATCCGAGATCGACCGCGAACTCGGCAGGCTTCGCCGCACGAATCCGCAGTCGGCGGAATACCAGGTCGTGCGCACGTTCCTCGAGCTGATCGCGGAGTTGCCGTGGAACGAGCGGACCGAAGACAAGATCGACATGTCGGAAGCGGAGCGCGTCCTCGAGGAGGACCACTACGGCCTCGAGGACGTGAAGGACCGCATTCTCGAATTTCTCGCGGTCCGCAAGCTTCAGATGGAGCGCGCCGCGGCGGAAGCGGCCGACGAGGCGGCGCGCCGCGCGACGGAGACAGCAGCCGCTGCGGCGGCCGACACCGCCACTGATGGCAATGGCGAGACCGATGGCGAGGACGAGCCCGGCGGCACGGCAGCCGAGTCGGCCGACGCCCCGGGCGCGAGCGCTTCGGGGAACGGGAACGGCGGCGCGGACCAGGCGGAACCGCCGATCCTCGACGAGGCGATGGGCGGAGAGCGAGGTGTCACGGACCGCAGCGAGGTACGGGCGCGCGCACGTGCGGTCGGGCGCGGACCGATCCTGCTGTTCGTCGGACCGCCGGGCGTCGGCAAGACCTCGATCGCGAAGTCGATCGCGCGCGCACTCAGCCGCAGGTACGTGCGCATTGCACTGGGTGGTGCGCGCGATGAAGCGGACATTCGCGGACACCGGCGCACGTATGTGGGCGCCATGCCCGGCCGCATCATCCAGGGGCTGAGGCAAGCCGGCACGAAGAACCCTGTGTTCCTGCTGGACGAGGTCGACAAGCTGGGTGTCAGTCTTCAGGGCGACCCGTCCGCCGCACTGCTGGAAGTGCTCGACCCGGCGCAGAACCACTCATTCGTCGATCACTACCTCGGCATGCCGTTCGACCTGTCCGAGGTGCTGTTCATCGCGACGGCGAACTATCGCGACCAGATCCCGGCGCCGTTGCTCGATCGGATGGAGACTGTCGATTTCACGGGCTACACGGAACTCGAGAAGAAGGAGATCGCGCGCCGGTACCTGATTCCGAGGCAGCGTGACGAGAACGGACTGCGCGAGGACCAGATCGACATCACGGATCCGGCGCTCCAGAGCGTGATCAGTGAGTACACGCGCGAGGCCGGCGTCCGTCAGCTCGAGCGCGAGCTCGGCAAGCTCGCCCGGAAGGCGGCCCGGCGCATTGCGGCCGGCGAGCTCGAACATGTGACGATCGAGGAGACCGATGTGGATGACATGCTCGGCCGTGCGCGCGTGCACCCCGAGCGGGCCGCTGGTGAAGACATGGTCGGCGTCGCGACGGGCATGTTCTATACTCCCGTCGGCGGTGACATCATGTTCGTCGAAGCGAGCGTGGCAAAGGGCAAGGAAGCGCTCATCCTGACCGGCCAGCTCGGCGACGTGATGAAGGAGTCGGCGCGCGCCGCGTTGACCTATGCCAAGACGCACCACGACCGGCTCGGCATCCCCGAGGAGAACCTCAAGGACCTCGAGCTGCACATTCACGTGCCTGCGGGTGCGATCCCGAAGGATGGCCCGTCCGCCGGCGTGACCATGGCGACTGCGCTCGTGTCCGCGCTGTCCGGTCGACCGATCCGCAGCGACGTGTCGATGACCGGCGAGATCACACTCACGGGACGTGTCCTGCCGATCGGCGGCGTCAAGGAGAAGGTGCTGGGCGCCTACCGTGCCGGCATCCGTGAGATCGTGCTGCCGGCCGACAACGAGGCATACCTCGAGGATCTGCCGAAGGAGGTCCGTGACGACATGCAGTTCCACACGGTCCGTGATCTCGGCGAAGTGCTGGCGATCGCGCTACGCGGCGCAAGCCTTCAGGAAGGGATAATCGTGTTCGCCGAGCCTCTCGTGCCGGCGCCTGTCGATCAGGCTGCGAAGCAACCCTGATCGACAGGCCGCCTCTTGCATGAGACGCCGCCAGGGACCGCCTGAGGTGCGGACGGCATACGACATGAGCGAAGCAGCGGGACTCCGACTCAGCGAGCCGCAATACAACGTGATGCGGGAGGCCGCGACAGGCGGCTACCCCGATGAAGTGTGTGGCATCATCGTCGGACGATTCGACGCCGGGCACGGTACAGTCGCTCGTGTCGTTCCGACCCGCAATGTGACCGCCGCAGATCGCCGGCGACACTTCGAGATCCCACCTGCCGACCTGGTTCATGAACAACGCAGCGCCCGCGACGCCGGCCTGCGCATCCTGGGTTTCTACCACTCGCACCCGGAGCACCCGGCCGAGCCATCGGCGCACGATCTCGAGCTTGCGTGGCAGGAGTACATCTACGTGATCGTGCCGGTGGCCGGCCGCCGGGCAGGTGATGCGCGAGCATGGCGCCTGCATCCGGACCGGCGCACCTTCCACGAAGTGCCGATCGAGATCTCCGCTCCAGTCACGCGATGGGCCTGACCGTCCTGCTGCCAGAGGCGCTCGCCACGTATGCGGGCGGCGCCCGCCGGATCCGGATCGACGCAGTCGCGTCGGTCGGCGAAGCCCTCGATCGGGTCGTGGCTCTGCACCCCTCGATACGACAGCATCTTTTCGACGAGCATGGCTCGCTGCGCCCTTACGTCAACACCTTCGTGAACGACAATGACGTGCGCGGTATCGGCGGCACGGACGCGACAGTGACGGATGGCGATACGATCACCATCATACCGAGCATCGCGGGCGGGTCGCCCGAGCCGGTGACGGGAGGAGACGCTGCTCGCGCCGACCGTCACGTCGGTCGACCTGATGGAGGCGGCGATCATGACGACAATGCTGGCGGCAACGTCACGGATACCGTCCTTGATGCGGGCGAGATCCGCCGCTACAGCCGGCACCTGCTCCTGCCGGAAGTCGGCATGGAGGGACAGAAGCGGCTGAAGGCCGCGAGGGTGCTTTGTGTCGGGGCGGGCGGACTGGGCTCTCCCGTCGCACTGTACCTGGCAGCGGCCGGCATCGGAACGATCGGTATTGTCGACTTCGATGTCGTCGACGAGAGCAACCTGCAACGGCAGGTCATGCACGGCACGCGCGATGTCGGGCGCCCGAAGGTCGAGTCCGCGCGGGACCGGTTGGGCGACGTGAACCCGTACGTGCGCGTCGTCGCCCACGACACCCCGCTGCGGAGCGACAATGCGCTCGAGATCCTCGAGCCGTACGACATTGTCATTGACGGGACCGACAACTTCCCGACGCGCTACCTCGTCAACGACGCATGCGTGCTGCTCGGCAAGCCGAACGTCTACGGCTCGATATTCCGGTTCGACGGCCAGCTCTCCGTGTTCTGGGCGAAGGAAGGTCCGTGCTACCGCTGCCTGTTCCGCGAACCGCCGCCGCCCGGTCTCGTGCCGAGCTGCGCGGAAGGTGGCGTGCTCGGTGTACTGCCCGGTGTCGTCGGCTCGATGCAGGCGCTCGAAGCGATCAAGCTGATCATCGGCCGCGGCGATGCGATGATCGGACGGCTGCTGTTGATCGACGCACTGTCCATGCGGTTCCGCGAGCTGAAAGTGCGCAAGGACCCGGCGTGCCCGGTGTGTGGCGACAATCCGACGATCCGCGCGCTCATCGACTACGACGAGTTCTGCGGTCTGCCGGCCACCGACGGGATCCCGGGCGCCGGGACACCGGATGGTGTGCCGGCGATCACCGCGCGCGAGCTGCACGACCGGCTCGAGGCGGGCGACCCGCTGGTGCTCATCGATGTGCGCGAACCGCACGAATGGGAGATCGGCAACCTCGGACCGCGGGGCGCCCGGCTCATCCCGCTAGGCTCGCTCGTGGAACGGATGAACGAGCTGGACACGGCGTCCGAGATCGTGTTGTACTGCCGGACCGGCAACCGCAGCGAGCAGGCGCTCGTGCAGCTGCGCGAAGCGGGGTTCCGGAAGCTGTGGAACCTCGAGGGCGGCCTGCTCGCATGGTCCGAGCAGGTCGACCCGTCCGTGTCGCGGTACTGACGCGACGCCGCGGTGCCACTGTTGCGGGCGACCCGCCGATACCTCAATCTCCGCGCAGCATTCGACTTGACATCAGGCACGAACCTGAACCGGGACATCATGCGCGCCATTACCACGTTTTCGATCGTCGCCCTCGCATTCGCGGCGTCGGCCAACGGCCTCGCGGGGCAGCGCCAGCTGTCGCGTCAGGTCCGCGCCTACGTCAGGACCGATGCGCCGGTCGTTGCGCTGACGAACGTGCGCGTGATCGACGGGACCGGCGCGCCGGCGCGAGACGCTCAGACGATCGTGATCCGTAACGGCGACATCGCGTACGTCGGCCCGGCGGCGGGCGCGCCGACCGATGGCGCGGAGATCATGGACCTGACCGGCCATACGGTCACGCCGGGGTTCGTCATGGTACACGAGCACATGTTCTATCCGGCGGGTGGCGGCATGTACAACGAGCTGGGCTACAGTTTTCCACGCCTGTATCTGGCCGGTGGTGCGACCACGATCCGGACCGGCGGCAGCATGGTGCCCTACGCGGACCTGAACCTGAAGGCGTCGATCGACGCAGGCGAGATGCCGGGTCCGCGCATGCACGTGACCGGACCGTACCTGAACGGGCCGGGCCTCGGGATCCCTGCGGTGCACGCGCTGAGCGGGCCGGATGAGGCACGTCGCATGGTGGCGTACTGGGCGGACGCCGGCGCCACATCGTTCAAGGCGTACATGCACATCTCGCGCGACGAGCTGCGCGCCGCGATCGATGAAGCGCACTCGCACGGGCTGAAGGTGACCGGCCACCTGTGCTCGGTCACATACCGCGAGGCGGCCGACCTCGGCATCGACAATCTCGAGCACGGCTTCTTCGCCAGCACCGACTTCGTGGCGGACAAACAGCCCGACCGGTGTCCGAACGGCGCATCCGCGTCACTGACCGATCTCGACGCGAAGAGCGAGGCCGCGCAGTCGCTCATCCGTCACCTGGTCGATGCCGGTGTCGCGATCACGTCGACGCTGACCGTGTTCGAGACGAGCGTGCCCGGCCGGCCGCGAGCGCCCGATGCCGCGCTCGATGCGATGGAGCCCGAGGTCCGCGACCAGTACCTGCGTCGGTTCGCGCAGATAGCCGGCCGCGATCCCGGCGCCGCCAGCCGCCGCTTCCGCAACATGATGGACATGGAGGTCGCGTTCATGCGGGCCGGCGGACTGCTGGTCGCGGGCACGGACCCCACCGGCTACGGCGGGGTCGTCGCCGGCTGGTCGAACCAGCGCATGGTCGAGCTGCTCGTCGAAGCCGGTCTGACACCGCTCGAGGCGGTGCGCGTGTCCACGCTGAACGGCGCGCGGCTGCTCGGCGTCGAAAGCCGCGTCGGCTCGATCGAGACCGGCAAGGCCGCCGACCTCGTGATCGTGCGTGGTGACCCGTCCACCCGCATTGCCGACATCCGCAATGTCGAGATCGTGTTCAAGGACGGCATCGGCTACGACCCGGCGAAGCTGATCGCGGACACGCGTGGCTCGGTCGGCATCCGCTGACACCCTGCGGGCGGCCCGTCCCGGATACTCGAAAAGCGAAGCGGCAATTTCATGGGAGCGGCACTGGATGCCCTGCGCGAAGCGATCCGTCGCAATGTGCGGGACGGCGTCCGCCGGTCCGCCAGCCTCCCGGAGTTCACCCGGGATCCCATCGGGTACTCGTGTCGCACTTTCGAATGCGATGACTTTGACCGCTTCCTCGACGGCACGATCGACCGGCTGCTGTCCGAAGGTCACGAGCGCCATGACGGCGTCGATCGGGATGACCGGATCGGCGATGCGGCCGACACCGGCATCACGTTCCTGTGCGATCTCCGCTCGATCGCTTCGGTCGGGTCGGGTCCGGGCACGTTCGCCGGCATGTTCGTCTGGTTGCCGTTCCTGCTGAACGCACTCCGCGTCTCGCGGATCGTCTTTCTTCCGCTCTGTCCGATCGGCAGGACCCGCCGCAAGGGGCGGTCTGGGTCGTTGTTCGCCGTTACGGACCACGCCGGCATCGACAGTCGGCGTGGGGACCCGGCCCTGACCGATGTGCCGGTCGGTGTGCAGTACCGGGCGCTGGCCGAGCTCGCCGCGGCGCGGGGCATCCGCGTCGGCTCGGTTCAGCCGATGATGACCGCCGCGCTCGACGCGCCGATATTCGCCGAGCACTCGGAGCTGACATACTGGTGGGCGGCCGATCCGGGAGAGGTCCTGAGGGCGACTCGACCGCGCGCCGCGGATGCCATGCACCTGTCGAGCAGTCGGTGGGATACCGCCGCGGCGGAGCACCCGCCTGGCCGTGAGTTCGTGGCCCGTTTCGTGGATCCGCCGCATCGCTCGAGCCTGCGCACGATCGACAGACCCGAAGGTCGCTATCTCGTGGGCAGGTCCATGTACCGCGGGCGCATGACGGATGTGTCCATCGCCAACGCCCTGCCGGACGTCATCCCGCAGACAGGCGATGACCATGCCTGGTCGGACGTTGCACTGCTGAACTACACGGGACGCCGGGTACCGCTCGCGCATCCGGAGCCGGACCCGGGGGAACCTGACAGCCGGGCTCTATCCGTGATGTCCGGGATCCTGAACAACCGGGCGAGGACGTACGGCGAGACCGTGTTCTGGCTCGACATGGCGCGGTCGCTGCCGGCTGGACTGCGTGAATCGGCGACGGAAGGCGCGCTCGGCTTTGCGCCGCAGCTGATCCACGAGACGGTCGAAGGGGTGTCCGTGTCGCCTGACTGGCCGCCCGGCCATTGCGTTGGTGACTTCCTCTACTCGGTCGTGCCACGGAAGGGCGGAATCCGTGAACACGCCGGCCGGCTCGCGGAGTTCGTGGGCGCGCTTCACATCGCCGATGGGCGGGCCGGCGTTTACCTTGCCGGTCCGGGAACGCACGATACACTGCCGCTGCCGCCGAGACTGGCCGCGACGTTCTGGGTGCTCGCGTTCCTGCTGCCCGGCGCTGTTCCCCTGCTCTACTCCGGACAGGAGCGGTACTGGCAGGGGGTGAGCAACTTCGAGTTCGGGATCCGGGATGAGGGCCCGCCGGCCGTGAACGATTGCTCGCTGTTCTCGCACACGCCCGAGATGGCATGGGCGGGAATCGATGCGGGAGCTCTCGCGCGCGAGTACGATCTGCCGCCGTTCGTCACGCTCACCGATGACCTGCGGCGGATCCGCCGCCAGACGCGTGACCGGCTGGCCACGGTCCGGGCGGCCCGGTTCCACGAACTGGACGGCACGGCCGGCATATCCTGCTCGACTGCCGCTGTCTCGGTGATTGACAATGCCGGTCGTGGATACGGCATTGTCCTGACAATGAGCGACTCGCCGTCACGAACGATCACGTGGCCTTTTCGAAGGGCCATCCTCCGGCCCGTGCTGCGGGCGCGAAAGCCGGATCCGGTCGTGATCGAACGGGGCGGCGAGCTGTGCACCAATGGCGTGGACGCCGTTCCGTTCACATGGAGTGAGTGAAGTGCACGACCGCAATCGTACGCTCTTCCTCAGCCATGCATCGCAGGATCGGGCATTGGCGCTTCGCCTGTGCACCGAGCTCGAGCTGTTCGGCTGGACCGTGAAGGCGCTCGCCCGCGAAGGTCTGGAGGTCACTCACTCGTCATGGCGCTCCGCCATCGGCGCGTTGCTGGCGAACGCGGACGGCTGCTGCGCGCTGATATCGCCGGCCTACGTGGCGAGTTCGCCGTGCATGGAGGAGCTGACGGAGATCATCGGCGGCTCACTGCGCGAGCGCGTCGTGCCGGTCGTCGTCAATGGCGCGCGGGCGGAACCCGTCCACGACCGGCCCGTGCTCAACTTCACGAGCTACGCATCCGGCACGGATAAACGTGACCTGATCACGCTCGCGGCGAAGATCCACGGCGCACTGATCGGGGACGATTCAACGGCCGCCGATCCGAAACGTCACCGGCGAATCGAATACGTGCCGGGAGACCTTCACGGCGTGGCACCCGTCCGGGGCGTGCACCTCGATCGTCCGCGCGCCGCGACAGCCGTTCGACGATTCGTGGCGGGACATTGCGTGGTGGCGGTGACCGGTCTGCCCGCCGACGGCAAGTCCGGGCTCGTGCGGGAAGCGCTGCTCGCGGTGGGTGCGCATCATGACGGCGCGTTGCCGTTCTCGATCGTGTGGATCGACTGCGGCGATTCCACGCCCTTCGACTTCACACACCTCGCCGCGCGCGTGTTCGAAGCGATCGGCCCGCCGCCCGCGATCGCGGCCCGGGATGCCGTGTCGTCTTTCGCGGACCTGCTCAATCACTACTGCATCTGGCTGGTCCTCGACCAGTTCGACCGGGTACTGGGCGACGGCGATGTCTGCTCGGACCCCGACCTCGACCGGCTTCTCTCGCTCGCCGACCGCAGGCTCGATGACGGCCGCATCATCCTGACCCTGCAGGGCAAGCAACTGATCGCCGGCGGGATGCCCATGGCCTCGATGGGCGTCCCCGCATGGACCGACGACGAGCTGCACGAGCTGCTGCGCTCGCTCTTCACCGACCACGCTACGCCTGGGCCGGACGCCGTCGAGGCACAGCAAATCATCGACTGGGCCGGAGGAAACCCGTACCTGGTGCTCCTCGCGCAACGCTACTTCGCCGCGAACCGCGCGCTGCCGGGCAGGGCCCGAGTACCGGACGGCCCGATCGAAGGCGTCCGAGTCGTGGTCGAGACACTCGATGATGGTCCGCGGCGTCTGCTCCGACTGCTCGGCCTCGTTCCGTTCCGGCTGTCCGAGAGCTTCATTGCCGAGGCGACGCAGGACATCAATGTCGACCCCTCGCGGGACCTGGCCTATCTGCTCCGCGCGGGACTGTGCAATGTCATCGAAATCCGGGGCGTTCGGTATTTCGGCCTGCCCGATGTCGTTCGCCGTTGCATCCTCGAGGATGTCCAGCTCGATGCGGAAGAGACGCGGGCAGACGTGACCGCTCTGGTCTCTCGCCTGACCGATGCCGGACGAAATTTCCTCATCCAGCCCGTCGAACCTGTCGTTCCCGCCGCGATGTTCGACCGCGGCCGGTGGCACGTCAGCACGGCGGCGTGGGAAAGCGTCACGCGCGCCGTCCGGTGCGCCGAGATGTTCGTGGCCGGCCACGCGGCGCACGACGCCCGGGAGATCATCCTGGCTGAAGGCGGCACGTTGAAGTACCTGAACCGGTTCGCGCCGGCCAGCTATCGCCGACGCTTCTACTCGCGGCTGCTCGGCATGCACGAGCTCGAGCCGTGGGACCGCGTGAACGCATGGCGGGGCCTCGCGCTGGCGTTCGCGGACGCGGCCGATTTCGAGCAGGCGCTGCGGTCGATCAGTCGCGGACTCGGTGACCTGGAGGCCACGGTCGAGTCGATGGACCCGCCGGGTCGGTCGACGCTCGGCCGCCTGCGCATCATCGAGGGCTACTGCCTGAGGCACACAGACCAGTCCGACATGGCCGTTGCCAGGCTGAACGAGGCCATTGCCGCTTCGTCCGCGGCCGGCGATGTCGAAGCCGAGTGCAAGGCGAATCGCATTCTCGCCACCACGTACGTCGAGACGGAAGCATGGACGGAGGCACGAGCGGCATTCGCTCGCTGCGCCGACCTCGTCGCCATGATGTCCGGCGACCGCAAGGCCTTCGATGAAGGGCGGCTGCGTGCCGACACCGCGATCATGGCCGCACACACCGGGGAGGCGGCGCAGGCCCGCCAGCTGCTGATCGATGCGCGGGCGTCGATGGTCGACGCCGGTGATCTCTGGAACGAGCGCATCACGAGCATGAACCTGATCGGCGCATGCGGCACAGCCGGCGTCGTGGAACCCGATCAGGCCGGCCGGCTCGAGTCCCTGATGCGGGACTGCGTGGCGCTGGGCAACGTGCTGTGTGTGCGCGCGGCGTCCGAGAACGCGGAGCACCTGGCCACCGGCCGTTTCGATCGCTGGCGATTCGTCGCCCTCGGCTGATGTCCATTGGTGCGACGCGGGTCGCACCGCGCGCGAGTTCGCCTCACCGCGCGATAGGCTGCGGGCAACGTTGACCGGGCCGGACCGGCGGACTAGCTTCGACAGACCGCCAGGGGTATGCCGAACGGCATTGAGACAGTCCCTTGGAACCTGATCCGGTTGAGACCGGCGTAGGGAGCGCGGTGACGATCGCCGGATCGATACCGACCGTAATCGCCGCCCGCTCGGGCGGCGTTCGTCTTTTCCCGCCGTCACCCGCCAATCCGCCGGGAACCGCCGCACGGGAGCTTCAGCCATGAGCACGACGCGCAACGATGGATCGAACGGTGCTTCCGGATCGAATGGCACCGCCGGATCGAACGGGACCGCTGACCCGAACGGATCGACGGCATCCGGAACGCCGGACGCGAGCCCGCAGGCCACGCCGGCGTCGGCACCGGATCGGGCGACGATTCTGCCGATCATCGGCGGCGCGGATCCGGCTTTGTCGAAGCCGAACGGGAAAGGCGCGCATCGTCGCAGGCAGGACTCACCACTCTCTCGTGCCGACTTCGAGAACGCGTTCCCGGCATCCCGGCGCGTGTGGATCGAAGGAACGCACGGCGTGCGCGTGCCCATGCGCGAGATCTCGCTGAACGGCGGTGAGCCGCCACTGCGCGTCTACGACACGAGCGGCCCGCACGACACCGACGTGCGCGAAGGACTGCCGAAGCTGCGGCGTGACTGGATCCTCGGCCGCGATGATGTCGAGATCGTGCGTGAACTCGCGCCTGATGCCGATCCGGACGACACGGATCGCGTTGCGAGCGGCAGGACCGACGATGACGCCATGCACCGAAACGGAGACAGTCGTTCCACTGTCGCCATCCCGCCGTCACTGCGCTCGCCGGTGCTGCGCGCGAAGCCCGGCCGGACCGTCACGCAGATGCACTACGCCCGCTGCGGCGAGATCACGGCGGAGATGGAGTTCATCGCGTTGCGTGAGGGGATGGACGCGGAGTTCGTACGGAGTGAAGTCGCCCGCGGCCGTGCCATCATTCCCGCGAACATCAATCACACCGAACTCGAGCCGATGATCATCGGCCGCAACTTCAAGGTCAAGATCAACGCGAACATCGGGAACAGCGCGGTCACGTCGACCATCGAGGAGGAAGTCGACAAGCTGCGCTGGGCCACACTGTGGGGCGCGGACACGGTCATGGACCTGTCGACCGGCTCCGACATCCACGAGACGCGACAGTGGATCCTGCGCAACTCGCCCGCGCCGATCGGCACAGTGCCCATCTATCAGGCGCTCGAAAAGGTCGGCGGTATTGCCGAGGACCTGACGTGGGACGTCTATCGCGACACACTGATCGAGCAGGCCGAACAGGGCGTCGACTACTTCACCGTGCACGCCGGTGTCCTGCTGCGATACGTCCCGCTGACAGCGCGGCGCGTGACCGGCATAGTCAGTCGCGGCGGCTCGATCATCGCGAAATGGTGTCTGGCCCACCATCAGGAGAACTTCACGTACACGCACTTCCGCGAGATCTGCGAGATCATGCGCGCGTACGACGTGTCGTTCTCACTGGGCGATGGGCTGCGCCCCGGCTCGATTGCCGATGCGAACGATGAAGCACAGTTCGCCGAGCTGAAGACGCAGGGCGAGCTCACGCGCATTGCGTGGGAGTACGACGTCCAGGTCATGAACGAGGGCCCCGGCCACGTGCCCATGCACCTGATCCGCGAGAACATGGACAAACAGCTCGAGTGGTGCGACGAAGCGCCGTTCTACACGCTCGGCCCGCTGACCACCGACATCGCGCCCGGCTACGACCATATCACCAGCGCGATCGGCGCCGCCCAGATCGGCTGGTACGGTACCGCCATGCTCTGCTACGTCACGCCCAAGGAACACCTCGGCCTGCCGAACCGTGAGGACGTCAAGGCGGGAGTCATTGCCTACCGCATCGCTGCCCACGCCGCGGACATCGCCAAGGGCCACCCGCGCGCGCAACAGTGGGATGACGCACTGTCCAAAGCCCGCTTCGAGTTCCGCTGGGAGGACCAGTTCAACCTGGCACTCGATCCCGTGACCGCGCGCGCGTTCCACGACGAGACCCTGCCCGCCGACGGGGCGAAGGTCGCGCACTTCTGCTCGATGTGTGGACCTCGCTACTGTTCCATGCGGATATCCCAGGACATCCGGGCCGAAGCGGAGGCGGCCATGCAGCGCAAGGCCAAGGAGTTCCGGGATTCCGGCGGCGAGATCTACGTCCCGGAAATTCCGAATTCCTGAGCGGCTGGCGGACGCCCTGCTGCCACTTCGAAGTGGCAGCAGACCGATTGACTTGTTTCGTTTCACATGTTGCTCTATCTTTCACACGATTGTGAAACGACACAGGAACGTGAAATGAAGTGGGCCGAGGCGGCTGCTCTCGAACTCATCAACGAAGCCATCCAGCCGGGCGGACGGTTGATTCGCCAGCCACGGGGATCCCTTGTGGCACGTCCGGATGCAACCGTGCAGCTCGCCGCCGGGACCCGCATCGATCTCGAGCTGAAGCGCTGGGGCACGCCCTTGCCGCAGCCGGCAGGGGACACGGCAATCGTGTGGGTTCTCGAGCGCTCATTGCCCGAGCTGCGGCAGCGGCTACGGGAGGCGGACGAGAACTTCGTCGATCCGGCCGGCTGGGTGCGGCTTCACCTTCCCGGCCTGATTGTCGATCGGAGTGACCTGGAGCGCGTGCGTCGGCCACCGGGCTCCGAAACCAGGAATCCGTTCGCCGACCGTGCATCCCGTATTCCGCGGACACTCTTTGCCTCCGCAAGCGATCGAACCTGGAGTATCCAGGAGCTGGCGGGGGAGGCGGACGTATCTCTGGGGACGACATCCTATGCCGTGACCGCGCTCGCCGACCGCGACCTGGTCGAGGTCAGCGCAGTCGGCAAGGAAAAGCGAGTTCGTGTGCGAGACCGCCGAACGCTCGTACTCCAATGGAGCGCCGAATACAGCTGGCGTCGCAACACGGCTGTCGCCTTCGACGTGCCCGAGGGCAGCCCGACGCGTTTCCTCAAGCGCTTGCCGGACCTGCTCGGCATGGACCGCTGGGCGCTCAGCCTGCAAGCCGGTGCAACGCTTGTGGACCCGCACGCGAGATGGGATACCGTTCACATCTACATGCGAGAGGCTACATCCGAGGCGCTGCACCTCGTGGGCAACGAACTCGGCTGGCATCCCGTGGATAACGGCAATGTGGTCCTGCTGGCACCGTACTACACCGATTCGGTCTGGTTCGGCAGCCGAGAGATCGATGGGCTACCGGTGGTGAGCAACCTCCAGCTCATTCTCGATCTCTGGCACTACCCCGTCCGCGGACGGGAGCAGGCGGAAATGCTCCTCGACCGTTCCATGGTCGCGCAGTCATGAACGGCGATTTCGGCGAGCAGGGGGAGGAGGGGCTTCGACATGCCTTGTGGAGCCTGCGACGCTTCCTGCCCGAACTCGTGCTGATCGGCGGATGGGTGCCATACATCTACCGGCGATACGGCGGCTTCAGTGAGTGGGGATCCGGTCTTTCGGGAACGACGGAACTCGACCTCCTCGTCGCACCGCAGGAGCACGCAGACGACAAACATACCATCGCCGATGTACTGCGCCAGGCCGGGTTCGGATCCCGCGCCGAAGATGCAGTTTGGGAGAGTTTCGACCCCGCTGCGCGAATCGAATTCATGACGATTCACAGGGGCACGGCGACGGAGGTGGGCAGGGTTGTGCCTCTGGACCATGCCGGGGTCGGTGCGATTGCGCTCCGCGATCTGACATTGCTCGGTGAGTTCACGACGACGCTGCAATTGCCGGTGGGGCACGTAGAGGGCGCACCCCAATCAGTTGACATTCGGGTACCGACTCTCGGCGCCTACGCGCTCAACAAAGCGCTGACATTTCCATACCGCCCAGCGGAGCCCTGGGAGGGAGCGAGCCCCAGGAGCGCGAAAGACGTTTTGTACTTGCGTGATCTGCTGGCGGCAGGTGATGAAGTCGTGGAGCGCATCAGCAGTGACATCGTGGCCGTACGAAGCGGAGGTTACGAAATGGATGTCGAACGCGCACGCTCGAACGTATACCTCCTGCTGCATGGCGAGTTACGCCGCCACATCGCCCCGGCGGCGGAGATCCTCCGGGAGAGGGAGGGCACAGGCCAATCGCAAGCAGAATCCGACGTTGCGGGACACCTGACTGACTTCTTCGAGCTTCTGTAGGGCCGGAGGACGGCTTGCGCACGGACATTGATTGTACGCGGGAATCTGGGAAAACCAAAGCACCTGTCTCGAGCAAGAAGGACGTGACCGAGGAATCATGAATACCAATGTGACTCCCGTCGGCGCTGGAGCCCATGAACTGCACGCGATTCACCCGAGCTGAGCTGCACGAACTGGTCTGGACCGATCCGATGAGCACCATCGCTCCGCGATTCGGCTTGTCAGGCGTCGCGCTCAGGAAGGCGTGCATCAAAGCGCGAGTCCCTGTCCCGCCGCGCGGCCATTGGGCGAAGAAGGCTGCAGGCAAACCGACCGGCCGGACTCCATTGCCGCCGCGACCGGCCGGCATGGCAGACGAGGTCACGATCGGCGGCAGGCATTGGCACAGCTACGTTCCATGGACTGAAGCTGAGATCCTGGGTCCCGTCCCTGATCCTCCGGTGTTCGACGAGTCCGTCGGCGCATTGCGGGAGCGTGTCCGCAAGCAGATCGGCAGGGTCGGCGTGGCGCGGAGCCTTTCGAAGACGCATCCATCCATAGCAGCAGTCCTCGAGGAAGATGAACGCCGTCGCGAGAAGCGTCGCAATTCCCTTTTTGCGAGCGTTCTGGACGAACCCATGCACGAGACGCCGCAGGCACGCCGCCGCCTGCGGATTCTTAATGCGCTGTTCAACGCGGTTGCCCGGGCCGGCGGCAAAGGACGAATGAGCGTAGATCGCACGGATTCCGACACCATCGCGGTCGTCCACGAACAGCATGTCGTTATCAGCCTGAATCCCATTCCCGGTCGCCGTCGCATGTCTGATGCTGAACCGAAGGCGAAACGCAAGCAGACTCTGCGCCTGGCTATACTGCGAGGCAATCGAACAGGCGGCGAGCGAGTCGGGTGGCAGGACGACGAGACCCCGCTGGAGAACCGGATCGCGGAGGTGGCCGTCGAGGTCGTGGTGACGGCAGAAGTGCAGTATCGAGAGCACTGCATGCGTCTTTATGAGTGGCGCATCCAGCGGAAGGCGGAGTTGGAGGCCGAGCAGCGTCGGCGGGAAGCAGAAGCGGAACGGAAGCGACAGGAACACGAGGCCGCCCTCGCCAAGGCGCGAATCGACCGATTGCTCTCGCAGGCGCAAGCAATGAGAGATGCGCAAGCGATTCGAGTGTACGTCCGAGCAGCCTGTTCCTCAGCCGAAGGTGCTCCTCTCGACCCCGGAATTGTCGACAAGTGGCGCGCCTGGGCCTTGGCCCAGGCCGATGGCCCGGGTGATGACGGACAAGGCGTTCCGGTCGGCCGCGCACACGCACCTTGCGCAGGAGATCTTCCAGCGGGTGCGTGAAGCGCGGGCGCCGTGAACAGGAACGGCGGGCTGTCTCTGCAGACGGCAGGTTCGGACTCAGTCATGGCGCTTGCGGACAGCCTCTCCGCCGGACGGCTGGCTGCACCATTTCACCACGTCGGTGTGCAGCGCGTCGCACCGGGTTCGGACGCGGCAGCCGTCGCTGCGAAGCTGAACCGGCTGTGCGCGAGTGGCATGCGGGCCGCAGACCTGGCCTGCCGGCTCCGCGCCGTCGCCCGAGCGCGCGGCCGGTCAGCGCATCGCCGACCGCATCGAGCTGGTGTGGAGCGGCCGAGCATTTCAGCTCGGAGAGTCGTGACACCGGCGTGGTCGTGTGCGATTTATTCTCGGCGGCGCGGAGCACGGTACGCATCGCGGAGTACGCCGTTCACAATGGCCGGTCCGTGTTCAGCACGCTTGCGCAAGAACATGGCAACCAACCAGGTCCGGAAGTCAGACGGTCCACCGCGCGAGCGCGAGCTCTCAACGTCACCTGTTCATCGAGTCGATCGCAAGAAGGCAACGCAGACGCGTTTGCTGGAAGTGCTCAGACCCCCGGTATCCCGGTTGAGGTTCCCGCTGACCCGGCCCGCGCCGAATGCGACAGGGATGATCTCGGCATGCTCTGTGGGAACGATAGGGCCGCTGCCGGCTTCTCGGCGCCTGTGGTTCACGTGC
>Ga0210096_1000342_pt1 | contig 16975 bp, 14 predicted proteins | sample China_Galinas_PW_4_FD_184864 | JGI IMG/M metagenome (GOLD analysis project Ga0210096, IMG submission 184864) | Wetland microbial communities from San Francisco Bay, California, USA, that impact long-term carbon sequestration - China_Galinas_PWA_D2... | ecosystem: Environmental > Aquatic > Marine... | reverse complement strand
TGGAGCGGTATTGGGGAAACGCGTCGATGAAGGCGCGTATCTTGCGAAAGATGTGCGCCATGCAGGTTTGCCGGGCACAGACGATCTTGGTGTAGGCGTGCCAGCCGTCCACGATCAGGATGCCGAGGAACACCTGACCGAGCAGGCGCTCCACCAGCGGCCCCCGCGTGTCCTGTCCGGCCAATAGGAGGCACTGCGCTCATTGGCGAAGATCCACAGCCACCACAGCTTGCCCTTGACCCGCCACCCGGTCTCGTCGGCCCAGATCTTCGTCCCCTGCTTGACGTCGTTTAAGATCTCCTCATACACCGGCTGCAGGATGCCGCTCAGCCGGATCATGATCCTGGAGATGCCGGCGCTCGACAGCCTCAGCGTCTTGAAGTCGATGAACAGAGCCTGGATCTTGGGCAACGACAGCGCGCACATCACCCACAGGTAAGCCATCTCGATCACGGCGTTCAGGCCGATGTCCGAGCCCGGCAGCGCCTTCTCGGAGGTGGACGAGACCATGTTCTTGCAGCGCTCGCACCACTTGGTCTCCGTGATCTCTTCGAAAACGGTGGTCTTGTCCGCCGACGGGGCGATGTCTTCGACCATACGCCCGCGGCTCGCCTTGCAGCTTGGCGAGCTGCTCGCTCAGCTCGGCGATGCGCTGGCGGTCGGTGAAGCTCTTTCCGGCGTAGGTGGCCCAGCGTGCGCGCTCGATCGGGTAGCTGTACCAGAGCTTCTCGGTGCGCGGCCCGCCCCAGGTCATGGCCTGGAGCTGCACGCAGTGCCACCCTTCCAGCAGGCCGTCATACAGGGCGGACGGGTAGCCGGAGAGGATCACCCGGCACGGCAGCGACTTGAGCAGCTCAAGCAGCTCCACGTGGTCCTGGCGGCTGTAGTCATGGCGGTAGTGCCGCTTCGAGGTGCGTGTCTCGATCAGCTAGGGCGGGTCGCGATAGATCAGCTCCGAGCCGACGAAGTCGTATTCGCGCAGGTAGCGGTGGGCGCACTCGTTGACCTTCTGGACCGGATAGCCGCAGTCGAATGCCGCCAGGGGCTCCGGGTCGATGTCGATGGCGATGTTGTGACGAGCGGGCGGCTTCTTGCGCATGACCGCCCCGCCGTCCAGATGGGTCTCGATGCAGGTGTCGTGGGGCGGCATCATCGCGAGTAATTCCTGGTCGTGGGCCTCGCCGCACGGTCTGCGGGCCCTGATGGGGAACCCTGCGACGAGTCTTTATTTCAGTTAAGGGATAAGGTATGGGAATTTGCTGTCAGCCGCCGAAGGCGGAGCGGAGGCCAGCGGCCCCGAAACACCGCCCCGCGCCAGCCTGCGACCACCTGTGCTGCACGAAATCATCCTCAATCCCTCTTGGTGAGGCCGCCGTACGCCTGAAAGGGCCCCGCTTGACGGCCATGTGCGCAATGTCCTTGAGCACCGCCCGATTCTAGCCCGATCGAGCCTCGCGTCAAGGCTCGAGTACGATCAGGCGATGGCGGGCAACGGCTCGTAGGTCAGCGGGATCTGGCCGTTCACGGGCCAATCACCGTCTTCGCTTTGTTGCATGTTACAAGGCGAGACCCCCATGACACTCGAGCACGTGCACAGCGCCTGTCGGCGCGTCGGTCACTCCAAGACGATCTTCGAGGCGCTGCTTATCGGCGGATTCTGACAGTGTTCTTACAGTGGGTGTCTACTCGTTTCACCCTCCACCACGACGTTTCCGTCCACGACGGTACCCGTAGCAAACTTCATAGTGGATACGTTACCTCCGCAGTCAGCCCCCTGTCCCGAGCGGCCGAACAAATAAGCATTTATACGCCGCGCACCCTGTCCCCGCATTCCAAGACATGGATGTCCAATTGTTGCAGTACGAGAAGGCACAAATTGTTGCTGCCTCAGAGACGCTCGCGGGACTGGAGGTTCCTGTTTCAGAGATATTTCGCGATGTCACGATGAAAGGCCCATAACCTGGTGGAGAGCGGGTAAACCCGATCCAACCCTCTGCGTCCGGCCTACGCCGAGGCTTCCTGCAGTCGTACTGCGCGGTCACATCAGCTCGAAGAATCCGTCTGTTCCTACATGCCGGAGGAATCTTCCCAACAGCTCACGAAGGGAGCCAGACGCCAGGGTCCAGGACCAGCCTCCGTCTCCTCGGTAGGTCATGCGGCAAACGCTATAACCGTCACGGCCTTGCAAAGGGACGAATTTCATCACGGGATCGTATCGAGTCCGCCGTTTCATACTGGCATTCCGATGGATGCTGGATGGTAAGAGCCAGGGGAGCTCTTCTTCCAGCCCATGACCGCCGGTACCCTCCGGCTCGAAGACGACGATCTCGTCTTTGACAACATCTATGCGATGCTCGCACAGGTGACTATGACGAGCGAGCTCAGCCCGTGCGAGAGCAATGTCAGTGTCCGGAATCTTCGCTTTCGACCGATCGGCCCTACGCACGGAAACGACCGCGTTGATACTTTCTGAGAACTCAAACCCCTCGGGGATCGTCGCAAGCGCACCTTCGCCAGGCTTCTTGGCCGCGAAATAACGAGGCTTGCCCGTTTTGGTCCGACCCTCGTGCAGAAAATATGTGTCACCCATACGGTTTGTGTATGTTGCGACGTTGCTATCACAGGGTGAATTGTCACTCTGCTTGCGACTTCGACGATTCAATGCTTACCTCCTCACGCATAAACGTAGCCCAACTCTCAACGTGTGCCGGCCGAACAAAGAAACACTAACAGGACAGGCTCCAGCGAGACCAGTATCCTTGGGTCAGCCAAGCGTACGAACTTGGCTCGAGCTTTCCGACCAACGCTCGTCTTCCGACACCGCCAGCCGCCCCAGTACTTGCGGCTCGTCCGGTGTGAGTGCCGTACTCCGCCCACGGCCAGCCCCGCCTGAAGGACGGCGGCACCCTGAGCCTGGCCGACCTGCCGATCGACGAGGCCGACTCCGCCGACCGCCCGCTCGAATGGGAGGGCTTGCAGGTCTAGAACATCGCGCTCACCCTCGCCCCGAGCCGGCTCCCGATCGCGGAGATCCGGCTGCAGCAGCCCTGCGCCAAGATCGTCGTCTTCCTGGCGGACTCTCGCCTCGGATCGGACGCCGGCTTCGTCCCGGCGCACTGGATGCCCACTTCTTGGTCATTATCGCTTGGACATCCTTGCTTGTCCTTCGTGCGAGCATTATGCTAGCACGAGTTGTTTGAGTACTCTTATCCGAGTCGGCTGATGGCTATCCTGAAGATCCGAAACCTTCCGGACGATTCGATCGACCGCGTGAAAGAGAGCGCCGCCAGTCACGGCCGTTCCATGGAACAGGAGCTGCGCGATCTGCTGCAAACCCGCTATGCCCCCAGGGGCGAAGTGCTGCAACGGATACGTTCCCGGTGGAAGGACCTCCCACGGACAGATGCGCAAGAAGTAGCCGCATGGAGGGAGGAGGGGCGGCATTGATCGTGGTGGACACGATGATCTTCGCATACGCGCGTTGGTCCGTGTGGACGGTCTTTGCGATGACGCAGCGGCGGTTCTCGAAGCGGCTACGAGGATAGCTGTGCCGGATTCGCTGCGTGCAGAACTGGCAAATGTGGTGTGGCAATGGTGCACTCACCGTGACCTGTCGCTGGAGATTGGTCGATCTGTCCTCGATGACGCAGACGCCTTGATTTCCCATACCGTTCCTGCCAACCATCTCTGGCACAGGGCCTTGGAGATTTCCAGCGAGGTACGGCACCCTATTCGGATCGGGTGTTCGAGATCATCGACGCGTCCCTGTGAGTTTCATAAGAAATACCGTTTCAATAGCAGAGACACCGAGCGCGCCCTGTTCATAGCCAGGTCACTCGCCTCGAGCAGCGGCGATGTCGATCGGATCGAACGGGCGTTGGCTTGGAAGATGCGTGGTTGGCTGCTTGGTCTCCCGGAGGGCGCGGCGACGGGACGGGCTATCGTCAAGGTGTCGCAAGCCTTCTGGAAACGGTCTTATAGCGGGTAACTGTCCATTTCTTTTTCGTAAGCCAAGGTCACGGGAGACGGGAATGTCCGAGATCGCCAAGAAGAAGCTGTTCCTTGCTTCGTCCGCGGAATTGAGCGAAGACCGCACGGCGTTCGAGATCTTCGTCAACCGCAAGAACCGGGAATGGATCGACAAGGGCGTCTTCGTCGACCTCGTGGTCTGGGAGGATTTCCTCGATGCCATGTCACGGACGCGGCTACAGGACGAGTACAACAAGGCGATTCGCGGTTGCGACCTGTTCGTCTTGCTGTTCTGGCACAAGGTGGGCCGTTACACCCGCGAGGAGTTCGAGACCGCCTTCGGCCAGTTTCGGGCGACCGACAAGCCTTTCATCTTCACCTATTTCAAGGATACGCGGGATGCGCCCGGGAGCGTCGATCCCGCGGATTTCGCGAGTCTTCAGGCGTTCCAGGCCCGGCTGGATGCCCTCGGCCATTTCTACACGCGCTACCCGAACGTCGAGGGTTTGCAGCTGCACTTCAATCGACAGCTCGACAAGCTGGTCGCCAACGGGTTCATCGAATTCCAGCCGGAAAGGGCCGAGCCCCCTGGCTCGCGCTACGAGGCGCATCTCGCGGGCGGGGGTGTCATTGCCCAGGGAGCCGGCGCGACTGCGGCAGGATCAGGCGCTGTCGTTGTCAAGGGTGGCAACAGCGGGACCATCAACACGGGGACACTCGTCGACACAGGCGGAGGCCCGTACGTCGGCGGTAACGTCAATGCGGGCGGTGACTTTATTGGACGTGACAAGATCACCCAGGGCGTGGACGCACAGATGCTGGATAGGCTGTTCGCCCCTCTGCTGGCGGCGGTGGCCCAGCATGCTGCGGCCGAAAAGCAGGATGAGGCGATACGGCAGCTGAATGACGTACAGACCGAGGTTGCCAAGGGCACGCGGGCCGAAGACCATCGTCTGGGCAGACTCATCGACGGCCTGGCGGACCTGGTGCCCGGTGCGGTCGGTGCGGTGGTCAAGACGTTCGCCACCCCGCTGCTCGATGGCATCGTCGGTCCGGTGACGCGATACGTGCTGGAAAAGTTGAAGGGAGGTTGAGTCAACCATGGGAACCGATCCGTCAGACCTGGAGGCGCTGAGGCGCCAGCTCGCCGACCTGCAGGCCAAGCTCAGCGCCGCGGAGCAGTCCGCTGTCGCGGGCGCCGACACTGGCGTGGTCACTCACGGTGGCGCGTCCGTGCAGGGCTCGGTCAACGCCGGTGGGCACTTCATCGGCCGGGACTTCATCCAGATCCTCGGCCATGTCTTTCAAGGTGTCGACCCGGACGAGGCCGGCTCGGTGATCGCCCACTACCTGGAGGCGCTGGTCGCCGATCTGGCCGGCCTGAAGCTCGGGGAGATCGATGTCGGTGCCCAGGAGGCCCGGCGCGAGCCGCTGCGTCTGGCCGATGTCTATGTCCCCCTCGATACCCACTTGCGTATCCCGGCGGACAGCTCCCTGAAGGCGGCGCTGGCGCGTGGGCCGAGCCGCGAAGGTCGCGAGATGGACCCACAGCGCGAGACCCGTCCGGTCCCGGTCCTGGAGGCGCTGGCAGAGCACCGGGAGCTCACCCTGATCGGCAAGCCCGGCAGCGGCAAGAGCACCTTCGGTGCCAGCGTGCTGCTGACCCTGGCCCAGGTCTGGCAGGGCCACCGGGATCAGCTTGCCGAGCTGGGCGAGACCTGGACCTACGACGCGCTGCTGCCGGTTCGGGTGGTCCTGCGCCGCTTCGCCGAGCGCATCCCCGGAGACGACCGTCCGGTCCGGGCCGGCGATCTCTGGCGCTTCATCGCCGACGACCTGGAGGCCGCCGGCTATGGCCTGTCGGACAAGACGCCCACCTTCGTACAGCGCATCGCCCGCACCCACGGCGCGCTGATCCTGCTCGACGGCCTGGACGAATGCGGCGGCAGCGTGACGCGCGAGCGAGTGCTGGCCGCAGTGTCGGAGCTGATGCGCACGGCCGGAGACAAATGCCGCTTCCTGCTGACCGCCAGACCCTACGCCTGGAGGGGCGGTCCCGATCCGGGCCAGGGGGTGTATGCCCTGGCGGATCTGAGCGACGAACGGGTCGAGCAGTTCATCCAGGGCTGGTACTCCGCCCTGGCCACCCGCGGATGGCTCGGCCCCGGAGACGCCGAGCGCCGCAGGAACGACCTGCTGGGCGCCTGGCGGCGCTCGGATCTGCGGCACCTGGCGGCCAATCCGCTGCTGCTCACGCTGATGGCCACCTTGCATGCCAACCGGGGCACCCTGCCGGACGACCGCGCCGACCTGTACGACGAGTCGGTAAGCCTGCTGATGCTGCGTTGGAACCGCTCGGTCGGCGCGGACAAGGCGCTGCTCGATGCACTGGACATCCCGGGCCTCAAGCTGTCGGACCTGCGCGGCGTGCTGGAGGAGCTGGCCTTCCGGGTGCATGAGGACAGCGCCACCGGGAGCGCGGGGCTGGGGTGGGCGGTCGGCGAAGGCGACGAACCGGCCGCCGGCGGTGCCGCCGACATCGGCGAAGACCGCCTGGTGCGCGCCTTCCGGCCGCTGCTGGACGGCAGCCGCGACAAGGCGGCGATCGTGGTGCGCTATATCGAAGAGCGAGCGGGCCTCCTGATCGCCCAGGGCGAGCGGGGCGGCGAGCGCCAATTCGCCTTCCCCCATCGGACCTTCCAGGAGTTTCTGGCCGCCTGCCATCTGGCGGCCCAGGACGATTTTCCGGTCGCCTGCGCGCGTCTGGGCAGGGCGGCGCCGGGACATTGGCAGCTGGTCTTGGCCCTTGCGGCGCGGCTGGCCAAGCCCGAGCGCGGTGCCAGCGCGGCCGACGAGCTGATCGGCGGCATCTCGATTGGGGAATTTCGCAGCCGTCGGGAGCCCGCCTCCGCCGACTGGGCCTGTGCGCTGCTGGCGGGCACCCAGCTGCAGGAGATCGGCCTGGGTGCGGTGCGGCAGCGGGTGCGCACCCGGGCGATCGCGGCACGGGTGGCCGACTGGATCGCGGCCGCCCTGCCGTTGCACCCGGATCAGGGTGGCCTGCCGGCCCGCGAGCGGGCCTATGCGGGTGACGTGCTGGCGGGGCTCGGGGACCCGCGCTTCGATCCGGCGCGCCTCCACCTGCCGGTCGACGACATGCTCGGCTTCGTCCACGTCCCCGCAGATCCCGATTTCAGGATCGGTACGCGGGCGTCGGACGCCAAGCGGCTGGCGGAGGTCATGGGCCGCGAGGTACCCGACGACGAGATCAACGACGCGCCCTCGCCCTCGCCCTCGCCGGGGTTCTACATCGCCCGCTATCCGGTCACGGTCGCCCAGCTCCGCGCATTCGTGCAGGCGACCAGCTTTGGGCTCTGGGTTGACCTTTCCTTGCGAGACCCCGACAGCCGCCCGGCTCGCTGGGTGAGCTGGCACGAGGCACTGGCCTAATTCGACTGGCTGAACGAGATGCTCGCCCATTCTCCCCAGCTTCGGGATACGGCCATAGGGCGCTTGGTCTGCACCGGACGCTGGTCTGCCACCCTGCCCAGCGAGCTGGAGTGGGAGAAGGCGGCGCGAGGCGGGCTGAGCGATGCCGTCTTCTCCTGGGGCGACAACCCGGATCCGGAGCGGGCGAGCCATGGCGACACGGGTATCGGGGATACCTCGGTGGTGGGCTGCTTCCCAGCCAATGGGCTGGGCCTGTATGACACGATCGGCAATGTCTGGGAGTGGACTCGCAGCCTATGGGGGAAGGACCCCTTTAAAGCCGAGTTTGGATATCCTTACGATCCGAACGACGCCCGGCGCGAGGCGCTGGATGCCGGAGACGAGATAGCACGGGTCGGTCGCGGCGGCGCGTGGGGCGGTCTTGGAGGCTTCGCCCGCTGTGCCTGCCGCTACGGGGATCTCCCTGACTACCGGCTCGACTACCTGGGTTTCCGGGTGGTGTTGCGTCGTGCCCCTGTTCGCTAGCTCCGTTCTCTGTTGCCTCTGATCTCCGGCTCCCGGACTCGGGAGGGGGTGCGGGGGAGCCTTCCCCCGCCGCGCGAAGCGCGACGCGCCCAGGGAAAGCTCGCCCGAGGGCCTCATCGCCGCCGCAGCGGGATCGGATGGCTGGCGGACAGGTGCTCGCGCAGTCTCCAGGTATCGGCGTAGCGGACGTGGTTGATCCAGCCCTACACGCTGGCATCGAACTCCGCGAAGGAGATCTCCCAGGCCTGGTAGGCGTCCAGGTTGCGACGCAGCCGACGGGTGAAGTGCGCCGCATTGCGGCGCTTGAGCAGCCGGTGGCTCGGGTACACAACAAAGCTCAGCCAGGGCACGCCGCAGCGTATTGGCACCACCTGGGCCGGGCCTTCGTGAACCTGCGGAGACAGCGTTCGGGAGGCTCTGCCTTGGGAGCCATTTGGCCCGTACAATGGGTGCCCCGCCACGGGGCAGCTCGGACACGAGGCGTCTTGCTACCATCCGGTGCTACGGAGCGAAAGGTTCCTGCGGAGCGCGCCTCCTCCGATGGGTGTCCTCACGGGAACTCGTGCCATGGGCGAGATCGTGCGGCACCACCGGGAAACCAGGCGGCAAACAGAGAATAGAAACTTCGCCCTACCGTTCGGGGAGTGCTCTGCCTACTCGAAACGCGGATCGGCTAAGTGTTGACCCGATGTTTCGGTCACGGCTTCCTACCGGCTTGTTTCGCATGCTGCTTGATGTCTGCCTCCGTCAGTACCTCGCACCACGAGTTCGCCCTTTGCCGATAAGCATCCACCAGCCATTGCGGCGGTGATGATGGATAGGGTCGTAGCTCTCGCTCGCCGAACGCGAACCACACGATCGCGCGCTTGCCTGCGTACTGCCGGAGCAGGTCCTCTCGAACGTAGAGAATGTCAGTATCGAGCCCATCGACGCAGCCAAGAGTGATCGTGGCTCGGGTTCCATCTGGGAGGAACTGGTCGAAGGACTGCGGGGCGCTGCGGAGATCAAAGCGAGTCGAGAAGGGATGCGATGGCACTCGGACGCTGCCCGCGCGGTTCATCTCGCTGTGGTAGCTCTCCCACGCGTAGTCGTGTGCGAGCACCTCGATGCTCACCGTGCCGGTGCCGATGCTGACCTTGTCGCGGTACGCATCCTCGTCGAGGGCTACGGAGGCGAAGTTTGGGTGCCAAGGGATTTCGCCTGCGAAGATATAGGGGTCGCTTGGAACGTGCCCAGCGGCCCACGGCCGCGTCCCAGCTCTGAGAGCAGAGCACAGTAGCGGCCCACTCGTCTTCTCCGTCGCGAAGGCTGAGATGAAAGCCCACGCCTCGCGCCCGAGGATGCGATCGGCGGCCTTGACGAAACCGTGTACGGCAAGCCACGGACCGCGGTGCTCACCGATCGTCTCCCGTCGAAGGAGCCTACGTGGCATCGACGTAGTGCCCTCACGTACCCAGCTTTCGTGGCGTTCCATGCTTGGCGCCAACCATACCTCGGGAACCGAGGGGTCCCCATCGGTGGGTGGCTTCTCCGGGAACGACGGATCGATATCGACATCGGAGAACGGGGTATTCTCGCGCGGGAACTGCCCGCGTTCCTCCAAGACCCCGGCGTACGTGAAGAAGCCGATCCGGCCATACTTCTTCCCGTAGCGCTCTTCAGGCGGTCGGTTTCCGCGGCCATACCGATAGGCGCTCTCCCCGATTCTACGTTCCAGCTCGTCGAAGGTCGCCCTACGCCATCCGAGCGCCCACACGACTCCGCGTACATGAGCCACCGCAGCTTGGTGCCCCGTGTGGTCCATGTCGTAGTTGCGGCGGGCGTCGAAGAGTCTTCCCAGCGTGTAGTTCTCGAAGTCCATGTGGAGCGTCCGCCCTGCTTCGTCGGCCCCCGGAGCGCCTTTGACGAGGGGTTGAACCGGTGCAGGCGCTGCGAACGACCATGTGACGCTCAGGGGGGGCGGAAGACTTGATGTGTAGAACTTCGCCGCGAAGGCGACGATGCCCCGCACGTAGAGTCGCGCGAGGTAGTGGTGCGTGGGCGCGCTTGCTGACGCCCCCACGAGTGCGGATGCGAGCTGTTCGAGAAACGGCTTCAGGATGACCGCAAACTCCGCGTCGGCGCGCTGGTGGCTCATCACGACGCCGTACGAGGCTGCGAGCATGCGCTCACCTACGTAGGCGTCGTTCACGGCCAGAGAATCGATGGTCAGCGCGAAGAGCCCTTCGGAATCGACGTGTCCGAACCAGTAGAGAGCGCGCGTCGCCTGGTCCCGCAGCCGTCGGACTGTGCTCGTGAGTGTCCACATGACCCAGCGAGCGCGCAGCCGATCGCCTGCTCTCAGTCGTCCGGACCTCCAACGCTGCTCCAGGTGCTCGAAGTCGCGGAGCACACTGCGACCCCGAGTAAGGATGTCGTCTTGGTTCCTTCGAAGCCACTCGGACCACCGAAGGTCCCGATCCGCGACCGTCATCGTTCGCAGTGCTCGGTCCAGCGCCTCGGCGTTCAACGGGTTGTCTGGCGAGCCCCGTACTTCCCAGAGGCGCTGAAGGAGCCCAGCTTCACCCTCGCGCACGAGCTCAAGCAAGGCGTCGACCGTTGCCGCGTCAAGAGACGCCGGGTCGAGGCCTGCCGCCAACCGCAAAGCATGCCCACGCAGAGGCTCGTCCACCATCTGCCAGAGCTGCTTCGCGAAAAAACGTCGAGGAACCTGCCCAACCAACGAGAGGACGACATCCTCCGCGAGCGGGTGACGGATGTTGTAGTCGCCAGCCAACAAGGTCGTTGTCGCGGGGTCTTTGATCCAGCTTTCGAAGGAGAGCTGTCCATGCTTCGCGAGCAGAGCATTGGCGATGACGTGGCCGCCCAGAAGGTCGTACACGGGTACGAACGCGCCGTTTCCGTTCGAAGGCATGCGGAGCAGGACGCCTTCATGCTCCAGCGCTCGCACGAGGCTCTGGTCCCACGGGCGCTGTGCGTCACCGAGGAGGTTCCGCAACTCGCCGAACTCAATGGCGCGGCTTCGCGACTCCCACATCTTGTTGGCGATTGTCGAGATAGCCGCGTTTACGTCCTGCGGGTAGAACCGGTGTGCACGAGAGGCCAAGTCGACGACCCGAACGCGTACTTGTTCCAGGTAGCGCTCGAAGAGCGTTGTCAGCGAACCCGGCATTGCGTTGACGCCGAGGACCTGCTGCCGGGTCGGGTTCGTCACCTCGCAGAAGAGCCGTAGCGTGAGCGGGTGGCCCAGAAATTCAGGCAACAAGGCATCGGTGGCGTCGATCTTCCAGTAGCGGAAATGCTCATGAACCGCCTCAATGGTCTCTTCGCCGTAGTCCTCGATCTCTATGCGACGTGTTCCATCAGGGACAGCATCGTCCACAAACTCGGGGCGCAATGTACAGACCAGAAGCACGTAGGGGTACTTCCCGAGCGTCGTCTCCAACGATGCGAGCAGGGGCTTCCACGTCCGAGGATCTTCAGACTCATTGAGACCGTCGATGAACACGGGAAGACGGTGCCGAGCGCGCTGCCCCGCGGCATCCACTGCTGCGAGCAAGCCCTCCATGCTCGGCACAGGCTGAGCCGAGATCGACACGCGGCGAGCCAGATCGTCGAGGCTGTGAGTCGCGTGCAGCTCGCGGCCATGCAGGAGCACTCCGTGGGGACGCGCAGTCGTCCCCGATGTGAGCTGAGCCGCGAGGTGGGTCTTCCCGCAGCCTGCTGGTGCAAGGACCGCAACCATGCGCGAAGAGAAACCTGTTTCGACATCATCGAGTACACGTACTGCGTCATGGCAAGCCGCGACCGCGTTCGTCGCGTAGAGGCCGGCTCGGTGGTTCCCGGACCGAAGCCTTCGAGGGGCTGTTGTTACGTCGACGGGAAGCGCGCGTAGATGCGCGGTTACCTCATCGCGAAGCAGGTCGAGATCGCCGCTTCGGATGCCTTCAGCGACCCTATCCAGGGTGTCTGCTGCTTGCCTTGACGTTGCGACGACATCGGCCACGAAAGGTGAAAGCAGAGAAGGCACAGGTGGCGAGGTCTCTACAACCTGTGCGGTCGCGCGCAGATCGGCCGACAGCGTACGCAGCACGTCCCACGACTCCGAGTCACCGAGCATTCGACACAGCTCCCTCTCGGCTTCGCGAACGTGGTGCACGTCGGGCTGCCACCTTGCTCGAATCGGAGCGACGGCCTGCTCGTGGCGTTCACGCAGAATGTCCGGCGTCAGCACCAGCTCGCCGAAGTAGGTGTTACGGAGAACGGTAGCCTGCCCGCTGAGGAGGTTGTCGACCTCGTCCCCGGTCCACAGGTGGAGCGTCATCGACGACGAGAGCCCGCTGAACCACTCTTGGTCGTCCTTGGTTAGCGTGCGGCGCGTCCACAGGACCCAATCCGTGAGGTCGGGCAGATGGGCCTCGGTCTTTCGGAGGCCTTCCTCGATCTTCGCTCGCCTTGTCGCCCCCAACGCGCGGTTGGCAGCGAGCTCGTACCACTTGCACTGCCAACCCCACCAACGGCCCGGGTCGCCGAACGGATCGCATCGCTTGTCGAGCTTGAGATGGAACTCGACGCCCGGCTGGTTCGCGAGAGCGCGAAAGACACCGAAGCTGCCGAAGTTCTGGCGCACGATGCCACGGCAGAGCAGCTCGAAGTTCTTCTCGGCACTCCCTGGCAAGCCGGTGAAGACGTCCCAGTTCAGCGCTGGCATCGCGGCTCCACGTTCATCGGTCTCTCCCGTAAGCCGCGTCGGGGTAGTCGTGAGCCGAATAGACCTCGATCCGCGCGCCCTTCAGAACCATTACCTTGAGGAATGCTGAGATGTCGAGTTCTTCCGTTGTCAGGACGAGGTCACTCCCATCGACCTTGATGCTGACGTCGTATGCGAACTGCTCGATCTCCTGCGGCGCAATGGAGGAGACGTTCAAACGTCCGAGCAAATCGAGCATCTCATCGCCGTACCGATTTGAAGGGTCGCCAACGGTAAGCGTTTCGTTGTACTGGTCCTCGGCAACTTGGTCCGTCAGCGCTTCGATGATTTCCTTGGCCTTCGTCGCATCGGCAGCCTTCTCGAAGTGCCCAATCATTACGAGGTTCGCGGAGTGCTCGGAGCCGTGTTGGTACCAGATCTTCATATGTCCTTCTCCGCCAGGTCGTGGGCGAGTTGGTCGAGCGCCCGCAGCACACCGCCATCACCAAGTAGAACGCCGGTCTCCGCATAGGAGGAAGGCTTGAGCACACCCATCGCGTCAAAGTGCGCGTAAGCTTGGAGGCCACGTTCTTCCGCCAGCGGATCGCAGATAGGAAAACCGTCGGCGCTCGCCTCATTGATGCAGAGCTTCAGAGGTCCCCTGTAGGAGTCGACCCAGCGGCGGAGGTGCTGCAAGGTATCCGGGGGAATCGCCGGGACGCCGCGTATCGGCACCTGCGGGAGCAACAACAGCTCGCAGGCGCCAGCATCCGCGGCAACGATGGCGGCCTCATCGAGGTCGGGCAACGTGCGCTCGTTGATCACGACGTTGACGCCGAAACGGGAGATGGACCGGATGTGCTTCAGGCGAGCGACAAGCTCGGGGAAGGGGCGGCGGCGAATTGACTCGTAGGTCGTACCGACGCCATCCATGCTTACGCGGACGAAGTTGACGCTGCCGCGGAGACCCTCAGCGAGAATTTCATCGATATGGTGCCCGTGGGTCGTGAACGAAACGGAGAGCCTAGTCTCGCGCGCTACATGCTGACAGAGCCTCTCGAATTCTGTGTAGAGCGTCGGTTCGCCGCCGCCGAAACCGACGCCTAGGGTGCCATGCGAATCGAGTTCAGCCAACCATTGGGTTACGACGTCGAACCGAAGCTCGTCGCGGGACTTCGGCGCGTAGCAATGAGAGCAGCTCAGATCGCAGCGGTTCGTAAGCGCGATGGAGACCTGCCGAGGAGATCGCGAATGCAGCGACGCGGGAACACGGATCTCGTCGAGAAGGACGTTCAGACCGGTGGTGCGGTCGAATACGTGGAGCCCCGCAGGGCCACCGCGCAACTTCCAAAGGTCAGCCCGATAGCTCTTTGTCGAGACTTTCACCGTCGTAGTACTTCCTGTCGCATGTTCGGCTTCCAAGACTTCAGACTGCGCCGCTTCATAGTTCACACCTCGAATGGTGACGCTACGACCTCTATGCCGCTGACATTGAATAGGCAGACTAAGGCTGATTTTGTGTGCAGAATCTTTCTGCACATTACACATCGACTTCTTGTTGCTTATTGCTTATTAGATAGATGCTTAGACCCATAGCTCGGGGATAGGCCGAGCATAACGCGCGGAGAAATGCCGCGCTTCGATACCGCCTCGCCGCGTTATACGCGGCTCTTGTTGGCCGCGAAACAGGGCATGTCTGCCATGTACAGATCTCTTTATGCTGCACGACGGGCTGTCCGCGCTGTTCATCAGGAACGACGTCTGCGTTCCTGCGCTGGCCCGGCGACCTTCGCGCAGCCTAACGGAGTATCGCTACACCTCCGGTCCACTTCAACGGTTGCCGGTGTAGAGGGGATCTAGGGTGTGCGCCTCTGGGCGGCAGCGCGCTACCGGGACACCCACCTCTAAGCCTTCCACCCCGCGGCGGTGAGTAGGGGGTCGCGGTCCATCGCCGTCCCCTCCACCCAACTCGCCCGGGCATGAGGCGCCTTGCGAGCCGCCGTTGCCATAGAGCGAAAGATTCCTGCGGAGCACGGCTCCTGCAATGGTGGGTGTCCCTTCGTCGTGGGACAACCTCTGGCTGGCCTATTGTCGGGCGGCGCGAGGTAAGCGGCGCCGCGGTAGCGCTACGGCCTTCGAGCACCAGATCGCCGACCGGCTGATACGGCTTCAGGACGAGCTACGCGCCAAGGCCTACGCCCCCGGCGCCTATTGTCATTTCTTTATCCACGAGCCGAAGCGGCGCAAGATCAGCGCCTCACCATTCCGCGACCGCGTGGTGCATCACGCCCTGTGCAACCTCATCGAGCCGGTCTTCGACGCCAAGTTCATCGAGCACAGCTACGCTAACCGCAAGGGCAAGGGTACGCATCGGGCATTGGACCGCTTCCAGGACCTGGCCCGACGCCACCGTTACGTGCTGCGCGCAGACGTTGTCCAACACTTTCCCTCCCTCGATCACCAGCTCCTGCGGGCCAAGCTCGCACACGTGATCCGGGATCAAGACGTGCTGTGGCTGATCGATGGCATACTCGACAGCGGCGCGGGCGTGCTCGCGAACGAGTATGCGATGGTCCATTTTCCGGGCGACGACCTGCTGGCGGCCTGTCGCCCCCGCGGCCTGCCCATCGGCAATCTGACCTCGCAGTTCTGGTCCAATGTCTACCTGAACGACTTCGACTGGTTCGTGCAGCGCGGCCTGGGGTGCAGCGCCTATCTGCGCTACGTGGACGACTTCGCGCTGTTCAGCGACAGCAGGTCCCAGCTCTACACCTGGAAGCAGGCGATCATCGCCCGCCTGGCGTGCGATCGGCTGACCATCCACCAGGGACCGGCCCAGGTGGTGCCGACGCGCTGCGGCGTCCCCTGGCTGGGCTTTGTCGTGTACCCCAGCCACCGATTGCTCAAGCGGCGCAATGCGGTTCACTTCACCCGTCGCTTGCGCCGAAACCTGAACGCGTACCAGGCCTGGCGAATCTCCTTCGCGGAGCTGGATGCCAGCGTGCAGGGCTGGATCAACCATGTTTGTTACGCCGACACCTGGGGGCTGCGTGAGCACCTGTTCGCCGGCCACCCGATCCCGCGGCGGGTGTGATGGCGTTCTGTGAGAAATTTTCCGGCCGCGTCGCGCTTCGCGCGGCGGGGGAAGTCTCCCCCGCACCCCCTCTGGAGTCCGGGAGCCGGAGATCCAGAGATCGGAGACAACAGAGGACGGAGCTAGCGAACAGGGGCACAACGCAACACCACCCGAAAACCCAGATTGCGGTCCCGACTGCCGGGGCGAAGCCTGAGGCGAAAGGCACAGCGGGCGACGACTCGAGGACTGCCCCACGCGCCGCCGCGCACGACCCGCGCGATCTCATTCCCGGCATCCATCGCTTCCCGGCGGGCATCGTTCGGATCGTAAGGATATCCAAACTCGTCTTCCAAGAAGTCCTTCCCCCATAGGCTGCGTGTCCACTCGATGACATTGCCGCTCATCTCCTCGCAGTGATAGGGACTGATACCGCCGGAAAAACAGCCGACTGCACTGGTCTCACCGATAACCGCCTCGGCGTTCGCCAGATCGGTGTCGAACGCCTCGCCCCAGGGGTAGGCGCGGGCCGAGATCGGGTTCGGCGTCTGCGCCCAGCCCGGCATTGCCTGCAACTGTTTGTTGACCTGCTCATGGCTCACCCAGACGGGGCTGGCCGGGACACGATCGCCGCCGCGTGCGGCCTTCTCCCACTCGGCCTCGGAGGGGAGCGTGGCGACCCAGCCCGGCGGCAACGCGTCGCGCCAGGCCTGGGTGAGGAAGTCACAGAATCCTCGGGCATCGTGCCAGCTGAGGTAGGCGACCGGATCGTTCGCGCGCCTGCGCAGACTGTGCTCGTCTTCCACCGGTCGCCCGCTACGCTGCACGTACTCGCGCCACTGTGCCACGGTCACCGGGTAACGGGCGATGCAATAGGGATAGCTCAGGTCGACTCGGTGCTCCGGCTTCTCGACGTCGAAGCCTGTTTCGCTGCCCATCACGAAAGCCCCGGGCGGCACCAGACAGAAGTGCATGGCATCGAGCTGAATCACCTCGGGTCTCGGGTCGCCCAGCACCGCCAGGGCGCGTCCGGCCATGGCGCGCTCGGTGGCGGGCAGGAGCGCGCCGCGCAGGATGGCGAGCTGCCAGCCCCGCACCCGTTCGAGCTTGCCCTGGTCGCGCGGTGCCACCTTGGCGAGGTCGGCGCATTCCAGGAGCACCTGTGCCGCCAGCAGGCCGCCCCAGTGATCGGCGTGCGAGGCGGAGTCTTGCGGCGGTGATGGCGGGCACAGGGTCTCGGCCAGGGCCCAGGCGTTGAGCGAGGAGCC
>Ga0210096_1000340_pt1 | contig 17019 bp, 13 predicted proteins | sample China_Galinas_PW_4_FD_184864 | JGI IMG/M metagenome (GOLD analysis project Ga0210096, IMG submission 184864) | Wetland microbial communities from San Francisco Bay, California, USA, that impact long-term carbon sequestration - China_Galinas_PWA_D2... | ecosystem: Environmental > Aquatic > Marine... | reverse complement strand
TTTTTCTTGCTAATGTCATCCAGTGCGTCATCTGGTGCTTGCGGCAATCCTGGCTGTGGCTTCATATCCGAATTGACTCGAATATAACTACCTGATTTCATAATAGTTATAGCTTGATAAGCAACAACACGCTCGTCAGTTAAGACATCGAGAATATGCCCTTTTGTAAACCAACCTAACGCGCCCCAGTGTTGAGATTCTGGTCCATTGACTTTTCGTGTTCGATAGCCCGTACCTATTGATAGAACCCTTAGTTCGTCTATAGATAAACCATTCCATGCTTTCTTTGCTTCTGCTATGGCACACATAGTGGGGTTGTTGGCAGTTACTCCACCATCTACGAGCCAAAACTCTTCGTTTCGTCCACCTATATCTATTTCTTTGGTCGAAAAATAAGTCGGTGCAGCACTCGATGCATCAGCTACTTCATATGAATTGAGATTTCGATAAATTGTCTTCGTTGACTTTATAACTTCAGGTTTGCGCCCCTCGATTGCATAAGTCACTGCGAGAACATGCTTGTCGTTAGGCACATCACCAATTTTTGCATTCCCCATATTGGCTTTCAATAGTTTCGTTTTTCCCAGAGCTTCATATTTTGGTGCATTTATCCCGTCCAGTTCAAGCCATCCTCTGTATTTAGAAAATATCGCCTTAGCGCTCTGATAGCTATATAGCTTATTTATATCGCTTACAGATAATTTAGTTGTAGCCAAGGCAAGAGCTATAATGCTCCCGGTACTGGTTCCTGCATAGAAATCAACACAATCCCTAATAGACAAATTGTGTTCGCTATTTAATTTATCCTCTATACGATGAAGAAATTGAGTTGTGGCAGCACCCCGAATGCCACCCCCATCTAGTGATAGAATTATTTTGGACATACTCTTCTCTTTTCAGAGTTCTCGTTCACAGCATAAGCGACCGAGAATCTCCCTAATGACCCTAGAATAGGGATAGACCCTGAAGCATAAATAGGGGACAGACCACGGTTTTCTGTGGTAGCTTGTCGGGCAGCAATATTGATCAAGCCTGCCCCCTATGCCAAGAAGGCCGCGCACTATGCTCCCCTGGGGTCCCGCTGCACCTGATTCAGCGCCGAAACAATCGCCAAGCGTGTTTTTTTCGCCGACGAATACTATCGCACATACCTCGGTTGGCTAAAGGAGTTCGAGAAGGAGAGCGGTTGCGCCATCCACGCCTACCTGCTGATGACCAATCACGTCCACCTGCTGATAATGCCTCGCACTTCAATCGGTGCGGGCGACATGATGAAACGGTTGGGACAGCGGTACGTCCGGTGTGTGACCGCCCGTGCCGCTGCGCTCGGGCGAGCGCCAAATTTTTGTTAGTAAGAAATGTCACGTTCTCGGATAGCATCCAGACTGACAACGGTCTCGCCGCCCACGACCTCCGCGCTGTGAACCGCGTCGGCCGGTACGGTGAGCATATCCCCTGCCTCGAGGATCACGGACCTCCCGCCCATCGTCATCCTGAACCGGCCGGACAGGACCGCGTCGATCTTGTCCACTCCGTGCGTGTGATCCGGAAAGACGGTGCCGGGAGGATAGCGGTAGCACGTCACGCGGTAACCGAGCGACTCGAGCTTGCGCTGCATGGCCACCTCGTCGAGAGGACCGTCGATTTCGGAATTCCAGTGCTCCAGTTTCAAATCAGTACCTCCTTCGCATTTTCGTCGCGCCTTCAGCTCTCGAGCTCCAGACTGCTGATCAGAAGAAATAGCCGAAATCCAGGCGCAGGAAGTCATCGTCCTCAAAGCCGAACAGCGGATCCTTTTCGCTGACATTGTCGAAAATCTGCAGTTCGAGATCGAGCTTCCAGCTCTCGCCGAACCGGCGGCTGGCCTCGACGCGAAAGGTGCGTGCGGCCGTCTCGAGGTCGATGGATCCGCCCGCCAGGATCTCCGTGCTCTGCACGTCGTTGAAGGCGAAGCGCAGACCTAGGAACAGATCGTTGTCGAACGGCGAGACGAGCCGCTCCGTGCGCCCGTCGTAGGCGTACTCACTGACGATGCCGAGATCGACCGCGGACTGGAAGATGCCAACCAAAGTGTACTCGAACCCGCCGACGGCCGCGAAGAAGTCCTCCACCGGATTGTCCTGGTAGATCCCCTCGAACTTCAGCAGCCAGTCGCCGAGGATGGACTGTAGCTCCAGGCCGGTCTGCGCCATCTGATTGTAGCGCGGGATCAGCACAGGCTGGCCGGCGGCGTTGGTGCCGGGGAGAAACTCGGGATCGCGGCTGGTCCCGACGAACTGCGACAGGGCGGCATCCAGAGGACCGACGATGGTTGTGGCCCGGACAGCGAAGTCCACGTGCCAGGACTCCAAACTCGACTCGAACTGGGTCTGACCGGTATCGACGGGGATCACGGTTCGCAGCCGCGCATCCGGCCCCGGAAAGGTCCGTTCGCGGAAATAGGGCAGCACGAAGAACTGCAGCGATCCCCAGTCCTGAAGCCAGAGCAGCTTTGCCATCGGCTGGCCGAGCTTCTCCTCGCCGTCGATGTTCTCGACCCCGTCGGTCTGGTTGACAATGTCGACCAGATGGACGAACTCGGTCACACCCCAGAACACCTTACTGACCCCTAACAGGAAATCGAGGTCACCGATAACCAAGAGCCAGTTGAGTTCGCGCAGATCGAAGTGCGTCCGGTTGGAATCGCGCTGGTCGACGCGGAAGAACGGCACGAAATTGAAAGCCTGATCCCCGTTCTTCCAGCTCAGGTAATACTCGGGCTCGAACGCGATCGACAGGTCCACGTGATAGTCGGGACCTGCCCTGGGGGTCTCCCAGAAATACTGGATCTCCGGCGTGATACTACCCGACCACTCACCGCTGAAGATAAAAGGCAGTGTGCTCTCGGCCTGTTCAGCGGCGGCCTCGAGTGCCGGGGTCTCCGGGACAGTTTCCGCCTCGGGCGGTCCGGCTTCGAACAGTTCCCTCGCCCGCCCGGCGGCAAACGCCGGGATCGTCAGGCGGTCCCCGGGATTCAGGCTGGACGGGGCGTCGACATCGAGAAAGACCTGCGGGTTGTCCACGACCAGTTCCCGCTGGAGGCGAAAGGCCTTATCCGGGTCGTCGGGGTAGAAGACACGCGATATCGACTCCACGGTGTCTCCAGGCTTCACCTCCCAGGTATCCTCGTCGACCATCTCGGATTGCGAGGCGGGCGAAGCGAGGAGAACGCAGACGACAAGGAGCCATGACAGGGGAGCAGGCAACCCGCTCGCCGTGGCATCTGCCGTCTTGGGAATCAACGCATGCGGCTCAGCGTATTCGGATTGAAGTCCCGGTCGGACAACCCGGTCCTGAACCGGTAGTTCTCCCACTCGAGCACTGTCGACTTTTTCGTCTGGTGGTTTTGCATCGACATGACATCCGCACGCCAATAGCGCCCGATGTACTCCTGATAGCTCGACATCTCAAGCGTCTTGAGCAGCGCGTCCTTGCGATCGTAGAACTCGATCTTGACGGGCCGGTACTCGACCGTGTCGATCCAGATGATCTGCCGCGTATAGCCGGAATGCTCGTAGGCGGGAATACGCTCCACGACGTAACACTGCCAGCCGTCGCTGCAGGATTCCTCGCGCAGGAACTTGTAGCTGTACTTCTCGACCTCCTGCGAGCCGAGGTCCTCGAAGGCAAATTCACTGCCCATGAAAGGCCCGGACTTGCTCTTCGAATGGATGCGCTTGACGCGTTTGACCGCCGGCAGGTACAACCACTGATCGTCCGGCTTGAGCCCGTGTGCGTAGGTGAGCATCACCGTGTTCTTCACGTCCCGGGGCCTGTCGAAGATCGACAGGCTCTTGTCCCCGTCCCCCTCGACTTCAAGGGTCCGCACCCGAAGGTTCCGCACACTGGTCTGACCCTTGCGGTTCTTGAGGGTCATCACCATGTCCGCGGTGAAGTCGCCGAACCCGGCATCCCGCTCGTCGGCGGCAACCGCGATGGCCAACCCTGTCTCCTGCGGTGTCTCCGCCATCACCGGCTGGGAAATCAGCAACAGCACCACACAGGCGAACCTCATCATGTGACCTCCTTGAAGATCATCAGAAGCGGCGGCAACAACAGGAAATCGACGATCAGCGCGATCGAGATCGTCACGGCGGTCAGCAGGCCCATCCCGGCATTGAGTTCGAAGGCCGACAGCGACAGCACCAGGAACCCGGCGACCAGCACCACGGTTGTGACCCACAGGGCGACGCCGACACTGGAGAACGCGTAACGCACCGCGTCCTCCGCGTTGCAGCCCCGCTCTCTACGGGCCCTCAGGTACTTGCTGAGGAAGTGCACGGTGTCGTCCACGACGATGCCTAAGGTCATCCCCATCACGACCGAGAGCGCTAGACCGATCTGTCCGACCGCGAGACCCCAGATCCCAAATGCGAGTCCCGCGGGCAGCAGATTGGGCACCAGACTGATCAGACCGAGTTTCAGCGACCGCAGCGCGAAAACCAGGACCAGGGAGATCAGCACCAGCGCCAGCGAGGTTCCAACCAGCATGCTGCGAATGTTGCGCGCACCGATATGGGAAAACATGACGGTCGGACTGGCGCCCTGGGTGAGCAGCGCCGGTGTGTTAGCCTGCATCCAGTTCCTCGCCCGCGCTTCGAATTCGATCACGCCGCGCGTTGAGATCGTGCGCATGTTGACCGACAGGCGCGTACTGGACTTGTCGATGTCGATCTGGTTGTTGAGATCCAGCCCGTAGGGCAGCGACATCTCGTAAAGCAGCAGGTACTGCGCCGCCAGGTCGCGTGCTTCGGGCAGGCGGTGCCACGTCGGGTCGTCCGCGTGCATGTTCTGGTTCAGCCGCTCGAAGATGTCCGTAATCACACTGACGTGGATTACCTCCGGCTGAGAACGCAGCCAGAGCGCGAAACGCTTGACGTCGGCCAGGAAGTCCGGCCGGCTGATCCCGCCCGACTCCTCGCTGTCGAGCGAATAGTCGATGAAGTACAGCCCGGTCAGATGTTCCGTGACCATGTCAGTGTCGTTGCGGAACCTGATCGAGGTATCAAAATACTCGATGAAGACATCGTTCAGCTCATTACGCGGGATCTGCGCAATGAATACGAGGGACACCACCCCCATACCGATCAGCAGGGCGCGCCGCCTGCGGATCACGAACTCGGCCAGCGTGCCCATCATGCTGCCGCCGAGACCGGGTTCCCGCCGGGCCTTGACCGGAATCACCGCCGTGAGTGCGGGGAGGAACACCACGCTGAGCACGAAGGCGTAGATGACGCCGATCGCGGTGATGTTCCCGAGGTCGTGAAAGGGTGGAGAGTCGCTGAAGTTCAGGCTCAGGAAACCGATCACCGTCGTCAGGGAGGTGAGAAAAATGGGATGGAAGTTGACGCGCAGGCTCTCGACGACGGCCTCGTGTCTCGACTCGCCGGCGCGCATCGCGTGCAGAAAGGTCGTCAGGAAATGGACGCAGTCGGCTACCGAGAGCGTCAGGATCAGCGTCGGCGCCGCGGCCGAAGGCGGGGTAAGCTTGATCCCGAGCCAGCCCGTGGTCCCCATCGCCGCCAGGATGGAAAAGATGATGACGATGACGGTAGCGATCGCCGACGGTACGTTGCGGAGAAAAACGATCAGTCCGACGACAATTACCCCGAAAGCGACCGGCACCAGCAGGGCCATATCGGCCTTGCTCGCCTCGGGAAAGGCATTGTTCATCATCACCACACCGGTGACGTGAAAGGAGATATCGGGATACCGGGCCTCGAATTCCTTGACCATCGAGCGCGCGTACGCCACGACCTCGGGAACCTCGTTGGTCGGGTCGACCCCGGGCAGCTCGACGGTGACGTTGACCGCGGCAGCGCGGCTGTCCGGAGAAACCAGTCTGTCGATCAGGATCGGCTCATGGAGCGCAATGTCACGGATCCGCTCCCTGTCCCCGTTCACCAGGGTCTCCACCTTGCCGACGAGATCCTCGACCAATAGGTCGTCTCCGTCGGCGGAGGTGTGCTGGAAATTGGCGATGGAATCGACCCGGATCGAGTGGGGGATCTGCCAGGCGCGGGTGGTGAGTTCGGTGATCGCCTTGAGACTGTCAGCCGAGAATACGTCCCCGTCGGACGGCAACAGCATGATCAGGACGTTATCGTTCTTGGTGTAGATATCCTGCAGATTCTCGAACGCCTCGAGCTGCGGGTTGCTTTCACCGAAAAAGACTCGGTAGTCGTTGGTGAACTGGAGGAATCGGCCGCCGCTGGCCAGGATGCCCACCACGATCAGGGTCGCAAAGATCGTGATATAGCGCCAACGGATCAGGAAACGGGTGTATCGATCAATCACGATTCTTGTTATCCGCGCTCCGGGACAGTCGCGATAATACCTTTCCTCAAGACATCCCACCATGGCGATATGCAACGCAGGCGCAGAGGCGCTTTCACGGTGCGGAAAGACACCGCACGGCGTCTGAACTAGCATATGCCTGCGGTGAGATTCGCAACCCCGCGCAAGGGTCAGGAGAGACATGACGAAACCGACATCGGGACGCTCCAGGACAGGTCGGGGAGATTCGCCCGACAACTGCGGTGCGGGAATCTTTGTTACCGGTACCGACACCGGTGTCGGTAAGACCTGGACCGGTGCGCGGTTGATTGCGGCACTCGCCGGCCGGGGACTGCGCGTAGCGCCCCGCAAGCCGCTGGAGTCGGGTTGGAACGAGCGGGAATTGGGACTGACGGATGCGGGAATCCTGGCCGCCGCAGTTCCGGGGGGGGTGGCGCTCGACACCGTGTGTCGGTGGCGATTTCCCGAAACCGCGTCACCCGCTAGGGCCGCGGAACTGGCCGGGGTTCACGTACGGCTCGCCGAAGTGATCGAGGCCTGTCGACGCCGGCCGGGAGAATTCGCTCTGGTGGAAGGCGCCGGTGGGTTCTTCTCGCCGTTGACCGGAGACGCCCTGAACGCCGATCTCGCCGAGGCGCTCGAGCTGCCTGTGGTACTCGTCGCCGCCGACCGTCTGGGATGCATCAACCACACGTTGCTCAGCGCCGCAGCGATTGCCGGGCGCGGCCTGGTGTTGAGGGCTGTGGTTCTGAACCGAGCCGAGGCAGAGACCGAATCCGCGATGGACAACGCTGCGGACCTCGAGCACTATCTTGATTGCCCCGTTGTATGTAGCGGGCATACTGCAAGATCGCAAACCGACGAAACTTGGGCGGAGGAGCTCGCGGATATCGTCACGGGCCGGTCACCGGTGGATCAGCTACTTAATCGTCTCCAGTAGGTCTCACGCCAGTAATAAAGAACGGTGGTATTTCTCTCGGGGTAGGAATCCGAATAGTCCACACCCCGGCAGGGCTCCTCTATGTTGTCATGCGCCGGGTCGAGCGGGCGCCACGCGCCCTCCCTTTGTTCCATTTCGAACGGCTTACGCCTAAGGATGCGCTTCCTGCGCTCCGAGGCGCCGAACGTGGCGTAGTTCTTCTGCGCGGTTTCCAATGACACGACGTTTGCGCTGCCGTTCATCAGGGGAAATCGCAACTGCGCCAGATCGTCTTCCCAACAACAAATCGGGCAATGGGCATGGCTCCCCGGTTGCGCATCGAACACCAGGTAGCCGCAGCAAGGACAGGGAAATTTAACGGGGAGCCAGTAGCTTGATACCATGCCGCGCTAAGGATCACACCACGGTGGCGCTCTGAGGCCACCGGTGTTTCCCCGCGCTGTCGCCACGGCTCACGCCGCGGCGACAGCCGGGATCAGATGTTGTACCCGGTCTCCTCGTGCTGGGTGATGTCGAGCCCCTGGGTCTCGTCCTCGGGCGCAACACGCAGGCCGATCATCATGTCGACGAGCTTCAGGATGACGTAGGTCGCAACGGCAGTCCAGGCCATAGTCGCCAGAACCCCGATCACCTGCACGCCGACCTGCCGTCCCACGGTCATCCCCTCGGCCAGGCCCGCCCCGCCGAAGGAGGACGCAACCAGGAATCCCGCGAATATCGTACCGATCGTGCCACCGACGCCGTGAACGGGAAAGACATCGAGAGAGTCGTCGACCTTCAGGATGCGTTTGAGCACATTGGTGGCCGTGAAACAGACGACACCGGCGGTGAGGCCAATCAGCAGCGCGCCGAGCGGGCCGACGAATCCAGAGGCCGGCGTGATCGAGCCAAGGCCGGCAACCATTCCGGTCACGATACCCAGTACGCTCGGTTTTCCGTACCGCAGCCATTCCATTGCCATCCAGGCCAGCGATGCAGTCGCCGCACTGATGTGTGTCACCAGCATGGCCATTCCCGCGTCGGCGTTGGCTGCAACCGCACTGCCTGCGTTGAACCCGAACCAGCCTACCCACAACATCCCGGCACCGGCGACCGTCAAGGTCAGGTTGTGCGGCGGCATGGCGGCCTGGGGAAATCCGCGACGGGTGCCGATCACCAGGGCGGCCACCAGCGCGCCGACGCCAGCGGTCACATGCACCACGAGTCCCCCTGCGAAATCGATCACACCCATCTCCGAAAGCCAGCCTTCGCCCCAGACCCAGTGGCAGACGGGGAGGTAGACGACCACCAGCCAAAGGGCGGAGAACCACATCATCGCCGAGAACTTCATCCGCTCGGCGAAGGCGCCGACGACCAGCGCCGGGGTAATGATGGCGAAGGTCATCTGGAACATGACGAAAACGGTTTCCGGGATGGTCCGCTCGATCGATCCCCGCTCCACGCCAGAGAGCATCGCCTTTGAGAGACCACCGATCCAGGCATTGAGGCCTCCACCGTCGGTGAACGCCAGACTAAAGGCGAAGCAGACCCAGAGCAGTGACACCATGCAGGTAATGGCGAAGCACTGCATCAGGACGGAAAGCACGTTCTTGGCGCGAACCAGCCCCCCGTAGAACATCGACAAACCCGGAATAGTCATGAACAGCACCAGGGCCGTCGAGGTCAGCAGCCATGCCGTGTCGCCGCTGTCCAGGTTCCCTTCCGCAAGTGCAGCGGAGGACAGAAGCGTCAGTCCCGTGGCCGCGAAGCAAAGCCAAGGGGTCGATGGCGGTCTATTCATCTTCCTGATTCTCCTGTTCTGATATGCCTGAAGCAAAGGTGATCGGAAGCGCGGCTGGGCACTTGCGATCTGGCTGCATGGGGGCGCGGACCGATCATTGCCACGGGTTTCTGCGGACCCGGTATTCCAGAGGGTGGCGTAGGACCTAAGGACATCCGGATAAGATCCGTTGCTGGAGGCGCTCCGGACCGCGTCTCATTCGAAGACCGGATACCATCGGGTCCGGCCTTGCAACCGGGGGCAGCTACAGTGCGGTGTCTCCGGTTTCACCGGTTCGGATCCTGATGACCTGGTCGATGGCAGAGACGAAAATCTTGCCGTCCCCGATCTTTCCCGTTCGGGCGGCATTGGTGATTGCCTCGATGACGTTATCGACCTGATCGTCGGATACCGCGACCTCCAGCTTCACCTTCGGCAGAAAGTCGACGACATATTCCGCGCCGCGATAGAGTTCCGTGTGACCCTTCTGCCTGCCGAATCCCTTGACCTCGGTGACGGTCAACCCTTTTACGTCTATCTCCGACAGCGCTTCCCTGACATCGTCCAGCTTGAACGGCTTGATAATTGAGCTAATGAGTTTCACGACCTGTTCCCTCCAGTCCTCTTGACCGGGACAATGGGCGTGCCGCCAGACAAGGACCGAACCTGGCGACAAGCTGCATCTGAATCCGGGTGCCGGCTACCTTGACCGCAGACAGCCGACACCCGTCATCTCTCTGGGTGTGGGGTGATCCCCCCGGACCACCCGACGCCCCGGCGCGGTACGGACCGGTTCAGTTGACCTTGGGGTCCAGCTCGCCGCTATCGTAGCGCGTCACCATGGCTTCGAGGTCGATCGCCCGGATCTGCGAAGCGTGCCCCGCGGTCCCGAACGCCTCGTACCGGGCCTTGCAGATGTCCTTCATCGCCTTGGTCGCAGCGGTGAGGTACTTCCTGGGGTCGAAGTTCTTCGGATTGTCGGCCAGATGCTTGCGGATCGCGCCGGTCGACGCCATACGCAGATCGGTGTCGATATTGACCTTCCTGACGCCGTTACGGATACCTTCGGCGATCTCCTCGACCGGAACACCGTAGGTCTCACCCATATCACCACCGTACTCGTTGATGATCGCCAGCCAGTCCTGGGGTACGGAGCTCGACCCGTGCATTACCAGGTGGGTATTCGGGATACGGGCATGGATTTCCTTGATGCGTTCGATCGCCAGGATGTCTCCGGTGGGGGGACGCGTAAATTTGTAGGCGCCGTGAGAGGTACCGATGGCAATCGCCAGCGCGTCAACTCGGGTCTCCTTGACAAACTGCGCCGCTTCCTCAGGATCGGTCAGAAGCTGCGAATGATCCAGGGTACCTTCCGCACCGATACCGTCTTCCTCTCCGGCCATCCCTGTTTCGAGCGATCCCAGGCAACCTAGCTCGCCTTCGACCGAAACGCCGCAGGAATGCGCCATCTCCACAGCCCGTTTCGTGACGTCGACGTTGTACTCGTACGAGGCAGGGGTCTTGCCGTCCTCCTTGAGGGAACCGTCCATCATGACTGAGGTAAACCCGAGCTGGATGGAGCGCTGGCAGACCCCGGGAGAGGTTCCGTGGTCCTGATGCATGACCACCGGAATGTGCGGCCACTGCTCGACGGCGGCCAGTATGAGATGCCGCAGGAAAGGCGCGCCGGCGTAGGACCGCGCCCCGGCCGAAGCCTGAACGATGACGGGGCTGTCGGTCTGGTCGGCCGCCTCCATGATGGAGTGCATCTGCTCCATGTTGTTGACGTTGTACGCCGGTACGCCGTAGTCGTTTTCCGCGGCGTGATCTAGTAACTGTCGAAGTGAAATCAGGGCCATGTTTGCCTCCTCGTGCTGTTGAACTCAGAATTCCAGTTGTCGCGTCGACCCGTCTCACTCCGTGTCGACGAGTTCTCCGACGCGAACGATCTTCATTGCGTTGGTGCCTCCGTCGACACCCATCAGATCACCCTTGGTGATGATCACGAGATCGCCGTCCTGCACGACCCCCCTTTGCTTGAGCACATCGACGGCGTCCCGGTTCACCTTGGCGTGACTGGTCTTCGTCGTCTCGATGTTCGCCGGGTAGACGCCTCGGAAAAGCGTCACTTTTCTACTCGTGCGATCGTGTCCCGTCAAGGCGTAGATGGGAATCGCCGAGCTGATACGCGACATCCAAAATGGCGTGGAGCCGGATTCGGAAAGTGCCGCGATCGCCCGCACGCCTAGGTGGTTGGCCGTATACATCGTGGCCATGGCGATCGCTTCGTCGACCCGCTGGAAACGGGTGTCGATCCGGTGATCCGAGCGCTTGGCTAACCGCTGGGTCTCGGCCGCGAGGCAGATCCTGCTCATGGCCGCTATCGCCTCTACGGGATACTTGCCGACGGCGGTCTCCCCCGATAGCATCACCGCATCGGTGCCATCGAGTACGGCGTTGGCCACGTCGAACACCTCCGCGCGAGTGGGAATCGGGTTGATAATCATGGTTTCCATCATCTGCGTTGCGGTGATTGCCACCCGGTTCATGTTCCGCGCCTTGGAAATCAGACGTTTTTGAACCGCCGGCAGTTCCGCGTCGCCGATCTCCACCCCCAGGTCCCCCCTGGCGATCATGATGCCGTCTGAGGCCTCGGTGATCTCGTCGATGCACTCCAACGCCTCGGGTCGTTCGATCTTGGCGATGATGCCGCCTTCACCGCCGGCTGCTCTCAGCAACAGGCGCGCCTCACGAATGTCGTCCGCAGAGCGCGGAAACGACACGGCCAGGTAGTCGACATCCATTAGGGACGCCAGTTCGATATCTTTCCTGTCCTTGTCGGTCAGGGAGGGCGCCGAAAGCCCCCCGCCCAGTCGATTGATCCCTTTGTTGTCGCCGAGCGCGCCACCCACCCTGACCCGGGTGAATATCTCGTGCCTGGCAACCTTATCGACGTCAAGGACGATGCGCCCGTCATCGAGCAGCAGGGTGTCGCCGGGCCGTACATCGTCGGGAAGCGCCTTGTAGGTAATACCGACGCGATCCGCGTTTCCCTCGTTGCCTTCCAGGTGGGAATCCAGGACAAACGGATCACCTATGTTCAGTGTGACCTGGCCCTCGACGAACCGGCCGATGCGAATCTTGGGTCCCTGCAGATCACCCAGGATACCGATATGGCACTGACACGCCGCTGAGATCTCGCGAACGCGCTCTGCGCGTCGTACGTGGTCCGCCGATTCCCCGTGCGAGAAATTGATCCGCACGACGTTCAACCCTTCGCGGATCATGCTCTCCTGCACACCGCCCCGGTCCGTCGCTGGGCCGAGTGTCGCGATGATCTTGGTGCGGCGCTCCAGGGGCGCGTTCACCGGTCGGGCGGCCTGTCTGGAAAGGGGCATCAGCCTCTGGCGCGTTCTTCCAGCATGGCGACCGCGGGCAGCTTATGTCCCTCGAGAAATTCGAGAAATGCCCCACCTCCGGTCGAGATGTAGGATACGCGATCGGCAATCCCGTACTTGTCGACGGCGGCCAGCGTATCCCCGCCCCCCGCGATCGAGAATGCCTCGGATGCCGCGATGGCCTCACCGAGGATCTTCGTACCGGCGCCGAACTGATCGAACTCGAACACCCCCACGGGACCGTTCCAAACGATGGTGCCGGCCGACTTCATCATCCCGGCATAACGTAACGCGGTTTCGGGACCGATATCGAAGATCATATCATCGTCCGCCACCTCGTCCACCTTCTTCACGACCGCCTCGGCATCCTCGGCAAAGGCCTTGCCGACGACCACGTCCGAAGGAACCGGAATGTCGTTACCCTTGGCACTCGCCGCCTCCATCAGTCGCTTGGCCTCGGGCACGAGGTCCTCCTCGTAGAGGGACTTGCCGACGGGGAAGCCTGCCGCAGCGATGAAGGTATTGGCGATACCGCCACCGGGAATCAGCTGGTCGACGACACCGGACAGCGATTCCAGGACCGTCAGTTTGGTCGATACCTTGGAACCCCCGACGATCGCGGCCATCGGCCGTACCGGGTTGTCGAGCGCTTTACCCAGCGCCTCCAGTTCGCCGGCCAGCAGAGGTCCGGCGCAGGCCGTCGGCGCGAACTTCGCAACCCCGTGCGTAGAGGCCTGGGCGCGGTGCGCCGTACCGAAGGCGTCCATGACGAAGACGTCGCAAAGTGCAGCGTACCGTTTCGAGAGGTCCTCGTCGTTGTTCTTCTCACCGGGGTTGAAGCGGACGTTCTCGAGCAGAACCAGTTCGCCCTCACCCAGTTGCGGGGAGCTGTCGAGATAATCCCTGACGACTCGCACTTCCCTGCCGAGGGCCTCGGAGAGGTAATCCGCTACCGGCTGCAGCGAGAATTCCTCGGCATACTCACCCTCGGTGGGCCTGCCGAGGTGCGACATCAGCATGACGCCCGCGCCGGCCTTCATCGCCAGATCCATCGTCGGCATGCTCGCACGGATACGCTTGTCGCTGGCGACCTTACCGTCCTTGATTGGAACGTTGAGGTCCTGGCGAATCAGCACGCGCTTGCCGGCCAGATCAAGATCGGTCATTTTGATGACGGACATAGGAAGCTCCTCGGAACTGGATTCTAAAAACAGTTTGCTAAGCGGCCGCGGCGGCTTAACAAACGGCTTTCGGTAGAGCGGGGCGGGCGTGACACCCACCCCGGATCCTGGGATTCATCCCACTCAGCTTGTGGCAACGTGGCGTACGAAACGCATCATGTTGGCGGTGTAGCCATACTCGTTGTCGTACCAGGCCACCAGCTTGACGAAGGTGCTGTCCAGTGCGATGCCTGCCCCGGCATCGAAGATGGATGACTGGCCGACACCGCGGAAGTCCGTGGAGACAACCTTTTCATCGGTGTAGGCAAGCGTCTCGCTCATCGGACCGGACTCGGATGCTTCCTTCATGGCCGCGCAGATGTCGTCGTAGGAGGCCTCGTTGTTGAGCTCCGCGGTCAGGTCGACGACGGACACGTCCGAGGTGGGCACGCGGAAGGCCATGCCGGTCAGCTTGCCGTTCAGTTCGGGCAGTACGACACCAACCGCCTTGGCGGCACCGGTAGACGAAGGAATCAGGTTCTCCAGGATCCCGCGGCCACCGCGCCAGTCCTTCATCGACGGCCCGTCGACGGTTTTCTGCGTGGCGGTCGCCGCGTGCACGGTCGTCATCAGGCCACGCTTGATGCCCCAGTTGTCGTGCATGACCTTGGCGATCGGCGCCAGGCAGTTGGTTGTGCAGGAGGCCGCGGAGACGATGGCCTGCCCGGCGTAGGTATCGTGGTTTACGCCGTAGACGAACATCGGCGTGCCATCCTTGGAGGGAGCGCTCTGGACAACCTTCTTGGCCCCTGCGTCGATGTGCTTCTGACAGGTCTCCTCGGTCAGGAAGAACCCGGTGCACTCGATGACGAGCTCGGCGCCGATCTCGTTCCACTTCAGGTTGGCGGGATCGCGCTCGGCGGTCAGGCGAATGGACTTGCCGTTGACAATCAGGTTGTTGCCGTCGACGGCAATCTCTCCGCCGAAACGGCCATGAACCGAGTCGTACTTGAGCATGTACGCCAGATAGTCGGCGTCCAGCAGGTCGTTAATGCCGACCACTTCGATATCGGCGAACTCCTTGGCGATGGCGCGAAACGCCATACGTCCGATTCGGCCGAAACCGTTGATGCCTACTTTGATGGTCATGATGATAACTCCTCAGTATTATTAAAAATGGATAGTGCGCGAAATTGGCGACCCGGGAGAATCGTCAGCCTATCCTCCCAGCATTCGCGTTATTTTGAAAGCGTTGCGTTGACCGCCTTGACGACGTTGTCGACGGTGAAACCGAACTCCTTCATCACGGCGCCGCCCGGAGCGGATTCCCCGAAGGTGTCGATACCGACGACCTTGCCGCCGAGACCGACGTACTTCAGCCAGAAATCGGTCACCCCTGCCTCGACCGCCACACGCGCGGTGAGGTCAGACGGCAGCACGGACTCGCGATAGCCTTCGTCCTGGGCATCGAACACCTCGGTCGAGGGCATCGAGACGACGCGGACCTGCTTGCCCTCGGAGGCCAACTGCTCCGCCGCTTCGCGGGCGATGCCTACTTCCGAACCGGTGGCGATAACGACGCAGTCCGGCTTGCCGTCCGTGTCGCGGAGGATGTAGCCACCCCGACTGACGTTGGCCAATTGGTCTGAAGTGCGCTCCTGGTGGACCAAGCTCTGGCGAGAGAAGATCAGACAGCTCGGCCCGGCGTTGTTTTCGAGCGCCATCTTCCAGGCGATCGCCGTCTCCACCGCATCGCAAGGGCGCCACACGGTCATTCGGGGGATCATACGCAGGGTGGCGATCTGCTCGACCGGCTGGTGCGTCGGGCCGTCCTCACCCAGGCCGATGGAGTCGTGGGAATAGACGAACAGGGAACGTACCTTCATCAACGCCGCCATGCGCAGGGCATTGCGCGCGTACTCGGAAAACATCAAGAAGGTGCCGCCGTAGGGGATAAACCCGCCATGTAGCGCGATGCCGTTCACGATGGCGGACATGCCGAATTCCCGCACGCCGTAATGGATGTAATTTCCGCCTCTGTGGTCGCGGCTCAGAGGCTTCGATCCCGACCACATCGTGAGGTTCGAACCCGCCAGGTCGGCCGAACCACCCAGCAGCTCCGGCAGATGCGCGGCATACCCCTCTATCGATTGCTGGGAGGCCTTTCGGCTCGCGATGGAGGCCGCTTTCTCAACCACCGAAGCGATGAAGGCTTCTGCCTTGTCCGACCAGTCCGCGGGCAGGTCACCGGCGATGCGCCGCTCGAACTCCGCGGCAAGGTCGGGATACTCGGACCGGTAGGCATCGAACAGGCTGTTCCACTCACCCTCGTTGTCTCTGCCTTTTTCACGAGCGTCCCAGCCGGCGCGGATATCGTCAGGGATCACAAACGGCTTATGCTCCCAGCCGATGGTCTCGCGAACCAGAGCCACCTCGTCCTCACCGAGGGCGGCGCCGTGGCACTCCTCCTTACCCTGCTTGTTCGGAGATCCCCAGCCGATGATGGTCTTGCAGCAGATCATGGTCGGGCGGCCCGTCTCGGCACGCGCTTGTTCCACGGCGGTCTTGATGGCGTCGGAGTCGTGCCCATCCACATCGGGGATGACGTGCCACCCGTAGGCCTTGAAACGCCCCGGTGTATCGTCGGTGAACCATCCCTCGACCTCGCCATCGATCGAGATGCCGTTGTCATCGTAGAAGCAAATCAGTTTCCCGAGCCCCAGGGTCCCCGCCAGAGAGCTGGCCTCGTGGGAAATCCCCTCCATCAGACAGCCATCGCCGAGAAAAACGTAGGTGTAGTGGTCGACGATCTCCTTGCCGGGTCGGTTGAACTGCGCCGCCAGGGTCTTCTCGGCAATCGCCATGCCAACCCCATTGGTCATACCCTGACCCAGTGGTCCGGTCGTGGTCTCGACACCGGGGGCATAACCGTATTCCGGATGACCTGGCGTCTTTGAATGAAGCTGTCTGAACGACTTCAGCTCATCCATTGGCAGGTCGTACCCGGTCAGATGCAACAGGGAATACACCAGCATCGAGCCGTGGCCATTCGAGATCACGAAACGATCCCGGTCGGCCCACTTCGGATTGGTGGGGTTGTGCCGAAGATAGTCGTTCCAGAGCACTTCCGCGATGTCGGCCATTCCCATCGGCATTCCCGGGTGTCCGGAATTCGCCTTTTGCACGGCGTCCATACTCAACGCACGGATGGCGTTGGCCAACTCTCTTCTTGACGGCATCTGTAGTGACTCCTTAGGTCAATTCTTGAAGCTAATTCTTGCGAATTCGCGACCCTGCCCCGCGAATCGGTTCCCGATAAGGATCTGGCACCGATTCGCGGGGCCGGGGCGGTTCCAGGACCGAGCTGGTTCACGGAAATCGAGGGGTCGCAGGGCCGCTCTCGTTAGAATTTGGTAGCACGACACC
>Ga0210096_1000338_pt1 | contig 17066 bp, 19 predicted proteins | sample China_Galinas_PW_4_FD_184864 | JGI IMG/M metagenome (GOLD analysis project Ga0210096, IMG submission 184864) | Wetland microbial communities from San Francisco Bay, California, USA, that impact long-term carbon sequestration - China_Galinas_PWA_D2... | ecosystem: Environmental > Aquatic > Marine... | reverse complement strand
GCATCGCGCACCGAGGTGATGTAGGCGATGCGGGTATCGAAGGCCCCGCGCTCGCCCGTCAGTGTCTGGTAGATGATGTCGGCGATGCGATGGGCTGTGGCGCGCAGGTCCCGCGCCGTCGTGGGCACACTGTAGCCCGTCAGCTGCTCGCCCCGCAGCACGTCCATCAGCTGGAACCTGATCATGTAGCCCCCCTGGCCGTGGGGCCGGATCTCCCCCACCACCAGGTTCTCCATGCCCAGCGCCTTCCAGTCTAGAACATCCACGTCTGTGGCCGTGTGGGGCCGCGACAGCATATCCGCCTCGTCGAGCACCTTGAAGCGCCCGCTTCTGGCCAGATCGGCGCCGATGATCGAGGCCACCCCGTAGGGTGGCCGCTCCCCACCCCCGCTCCAGCCGAAGGGGACCACGGCGATGGGCAGTGCCCCCTCCACGCCCTGGGTAATGGTGAAGGTCAGCGGCTCGGACAGGGCCTGGCCGGCCCACAGCAGGAGTCCGAGAAGCAGCAGGGTCATCGGGTTCGGGTTTTTCATGGATCTGGGATTAGACATCATCCGTCCGGATCGAAAATGAACACCAGGTCGCGATACGACTCGAATAGGGCACCGCCGGGCACAGGCAACGGATCGGCCTTGCGCACGGCAGCCTCCGCGGAGCGATCGAAGGCGCTGTTGCCGCTGCTCTGCAGCACGGCGACCGACACCACCCCGCCGCCGGGAATGAGGCGCACTCGCAGCTTCACCTTGAGGTTGCGCTGGGCCCCCGGCGGGCGCAGCCAGCTCCGCTGGATCTTGCTGGTGATCAGCGCACCGTAGCGCGACAGCTCGCGCTGGCTGCGCTCCGCATCGAGGGCCGCTTGCAGGGCCGCTTCGCGCTCTCGCTGCTCAGCCTCCCGGCGCTTGCGCTCCGCCTCCGCCTTGCGCCTTTGGTCGGCCTTCTGCTTCTCCAGCTCCGCTCGGCGCTGACGCTCCGCCTCCTTCTTCTTGACCTCCTCGACCTTGCGTCTGGCCTCAACCGCCTTGCGCTTGTCCTCCTCGGCCTTGGTGCGTCGCGCTTGCGCCTCCTTCTCCGCCTTGATGCGGGCCAGGCGTGCTGCCTCCTCGGCCTTGCTTTTCGCCTCTCGCGCCTTGCGTTTGGCCTCCTCGGCCGCGCGTTTGGCCTCCTCCGCCTTGCGCTTCGCCTCTTCCGCCTGACGCTTGCGCTCCCGCTTCGCCTGACGCTGACGCTCGGCCTCCCGCTCGCGTTTCTGTTGCTCTTGGCGCAGCTGCGTCGCCTCTTGCTCGGTCTGGCGACGCTTCTCGGCCATCAGCCGGTCCAAGTCCACCACCCGGGCCTGCACCAGGTCACCCGCGGGGAGCTGGGGCTTGGGCGGCCTGAGCCAGCCTACGCCGACCACCAGAAAGGCCAGGAACGCCAGGTGGAGCAGCACCGCCAGGGTCACCGCGCCCGGATTCTTGCGTATCAGCTCCCACATACCCGGCTACCGAGTGGACTCGGGGGTCTCCGTCACCAGACCCACGCTGGGGGCACCGGCACCCTGAAGCAGCACCATGGCGTCCACCACTCGCCCGTATTCCACATTGCGGTCGCCGCGCACCATGATCGGAGTGCGCGGCTGGTGTCGCAGCACCGCCGACACCCGCCGCTGGAGGATCTCACCGTCCACCGGCTCGCCCTTGCCGGCGCCTACGTCGATATGGAAAGTCCCATCGGCAGTCACGCTGACCACCACCGGGTCGTCCGCCTCCGGCGGCAAGGGCTCGGCCTCCGCCTGGGGCAGATCCACCTTGACGCCCTGGGTGAGCAAGGGCGCGGTGATCATGAAGATGATCAACAGCACCAGCATCACGTCGATATAAGGCACGACGTTGATCTGGGCCATAGGCTTGCGCCGCTGCCGCCTGCGGGACATCAGCCACGAGCCCTCATGGCAGGCGCCTCAGCCATGGGCCTGGCGCTGCAGGATGGTGGTGAACTCGTCCACGAAGCCCTCGTAGCGGTTGTTCAGCCGCTCCACGTCGTTGGCATAGCGATTGTAGGCCACCACCGCCGGGATGGCCGCGAACAGGCCCATGGCGGTGGCAATCAGCGCCTCTGCGATGCCCGGGGCCACCAAAGCGAGGGTCGCCTGCTTGACATTGCCCAGCGCCTGGAAGGCATTCATGATCCCCCAGACCGTGCCGAACAGCCCCACATAGGGGCTCACCGAGCCCACTGTGGCGAGGAAGGAGAGATAGCTCTCCAGGGCGTCCAGCTCACGGCTCATGGCCACCTGCATGGAGCGGCGCGCACCCTCCACCATCCCCATGGGCTCTATTTCCGGATGCTCGCGCAGCTTCACGAACTCCCGGAAGCCGGAGCGGAAGATCGCCGCCATGCCTCGGGCGCCCTCGTGCTCGATCTGGCGATAGAGCTCGCCCAGCTCGCCGCCGGACCAGAAACGCTCTTCGAAACGCGCGACCTCCCGGTTCGCACGTCTGAGCGTACGCGAACGGTCGAAGATCATGGCCCAAGAGGCCACGGAGGCCACGAGCAAAGCGGCCAGCACCATCTGCACCAGGGGGCTGGCCCCGACCACCAGGTGGAGAAAGGACAGATCACTCGACATGGGGTATCTCCCGCACCATGCGCTCGGGAATGGGGGCCGGACGCAGCTGCTCGGCGTCCAGACAGGCCACCTTGACCTGGCCTCGGGCCAGCACCTCGCCGTCACCCGCCCGGCGCACCTCCTGGTCGAACACCAGGCTGGCGCGACGCCGCCCAACCAATCGCACCCGGCACTCCAGCTGCTCGTTGAAACGGGCCGTGCGCAGGTAATCCACCTCCACCCGCCGCACCGCAAAGACGACACCCTCCTCGTCGCGCACCCGGTCCTGCTCGAAACCCAGGCTGCGCAGCCACTCGGTGCGGGCGCGCTCCATGTATTTCAAATAGTTGGCGTAGTAGACGACACCGACGGCATCCGTGTCTTCATAGTAGACACGTATCGGCCAGACGAACTCTTCCACGGTTGGCAGGCTTCCTGGTGATGATCGACCCGGCATAGGGTACCCTAGAAGCGGCAGCTGGACGGGGTGCAGCGTGCGTCCTGCAGGGTGTGCGGCAAGGCCCGCCGACGAGTAATAGCCCTGCCTATTGCGAGGTTGAGGCGGGTGACGGAAAGGTCCAGCGGGCCTTTGCGCCGCCGAACGGTTGTACAGGGACGGTACGCCCCGGGGCGACATGCGCAGCAGAACCGCGCAGCCTTTTGCCGTAACGCCGCTACACGCCCTGTCGGGCGTGCGATGCGCCCCGTAGCAACCTTACCGGCTGGGTGAGACATCCCATCGGTCAGTTCTTTCATGATGTCCGTCACCTACAAGCGACTGGGAGCGGTCAACTGCCGTTTACAGGGCCACACTCGAACAAATCCCCGGCGACAGGCCCCTGGGGGGCGCTCGGAGGCGCCAGACCCAGATGCAGATAGGCCGCACGCGTGGCCACCCGGCCCCGGGAGGTACGCATGAGGAAGCCCTGCTGGATCAGGTAGGGCTCGATCACGTCTTCGATGGTACCCCGCTCCTCGCCGATTGCCGCTGCCAGGCTGTCCACCCCCACTGGACCGCCGTCGAACTTGCGGATCACCGACTCCAGAAGCCGCCTGTCCATCACGTCGAAGCCAGTGTCGTCCACGTTGAGCATGGCCAGGGCCGCGTCCGCCACCTCGACGGTGAGCCGCCCGTCGGCCTTGACCTGGGCGAAGTCGCGCACCCTGCGCAGCAGTCGATTGGCAATGCGTGGAGTGCCTCTGGCACGCCGGGCGATCTCCCGGGCGCCGGCCTCGTCGGCCGCCACGTTGAGAATGTCCGCCGAGCGCCGCACGATGCGAGTCAGCTCCTCCGTGGAGTAGAACTCCAGGCGCTGCACTATGCCGAAGCGATCGCGCAGGGGCGAGGTGAGCAGCCCCGCCCGGGTGGTGGCGCCCACCAGGGTGAAGGATGGCAGATCCAGCTTGATGGAGCGGGCCGCGGGCCCCTCGCCGATCATGATGTCGAGCTGATAGTCCTCCATGGCCGGGTAGAGGATCTCCTCCACCACCGGGCTGAGGCGGTGAATCTCGTCCACGAAGAGCACATCCCGCGGCTCCAGGTTGGTGAGCAGGGCCGCCAGGTCCCCCGCCTTCTCCAGCACCGGCCCGGACGTCTGGCGCAGGCTCACCCCCATCTCGTTGGCCACCACGTGGGCCAGGGTGGTCTTTCCCAGCCCGGGTGGGCCGAAGATGAGCACATGGTCCAGGGCTTCTGCGCGCTCACGCGCGGCCTGGATAAACACCGCCATCTGCTCGCGCACCACCGGCTGGCCGACATACTCGGACAATCGCTTGGGCCGGATCGCCCGGTCCAATGCCCGGTCCTCGGCCCGAACCTCGGCGCTGACCAGCCGCTGCGGCTCCGTCACGGGCGCTTCCCTCCCTCCATCCGATCGCGGGTCAGTCCCGCTCACCGTTTGGCCGCCCCTTGCAGGGCCGCGCGGATCAGCTCCTCACTGGTCAGTCCTTCGGCGTCCACCACACGCACCATGCGTGCTGCATCCTGGGGCCGGTAGCCGAGAGACTCCAGGGCTGCGGCCGCCTCGCCCGACGCGGAAGGGGCCGCAGCCCCCGACACAGCGGGCGCCATAAGCCTCGCGGGCTCGACCCCCGGCTCACCGAGCCTGTCACGCATCTCCACGACGAGACGCTCGGCGGTCTTGCGTCCGATGCCGGGCAGCCGGGTCAGGGCGGCCAGATCCTCGGCACGCACACACTGGGCGAAGGCCTCGGCATTCATCCCCGAGAGGATGGCCAGCGCCATCTTCGCCCCCACACCGTTGACTTTAAGCAGACTGCGGAATAGGCTGCGCTCGGCCTCGCGCGCAAAACCGTAGAGCACGTGGGCGTCCTCGCGCACCGCCAGATGAGTGAGCAGGGTGGCTGGCTCTCCAACCCCGGGCAGCTCATAGAAGGTGGACATGGGGGCCTCCAGCTCGTAGCCCACGCCACCCACCTCCAGCAGCAGCCAGGGCGGCTGTTTGTGCACGATGACCCCGCGCAGGCGCCCAATCACCGTCGACGTCCCCAACCGGACGCGGACAGGCGCCCGAGGGTGGCACTCGCGTGGGCATGGGCCAGGGCCACGGCCAGGGCATCAGCGGCGTCCGCTACGGGCTCTGCTTCGAGATTGAGGATCAATCGCACCATGTGCTGTACCTGGACCTTCTCCGCCCGGCCGGTGCCCACCACCGCCTGCTTGACCGCCCGGGGGGCGTATTCGCTCACACCGAGCCCAGCGCTGACGGCGGCGCAGATGGCCGCGCCCCGGGCCTGGCCCAGCTTGAGCGCCGAGGCTGCATTCTTGGCCACGAACACCTGCTCGACGGCCAGCTCGGCGGGTCCGTAGCGATCCACCAGCTCCCGCACCTCGGAGAAGATGCGCCCCAGGCGCAGGGCCATCTCCTCGCTGCCCAGCTGGATGCAGCCGCTCGCCACGTGCCGGGACTGCACCCCGTCGCTGTCGAGGATGCCGTATCCGGTCACCCGCGAGCCCGGGTCTATGCCGAGAATGCGGCGCACGTCATGGATTCGCGCGGCCGTCGGGCCGAGATCATGGTCAAGAGATGATACATAGGCGTCGACCTAGAAACGGCTGACCTGCCAGGTGCACGAAGCGGCCAACTGCCGTTTCAGGGTTCAACCCTCCAGGGCCTCGAGGATATCGTCGGCGATCTCTGCATTGGTGAAGACCTCCTGCACGTCGTCCAGGTCTTCCAGCATATCGATCAGGCGCAGCACTTTCCCGGCGGACTCCGCATCCAGCTCTGCAATGGTGTCCGAGCGCAGGGTCAGCTCCGCATCCTCGGGCGCCAGACCCGCCGCCTCCATCGCCTTCTTGACAGCCTCGAAGGCCTCAGGGCTGGTGAGCACCTCTACGGAGCCGTCGTCGGAGGCGACCACGTCATCGGCACCGGCCTCGATGGCCGCCTCCATCACCGTATCCTCATCCACCCCGGGCGCATAGGTCAGTACCCCCAGACGGTTGAACAGGTAGGCCACCGAGCCGTCGGTGCCCAGGTTGCCGCCGCACTTGGAAAAGGCATGGCGCACCTCCGAGGCGGTGCGGTTGCGGTTGTCGGTCATGCAATCCACGATCACCGCGGTGCCGCCGGGACCGTATCCCTCGTAACGCAGCTCCTCGTAAGATTCGCCGTCCTGGTCACCCGAGCCGCGCTTGATGGCCCGCTCGATGGTGTCCTTGGGCATGTTGCCCGCCACGGCCTTGTCCATCGCGAGCCGCAGCCGGGGATTGGAGTCGAGATCGGGGCCGATCCGTGCCGCCACCGTGATCTCACGGATGAGCTTGGTCCAGATCTTACCGCGCTTCTTGTCCTGCGCGGCCTTCTTGTGCTTGATGTTGGCCCATTTGCTGTGTCCGGACATTAATCTCGCCTCCGCGCCACAAACTCGGCGGATTCTATCATCTCAGCCCGAGGGGCAAGAGCCGGGGGCCGATCCGGTCATCCCCCGGGCGCTTCAAACCCCTTGGCCCGGGGCCGAAAAACGCCCCTCTCGCAGGAATCGGCACACCACCCTCGCGATGGCCGGATTGAGTAGCATCTCGAAATGACTGACCGGGAAAGCGACCCAATCGGCCAAGCCCGGGTGCCGCGTCTCGGACAGGGCCACGGTGCCGTCGCTCGGACACTCGAGACCCCCGAGCAATCGCCCGACACCCATCGACCGGGTGCCGGCAAGCATCCCGATATCCCGATTCGACGGCACCCCGGGGACATTCCCGATCAGCCCCTTGTCGATGCTCCGCCCAAGCGTCCATCTCAACCAAGGGCGTCCCGCTACCCGGCGGGCCACTCCACTACCCTCCAGCGGACACCCCATCAGCACCGCCCGACCGGGCGGCGCTTCGGCCCACTGGTCGAACAGGTGCAGGAGAACTATTCCCCCCAGACTGTGCGCGACGAAGCTCACTCGGTCGGCGCCCAGGCTTTGAACAAAGCGCCTCAGCACGGCGGCATTGTGACGCGGCGACCGAGCCACCGAGGGGTAACGAAAACGGTGGCAGCGAAAGCCGCAGGCCTCGAGCCGGCTGGCCAGCGGCACCAGCTCCACTCCCTTCATCCAGATGCCATGGACGAGCACCAGCTCTCCGGGCGCCACCTCGCTCACGCCGACGGCTCCCCCCCGGATTGACAATTCTCATTCCATTGCGAACCTGGTTCGGGTTCTAATAATCGTTTCATTTCTGGATCGCAACTCGCTGTGTCCCAACAGATTGCCTATCTCATCGGTGAACGGCTGTACCTGAACATAACCGATCGCTCGCTGGGCGTGGAGTTTCGACGCAGAGAGCTGGATCGTGTTGGCTAGACCTCAGGCAATGGCCTCGATGAATCACTTCCGCAATCCGTTCGACCTGGACGACAATTCCGTCTACGCCGCCTGGCGCGAAGAAAAGCTGGCGGACTACCCCCGCTCGGCAGGGGCGTTGATCGTGGAGGTCAGCGACCCCCGGGTGCTCACCCCCACCGAGCACGCCGAGATCCATCGCCGGGTACGCCAGACCAACATGGCGATCTACGCCGGCGGCACCGGGGCCGACACCAGCAAGGACATAGTGTGGGAGCTGGGCCAACAGTTCGGCCTGCGCGCCCTCGACCACAACCTGTGCGCCGACGGCGACGCCATCACCTCCCTGAAGGTCGCGTCGGATGTCCTGCACGAGGGCTACATCCCTTACTCCGACAAGCCCATCGCCTGGCATACTGACGGTTACTACAATGCCCCCGGCCAGCAGATCCGCGGGCTGATCCTGCATTGTGTGGAGCCCGCCGAGCGGGGTGGGGCGAATCGGCTGTGCGACCCGGAGCTGGTCTACATCGCCCTCAGGGACGAGAATCCGGAGCACATCCTGGCACTGATGCAGCCTGACGCCATGACCATCCCGCCCAATGTGGTAGACGGCCAGGAGCTGCGCCCCGTCCGGTCAGGGCCCATCTTCTCGGTACACCGCGACGGGCGCCTGCACATGCGCTACACGGCCCGCAAGCGCAATGTCATCTGGAAAAAGGACGAAGCGGTGCAACAGGCCGCCGAAGCCCTGACCCGGGTGCTCGAGCAGGGTCGTGAATTCCATTTCGAGGCCCGGCTGGAACCGGGGCAGGGACTGATCTGCAACAATGTGCTGCACACCCGCACCCGCTTCGAGAACGGTGGCCATCAACGGCTCGTGTACCGGGCCAGATACTACGATCGCATCGCCGGGACCTGAGGACAGTGGCTTGAATTCCGCCGATTCATCCCGATCTGCTCCCACCACCGTGCTGCCTTCAGGGTCCCGTTGCGATGACCGACAACCACCCCCCGACCCTGACGGATATCAGCCTCCATCAGAAGTCCCGAGTCCTGTCCCTGAGCTTCTCCGACGGACACCAGTTCGACCTGCCTTGCGAGTATCTTCGCGTCTTCTCCAAGGCCGAGGAGGTGCGTATGACCGACCGGCCGATCACGGGCAAGGAGGCCGTGAACATCGAGCGGGTCGAGCCCCGGGGCCAGCACGCCCTGCGGCTGGTCTTCGATGATGGGCACGATACGGGGATCTACTCGTTTGCGACCCTTTATCATCTGGGCCTGAATCAGGAGAAGAACTGGCAGGACTACCTCGCGCGTCTGGAGGCCGCCGGATACCGACGCGACGCCCCCAGCCCCGGAGCCGCTCTTGGCGGGGCGAGCGTGAGACTCCTGTATTTCGCCTGGCTCGCCCAGCTCCTCCACAAGGAGCAGGAATCCCTGGTGCTGCCGGCATCGGTCAGGGACATCAAGGGCCTGCTGGCCTTCCTGCGTAAGCGCTACCCGGATCGAGAGCGCTACTTCCAGGACGACGAGGTGCAGGCTACCGTCAACAAGCAGTTCTCCGAGCCCTTCACCCCCATCGACGACGGCGACGAAGTGGCCCTGGTCCTTGCTTCCCCGACACCACCCGCCGGTGTCTGAACCGGGTTCCGGCGCGGCTCACAGCCGCCCCGATATTCGATTGCCATACCGATGTCATGGACATCTTGACTTGGGTCTAAGTTTCGTAATGCATTACTTGCTAGCATAGGGCTGGTCGAATCACGGGTCGAGATTCCTCGCCAAGAAACGGCGAGCCGGCATGTCCGATGCCATCATCCCTCTGCTTGCCTTTCTGACCTTTGCCGCCGGATTCATCATCGCCCTGGCCATGTGCCAGGCCCAGCGAAAGAGATGGCCACCTCGACAGCCGCAGGCTGTTCGCCGAGTGCGGCCGGATGGGCTGTGAAGCCCCGCGTCAGAAGGACCAACACCACGGGTAGCCCAGCATCCAGCGGATGGCATCGCGGTTGGTCCATGAGCTGGACAGCGCCGCCGCACGCGTCGCGGGCAGCCAGCGATACTCGGAATGCTCGTCCGAATGGAGCCGAATCTGGCGCCTGGCAGGCAGGCACAGATGCAGCCAATGCTCCTGGTTCTGGCTGGTCCCTGGGGCATAACGTGCCCGCCAGGGGTCTACGATCGGAAACTTCACACTGAATCGGCCGTCTTGCAGGGCGCTGCCTGCTTGGAGCCCCGTCTCCTCGTAAAGCTCGCGGGCAGCGGCCAGCCTTGGGCTCTCCCCCCATTCGAGACTTCCGGTCACCGACTGCCAGAAGTCCGGTGGATCGCGCCGGCGCAACATGAGCACCTCGCCGACCCGGGTGTAGACCACCACCAGCACCGATTCGGGGCGCTTGAAATCGCAACCGGTCACGGCCGACCCTGACCACCGAGGGACCCACTGCCGTGACCGCGGCGAGACGCCCGGAGCACGACCGTGGGCGATGCCACGCCTAACCCTTGCCTTCTGCCTGGGGCTTGCGCACCCGCACCGAGAGCTCACGCAGCTGGGCGGGACTCACCTCCGAAGGAGCGGAGGTGAGCAGGCAGGCGGCAGTCTGGGTCTTGGGGAAGGCCATCACCTCTCGGATGGAGCTGGCTCCCGCCATCAGCATCACCAAGCGGTCCAGGCCAAAGGCGATGCCACCGTGAGGCGGGGCCCCGAACTTGAGTGCGGTCAGCAGGAAGCCGAACTTCTCCCTGGCCTCCTCTTCACCGATCCCCAACAGCTTGAACACCCGCTGCTGGACCTGCTCCCGATGGATACGGATGGAGCCGCCACCTATCTCGCTGCCGTTGAGCACCAAGTCATAGGCACGAGACAGGGAGGCACCCGGGTCCTTCTCCAGCAGGGTCAGCTGGTCCTCCTTGGGGGAGGTGAAGGGATGGTGCAATGCCACCCAGCGATCGGCGTCGGCGTCCCACTCGAACATGGGAAAATCCTCCACCCAGACCGGGCGCCAGCCCGACTCCACCAGCCCCCGATCCTCGCCCAGCCGGACTCGTAGCGCGCCCAAGGCCTCGTTGACCACCCTGGCCTTGTCGGCTCCGAAAAAGATCAGGTCCCCATCTTCGGCGCCGGTGCGCTCCAGGATACCGCTGACCGCTGCGTCCGGCAGGAACTTCAGAATCGGAGACTGCAGGCCGTCGCGGCCCTTGGTCAGCTCGTTGACCTTGACATAGGCCAAGCCCTTGGCACCGTAGATGCCGACAAACTTGGTGTAATCGTCGATCTCCTTGCGGGTGAGCTGTTCCCCCTGAGGCAGGCGCAGGGCCGCCACACGGCCGTGGGGATCCTTGGCAGGCCCGGCGAAGACCTTGAACTCCACCCCCTTCATCAGGTCGGCCACGTCCACCAGCTCCAGGGGAACGCGCAGGTCGGGCCGATCGCTGCCGAAGCGGCGCAGAGCCTCCTCATAGCTCATACGCGGGAAAGGGTCTGGCAGCTCCACACCCAGCACCTCGCGAAACAGATCCTCGACCATCGCCTCCATGACGCCTGTCAGCGCGGCCTCGTCCACGAAGGACATCTCGATGTCCAGCTGGGTAAACTCGGGCTGGCGATCGGCGCGCAGATCCTCGTCCCGAAAACAGCGCACGATCTGGTAGTAACGGTCCAGCCCGGAAATCATCAGCAGCTGCTTGAACAGCTGGGGCGACTGGGGCAGCGCGAAGAAATGGCCCGGGTGGGTGCGGCTGGGCACCAAATAGTCTCGCGCTCCCTCGGGGGTGGCCTTGGTGAGCATGGGGGTCTCCACATCCACGAACCCCCGATCGTCCAGGAAGCGGCGCAGGGCACGGGTCACCCGGTGGCGGAGCCGCAGCCGTTGCTGCATAACCGGTCGGCGCAGATCGATGTAGCGGTAGCGCAGACGCAGCTCCTCGGAGACATCGTCATCGTCGAGCTGGATGGGCGGGGTATCGGATCGGTTGAGCACTTCCAGCTCGGTGCCCAGGATCTCGATCTCCCCGGTCGGCAGATCGGCGTTCTCGGTACCGGGCGGACGGCGGCGCACCCGCCCGCGTACCTCGAGCACATACTCGTTCCTCACCCGCTCCGCGATGGAGAAGACCTCCGGCAGGTCCGGATCGTAAACCACCTGTACCAGGCCCTCACGATCACGCAGATCGATGAAGATCACCCCCCCGTGGTCCCGACGTCGGTGCACCCAGCCACATAGCTCGACCTGCTGGTCGACGTGCGAGCCCGTCAGCTCCCCGCAATAGTGACTGCGCATCTTGAACGAATTCCGTGATTCGAAGGCCGCGGCGGCGGACAGAAAAAGGGGGAATGGTACGGACAGGCCAATGCCTGCGCAAGCGCGGGGCCCGTTGGACCGACCAGAAACACCGAGAGGCCGGCAATGATGACGGCCTCTCCGATCAACCGTGGGCGTACGAGGACGTCACTGACACGCGGGGCAGGCGCCTGTACCGCACGCTGGCGCTGGACTCTGCGTGCCGGACTCCTCGGTGCTGCGCTTGCTTCCACCTTTGAAGTCCGTCTCGTACCAGCCGCCGCCCTTCAGGCGGAAGCCGGCCACCGAGATCAGCTTCTTAAGCCCGGGCTTGGCGCACCCGGGGCAGTCGGTGAGCACGGGATCGCTCATCTTCTGCATGGCCTCGAGCTCGTGGCCACAGGAATCGCATCGGTATTCGTAGATAGGCATGGCGGAAATCCTCAGTCGAGCAACGGCGTCCAGATGGGGGCAGTGCTGGAAAAAGCGATGCATATTAGCACAACCCGAGTCAGCGCGATCCGCTGCAGTCAGCTTGGATCGCACAACGACTCATGTCCCCTTGCCTCCCCCCAGGCCGAACTCCGCTGCGTCTTCCCCGCTCTCGAGCCGTTCGTTCTCTCGCGCCGCCTGCTGCACCCGGGCTATCCTAGAGTGATACGAGCTGCCGCCCGGATTACCCTATGAAGGTCGCTGTTTTTTCCGACGTACAAGGGAACCTACCCGCTTTCGAGACCACGGTCGAGGACATCCTCGCTTGGTGCCCGGACCTGGTAGTCATGAACGGCGACCTGATCAGCCGTGGGCCCAAGAGTCCCGATTGCCTGGCGCTGTTCGAGTCCCTGCGACCCTCCGGCTGGCTGCCGATCCGAGGCAATCACGAGGACTTCGTATTGCACTGCCAGGGCTGCCCGCCGACGGACCCGCTGGATGCCCAGATCCGCCGCTTCGCCGATTGGGCCGGGGAGCAGCTCGGATCAAGCACCCGCGTGATCCTCGGCTGGCCGGACCACCTGTGCTTCCAGGGTCCGCGAGAGCCCTCCTGGGTGCATGTGACCCACGGGACCCTGGCAGGTAACCGCGACGGCATCTCCCAATCGGTCGGCGACGACCGCCTGGCCGGCAAGCTGCCCCTGGACGTGGCGCTTTTTGTCACCGCCCATACCCACAAGCCGCTACTGCGCCGCTACCAGGGGGTCGACATCGTCAATGTGGGGTCCGTAGGCTCCCCCTTCGACGGGGACCCGCGCTCCAGCTACGGCCGGCTGGAGTTTCGGGGTAACGCCTGGCACAGCCAGATCCGACGCATTGCTTACGACCGAGTGCGCGCCGAGCGCGACTTCGAGGATTCCGGATTCCTGGACCAGACCGGCCCCCTGGGACGACTCATCTACGAGGAATGGCGCCGGGCGCAGCTGCTCATGCCCATCTGGAAGCGACAGTATCGCCCCGCCGTCCGGGCGGGGCAGCTGACCCTGCAGCAGTCGGTCGCGGATCTCCTGGCCTCGCTCTGAACCTAGGTTGAATCAGAGCCCCAGCCGTTCATACATCCGGGCGTGATCCCGGGCCAGCTCCTCGTTCTCCGCCCGATACTGCTCGTCGTCGATCACCCCCTCCGCCCGGCGCTTGCGCAGACCCTGCACCTCGTCCAGACTGCGCAGCGCGACGAAGCGGCGCGCGATGTTGCGGCCCACGTACTCCAGCAGCAGGCCTTGCTTGACCGCCTCCAGATCCGAGCCATACACCGATCTGAGCACGAGGCTGTTGTCGAAGTCGTGCCAAGCCTCCGTGGCGCTGCTCGCCAGCCACTCGTCGATATCCTCCCAGCTGTTGCAGCCATCGAGCCTCTCGCCGTCCCGGCAATAGCCCCCCACTTCGGCTGCCAACGCCGCCATCTCGTCGCTCATGCTGATCATCCCCCGTTTCGTCGGCCGCATCCATGGCCACATGGCCGCCACCGATCACCGCCACGCGTCTGGACACGCCCGAGCCCGCGCCCGAGTATTCGGCATCGTCAAAGCCGCTTATCGGGCGCAGGCCTGGCCGGGCGGAAGTCTATTTGCTGCCGAGAGCCTGGATCACGGCCTCGTAGTCCGCCTTGTCCACGCGCTCGAACTTCTTTTTCATCGTCCTCGGCATATCGCGATCACCGGAGTTGAACATCTCGAACTGCTCCGTCAGGTAAGGAATCCATTGGCCGGCGAGCAAGCCCGCGTCGTCGGCCGGATCCGAGCCATAATCCGCATGGCATCTGTCACAGGCGTCGTTGAACACCTCCTCGCCGCGCTTGACCAGGGCGGGGTCCGTCTTCTGCTCGGCGGCATGGCTCTTGAACTTCTGACCCGCAAAATACGCGGCCATGGCCTGGATGTCCTCGTCGCTGAGGTCCTTGGCCAGCTCGGCCATGTCGGTCTCCGTACCGTCGTCATTCTTGAACTTCACACCGGGACGGTCCCCGCTCCGATAGGCTATCATGGTGTCCTCGAGGTACGGGGCGGAGAATCCGGCGATGTTGGGCACGTCTTCCTTGCTGCTGTTCCCGTCCTTGCCGTGACAGTCGGCACATTTCTTGGCGAGTTCGGCGCCGTCTGCGGCGTTGACGAGACAGGGCACGGCCAAGGCGAGCGCGCCCGCGATGAGGGTAGATTGGAATGTCTTGAGCATGCGGGTCTCCAATGGGAAGAGTGAATTTCAGCGTCGAGCGAGGCAAATAATAGCCGGATTTTCCAGGCTTTCTACAATCGCCTACCAAGAATTACTAGTTGATGATTTACAGAATAATCTCCCCAGGGTTTGCAGCAGGGCACAGTGACTGCTCTGTTGGGTGCTTCCGCCCTACAACTCGGTCCAGGCCCAGGTCATAAAGACCGCGACCGGCCCGCACAAGTATCCCGAGCTGCTGGAGGCGGCCGCGGACGAAGGACTGAGCATAGACGCCGAGATGTCGGCATTCCGGGGCCGAGCGGCTCCCCGCCCTCATGCTGGAGCGCATGGTGAGCAAGGTGATACACACCCCCAAGGGCCATCACCTGGTCGAGATTCTGGAGCACAAGCGCGGCCGGCTGGTGGGGGCCTTGCCAAAGAGCCAGATCTCTTGTACGACCGTCGACCTCTTCTGTGAATCAACCGTCCTCCGGATATTGCCGCAGAGTCAGCTTGTTTCCACGTTGCACCAGCTCCAGGCGGCGCAGAAAGGTCATGCCGAGCAGCACATCGTCGTCCACCGCGTGCGGATTGATCGAGGCGCGCACGTCCTCGAGCTCGATATCGCCCAGGCGCACGCTGGCCAGACGGGTGGCATAACCGGTGACCACCCCGCCGGCGGTCTCCATGCTCAACAGCTCCCCGCGGCGGAGCCCCAGTCTGCTGGCCAGCCTCTCGGGCACGGACACGTCGGTGGAGCCGGTATCGACCATGAAGACCACAGGCTGACCGTTGATCGCTCCACTCGCGACATAGTGGCCGGCCCGGTTGCGTACCAGCACCACCTCGCCCGGCGAGCCGCCGTCGCGCGAATCCAGATCCCCGTTCGGGTTGTGGTCCAGATCCAGCCAGCGGCCGAAGCCGAGGGTGAGCAATACGAGCGCCCCGACCCACATGGCGAAGATCATCCAACGCCCGAGCCTGACACGCTCTCCTACAGGGTCGTCTCCGTTCATTGCGCTATTCTATCGCTCAACTGCATAAAGCCCACGTCGATCGCAATCCGGCCGCCCAGCGCCCATGCCCCACCTCAACCTCCCACTGATCCCGCTGCTCGGACTTTGCGTGCTCCTGGTCGTGACCTGGGCGGTCAGCGAGCAACGGAGCGCGGTTCGGCTCCGGGTGGTGGCCCTCGGATTGGTCATGCAGCTGACGCTGGCGCTGCTGCTGATCAAGCTCCCCGCAGTTCAGGCGGTCTTTCTGGGCCTGAATCGCCTGGTGCTCGCCCTGCAATCGGCTACCGAGGCCGGGACGACCTTTGTCTTCGGCTATCTGGGCGGAGGCGAGGCCCCCTTCGAGACAACCTACCCGGCGAACAGCTTCGTGCTGGCGTTTCGTGCTCTGCCCCTGCTGCTGATCGTCAGCGCCTTGTCCTCGCTGCTCTTCTACTGGCGGATACTGCCCCGGGTGATCGGAGCCATCGGCCGGCTGCTGAGCAAGTGGATGGGCATAGGCGGTGCCCTGGGCCTGGGGGCGGCCGCCAACATATTCATCGGCATGACCGAAGCCCCACTGCTGATCAAGCCCTACCTTCGCCAGATGACCCGCGGAGAGCTGTTCGCCCTGATGAGCTGCGGCATGGCCACCGTGGCGGGAACCGTCATGTTCCTCTATGCGAGCATCCTGGGCGAGGTGATTCCCGGGGCCATGGGGCACATACTCACCGCATCCGTACTGTCGGCCCCGGCGGCGCTGCTGATCGCCCATATGCTGGTGCCGGATCCCGAGCCGGCCACGGGGACGGACGCGGACCCCACCAGCCCGGCCAGCAGCAGCATGGACGCGATCAGCCGCGGCACCCTGGACGGCATCCAGCTGCTGATCAACATCGTCGCCATGCTGGTGGTGCTGGTCGCCCTGGTGAGCCTCGCCAATCAGCTGCTGGGCTGGCTGCCGTCGATCGGCGGCGAGCCCCTGACCTTGCAGCGCATGCTCGGCTGGGTCATGGCGCCGGTGGTGTGGCTGATCGGTATCCCCTGGGCGGAGGCACAGACAGCCGGGAGCCTGATGGGGGTCAAGACGGTGCTCAACGAGCTGCTCGCCTATATCGACCTGGCCAAGCTGCCCGACGAGGCGCTCAGCCCGCGCAGCCGCCTGATCATGACCTATGCCCTGTGCGGCTTCGCCAATTTCGGCAGCCTGGGCATCATGATCGGCGGACTGGGCGCCCTGGCGCCCGAGCGCCGCGGTGAAGTGGTCGCGCTGGGGATAAAGTCGATCCTTGCCGGGACCCTCGCCACCCTGATGACCGGGGCGGTGGTGGGGCTGGTGCTCTGAGCGGCGACAGGGTGAAGATCGCCTCGGGTGACCAAATCGTGATCCCCCCGTGATCGAGATGTGAGGTGCTCGAGATAGTCTGGAATCAGCAAGGCGAGGCGGGTGTTTCGGCTCATCGCCGAGGAGCTTTTCGGGGCTCGCTCCGAGGGTAGGTTGAAATACTCGATCTGAATTCAGGGTAGGTGTGGAGAGGACATCGAAATTGCTGTCGCCCGGCAACCGATCCCAAGACAGCCCCGTGGGTACCGTCATGACTCGTAAGGTGCTGGTCGTCGAAGACAACCCGGATATCGCCCAACTGGTGAGGATGCACCTGCGTGACATCGACTGCGACACCGACTGGGTCGACGACGGCAACGCCGCTTTGGAGCGTTTTCGCCAAGGCCGTTACGATCTGGTGGTGCTGGATCTGATGCTCCCCGGGT
>Ga0210096_1000336_pt1 | contig 17157 bp, 19 predicted proteins | sample China_Galinas_PW_4_FD_184864 | JGI IMG/M metagenome (GOLD analysis project Ga0210096, IMG submission 184864) | Wetland microbial communities from San Francisco Bay, California, USA, that impact long-term carbon sequestration - China_Galinas_PWA_D2... | ecosystem: Environmental > Aquatic > Marine... | reverse complement strand
TGGAGAACTACCTACTGTGGAAATCGGACGGCCGCAATCTGCTACCGCAGGCCCCGGGTTCGTCCATGTCCTATCTGGTGGCGGACGACCTCGGTATGGAACTGCCGACCTACGCCCTGCGCAAGCAACCCGCACCGGCCGGCGGCCATGCCACTGTCCCCACGGGGTTTGCGGTGCGCTGCATCGCCCTGGGCGCCGATGCGCCAGCCGGCGGCTATGCGCGCCGGGACATCCCGCTGAACGATTGGAACCGCTATCAGCTCTCAAAATCCGTAAACTAAGGTGAAGGGGGGTCAGGTCTTGCTTTTTGACTTGGCTGATTTCAAGGCTATGCTTAGCCCATGGCGAGACCACTGAGACTGGAATTTTCTGGGGCGCTCTACCACGTCACCTCGCGTGGAGAAGGACGAGAAGACATCTATGTGGGCGATGCTGATCGGGAAGAGTGGGTGGATGTTCTCGGTGAGGCGTGTCAGCGGTTCAACTGGATGGCCCACGCCTATTGCCAGATGACCAATCACTACCATGTCCTGGTGGAGACGTCGGATGGTAATCTCTCGCGTGGGATGCGCCAGCTCAAAGGGGTCTATACACAGCGCTTTTATTGTGCTCGCGGCCGCGTTGGGCATGTATTTCAAGGGCGGTACAAGGCGGTAATGGTTCAGAAGGATGCGTACCTGATGGAGTTGGCCCGCTATATCGTGCTCAACCCGGTGCGTGCGCGGATGGTGCGCAGCGCTCGGGAGTGGCCGTGGAGTAACTATCGGGCGGCGGCGGGGCAAGCGCATTGTCCGGCCTGGTTGTCGCGTGATTGGCTGTTGGGCGCATTCGGTCCAAAGCTCTCTGTGGCCGAGAACAGGTACAGGGAGTTTGTCTCGCAAGGCAGAGGGCAGCCTTCGCCGTGGGTGAAGCTGAAGAATCAAGTCTATCTGGGAAGCGATCAGTTCGTTGAGCAGATGCGAGGCCATCTGGAGCCGGACCGAGATCTGAGCGAAGTTCCAGTTGGGCAAAAGCGTAGAGTGGCTCCGCCGTTGGAGGAGTACGAAAGGGTGTCAGGTGGCAGGGACGAGGCCATTGTCGCGGCCTACGTCAACGGCGGCTACACCATGAAGGGAATCGGCGAGCATTTCGGGCTGCACCATTCGCGAGTCAGTAGGCTCGCGAGAGACTCGTTGTCAAAACACAAGACCTGACCCCGTTGCCCCGCATGACCCCGTTGCCCCGAAATGCCCCGAAAAGCAATAGCCATAGCCGTCTCACCATTTTCCAAACCTCTGTGATGGGGTGGGTGCCCGCCTGGCGGTCTCTGCGGTGGCTGTCCGGCGATCCCGTTGAATATCCAATGGTTTCCGTTTAAGGCAGCCCGAAGATCATTGTGTGACGGACTGCGCTGGAAGGTCCAGACATGACCGACCAGGCTTTTGTAACCAACCAGGGCATTGCGTTCACCGTTTGCACATCATCCCACTCGGAGGCAATCCGATGAAAATGCGTATCTTCAAGTTGATCGCCTGCCTTGGCTTGCTGGTCGCAAGCCAGGTTGCTTCCGCCGAAGCCCCCCGTAGTGAAAGATAAGGACGCGCTCGCCGACTCGCAGGTGGCCAGGGGCGAGTTCATGGTGACGCTGGGCGACCCCAAGATGCTCAATATTCACTTGGGCATAGTGCTGGCGGCCTACGACAGCATAAAGGCCCAGAAGGTCGCGCCGGATTTCGTGGTGGTCTACGCCGGACCTGCTGTGAAGTACCTCAACAACGCGTCTTCGGGGGACACGGCGGCGGCCGGCTCCGTGACGATGGATATAGAGTCCAAGGTATCCAGGCTCGCCAAGGCTTTGGGCATGAAAACCCCGCTGGTCAGTCCGTCGGATCCTTGTGCTTCTCCGCCCGCAAACGCGCGCGGTACTTACCCCGTGCCAGCGCCTGCATGTCCGCTACCGTGTCGCGCTCATCCATGATCTCGCGCCCCAGCAAGGTCTCGATGGCGTCCTCCAAGGTGACGATGCCGGCGGGCTGGCCGAACGCGTCCTCCACCAGGAACAGGTGCCGGTGGTGCGTGATGAACAGGTCCAGCAGGTCGTGCACCGGCAGCTTCTCCGATACCCGGATGACCTCCCTGGCGAAGACCTTGATCGGCTCATTGCCCCTTCCGTTGCGCTCGGCCTCGAACAGGTCCACGCGGATGACCTTGCCGGTGATGTCGTCCCTGCTCCGGCCGTAGATGGGGATGCGGGTGAACTGGCGGGTCTGCGGATTGTCAAGCGCCTCGCTCACCGTCAACCGTTCACTCACCATGTGCACCACGCTGCGCGGCGTGAGGATCTCCTCGGTGTGGATCTCGCGCAGGTTGAGCACATTGGTCAGGTACTCGCTCTCGTCGGCGAAAAGGGTGCCGTCCCGGTACATCAGCGACGCCAGGGCGATCATCTCCTCGCGGGTCATCTCGTCACCTTGGCCGCGGCTGAACAGCTTGGTCAGTCGGGTGGAGATCCAAACCAGCGGATATACCAACCGCACCAGCCAGGTGATGACGAACGCCGCAGGGACCGCCAGCTCGCGCCAGAAGCTGGCGCCCAGGGTCTTGGGAATGATCTCGGAAAAGTACAGGATCGCCAGCGTGAGCAGAACGGCAACCAGGGTTTCCCACTCGGGGCCGAACACCTTCAGCGCCTGGGCGCCCACTCCGGCGGCACCCATGGTGTGGGCAAAAGTATTGAGGATCAGGATGCTGGACAGGGATTCGTCCAGGCGATCCTTGACCCGAGCGATCACCCGCCCGGAGCGGGGCCGTTCTGCGGTCAGCTTTCCCTGGTAGCTCGGAGTGATGGAAAGGAGAACGGCCTCGAGGATGGAGCACAGGAAGGACACGCCAATGGCGATCAGCAGGTAGACCAGCAAGAGGGTCATGGACTGAGCTCGGAGTACGAGGGCCGTGAATCGCTGGCATTATACTATACGGCTGTCAGGGTACCTCTCTCAGCTGACAGCGGAAGTTTCGGGGCGGATTGCGGCCCGTCTCGTCAACAAGCCGACAAGTTGCCCCATCTCCGCACCGCTCACTGCCTCTCTATCACAACTGGACATGCACAGGTTGGCGCCGCCAATGGGGGCCGGCGAATGCTCGACGAAAAGCCTGAGCGCCTCGCCCCCCGCCTGGATCACGTCCTTGATCACCAGCGGGCTCAAGGCGCCGGCCCACTCCATGACAGGCAATTGGCAGGTGTTGTGCAAAGCTGTCAAGAACTTCGGCCCGATAAACTGAGGCGGCATACCACCCGTGTTTCGACGCAGCAGACGTTCCGCCGTTTCAATGTAGAAGTCCAGAAATCCATTTCCCTGGCGGAACATCAAGAACGCGTTGCGCACCTTTTTGTACACTTTCAGCTTGCCTTGTCGGTCATGCTGTACCCAGGCCTCTCGTCCCACCGCATAAGGCCCTTCGGCCAACACAAAGCGATCCGGATCGAAGATGAGAAAGTCCGCATCCAACCAGACCGCTGTCTCGAATCCGTCATGCAAGGCCTCCTGCAGGACTTTCAACCGCGCCAGGTCCGCCGCAATCACCTTCTGATGGGCGAGCTTCTCGAGCAAATCGGCCGGAACCTGATCAAACAGCTCATCGCCCAAGAACCGATACCGGAAGTCGTTTGACATGCACCAGCAGCGAACCGACTCAAGGCAGTCGGACAGCCATGAATAGGGCAGAGGCGATCGATGCGACTGGATGACGAGCGTATTGGGCACGGTTTTGTATTCTTTCGAAGGGAAGGCGACCAAGAAGCCGCCTCAAGGCTGCTGCACGGGAACCAGACGCACGACATCGCCCTCGCGCAGCAGACCACCGACGACCACCTTCAGCCCGATGCTGGCGCCCCCGCCGAGGGCCTTGCCGGCGCCACGGGTATAGACGCGATCCAGATAGCCGCATGGCGGCCGCAGCCGGTGAAACCCAAGCTCCACCGCGCCGATAAGCACGCGGCAACGGAGAAAGGCGTCCAGGGGAATGCCGCTGACCACCAGGTTGCGTCGGTGCTGACCGGCAAAGAAATCCAAACCGCTGCGCTTCTCCGCCCGTCGCAGGTCTTCGGCGGTGATCAGGGTGAGCTGGCAGCCGTCGACCGAGCGCCAATGGCCGTGCCCGGTCGCATAGCGGTCGCCGGTCAGTCCGGTTCCGGCCACGGCCTCGACTTCGGAAACCCGGCGCATCGGCGCACCTGCTTGTTCGGCAACGTAGATCGTCTCAAGGGTGCCGACCAGCTCAACCGAGCGCCATTGTTTGAGCCAGGAAAAGACCGGGGGCATGACTCGGGGCTAGGGGTCAGCAGGTGGCAATGTCGTGCTTTCGGCCCGTGTGCGCAACCTGGCGAGCAGAGCAGGGAGACGCGCCTGGCTCGCTTTCGGGTCTTCCATGGAACCGTCCTCCTTCAGCGCAGGCGTTCCTCAAGCATCTTTCTCGCAAGCTCCCGTTCCCGCGCCTGTCCGGCGCTCGATTCTTCTGTTATCGCCAGCTAGGCGGGTTTCGTACGGCTCAGCCTTGTCGCAGCAGCTCCGGCCGGATCATCCAGTCGATCTGCCAACTGCCGTCATCGTCGCGTTCCAGGCAGACGACACTGCCCGGCCGAAAGGCTGCAATCGGTCTGCCCGGGTCTCCGGCCACCAGCATAGAAACCAGCCTGGCCATGAAAGGCAGATGACCGACGACCAGCGTATCCGTGTCCCCCGTCATCTGCGCCCAGTCGATCGCTGCGGGGTCGTCGTTGGGTTGTAGGCGGGCGTCGGTCTCGAGCTCGACCAAGGGCGCCACTACCGCTGCCAGTAGGTCCGCTGTCTGAGCCGCGCGCAGCTTGCCGCTTTCGATCACCCGCTCGACCGCGATGCCTGCCCGCCCGAGAAACGCGGCAAGCCGTTCGACGTCTTCTCTGCCCCGGTCCGTCAGGGACCGCTCCGGATCCACGTCCTTGGCGCAGGCCTCGCCATGTTGTACCAGGTAGAGCTTCATCGGCACCTCCAAAACCCGTGTTTTCTCCTCGCCATGTTACGGCACCCGGTCGGAGTACTACCAGGTCAGGTGGAATGCGGCCACCACGCCGGCATACTCCCGCGCCAGCCGGTTCAGCTCGGCCACCGCCTCGGTTGTCTTGCCGACATGGACCGCGATGCCGCGGGGCCGCAGTGCTCAGCCGCTCGCGACTGCTCGCGAAAGCCCCGATCACGTCAGCAAACGAAACCGACCCGACCACGAACACGTCGACGTCGCTGGTCTCCCGTTATTTTCCCTAAGCGACAGAGCCAAAGATGAACGCGAGGTCAATCTTGGACCCCAAGGGTGCCAGCGGCCGTTGTCACCAGCCACCCCGCCAAGGCCCTTTCTCTTTCCCTCCCTCTGGCCAGGGGGAGGGCTAGTGCTCTGTCCCATACAAATCTTACGTTTCAGAGCCCCTCCCATGGGCCAAGGCAAGGCGCGGCCCGCCGGCAATGGCCGCCCCCCTTGGCAAGGGGCGCAACGCGGCATTGGCCCATGCGAGGGGCTTCCGCAGGACGCGCCTGGGCGGGCCCGCCGCGTTGTTGCACTCGCTGGCATTAGCGATCGCTAGTGCGACGCTCGTGCGCCTAGCCGCAGACCCGCCCAGGCGCGCTGAAGTGCAAGATTTGTATGGGACAGAGCACTAGGGAGGGGATCGTTCCCCGACGACCAGGTGGCTTTCCGGTTGTGGCGGATGGTCGGGTCAGATACCTGTCACACACAGGTTTTCGGTCGCGATGCACGCCTCTCGCACCCGATAGCGGCGCTTAGTCGCCAAATGTCTTGTATTTGTTGAGACGATGTAGTCGCTTGTCTCTAGGCAGCGGTTCCAGCCAGGGTTCGATGTCGGGTAGTTCGGCGCGAGGCACGTTGTAAAATTGCAGTCGATCCGCTGCCTGATACAGTGCATCCAGCGTTGATCCGAGATGAATCTCAAGCAGCCCCCGGTTGTCTCGGTGGCGGTCGGTGTTGCCGATCAAGGCATCGAACAGCAGGGCGTCGCACCACCAGGGAAGCCAGGCGGGGCCCAACTTCCCTTTTCGCGCCAGAAGGCTGAGGTAGCGCTCGATGGCCTCGAAGTTGTGCTGCCGCCCTCGCTTGCGGTCGTAGCCGTGGATCATGTCGCTCATGATGTCCCCGCCCGAGACGTAACGCTCTGGAGGCGCACCCGGGTAGTCGAGAAACCACTCGATCAGGGCCCCACAGGTGTCCGTGTCGCTGTCCCAGGCTACTAAGGCCGGTGGTACCGGGACGCCCAGAAGGCAGCCGATCCGGTAGGCGATGATCTCCGTCCAGAACTGGTCCGGGTAGAACTTGGCGGAGTGTTTGAAGAGGTAGCGGTGGCCCGGAATCAGGAACCCGTAGGGTGTGGGGCTGGGCGAGTAGAGCAGGCTTTTGTCGCGGGCGCCCTCGGGGCAGACGGCGAACTCTTCATCGCCCCGCCAGCGCGCGACATCCACCGGCTCAACCGGGGGTTGGTCCAGCCAGATGCCTTCACGCCCCATCGACCTGACTCGCTAATTACGCCTTGCCAACAGGCCGTCAGACCGGCCAATAGATCTTCTTCAACGGAATCAGCTGCTGGGTCTCGATGTCGAGGTGGTCGTAGTGATCCAGCAGGGCCTGGACCAGCTCTTCCAGGCTCATGAGAGTGAGAGGAATGTTCGCCCGCTCGGCCTCGTAGTAGGCGTCCTTCGTAAAGCCTCCGGTGCTGACGTACAGGCCCTTGTCGGCGACGTGCCGCCCGCCGAGGAAGCTGCGGATCTCCTGGGCGCCCATGGCCTGGGCCCGGTGCTTGACCTCGACGACGATACGCGGGCTCTCCAAACCGAATCCGTCAGGGGAGGCGCCTATGTCCTTGCCACGGTCCGGGCCCAGGGGAGAGACCCGGGTCTTGTAGCCCATCGCCCTCAGCAGCCCGGCGACCAGCTCCTGCAACTCATCCCAGTCCAGTGTGGCGACTCGGTCCTTGATCAGCTCCAGGGATTCCTCCTCGATCGCGGCCAGACCCGAAGCCGACTCAGCCTCGACTTCTTCGGGAGCAGGGAACGTGCGGCCCGGGTCGTAGGTAATGACGTAGTCGTCAAGCCCGATCTTGTGCTGGAACCGGAACAGCATACCCGCCCAGGCGGCCAGGCGCCCGGGTGGCCACTTCGGAAAGGCTTCCTGGACCTTGGCGGCTACTTGCTTTCGGGCGGTGAGCAATGAGATGTCGCCGACATCCTCCAGTCCCATCGCCACCAGGCCTTCTTCCTTGAACAGGTCGAACAACCGGCCGCCCTTCTCGGCGGCGATCTTCCACATGGGCTTGGTCATACGAGCCTCGACGTGCTTGGGGCAAGTCACCAAATACTATTGCACGGCTTTCGAAGGTATATAGACCACTTTCGGAAACATGCCTGTCCCGTGCTCCCGCGCCGACCCACACGCAGTCCAGCCGCGTTGAAATGCAGCTAAATTCTGACCCAGGACACTAGTCGATACTTGCCAGCGCGCCGTTCAATCGGTAGCGATTGGATTCCGGCACGTAACGCCTACCTGCGATGAGGTCCGAAGGAATGCCTGCGAGCACCTGAAGCACGTCTTCCACCACCCGTGGACTACCCAGATAGTAGCTGTGCTCGATCGCGCCACTGACCACTGGTGTGCAGTCCACCTGTGTCACCTTGGCGGGTACCTGCTGCGGCAGGCGGGGACCATCTGTTCCCAACCGGTCTGGGTTTCCCTTGGTCTTGTCACTGATGTGCAGCGCAACATCCCCGTGATTGAAATACACGCTAACCCGATGCGCCAAGCGGGGCAGTAAGGCCAGCTTGTAATCGTGCTCGAAGGTATCGTCGTCTTCATCCGCGGCCATCATGAAGATCTGATCGAAAACCCGTGGAGGACGCCCCGGAAAGTGGGAGCGGATCTCCTGCACCGCATGACGCAGCACATAGTTTCCCATGCTGTGCGCGAGTAGATGCAGCTTCTGCCGGCATTCCTCCTCGGGTGTGGAGCCCTGTAGAAAATCGGCCAACTTCAGAAATGCTCGGGCAAACGCCGGCCCGGAGGGCGCCGCATCCTGGCGGTCGCTGGCGTAGGCCAAGTAGGGCATGGCCGAACCATCCGATGGCCATGAGAACAGAACCACGTTGACCCCGCTGCCATTGTTGTGTGGACGAAGATTTACCGCTAGCCGTGCACCCGCAGTGAGTGCCTCTTTGAACGTCACATTGTAACCGTGGATGTACACCAGCGTGTCACGCTGATTACCGGCCATTTCGTCGCGGACCCGTTCCATGATGACTTTGCTTCCGAGCACTGAGGACGCATCAACCCGCTCGCGCTTATCGTCCAGGACAAGCTGCTCGTCGGCGACATGCAGCTTGTATTTGTTGAGCTTCGTCCCGGATACGTCCGCATACCCGTAGCGCAGATTTGCCACCCCGTCCTCGCTGAAATCCTTTCCAAAATTGGTAGGATTCAGCTTCTTGTTGGGTTTGCGGTTGGTCACAAAATAGATCTTCTCCATGTTGCCTCCTTCTGGATGTCACGTTCCCCGTCAAACATGCAGGGGGTTCTTACCATCGAATAAACTCCGCTCCTGGGTCAAGTCCTGTCCTCTTCCAGGCTGCTTTGACTCAGATCAAAGGCGATTTCCCGAAACTGCTCCAGCGCCGCTTTCAGATCCTCGATGATCTCGGGCCGGGACGGCGGGGCGATTCATCGCAACTCCCCGGCTCGTTCGAGCGCTCCGAGCGTCATTGACGTTCTTCACTGCAGGCAGCACTTCTTGTATTTCTTGCCGCTGCCGCAGGGGCATGGGTCATTGCGCCCCACCCGCGGCCCGCTGCGGCGCACGGGCCTTGTGATAGGCGTCTGCTCGGGGCGCCGCGCCAACCAGTAGGCATGGATCGCCCGGACATTGTGTTCGATGGCCTGCTGGAGCGTCTCGATCTGATCGTCTCCGATATCGTGTCCGCGCCAGCTCGTCTTCTCAGTGAACGCGAGTATGGGCGCCAGCAGCGCAGCGATTTCCTTTCCGGCCTCACCCCAGCGCGCTGTCGCCAGCTGCACGCCGCGCCAGTAGCCTTCGCACCAATCGTCCACGATGGTGTAGTTGTGGTCTTCGACTTGACGCTCCAGGTACACCGGCTCGAACGCCTCCGGCGATTCCATCAAGATGCCGGCGATCGCGTTCATGTGCCGCATCATCAACGAACAGATCTCCTGCACCTGCTGTTTGTTCCGCCACACCGGCTCGAAATCACCCCAAACCGCCGGGATCCACTGCGACGGCAAGATGGTGACCGGGCCGCTGACGATGGCGGTGAAGAGTCCGTCCAGCTCGGAAATGCCAAGCACGCCCTCGTCTCGATCCGTTGTATCGGCGTTCTCATCGATGCGGTCGAGCAGGAATTGATCGAGCCGGTGGTATTCATCGTCCGACAACGGTGTGGACACGTCACTCATAAGCAAGCTCTCTTCTCGAAGCCATCTGCCGGTCCAGGGACACGGGCATTTCCGGCAAGCTCGGCACGAGCCAGACCCAATGCCTCTGTTCTCATGAAGGCCCCTCGTCCACCAGCGCGCTTCCCAGGTCCACCGCAATCTCCCGAAACCGCTCCAGCGCTGCCTCCAGGTCCTCGGCGATCTCGTGGGCGATCATCTCGGGGGAGGGGAGCTGGTCGGACTCGGAGAGAATCCGCCGCAAGTGCTCTGGCTCTATCCCGTTGCGGCCCGGCCGAATTGCTCAGACTTCGGCTGGGACAGGCAACAGAAAACGTACACGACAGACCGTTCTTCGGTTCCGTTGAAGCGCTCCACGGACGCTTCGACATCGTACCGGGCCAGCCAGTCTGCAACAGCGTCTCGGTGGTGATACTAGCCCGCATCGCGGCGATGTTGAAGCTGGCCAAGCGTGATCGGATCTGCTTCCCTTTTCGGGCCAGAAGGCCGAGGTAGCGCTCGATGGCCTCGAAGTTGTGCTGCTGTCCTCGGTTACGGTCGTAATAGCACACCTTTCAATCAAGTTTCAGCGACAACTGTTCTCTGGCCCGGGTTTTCCGAATCCCGGAACTGCAACGCCGCTAGGCGCGCATAGAGTCCGTATTCGGCCACCAGTTCGTCGTGCCGACCGCTGGCGACGATGCGGCCCTGGTCCATCACCAGGATCTGGTCCACCTTGCGGACCGTCGCCAGGCGGTGCGCGATGATGAGCGTGGTGCGCCCCTGCATCAGCTCCTCCAGAGCCTCCTGAACCAGGCGCTCGCTCTCGGCGTCCAGGGAGCTCGTGGCCTCATCGAGCAGCAACACGGCCGGGTCGCGTAGAATGGCGCGGGCGATGGCGATGCGCTGACGCTGTCCGCCCGACAGACGGATACCGCGCTCACCGAGAAAGGTGTTGAGTCCCTGCGGCAGCCGGTCGAGAAATTCCACCGCGTGGGCCGCTTCGGCCGCGCGCCGTACCGAGCCGTCGTCCACGCCGGCCAGGCCGTAACGGATGTTCTCCCAGGCATCGGCGCCGAAGATGACCGGATCTTGGGGCACCAGGGCCATGCGTCGGCGCAGCTCGCGTGGATCCGCCTCACGGATATCGACGCCATCGAAACGGATTACCCCCGCTTCCGGATCGTAGAAGCGCAACAGCAGTTGCAGCACCGTGGACTTGCCGGCGCCCGAGGGGCCGACCAGGGCGACCTTCCGGCCCGGTTCCAGCGTCAGCGAAAGCTGGCTCAGTGCCGGGCTCTCGGGGCGTGAGGGGTAGCGGAAAGTGACATCGAGCAGCTGCACTTGGCCACGCGCGGGCTCCGGCAGCGCCACAGGAGCGGCGGGCGGCGAGATCGCAGGCTCGCTGTTGAGCAGCTCCAGCAGGCGCTCGGTGGCGCCGGCGGCGCGCAGCAGGTCGCCCGCCACCTCGCTCAGCGCACCCACCGAGCTGGCGACCAACAGCGCATAGAACACAAAGGACGAAAGCTGCCCGCCGCTGATGCGCCCGGCGAGCACATCATGGCCGCCCACCCACAGCACGATACTGACCGCGACAAAGGTGAAAAGCATGACCGTGGCTGTGAGCAGCGCGCTGACCCGCGTGCGCTGGACGGCCGCCTGGAACGCGGATTCGACCTGCTGACCATAGCGCTCGTGGTCGATGGCCTCGTGACAGAACGCCTGCACCGTGCGGATCCCGTACAATACCTCGTCGACGAAGGCGCCTATATCGGCGATCCGGTCCTGGCTGCTGCGCGACAGCAAGCGCACCCGGTGCCCGAGCAGCCACAGCGGGGTCACTGCCAGCGGCACGCCCAGCAGCACCAACAGCGCCAGCTTGCCGCTGGTCAGCACCAGCATGGTCAGTCCCGCCGATCAGCAGCGCATTGCGCACCGCGATCGCCAGGGTCGAGCCGACCACCACCTGCAGCAGCGAGGTGTCCGCGGTCAGGCGCGAAATGACTTCGCCGGTGCGTGTCACTTCGAAGAAACCCGGCTCGAGTCTCAGCACCTGGGCGAACAACGCCTTGCGCAGATCCGCCACCACCCGTTCCCCGATCCAGGTGACCAGATAGACACGGGCCGCCACCGAAACCGCCATCACCGTGACCACCACCAGGAACAGCGCCAACGCCTGATTCAGCGCCGCACCGGAACCGCTGCTGAGCCCGTGATCCACCACCCGTTGCAGAACAACGCCGAAACCCAGCAGCGAAGCCGCCGCCACCAGCAGTGCCAGCGCGGCACCCAGCACAGCGCCCCGGTAGGGACGCAGAAAGCCGAATAGCTGCCAGAGTACGCGAAGGTCGCGGCTGGAGGGGCGCAGTTCCGCCGGAGTGGTCTGTCTGCTTCTACGCATAGGGGCGGGATCTCGGGCGAGACTGGGTCAAGGGGGTCAGGTCTTTCGTTTTGCCTTTGATCTTTTTTGGGCTCTTTCGGGCTTCACTATTCGCTGCTCAGCAGGCGGGTGAATAATCCGAAGGCAAAACGCAAGACCTGACCCTATTCTCGGGAAGGCGCGACGCACGCAACGGGAGACGCAGTGGTAGTAGGCGGTGGCTTCCAGACGGATCAGCGATTTCCGTGGCTTGGGCATGGGGGCCTCCTTTCTAGCCAGAGTTCCTAACTCGTTCTCGAACTGTAGACAAGCGGAGCGCGGTGTCAAGGGGGTGGGTGTCTCCTTCTGTTATGACCCTGGCGATGGTCTTCAGGCTGCTACAGAGCGCTCAGCTACGCTGGAAACGGATCAAAGGATTCAGCAAGCTGGAACTGGTCATCAATAACGTTCAGTTCCGCAACGGAGAGCAAGTCATCGATCAGCCAGACAGCATCGCCGCTTGAGGGCTGTACACCAGATTTGACAATAACTCGTCGGCGGCGCCCTTGCAGAAAGTGAATAGCGGTATGCGGTTTTGGTATTTTCGTTTTGTGACGCGACGCTATGTAATGAGTCCCAGGTAGTCAGGTGACCTACCAGACCCGTCACAAGGCGGGATACTCAATAACGCTTTCAACCGGAGTATGCTATGAACGCCAAGATGTTGAAAATGCCTTCGAAGCTTCAACTCGCTATTGCCATTTCCGCCGTGCTGATGAGCGGTCTGGCCAACGCCGAGGCTTGGGACATCACCCAGACCGTAACACCCGGCAGCGATACTACTCTGCTTCAAGACGGCACCACCGCCACGTCTGTACAGGCGATGAACGCCATCAGCTCCACGACGGCGACGGTCAGCGGCAGCCAAACGGCAGCCATGGGCCTCTCCGCTTTAACCCTGGACCAAGAAGGTACAGGCACGGGCTCCACTCAGGCCGCGAACTACCTCAACTCGACCGTGATAGGAGCAACCGGCGTGCCATTCGTCCAAGCGCAATCGGGCACGGGCACCATTACGCTGAACCAGACTACAGCCTTGGGCGCTACTAACCTGCAAGCGGTCAACACGGCCGGAGGTACCACCGTTACCGCCCTGACTCAGGACGTCGGCGCGGCCATCGTGGCGTTGAATCAAACTCAGAGTGAGGACACCCAGGCCGTTAACAATATTGACGCGACGGATATGGTTGGCCCGGCGGTGGCAGATGTGGCACAAACCGTGTCGCCTGGAACCAGTCTCACGCTGTCGCAGACTGGGTCAGGCACCAACAACACCCAGGCCGGTAACCGAGCCGCGGTGACAGGGGCGACTGGCGCCCTTTCCGCGACCCAGTTAGTGGCGCCTGGAGCCAGTCTCACGCTGACACAGACAGAGACGGGCTCAGGCAACACGCAGGCCGCCAACCTGGCGGATTCTGCTTACGAAATTGGCACCTTGTCACAAACGGTCACGGGCGGTTCTGCGGCGACCGCTATGGACCAGGATGGGGCGGGCGTGAATACCCAGGCCCTGAACATGGCTACTGCAGGCGATGGCGGTGTCACCACCAGTACCACGCAAGCAGTGACGGGCGACCTCACGATGCAGCAAGGTGTCGCATCTGCCGTAGGTGACGGCAGCGTACAGGCGGCCAACTACCTGGTGTCGACCGGTACAGTGGTCTTGGCTACCCAGTCCCTTGGCGGCGGTTCTGAGGCCATTTCCCTGGAGCAGAACGCGAGTGGCACTGGCTCTGTCCAGGCGGGCAACCTGATGGACTTCAGCGCAGCCAGTGCAGAACTGACGGACGGAGCCCAATCCATCGACGGCGCAAGCTTGGACCTGAACCAGCACGACACCACCGCTGGTGCCCTGCAGGCGGGAAATGCCGTGCTGACCGGGGGCACAGGCGGGACAATTGCACAAACCGTAACGGTCGATACGTTGACGATGGCCCAGACCAACGCCGTCGGCTCCTTCCAGGCCGCCAACTACGTGGGAGACTTGTTGTAATCATTCGGGATGAAGGGGGAAGGAGTGCCAGCCCCGGCTCCTCTGCCCCCTCCCAACCCTCACCATGCGTGCCCCCCTCCCGGGGGCGCGGTCGTCTCGACCGCAAGCGGGCCAGCAGCCCGTCCCCGGGGACCCGCACGGTCGCCTCGTTTCGCGCATAATGGCGAACATCCAGACCCAAACCGCTAAAGGGCCGCTGTCATGCTCCGCAACCATCTGCTGTTGGCGATCATGCTGGTGATCGTGGTGGGCGCCTCCAGCGTCCATGCCGAGCGACGACTCGCGCCGAGCTTCCCGCCCATCCCCCCGGACTACCAGGACCTGCGGGCGCAGAAGCTGATCAATGACGCCAAGGTCACCTTCCCCGCCTACTATATCGATCGCACCAACGGCTATCGCGTCACGACTCCCAGCGGCACCGAGTTTGTCGTGGACAGCATCACCCAGCCCAAGTGCGCGTTTTACGCCACCTATGTCAACACCGATGGCGACGGGTACCTGGGGCTGAGCGGCGGCACGAAAGTGGAGAGCAATGTGTATATCGGCGAGGTGAACTTTGACCACTGCCAATAAGCCGCTGGCGGCGGTGACCCAAACCCCGGTCGGCCGAGCCACCCTGGCCGCCTTCGGCCTGTTGGCGCTGCTGTCCGGTTGCTCCAGCACCGACATCAGGATTGCGCGGGACTTCAGGGAAACGCCCGAGATCAGCCGCACCAACATGACCGGGGCGATCGACTGCATGGCCTCGGCCCTGCAGACGAACGGCTCCGACAATGCCTATGTGTTCATGGTGCGGGAGGTCAACGACGGCACCGTCAAGGACAGCCCATTACAGGACGGCCCCCTGTCCGATGCCGGGCGGATACAATTGATGAATGTCCTGAGCGACCACCTCTACCCCTATGTGGGTCTGGTGACGGATACCTTCCCACCCATGTTTACCACACTCCCCAAAGAGGACGTGGGGCTGAACCGGTTCGGCCTGCCCGCGCCTGGAAACCTTCAAGTCTTCCTGGCGGCCTATAGCGGCATCATCCAGAATGCGCGGCGAGCAAAAAACCTTCCGCCCGCTCGAAACATCATCCCGCTGGTCGTGCACGGCTCGTTTACCCGCTTCGACACCGACAACCTGGCACAGGAAGGCTCGGGCCAGAATCTGGGCACCCGCACCAGACGGCTGGCGCAGGACGAGATCGACGACACCTGGCGGAAGACCTCCGGGGAAGTCGATATCGGCGATACGTCCTCGGCGCGCCTCGTTTCCTTGGTCATGAACCTGGTCGACCCGCGCAACAACCTGGTGGTGTCGTCGCAATCGTTCGACCTGGTCTTCTATCGCAAGAACAAGACCTTCCGGCTCCGCATCGGCGTGGGCGAAGGGTATTACGGTATTTCCAAGAGCCATATCGCCGTGGAAGGCATCCATGGGGCGCAAAAGACCCTGTTGGATGCCGCGGCCTTCTGGTTGTTGAACAAGGCCTACGGAGGCAAGACGGACTTCGCATCCTGCTTTGCCAGCGACGCACAGAGAAAGCTCACTATGACGCCGAAGCAATTTTCCCAGATCAGCCAGACCAACCTCGAGGCACAAGCGGCACTCGCCGAGAAGGCTGGCAAGGCGACAAAAGGCGAGTCGCCCGACAAACACGAAAAAACCGATAAGTCAGAGCAGAAAAGCACGCAGTGAGCCTGTCATGCGCACATCGGCCCTCCTGCTGAGTACTGGCTTGCTGGGTACAACGCCCCTGCAGGCGGATAGCTGGGACGTGACGCAACACGTGGCCACCGCCACTGACACGGTGCTGTCCCGAGAAAGTAGCATTGGCTCGGTACAGGCGCTCAACGCCATCCAGCTGGGTGACACCAGCACGCTCAGCCATGTAGAGCAGTCGGTCGATACCGGGGGCCATGACTTGACCCTATCGGAAACCGGGACAGGCGACGGGAACCGTCAGGCCGCCAACCTGATTATCGCCGGACATATCACCGACGCCTCCCAGTCGGTGACGGTGGGGGGCGCTCGATTGACCCGAGCCGATGCCGGCAACGACAACGTGCAGGCACTGAACATGGCGATTGCGACGGGTACGGGGGTGCAGATCGACGCACTCGAGCAGCATGTCACCGCCTCTTCCGTCGCCTTCGAGCTGAATGGGGGGTCCGGCAACATACAGGCCGGCAATTACATCCAAGCCGGCTCGGTCAGCTCGGCGCCGGGTTTTCTCACCCAAAACTTTAGCGTAAGCGGCACTGTCACCTACAACGAGACCGGTTTGCTCAACCTGCAAGCCGGCAATGTCGTCATTAAGGAAAATGGCGCTATGTTTTCGGGTGAGGTAACCCAAGATTTTTCCGCCACTAATGTTGTGCCAGCCTATCACGGGATCAACGAGACGACCGGGTCTGTAAAAGCCGCTAATTATTTTGGTCCCACGTTGCAATAAAGGCGACAAGAGGTCCTCCGTAGGGTCTTGTCTTCCCCCATTACGAAAAGCGCTACCATGAGGCGGTCCCGTTTCCCCGGGTTGCGCTGTGCTCGGCGGAGCGGTCCGTCCCTATCACCGAGCGGAGAGCGGAAGTGAAAGACGATAAGCCCGGAGAAGGAGGTGATCTGCTGGTGCTCGAAGCGCAGTACGGGCGGGCGATGGCATTCTCCTTTGCGCATGGCCGCCAGTACAAGGCAGCAAGAGCAACCCCGTGCGCCGAAGTATCGGCAGCCTCGCCGGGTCAGGCCGCAGCTTGTGCCAGCTGTACCGTCTGGCGGTCCAGCTCCGGGTTCAACAAGGCGATGAAATCGTAGATATGGGGACCGAGAAAGGCCTGCTTCCGAACGCACACCCAGGTGGTGATCGGCGGAAACAACGACGCCGTGCCCAGGCGAGCCAGTCCCGGACAAGCCTGCGGGTCGAAGGCCGTCTCCGGGACAATGGCGACCCTGGCCGGGGCAGTGACGTCGGCTATGATCAGGTCGGTCGAGCTCAGCGAATGGGCGATGTTGGCAGCAAACCCGCTTCCCTGAAGGCTTGATCGACGACGCGCCGCGCCACGCTTCCCTTGTTGTAAGTACTGATCTCGACGCCCGCGAGATGGCGCACCGACAAGTCCGGAACGTCCTTCAGCGGGTGCGACTCATGCGCAATCAGAATCAGCCTCCACTCGTCGATGGCGAAATAGGCCAGCTCTGCGTAGCGCTTGGGCAAATCAGCGAAGAACCCCATATCGGCCTCTCCGGCGAGGAGCATCTTGCTGATCCGCTCCGGCGCATCCTCGTAGACACTGATCTCGACGCCCG
>Ga0210096_1000335_pt1 | contig 17164 bp, 15 predicted proteins | sample China_Galinas_PW_4_FD_184864 | JGI IMG/M metagenome (GOLD analysis project Ga0210096, IMG submission 184864) | Wetland microbial communities from San Francisco Bay, California, USA, that impact long-term carbon sequestration - China_Galinas_PWA_D2... | ecosystem: Environmental > Aquatic > Marine... | reverse complement strand
GCGGCGACCTGGTTGTTGCCCCGCTACGGCGGCGCGATCGGTCTCGCGGCGGGGATCGCCACCTACGTGGGGATTGGTTGTTGGTGTGACGGGATCCGATCTGTAGGCGGGGTGATACCGTTCCTCAATCAAGAGGTGGTGCTGCCGACCCTGCTGGCGTTTGTCGCTACCACCGGGTTGACCCATCTCGTCGCATCTCGCCAGGAGGTGGATCGCCGTCGTCTGGCGAGACAGACGGCGCGGTTTAGCACCCTCCAGGCATTTCACACGTCGATCGTTCAGTCCATTCATAGCGGTCTGATCACCCTCGATCCCTCGGCTCGGATCACTTCGATCAATCCGAGTGGTACGGAAATCCTCGGCTGGCCCGCGGACAGGCTCCAAGGGGAGTTGGTAACCGCGGTTTTCGATCTGCCCGACGACCTCATTGAGCGGCTGCGGCGGGGCGAAAGGGGGGTGCGGCTGGAATGCCGGTGCACCACGGCGTGGAACGGCGATCGCATTGCTGGGGTGAGCCTCTCACCGCTGATAGGTGACGATGGGGTCGATGTTGGTTACGTGGTGAGCTTTCAGGATCTCACGGAAGTGAAGCGGCTGGAGGTGCGCGTCAAGGCGCGGGAGCAACTTGCCGCCATCGGGGAGCTATCCGCGCGCCTCGCCCACGAGATTCGCAATCCCCTTGCGGCGATAAGCGGCTCGGTGCAGGTCATCGCCGGAGAGCTGCAGCCGAGCGGAGCCGAGGCCCGCCTACTGGAAGTCGTCGTGCGCGAGAGCGATCGCCTGAACAGCCTGTTGAGCGACTTTCTGAGTTACGCGAGACCGCGCGCGCTGTGCCCGAAGAGAATTGATGTGACCGCGTTGGCCGCAGAGGTAATTGAACTCCTGGGAAACGACCCTGAGGCCCAAGGAGTTGATCTCTGCCTCTCACCGTCGTGCGCACCGTGTGCCGGTGAGCTGGATGGCGAGGCGCTGCGCCAATGTCTCACCAACCTTGTGCGTAATGCGCTGCAGGCCCTTCCTGAGGCAGGTGGCCAGGTGGTGATCGCGGTCGACGGCCCGGGCGAGAGCGGTCTCGGCGAGGTCGTGGTCCGTGTCGCGGACAATGGCAGAGGGGTCGCGCCCGAAGACCTCGACCGCATCTTTTTCCCATTTCACACCACCACGGAGCGGGGCACAGGACTCGGGTTGTCCGTCGTGAAGAGCTTGGTCGAGGCGATGGGAGGCATACTCTCGGTCTCCAGCGTGCAGGGTGAGGGAAGCGTATTCACGATAGCGGTTCCTGTGTCGGCGTCCACCCATCCGGGGAGTGAGCAGGAAGCGGTGGCGCCGGGTGCCGCTCTACCTGCGTGATCTGGTCTCCGAAGAGAAGGCCATGGCGGAGCTCAAGAGAGAAGCACCCCTGCCGGCGCGCATTCTGGTCGTGGACGACGAGGCTGGAATGCGCGAGTTTCTCCAGATCATGCTGGAGAAGGAAGGATACACGGTGGCCACGGCTGGGGGGCTGGCAGAGGCCATGGCCACCTTCGACGTGGCACCCTTCGACCTCGTCCTCACCGATCTGAAGATGCCGGGTGGGTCCGGCCTTGATCTTCTCAAGGTGGTGCACACATGTGATCCGGAGTGCATCGTCTATATGATGACCGCCTATGGCGACGCGGAAAGTGCCGTAGAAGCGATGAAACTCGGCGCCTACGACTACCTATCCAAACCATTCAAGGTGGATGAGGTGAAGCTCCTCCTTCGCAACGGTCTGGAGAAGCGGCGGCTCACCATCGAGAACCGGCTGTTGCGGGAGACGGTCAGCCACGAGGCCAGGCTCGATCGGATCATCGGGAAATCACCGGTAATGCAGGAGATTTACGACCTCATCCTCCGGACTGCCGCCAGTGATTGCACGGTCTTGATCACCGGGGAGAGCGGTACCGGCAAGGAGCTCGCTGCACGGGCGATCCACAACAACGGCGCACGTCGCGAGCGACCCTTCGTCGCCATCAACTGCGGCGCAATTCCGGAGCCCCTACTGGAGAGCGAGCTATTCGGCCATGTGAAAGGGGCCTTTACCAGCGCCGTCGACCACAAGGAGGGCTTGTTCGAGGTCGCCCGCGGTGGCACGGTCCTCTTGGATGAGATCGGCGAGGCGCCGCCTCTCATCCAGGTGAAGCTCTTGCGTGCCATCCAGGAGCGTCGGATCCGGCGGGTCGGCGGAATCGAGGATGTCGATATCGACGTCCGCTTTCTCGCCACCACCAATCGAGAGCTGGAAGACGAGATCCGCCACGGCCGCTTTCGAGAGGACCTCTACTACCGGCTCAACGTGATTCCGATCCATCTCCCGCCGTTACGGGAACGGCGGGAGGACATCCCGCTGCTCATCGATGGGTTTCTCAATCGGGTGGCGACGCCGGGCGTGCGGGTTGCCCCGTCCTTCGTGGACGCCTGCACGGCCCTCCGCTGGCCCGGCAACATACGCGAGTTGGAGAATGCGGTCGAGAGAGCCATCGTGCTCGGCCAAGGGGGCGAGCTGAAGGTCGAGCATCTTCTCCACAACGCAGAGAAGCCGCCGGAGTCAGCGGCAGTATCTGCGGAGATTCCCGAAGATGGTCTCGACTTCGACGCGTGGATTGCCGACCAGGAACGACGCCTGGTAGCCCAGGCCTTGGAGCGCGCCGGAGGGGTAAAGAAGGACGCCGCCGCGCTGCTCAAGGTCAGCGCCCGCTCGTTTCGCTATCTAGCCGACAAATACGGCCTATAGCGCACGAATGCTCACCGGTGCGGCCACGCTACAAACGACAATAATTGTTAAGCTGCTGCCAAAAAGTGTCGATAGCGCAGAGAATCTCCGGCGAATCGGAGAGGAAGGTTTATCGAACTCGTTGAAAATAAAGCCCTAATATTTCGCAGTGTCGGCTGGCATGCTACCTGCAAAGCACCCGCGCAGAGTTCGCAAGCAATGCCGTTTCCCACAGGCGGCTGGATCAACCCCGGGGCCCATCGCCCCAATCACGCAAGGAGTCACCCCATGAAGAAGTGGAACCGCGAATCCGGCTTTACCCTGATTGAATTGATGATTGTCGTCGCGATCATCGGCATCCTGGCCGCCGTGGCCATCCCGCAGTACCAGAACTACATCGCCCGATCGAAGATCAACGCTGTCCAAACCAACTACGATGCGGCGGTTAACCTCATCAAGAACGAGATTGCAAAGGCTGCGGCTGGTACTCCGGCAGTTCCGTCGCTTCTTGCTGCTCTGAGAAGCGGCGGTAAGATGAGCCCATACGACAGCACGATCTCCGCTTTCGTTGCTGGCGCCCTCGGCGCCGGGCAGGTGGCCATTGGTGGAACGGGTCCTGACGATATGAGCACCATGGCGCCGACTGATACGTACATCGTGACTGCCGACACCTTGAATGGTGACGGCGTTGATGATACGGCCGGTGGCGTCACGGTCACCGTCGAGTAAGCCGGAGCAAGGAACCCGAAGCAGGGGAGATCGCGACGACGCGCTCCCCTGCTTCTTTATTCCCGCTGACGAGCGAATCCGGGGATCATCATGTCCATTCGGCTGACACGCGACCATTCCGATGCGGGATTCACGCTTATCGAGCTGATGATTGTCGTCGCGATTATCGGTATCCTGGCCGCGGTGGCGATCCCGAACTACACAGGTTACCTTGCTCGTTCCAAGCACAATGCGGTGGTGGCCAACTTCGACATCGCCAACAATCTTGCTCGGGGAGAGATCGCCAAGAAGGCGGCAGGGGAGGCAGGGGCGCTGATCACGGCGGCCGCATTAAAGAGCGTGCTCAGCCAGGGGGACAAGCACAGCCCCTACGATGCCACAATCTCGGCGTATCAGGTCGCAGGGGATGCGGATGCCGGAGCGCCCGGCACGGTGGTGCTCGACGACAGCGTGGTCGGTACCCTCGCCATCACGGCGTACGACGGCGCAGGGGTGCCGCTCCCGGGGATGGCTGGACTGAATATCATTCTTGAATGAGAGGCCTCTAAATGGTTCTTCATCCGCCTAAGGCTGATAGGGGGTATACCCTCATCGAGCTGATGATCACGGTGGCAATCATCGGGATCCTGGCCGCGGTGGCCATCCCCATCTACAACGGATACACACGGACCGGGAAAGAGGCGGAGGCGAAGGCGGGACTGTCGACGGTTGCTCTCCTCGAGGAACAGTATTTTGCGGAGAATCGCGCCTATGTCGCGGGGGCGGACGCTGCTGCGCTGAAGGCCGTGATTGATTTTCAGCCGGAGGGCAACAACTTTGTTTGGTCGGTGGACCCTGGCGGTGGTGGGATCGGAACGTCCTTTGTGGCGACTGCCGACGGCTCGGCCAACGGGCTGCCGATCTTCACGATCGATGAGGCGAACAACAAGACGAAGGATGGCAATCCCGGCTGGTAGGCGGTGTCCTCGGGGATAGGTTGGATGGTGGCCACGCTGGCGGCGGCAGCGGCGCTTGTTGGTCTTTTCGGGCTGCTGATCGGCAGCTTTCTCAATGTGTGTATCTATCGACTCCCACGGCGGGAGTCGATCGTGTTTCCGCCCTCCCGTTGTCCGGCATGCGGGGCGGGGATCCGGCCGTGGGACAACGTGCCGGTACTCGCGTGGTTCTGGCTGCGTGGCCGGTGTCGTGACTGCTCCGCGCCCATCTCCTGGCGTTATCCCTTCATCGAGGCGGTCAACGGCGCGGCGTACGGGCTAATCGTCTGGCGCTTTGGCCTCACCACCGAGGCGCTGGTCTACGCCGCGTTCTTCTCCACGCTGTTGGTGGTCACGGTCATCGACCTGGACCATCAGATCATCCCCGATCGGATCTCCCTGCCCGGCATCCCGATCGCGTTCGCCTGCGCCTTGTGGCTCGGGCACATCACGTGGTGGGACTCGCTGCTGGGGGCCACAATACCCGCGGTCCTGTTCCTCGCGATCATCATCCTTAGCCGTGGCGGGATGGGGCTCGGTGACGTGAAGCTGATCGCCATGATCGGGGCGTTGATCGGCTGGAAGCTCGCCCTCCTCACGATTCTCGTCGGGGCGGTCGCCGGATCGGTGCTCGGAATCGGGCTGATGGTATTCAAGGGCAAGGGGCGGAAGACGGCCGTTCCATTCGGGCCCTTCCTGTCGTTGGGGGCAGTGGTCAGCGTAGTGTGCGGTACGCCGCTTCTTCATTGGTACCTGGGGCTCGGGCGCTGGTAGCTGCGCACCGATCTTACTCCCAGGAACCATGCCAATCGATCTTCCACCCCAGCTTCTGCTCGCGGTTCCAGCCCTGTTGCTGGCGTGGCTAGTCGCCCGCCTAGCGGCCCGCCGTGGCCGGCAGATGGTGAAGGGCGAGGGAGAAGGTCGGCCCGCGCCACGCGACGAATCGAAGTTGGCATTCGTGGCCTTGGAGGGGGCGCTCGGAGAGGTCAGCGCAGCGCGGGAGACACTTCAGCGCCAACGCGACCGTGCCGAGGCCGACCGGCGCGAATCGGAGCGGTACAGCGCCCTGATTCTCGGCTCGATCCACAGCGGCGTGATCGGGCTCTCGGAGCGTGGCATCGTGCGTACCGCAAACCCGGCATCCGGTGAGATTCTCGGCGTTCATCCACTCACACTGGTCGGCCTGTCGATCGACGCGTGCCTGCAGGAGTGTCCAGCTCTCCAACAGGGAATCATCGAGGTCCTTGAAGGGCGGGGTATCTATACTCGGCGCGAGGTCGAGGTGACGAGCCCCGGGGGACGCCGGCAGTTGCTGGGGATCTCGCTTTCTCCGCTTACCGGCATCGGCGGGGAGATACGCGGGGCGGTGGTCCTGTTTTCCGACCTGACCGAGGTGCGCCGCCTTCGGGTAAAGGTGGAGCTGAAGAGGCGCCTGGAGTCGATGGGCGAGATGCTTGCCGCAATCGCCCACGAATGTCGCAATGCGATGGGGGCCGTGAGCGGTTATGCGCGCCTCCTGGAACGGGGTGAGATCGATGCCGGGGAGCGTGGCAAGGTCGTACAGGGGATCCTCAATGAGGTAGCGGCCATCGAGTCGGTGTTGAGTGAATGTCTCGACTTTGTGCGGCCACGACCGGTGCGCCGACGTCGTATCGATCTGGGTACTTTGCTGGAGGGAGTCGTGTTCGGGGTCAATCCCCTCGCCACCGCGGCATCTGTCACCCTCGCCACGGACATCCCCGCGCAGGGACCGGAGGCGGAGGTAGACCCGGAGCAACTTCGTCAGGGCTTCTCTAATCTCCTGCGCAATGCCATCCAAGCCTCTCCGGCCGGCGCGACCGTCCACATCTCTGCGACGGTGCACGATGACGAGACGTATGAGGTCGTGATCGCTGATCGCGGCTGCGGGATTTCCGAAGAGGGCTTGGAGCACATCTTCGATCCCTTTTTCACCACGCGAGCGGAGGGGACGGGACTCGGCATGAGCATCGCGCAGCGCATCGTCATGGCCCACGAGGGACGTCTGGAGATCGCCAGCGAGATCGGCCATGGGACGACCGTCCGAGTCGTGTTGCCGATGGTGACGGTCAAGGCGTTGGAGACGGCGTGATAGTGCGGTCCAGCCATTTGCTGGTGGTAGAGGATCGCCGGTCGATGCGGGAGATGCTCGCCCAGACTCTCGCCTTGGAGGGGTACCACGTGACTACCGCGGCGACGGCTGCGGCCGCGCGGGCCCAACTGGAGGCCGAGCCAGCCCATCTGATCCTGACGGACCTACGCCTGCCGGACGGCAGCGGGCTCGACGTACTAGAAGAGAGTCGGCGCCGTTGTCCCGGGGCGCCAGTGATTCTGATGACCGCCTACGGCTCGGTGGATGTGGCCGTGAAGGCGATGCGTCTGGGGGCGACGGATTTCATCTGCAAACCATTCGACACCAATGAGCTGATCGACCGTATCGGGCAGCTGTTAGCGGAAGAGCCGGGAACTGACGACGCGTCGATGGCGATCGTCGGAGTGCCCGCCGTGGTGGTCGAGAGTGCCGCGATGCGCGACGTGTTTGCCAAGGCACGCCGGGCTGCGGCCGCCACGGTGCCGATCCTGCTCACCGGGGAGAGCGGTACCGGCAAGGAAGTGGTGGCGCGGTACATCCATGCATCGGGGCCGCGGGCCAATCAGCCGTTCGTCGCGGTTAACTGCGCCGCGTTGCCTGCACAGCTCGTGGAGAGTGAGTTGTTTGGCCACGTGAAGGGGGCCTTTACTGGCGCGGACAACGATCGCCTCGGTCTGATCCGCGAAGCGGACAGCGGGACGCTCTTCCTGGATGAGCTGACCGAGATGGAGCCCAGCTTGCAGAGCAAGCTATTGCGGGTGGTGCAGGACTCACGGGTGACGCCGGTGGGCGGGACCCGCGCGGAGGTGGTGGACGTGCGATACATCGCCGCGACCAACCGGAATATCGAGGCGGCGGTTGCCGCCGGACACCTGCGCGAGGATCTATTTTACCGACTTGCCGTCGCGGTCTTGCGTCTGCCGCCGCTACGCGAGCGTGCCGAGGACATCCTGCCGCTAGCCGAGCGGTTCCTGGTCGATGCCACGGGCGCCGGATCCGAGATCCATTTTTCGTCACAGGCACGGGATCGCCTTCTCCTCCACCGATGGGCCGGTAACGTTCGTGAGCTACGTAACTGTGTCGAACGCGCGGTGCTGTTCAGCGACGGACCGGTGCTTGGACCCGAGGCGTTGGAACTGGCGGTACACCCTGCCGCGACAGGGGATAGCATGACTACTACCGGCGGTCCGTCTCTCGTGAAGGCCGGACAACGCGCCGCCCGGCAAACCGAACGCGCCCTCCTTCTTGCCACCCTGGAAGCGGTCGGGTGGAACAAACGGGAGGCGGCGGATCGACTTGGGATCAGTTATAAGACCTTGTTCAACAAGTTGCGGGACCTCGAGATTCCCAAACAGCCGACACGACAGGTGACTTGAGCGACGGTGTGGTTACACTTTGTTCGCTCCCCACCGGTGGTGAAAGAATCTCTTGTGGGACGGGCTTTGGTGTTAATTTCCTTATGTTTTTCAATGGGATAAGTGCTATCGTGGGTTGACAGTTCAATGCTGTATCCCTACTATGAAAATGACTTAGGTTTTTGTCGGCAGTGGTACGCCCACGACGGTCGGCGGTGTGAAGGAGCGACGCATGTTTGAGCGTTTTACGGATAAAGCCCGCAACATCATCATCTTAGCTCGCAAGGAAGCGGAGAAATTCAACCACGACTTCCTGGGCACAGAGCACATCCTGTTGGGGATCTTGGCGCAGAATGATGAGTTCCCGATCCTGATCCTGCGCAAGCTGGGGATCGATCCGGAGCGCGTTCGCCAGGACATCGAGGCGGCGATCCCCAAGGGGACCAACACGTTGACCTACGATGAGATCCCCTTCACCTCTAAGGCACGTCGTGCTCTGGAGCTAGCCGTGGATGAGGCGCGGCTGCTCAAACACAACTATATCGGCTCGGAGCATATCCTCCTCGGTCTGATACGCGAGGAGGAAGGGATCGCGGGGAATATTCTGCGCAGCCTTGGTGCGAATATCTTCGGTGCGCGGCAGCTCACCATCAACATCCTGCAGCGCAACCTGGTGAAGAATGCGCCGCAGAAGACTAAGAGCGAGACCCCGACCCTTGACGAGTTCGGTCGCGATCTCACCGAGCTGGCCCGCGAAAACAAGCTCGACCCAGTGATCGGTCGCGATACGGAGATCGAGCGCCTCCTGCAGATTCTCAGCCGGCGCACCAAGAACAATCCGGTGCTTATCGGCGAGCCCGGCGTCGGCAAAACGGCAATCGTCGAGGGGCTCTCCCAGCGTATCGCCAACAACGAGGTGCCCGAGGGGTTGAACAACCGTCGGGTGGTCTCCCTCGACCTCGGGTCGATCGTGGCGGGAACCAAGTACCGTGGTCAGTTCGAGGAGCGGCTCAAGACGATTGTCAAGGAGATCACCTCTTCTCAGGGGCGCATTATCACCTTCATTGACGAGCTCCACACCCTGATCGGGGCTGGCGCCGCCGAGGGGTCGTTGGACGCCTCCAATATGCTGAAACCGGCCCTGTCACGCGGCGAGCTCCAGTGCATTGGCGCCACCACGCCGGCGGAGTACCGCAAGACCATCGAAAAGGACGGAGCGCTCGACCGACGTTTCCAACCCATCGAGGTGCCTCCGGCGAGCATCGACGAGTCGATCCAGATCATCGAAGGGCTGAAGCCCCGCTACGAGGAACACCACTTCGCCAATATCACATCTGAGGCGATCGAGGCGGCGGTCAAGCTTTCGGATCGTTACATCACCAACAAGTACTTGCCGGACAAGGCGATCGACGTCATCGATGAGGCCGGCTCTCGCGCCAAGCTTCAGAAGTACATCATCCCGGACTCGCTGAAGGCGAAGGAGCAGGAAATCGAGGAGGTCATCAAGGAGAAGGAGGTCTACATCAAGCTCCAGGAGTTCGAGAAGGCCGCGAAGCTGCGGGACCGCGAGGAGCGCCTCATCGAGGAGTACGATCAGGCCAAGGACGAGTGGCGTGAGCAACAAAACAAGTCGAAGGTCTCCATCACGGTGGAGAACGTCGAATACATCGTCTCCAAGATGACCGGAATCCCCTTGGTGCGCCTGGAGGAGACGGAGACCGCAAAGCTGTTGCGTATGGAGGTGGAGCTGCACAAGCGGGTGATCGGCCAGGACACGGCCATCTCCGCCGTCTCCCGAGCCATCCGTCGCTCCCGAGCGGGTCTCAAGCACCGGCGCCGTCCGATCGGCTCCTTCCTGTTCCTGGGGCCGACCGGTGTGGGCAAGACGGAGCTGGCGCGCTCTCTGGCCAAGGTCCTGTTCGACGACGAGAATGCGATGATCCGCGTCGACATGTCCGAGTTCATGGAAAAGTTCACGGTTTCCGCCTTGACCGGTGCCCCTCCGGGCTACGTTGGCTACGAGGAGGGCGGCCAGCTAACGGAGAAGGTGCGTCGCCGGCCATACTCGGTGGTCCTTCTGGACGAGATCGAGAAGGCTCATCCAGACATCTTCAACATCCTTCTGCAGGTGCTCGACGACGGTCACCTTACGGACAACTACGGTCGTGTGGTCGACTTTTCCAACACCGTCCTGATCATGACGTCCAACCTCGGTACGCGCTCGATCGAACGCGACAGTACGGTGGGCTTTGGCCGGGAGGAGGGCATTCTCTCCATGGACAAGATCAGCGGGAACGTCATGGAGGCGGTGAAGGACCGCTTCAACCCCGAATTCCTCAACCGTCTCGACGAGGCGGTGGTCTTCCATCCATTGGAGAAGGTGCACCTGCGCGACATCGTCAGCCTGTTGATCGGCGACCTCAACAAGGATCTCGCCGAGCGCGAGCTCGTCGTCGCGGCCAACGATGCTGCCCTCGATTGGCTGATCGACCGTGGCTACGACCCGAAGTTCGGTGCTCGGCCTCTGCGCAGGACCATCCAGAAATATCTGGAAGATCAGCTCTCCGAGATGATCCTACGTGGGACCGTGGCGCCCAACACGCTGGTTCGCATCGATCTCGATCCGCAAACCGACCAGCTTACCTTCACCAACGAGCCACGCCCCGCCGGTGAGGCGGTGGTCGAAACAAGTGCTACGGAGGAGGAGGTGGCCACCGGTGCGGAGACGGGGGCGTGACCTGACCGCGAGCGTAGCCGGGTGTCTGAGCCGCCGCTCCCGGAAGAGCATGAGGGACGGCGCGATGCGAGGGTTGGATGGCCCTCCCCGCCGACGTGGGGAGAGATCCGAAGTGGCGTGGCGAGAATCGTGCTCGTTGGACCCCATTCCGAGCTGTCCCCACTGTTAGTGCCACGTGGGGAGGGTGGCAGCTGAATCGATCAGGCGTCTCGGCGAGTGGGGCGACCCCAAGGGAAGCCGGAGGCCCCCGGCGTAGCGGCGTGGTTCACGCCCGAGCCTCCGGGATCGGCGCCTGCGGCGATCACGATGGTCAGCTTACGCGGGCGGCATGCGCCGTGGGGACGCGTGTCGTTCACCGGCCCAGGTCAGGGTGGGGCCGGGTCCCTGGCAGAGGCGTAGGCCTTGCCGCGCATGGGCTCGCCACACCGGTCAGGGGCCAGGACCGTGGACTGGAAGGCAACTCATTGCGGCAGCGATGGATGAGCACATCATACGTGGAACGCCCCTATGGGTGAGGAATTCGGCGATCTTTCGGCCGAGATGCCATCGCGGCGTATCGCATCCGGCAGGCGGGCGGCAGGGGCCGACGGCTCACGGGAAGCAGCGCGCGAACCGCTTTTCCCATCCTTCGCTCCTACACCTTGACCCCTGTTTGACTCTTCGCGGGAGCGAGGGGTAGTTTTCGGACAGTGAGGAGGAGCGGCGATGTCACGCCCGTTCGGGCCCGAGCCCGATGAGTTTTTGCAGGAGCTGGCACGCGATTTGATGCAGGCGATCGGCAAGAGCCTGAATCAGAACGAGCAGGTGCAGCGGATTGTCGATCGCATCGAGACCGAGGGGTACCAGGTCGCGTTGGTCCTCGCCGCGCTGACTCGTCTGGTCGCGCGTGACGAGCATCCAGACGAGGAACCGTCCGGCTCCCCGGCCGCCAGGGAGGAGCAGCCGAGCGAGGAAACGGCGGCACCGGCGATCGATCCGGCGCTCTTCGACCGGGATTTTCTGCGCCGGGCCGGCATCAAGGGTGACCTGCCGGCGTAGGGCTACCCAAGATGGGGGCGTCCGGTGGCGTGGCGGCCCACTTGCCGACCACGACTAATCGGGGGGGCGTAGTAAGCTTCCTCCGGGTGTGTGGGGTCATAACCGGCGTCGGTGCATTGTCGACGCTGTCCCGGCCCCGGTAGTCGGAGGCGCGACCATGGCAACCCGGGACGTCATCCTGCAAGGGCATCTACTCGACTCCTTGATTCTCTCCAAGATCCTGGATGAGATCGCCGCCGCCGGGGCACGCGCCGAGGTCCGGCAGATGGTGGTTGGGATCGAGGCGCAGGATGAATCGACCGTCGCGTTGCACATCGACGCGCGTTCCTCGGCAGTGCTGGAGCGGGTGATGGCGCGCCTCACCCACCACGGCTTCGCCGGGGGGGTGCCGGAACCGCCTGCGGCGAGTCTCCTGCCGGCGCCGGCGGATGGGGTCTTCCCCGAGGGGTTCTACTCCACGACCAACCTGCCCACCGAGGTATACCATCAGGGCCGGTGGTGGCCCGTAGACCCGATCGAGATGGACTGTGGCTTGTGCTTTCAGGCAGAGGGCGCCGGTTTCGTCTGTCGCCCGATCGCCAAGGTGCGCGCCGGCGACGCGGTGGTTGTCGGGGAGGCTGGGATCGCCGTGCAGCCCTCTGAGCGACACATGGCCGGCGAGTCCTTCTCCTTCATGAGCAGCGAGGCGTCGACCGAGCAGCCCAAGGCCGCGCGTATCCACGCCGTGGCGCAAGCAATGCGCGCCTGCCATGCGCAGGGCAGAGAGATCCTGTGGGTGGTGGGGCCGGCGGTGGTTCACACCGGCGGTGGCGAGAGCCTGGAGCGGCTGGTGCACGACGGGTGGGTCGATTGCCTGTACACGGGCAACGCCCTGGCGGTCCACGACATCGAGGAGGCGCTGTACCGCACGGCGCTCGGGCGCGACACCACCACCGATCGACCGGTCGACGGCGGCCATTGCCATCATCTGCGCGCCATCAACCGGATCCGTGCCGTGGGCTCGATCGGCGCCGCCTGTGATGCTGGTGTCCTCACCCGTGGGGTGATGCACGCCTGCCACGCCCGCGGCGTGCGCACCGTCATCGCGGGTTCGATCCGCGACGACGGCCCCCTGCCCGAGACCCTCACTGATATCCTCGTCGCCCAGGACGCCATGCGTGTGGGTCTGGAACGAGTGGGGTTATGCCTGATGGTGGCGACTACTCTGCACGCCATCGCCGTGGGTAACTTGCTGCCGGCGACCGTGCCGGTGGTGCTTGTGGACATCAACCCGGCGGTGGTCACCAAGCTGGCGGATCGCGGCACCGGTCAGGGGCAGGGACTGGTGACCGACGCCGCATTCTTCCTCAGTGCGCTGGCGCGGGAGCTGTGCGGCGATGGTGGCTGAGCGGCACCCCACGGCGCACATGCTGATGTGCCCGCCGGACCACTACGGAATCCACTACGAGATCAACCGCTGGATGCACAAGGAGGTTCCGGCGGACCCGGTGCGGGCGACGCGGCAGTGGCGCAACCTGCGGGCGGCCATCGCGGATCTGCCCGGGATCGAGGTGGTGGAGGTGGCACCGGTGGCCGGTTTACCGGACATGGTCTTCACCGCCAACGGCGGCCTGCACGTCGACCACCGGGTAGTGGTCGGTACCTTCCGCTACCCGGAGCGGCGCGGGGAGACGCCCTATTTCAGCCGCTGGTTCTCGGACCACGGCTGGGAGGTGATCGCTCCCCCGGAGGGGCAGTTTCTGGAGGGCGCCGGGGACGTGGTGCGCACTGCCCACGGCTGGATCGCGGGCTACCCGCAGCGCTCCAGTCCCGCGGCGCACCGCTGGTTGACGGAGACCCTCGGGGACCCGGTGCTCTCCCTGGAGCTGGTCGACCCCCGCTACTACCACCTGGACACCTGCCTGGTGGTGCTCGGCGAGGAGAGCGCCGCCTACGCCCCGGATGCCTTTGACCAGTATGGCCGGAGGGTGCTCGCGGCCCGTTTCCCCGATCTGATCGCAGTCGAGGGGGAAGAGGCGGAGCGATTCGGCTGCAACCTGGTGGCGTGGTCCCGCCACGCGGTGGTCGCGTCTGGCACCCCACGGCTGCAGGCGGCCCTGCGGGAGCGTGGCTGGGGCCTCGCGGAGGTCGAGGTGGACGAATACATCAAGTCGGGCGGTGCGGCTCGCTGCCTGGTCCTCACCCTGCCGGTGGAGGGCACGGTGGTGGACGGCTTGGGATCAAGAATGTAGGCGGCGGGGCTCATCGCAGCCCGCTCCCGGCGAGATTGTTCCCCCTCCCTCCGGGTAGGGGGTGGGGAATTGGGAGCGCATCTGGTGCAATGCGTGACCCAGCCGTCCCCACCCCAGCCCTCCCGCGGGGGAGGGGGATCATCGCTTGATCGTGGTGGCGCTTGGGGGGAAGACCTCACTCATGCCTATCCCTCTGCTTGTGCTCGCGGGCCCCACCGGGGTGGGGAAGTCCGCCGTGGCCGTGGCCGTGGCGCAGGCCCTCCGCGGGGAGGTGGTGGGGGCCGACTCGATGCAGGTCTACCGGGGCATGGACGTCGGCACGGGCAAGCTGCCGCCGGAGGAGATGGGTGGTGTTCCCCACCAAATGATCGACGTGTGGGAGCCGGAGGACCCCGGCTCTGCCGGTCGTTATCTGCGCGAGGCACGCGCGGCGATCGTGGCCGTGCACGGGCGGGGCAACCTGCCCGTGTTGTGCGGGGGGACCGGCCTCTACATCCGCGCCGTGATCGATGGCTTGGCCGAGGGGGCCGGGCGCGACCCCGCGGTGGAAGAGGGACTTGCGGCACGCCTGCGTGCGGACGGGCCGGCACCGCTCCACGTGGAGCTGACGCAGGTGGACCCCGCGGCCGCCGCCCGGATCGCGCCCAACGACGGCTTCCGGATCATCCGCGCCCTGGGGGTCTTCCGCGCCACCGGCACGCCGTTCTCGCACCATCAGGAGGCAGCGACCGTGGCCGGCGACTACCGCGCCGTCTATGTGCGCCTCCACCGGCCACGATCGGAGCTCTATGGCCGCATCGACGCCCGGGTCGCGGCGATGTTCGCCGCGGGCTTCGTGGAGGAGGTGCGGCGGCTTGCCCCCCGTCTTGGCCCCACCGCGCGCGCGGCGATTGGCTACCGAGAGTGCCTGCAGCATCTGGCCGGGGAGATGGATCTCGCCACGACTGTGGCCGCCGTGCAGCAGGCCACGCGACGTTACGCCAAGCGCCAGCTCACCTGGTTCCGCGCGGTGTCCGGGGCGTCCGAGGTGACGATCGCCGGGGAGTCGGGCGGGGCGGTGGAGAGAATCGTCAAGCTGGTGCGCGACCGCGGCCTCGCCAGCGACCGGTGAACCGGCGGGGAATCCGTGGTGTCACGGCTTGGGTGGGCGATCGATCTCGAACCGGTCGCGGGTGGTGCAGTAGCCGCGGCCGCCGAGACGCCCTACGGGGTCGAGCCCGTCGAGGTCGACCCGCCCGTCTTGCCAAATCGCATCCTGGATCTGGTAGCGCACGATATCGCCGACGACGAGGTGGGCGCCGTGGTCGCCGTCTGCGACCTCGACGACCTGGCGCAGGCGGCACTCCATGGCGACCGGGGAGACGGCGACGCGCGGTGGGGCGACGAGATCACTCGCGACCGGCGCGAAGCCGCACGCGGCGAACTCATCCACGGCCGGGGAAAACTCGGCAGAGGTCGCCACCGCTGCTTCCGCCATCTCCCGGGTGACCATGTTCACCACGAATTCGCCGGTGGCGACGAGGTTGGTGTAGGTGTCCTTCTCCGGCTGCCGGCGGCCGATGGAGATGCACAGGGTCGGCGGACGGGAGGCGACGCCGGTGAAGTAGGAGAAGGGCGCCAGGTTGCACACCCCGCTGCGGGACACGGTCGAGACGAAGGCGATGGGACGCGGCAGGATACAGCAGAGCTGCAGTAGGTAGGCGCGGGAGGGCGAGAGGTCGGCGGGATCGACGGCGGTCACTGCCGGACGACCTCGTCCTCGGGGGCATCGTCGTCTTCACAGCCCCCATCTCCCTCTTCCTGGGCCGCGGCTTCCACCTCACCCAGGGCTGCGAGGACCGCCTTCTCGTACACTTCCAGGGGTTTCGCTCCCTTGATGTAGAGGCCGTTGACGAACACGGCAGGCACGCCGGTGGCGCCGATGTCGATGGCCTCCCGGGCCTCCTGGGCCACGCGCACGGCGTGCACGCGATTGTCCAGGTCGGCCCGGAAGCGATTCATGTCCAGACCGACGGACTCGGCATAACCCTCCAGATCGGAACGCTCCAGCGCGTCCCGGAAGGCAAACAACAGGTCGTGCATCTCCCAGAACTTCCCTTGTGCCTTGGCGGCGACGGCCGCCTCTGCGGCGAGTTGGGCGTGCTTGTGGATATTGGGCAGGGGGTGGTTTTTGAAGACGAAGCGGATCTTGTCGGGGAATTTCTCGACGAGCTGCCTCATGGTCTCGCTGGTCTTCTGGCAATACGGGCACTCGAAGTCCGAAAACTCGATCACCACCACCGGTGCGTCCACCGGTCCCCTAGCAGGGGCGTCTCCCGGGGAGACCGGATAGACGACGCCGGGTACGGCCTTCTTCTTTCCGTTCTGTGCGGTGAGCTCCTGAGGCGACTGTCCCGGCATCCACTGGGCGTGGAGATAGGCGGGAAAGAGGACGAACGCTAGGGTCAGGATCAGAGTACGCATGGCGGATATCTTAGATCAGGTGGAGCCAGTGGCCGTCCGGGTCCTGGAAACCCCTGTGCTGGCCGAAGTCGTGGAGGCGTACGCCGTAGAGGTCGAGGGTTCTCTCGAATGACCCTCGCTTGTCCGCGGGAACCTGAAGGCCGAGGTGGTGCAGGCCACCCTGAACCAGGCTGTCCACCGCCGCCTCGAAGAGTGCGACCTGTTGCGCGCCGAGGCTCAGGGTGATGTGGAAGGGATCCTCTTCCACCACCGTGCATCCTAGGACCTCCCGGTACCACTCGGCCGTGCGTCTGATGTCGCGGCAATACAGGCCGACGTGTTGAATGCCTTCGATGGCGAGGGGTTCCATTGGAGCGGTTAGTAAATAGCTTTCAGTGATAAGCGATTGGCTTTCTGTAGGGGAGACTCGTTGTGCGGGCAAAACCTTAGCAGGAGAGGCTTGACGACGGGAGGGTGCGCCGGTGTGCCCCCCCCACGCAGGTCGGTCACGGGCTGAAAGCTGACCGCTGATTGCTGATAGTTGAAACCGATCGCTATACCAACGCCTCGACGATCGCCAAGTCGGTGTTGGGCATCGGGTAGTCGGTGAGTTGGGCTACCGGGACCCAGCGTCGGCCATCCACCGGCGGCGGTGGGGCGGCGCCGAGCGACCCGGCGAAGGCGTGGAGGGTGATCCGGAAATGGCTGTAGGCGTGGTCCACCGAGGTCAATGCCGCCAGTCGCAGGTCGTGGTCGCCGATACTCTCTCCGGCGAGGCGTCTCGCCGCCGTCGGCGGGTCTTCTCCCGCACGGACGC
>Ga0210096_1000334_pt1 | contig 17241 bp, 14 predicted proteins | sample China_Galinas_PW_4_FD_184864 | JGI IMG/M metagenome (GOLD analysis project Ga0210096, IMG submission 184864) | Wetland microbial communities from San Francisco Bay, California, USA, that impact long-term carbon sequestration - China_Galinas_PWA_D2... | ecosystem: Environmental > Aquatic > Marine... | reverse complement strand
GTTCACCACCACAAGCGTGCCCGTCAGGCCCTCGACCTGCGCCACGCACGGATGCTCCATCCCCGCCGTCAACGCGCCCGCCACCACCAGCAGCATCAACGACCTTCGTCCCCGATTCAGCATCGCGATCTCCACGCCTGTCCCTGCGAGTCGACTCCGCCGGGTCGACCGCCCGGCCGCTTGAACGGTCGGGCTCATCCCGTCGCAACGCAACCCGTTCACACCGGACATCGGCCGCGACGGCCCGTCCTTGACATCATCGGTCTCCCGGTCGACCATGACATATCGTGATTCGATATGTGTGCGCCCGCCAGTGCGAGACTTCATGACCGACCCGAGTCGCGGACCGCATTGCAGCGACGCCGGTCCTCCCATCGGTAACGCACCCCCGGACTCACAGGATGCATCAACATGAGACGGTCGCGAGAGACGAGGTCACTCAACGAGAAGCTGTTCCACGTGCTGCTGGCACTGACGGGCGGCGCGCTGCACGGATACGCGATCAAGCAGGACGTCGAGGAACGGACGGGCGGGGGGGTGAAGATGGGTCCGGGCACTTTGTACGGGACGCTGCACCGGGCGGAGACGCGCGGTCTGATCGTCGAGGCGGAGGACCGGCCGCCGCCGGGTGAGGATCAAGCACAGCGGCGGTACTACCGGCTGACGGCTACAGGGCGGTGGGTTCTGGAGGCGGAGGTGCGGCGTCTGGGCGCGATCGTCGATGAGGCGAGGGTGCGGCTCAGGAATGCCGGACGCGGGCGGGCATGAGCGGCCAGCGGGTCGGTCGTGGAGTCGTCGTAGGCATTTTGCTTAGGTGATTCCTGCCCATGTCCGGGGCACTCATGGTGGCTATGCTCATATCAGGGCCGCCAGCGCAATTCGCTTCGCGGATGGGCGGCGGCGCAACGGAAAGGAACCGCAAGACCGGTGAGGAAGCCGTGCAGCACGTAGCGATTTCGGACCCGACACCCGGCGGCATGTTGCGGGCCGCCACGCCGGATCCGGCGTCTGGAATACTGGCGCAGGGTCTGGTTCGCGCGCCGGCGCAGCAGCGATTTGCTCAGCGCCCGGCGTCGCGAGGCGTTCGTCGCCGCGCATCGAATCCGTCGTCGACCAGCCATGCGGCGCTGGAGCGGGCGACGGCACTCATCTTCTTCAGCTTCGACGAGACCGATCGTTGGCCGGTCTGGCGTGTCCGCAACCTGGCCATGGACCGGAATCACCCTGCGTTGAGGTTCGAGGTCGGCGACCTGTACCAGCGCTGGGCGGGCGCATCGGCGGCGGCAATGGGGAAAGCGATCGCCGAGGGGCTGGGCGGCACATCCCGGACGATCGTGTTCGTCGGTGAGAACACGCACGCGTCCGAGTGGGTCGGAAACGAAGTGCAGTTGACACTGGCCGCGAATCGGCCGGTCTTTGCGATCCGGGTGCCCGGCGTGTTCGGTCCGACACCGGATTTCCTGGCAGACAACGGCATCACGGTCCACGACTGGTCCGAACCGAAGCTCCAGCAGCTGGCGACAGCCTGAATCGCGGGCGCAGGTTCCGCGCCAGTGGCTCGGTGGTCTGCGCTGATTCGGTGGTCTGCGGCTGACTCGCCGGCGTCCGGACTCCCGTCCGGGCGCCGTTTCGCATCCGGGGTGGTGGTGGTACAATCGGGCGACGACGTGAATCTCCCGTTCCACCGTACCCGAACGAGGCTGGCCATGCCACGTCCGATCGAGAGCCTGCGCGCGCTCGTCTTCCCGTTTCCGCTGATCCTCGCGGCTGTGGTTCCGCTGCAAGCGCAGTCGAAGCCGACAATGGAGCAGTTCTTCAGCCCGGCATCGCCGCTTTCGCTGGTTTCGGCGACGCACGCCGATCGGCTTGCGTGGGAGAGCTATGAGCGCGGCATGAGGAACGTCTACACGGCGGCCGTACCGGACTTCCGGCCGGTCCGGCTGACGGACTTCATGGAGGACGACGGTATCGACATCTCCGATGTCACGGTGTCGGCGGACGGGTCGACGATCGCGTTCGTGCGGGGCAGTGCGCCCAATCGAGAAGGCTGGGTAGCGAACCCGACACACGATCCGGCGGGAGCCGAGCGATCGATCTGGGCGGTCCGTTCGAGCGGCGGCCCGGCGAGCCGGCTGGCGGAAGGAAGCTCGCCGGTACCGGCGCCCGATGGCAGCGGCGTGGTGTTCGTTCGTGACGGCGAGATCTACTATGCGCGCGTCGATCGCGGCGGCCGGCTGACGGCCATGGACACCGGGGGCGTCCCGCTGATCGATGCGTGGGGTCGGCAGAGCGATCCGGTCTGGTCGCCGGATGGCCGCCACATCGCCTTCGTAAGCACTCGTGTGAACCACTCGTTCATCGCGCTCTACGACGTTGCGGCGCGCAATGTCCGGTTCATCGATCCCGGCGTCGACTGCGATGACAATCCGGCATGGTCGCCCGACGGCCATCACATTGCGTTCACCCGGAGGCCGGGCGTTCCGTTCGGCCGTCAGAGTCAGCCCGGCACCGGCGGCATAGGGAACCCGCCCGGGCCCGCGTCGAACGGCGGAAACGGCTCGCCGTTCACGTGCGGCGGATTCGGTGGCCGTGGCGGGTTCGGCCGTGGCGGAGCCGGTCGCGGGGGTCGCGGAGGTGGCCGCGGCGGCGATGCCCGGCAGGGTGCGCCCGACATGCCCGGTCTGTTCGACGGCGAGCTGCCCGGCGGTTACACGCTGGCGGTGATGGTAGCCGATGTCGAGTCCGGCAGCGTCAGGGAAGTCTGGCACAACGCGGTCGACAATCCGCGCTTCACGTTCATCAACGGCATGACGTGGGCCGGGGAGAACCTCGTGTTTCCGTACAACGTGCCGGATGACGAATGGGACCGTTGGTTCTCGGTCCGGGCGGACGGCACGTCGGCGGAGCCGGTCCTGCTCACCACGACGGATGGCCTGATCGAGAATGCGACATCCGTCTCGTTCTCCGCAGATGGCCGGACCATGTACTACTGCACGAATGCCGGCAACATCGAGGGGCGCGACATCTGGGCCGTGCCGACCGGTGGCGGGACGCCACATCAGGTTTCGCGAGGCGGTCTGAACACGAATCCCGTGCCGCTCGCGTCAGGCGACCGCCTCGCCGTGCTCTACTACGACGCATCGCAGCCGGCATCGGTCGGGATCCTGCCGGCCGGCGGCGGTACCGCGAAGATCGTGTTCCCGGATCTGCCCGCCGACTTCCCGAAGGCCGCACACGTCACGCCGCAGATCGTGAAGACCGTCGCCGATGATGGTCTCGAGATCAGCAACCAGCTGTTCCTGCCCGCCGACCTGCGACCGGGCGAGCGCCGGCCGGCCATGGTCTTCGTGCACGGTGGCCCGATCCGCCAGATGCTGCCCGGTTATCACTACATGCAGTTCTACCACTGGGCCTATGCCTTCAACCAGTGGCTCGCGAGTCAGGGCTACGTCGTACTCTCGATCAACTACCGCGGCGGCGTCGGCTACGGCAACTCGTTCCGGCGCGCACCGGAGACGAATGCACGTGGCAACTCCGAGTACCAGGATGTCCAGGCCGGTGCGCACTATCTCCAGTCACGGCCCGACGTGGATCCGGAGCGTATCGGCATCTGGGGGCTGTCCTACGGCGGGTTGCTCACGTCGCAGGCGCTGGCGAGGAACTCGGACATCTTCGTCGCCGGCGTGGACATGGCCGGCGTCCACCTCTACGGCAATTCGCTCGACACCGCTTCGGTCTCGTTCAGGTCATCGGCGATATCGCAGATCGGGAACTGGAAGTCGCCCGTGATGCTCGTGCATGGCGATGACGACCGCAACGTCGACTTCTCGCAGACCGTCGGTCTGGTGAATCTGCTGCGCGCACACGGCGTGTACTACGAACTGATGGTGTTCCCCGATGATGTCCATGAATCGATGATTCACCGGAACTGGGTCGAGACATGGCGGCACGCGGGCGACTTCCTTCGCCGTTTCGTTCGGGATCGCGAGGTTGCTGACAGCCAGGAGCGGAGGTCCCGCTGAGATCGAAGGCCGTTGTCCGCGATCACCGTGTGTAGTGTCGAAGGGCTCAGCGGATCCCCGGACCGCCGGTGGTTACGGTCGCACTTTCCTCCGGCATCAGCGGTATCGCGTTCCGGGTCACGACATCCAGGTAGGTGAAGTCGCCACCGTGGCTCCAGGTGTCGACGAAGGAACTCAGGTGCTCGAGCAGCTGAGTCGAGATGTGGCCGGGCACGCGTTGCGGGATCGGTGTGCGGCGGGCGAAGTAGCTGCGGATGATGACACTGTTCGAGTCGTAGGGCAGCGTGGCGACGGTTCGGGCGAAGCGGCCGAACTCGGGGCCCTGCGTCAGGTACTGCTCGACATTGGACACGTAGAACGCCGAGACGGCGAGTCCTCTGTTTCGCACCTCGCGGCCGATGGCATCGAGGGCGTGCGGCCCAGCAAGATCACCCACTACAGGCACGATGTGGTTCTCGTGCTCGAAGTTCTTCAGCCAGCGGAAGGTCTTCTCATCCGCCAGGTAGCCTCGCCTGTTGCCGGCCAGGTCTGTCTCGAGCAGGAGTCGGCGCCAGGTCGGGAACCGGCCGTACCCGCCGCGGGCCCGGTTCGAGTACCGGATGTCCAGGCCGTAGTCGAAGAAGATCGTGTGAATGCCGCGGATTGTGCCCATGTCGGAGGCGGAAAGCGACACGCCGAATCTCTGGACCGTGGCGAGCAGCCGGTTCGATGCGGCGTCGAACACCTCGGGTGACGCCATGGCCGTATCGACGTAGATGATGATCTCGTCGAGGCTGGCATGGTCCCACGCAGTGAGTTTTTCCGGGACCGGCTTCCCGAGCATCAGGCACAGGAACTCGACGCGATTGCGCGCATTCTCGAACAGCGCCTTGAACAGCAGCTGATGAAGCAGATTGTCGCGGCGGATGTCGATGATGAATGCGATCGCGGGTCGGATGCTCGCGATATAGGAGAAGTTCTGGTCGGGTCCAACACCGAGGTAGGCGCCGCCCCGGACGTCCGTGTCATCGAGTGCGCCGAGCACGTGCAGATACGACGTCTCGTTGGATACCAGGTTGTCGCTTGGAAAGTAGCCGCCCGGCTCGGACAGGCGGTCGATCAGGCGGCCGAAATCGCTGGTTGCAGGACTGCGCCGCGGCTCTTCGTTCGGGATCGACGGATCCGGCCGGCGGCGGAGCGGCTCGGACCTGATGATGACCGTGCGTGGCTCTCGGGTCGGCGCATTGTCCGGCCGCTCGCGGCCCCTGCCGCAGACCGCGGCGGAGGCACCGAGTATCGTGACCAGAGCCAGCCGCCACGGTACCGACCGTCGATTCATCAGCATACCACCGGGATGCGTTGCGCCTCAGTCGTCAGGATTGCTCCACACCCGTGCCCGCGCAAGCATTGCGCCCGGCCGGTCAGGAGGCCGGTCGCATCGCCCTCGCCCGTGCCGGCACGCGCTCGGGCGGAATGGTGTTGCGCAGGACCAGGTCGCTGTAGCTGCGATACATGCCGGCATTGAATTCGGTCACGAAGTCATCAATGGAACCGAGCAGCTGAGTCGAGGCGTAGCCCGGCACGTTGCGCGGGTGGCGACCCCGGAAGTAGCTCCTGATGAAGACGCTGTTCGGCGCGCGCGGCAGGCCTGCCACGTTCCGCGCGAAAGTCGGGAAGCCGCCCTGCTGGAACAGGTACTGCTCGACGTTCGAGGCATAGAAGGCGGAAATGGCGAGGCCACGAAGTCGCAGCTCGTCGCCGATCGCCACGAGTGCGTGGGGTCCGGAAAGGTCGCCCACCACCGGGATGATGAGGTTGCGTCGTTCGAGATCCCGCACGAATGCGTAGCGCTCCGCGCTGGTCAGGTAGTTCAGCCGGCTGCCTTCGAGATCCGCCTCGAAGATGAGCTGCCGCCAGGATGGGTAACCACCGAATCCGAACCGGCCGCGGTTCGAGTACCGGATCTCGAGACCCATCTGGAAGAACGCGCGATGGATGCGTGACAGGTTCGCCGTATCCTGAACGTCCAGCGCGATCCCTGACGCTGTCGCCAGCATCAGGGCAAGGCTGTCATAGTGCGCGAACAGCGCCGGCTCGGCTGGCACACTGTCCACGTACCGCACAATGTCCTCGATCGATGCCGAGTCCCACGCGGCCGGATCCGCAGGCAGCCGCCTGCCCAGAAGGAACGCGAGGTACTCGAGCCGATTGCGCGCGCTCTCGAACGCGGCCTTGAACAGCAGATGCTGGAGCAGATTGTCGCGGCGGATGTCGATGATGAAGGCGATTTCCGGCCGTATCGCCGCAATGTACGAGAAGCTCTGATCCGGGCCCACGCCGATGTATGCGCCACCGCTCACGCGAAGCGTCCGCATCGCGCCGAGCACGTGCAGGTACGACAGTTCGTTGGACACGAAGTTGTCGCTCGGAAAGAAGCCGCCGGCCTCCGACAGGCCGGAGACCAGCGCGCCGAACTCCGCCGTACTCAGCATCGGCCCGGCCGGAGCGGCGAGTCGGACCGGCGCGCGGCCGGACCGGGCGCAGCCGGCCGCACACGCCAGGACAAGCGACAGTGCGGATGCTCGCAGCGGGAACCGCCTCATCGGACCTCCGGAAGGTGACAGCGGCGCGACGCGGCCACATGCCGACCCTGTCGACTCCGGCGCGATCGACATCTCTCCGGAAGCGGACCGCGGTGCTATTGGCGTGGCCGGCCGTATAGTAACGTACGCCCTGGCCATCGCCATAGATCGAACCGGCCGGTCGCGCGACAGGTCCGCTGGCCGGTCCGGGCCGGCAATACCGGCGTCGCGCCCGCACCGGCGATGCCGTCCCGGCCGACCCGGTGATCCCCGGGCAATGACGAACCGGAATACGATGATCCGAATGGAACGATTCCCGACACACCGAACGCGTTGCGGCTGGGCGGGCGAAGATCCCCTGTACGTGACGTACCACGACGAGGAATGGGGCGTGCCCGCGCACGATGACCGCCATCTCTTCGAGATGCTCGTTCTCGAGGGCGCTCAGGCGGGACTGGCATGGATCACGATCCTGCGCAAGCGTGACGGCTACCGCCGGGCGTTCGACAACTTCGAACCGTCCGCTGTCGCACGCTATGATCGGCGCCGTGTCGGCACCCTCATGCGCAATGCCGGCATTGTACGGAACCGGCTCAAGATCGAGTCTGCGGTGACGAACGCCCGCGCCGCCCTGGACATCATGGAACGCCACGGATCGCTCGACGCCTGGTTGTGGGACTTCGTCGATGGCCGGCCTGTCATCAACCGCTGGAAGTCACTGAAGGAAGTGCCGGCAAGCACGGCGACGTCGAAGATGATGAGCCTCGCGCTGCGCAGGCAGGGATTCCGCTTCGTCGGTCCGACGATCTGCTATGCATTCATGCAGGCCGTCGGTATGGTGAACGATCACGTCGTCGACTGTTTCCGGCATGCGGACTGCGCCGGAACCTGATCGGCCGACCTGACGAGCGGGCCGGCCAGGTTTCGGAGACAGGACGTTCGCGATCCACGTGCCAGATGACGCTCCAACGTCGTTTCTGTTGCATCGTCGATCCGGCCGGTGATACGCTTCGCTCCCTCATGTCGGAGAATGGAGACCGGACCATGCGAGTTCTGATCACCATCGGTGTGCTGTCGGCGGCCGCACTGTCGAGTCCCGGCCGGGCGAGCGCACAGGCGATCCGCGGCTTCCCGCGATCGATGCTCGACCTCGAGCGCGAGCACGAGGAAATCGTGCGCGCCGTGCCTCGCCGCGACACGCTGAGGTCACGCATGAGGTTGTTGACGGAGCAGCCGCACCATGCGGGCTCGCCGGCCTCGGGTCGGGTCGCGGAGCGGATCCTCGAAAGGTTCCGCTCGTTCGGGCTGGATGCCTCGATCGAGGAGTTCGAGGCGCTCATGCCCGTGCCCGTCTCGCGATCCGTCGAGATGGTGGCGCCCGAGCGCCATGTCGCGCGACTCGCCGAGCCCGCGATTCCCGAGGACGAGGATTCCCGCGATTCCGGCGGGCTGCCGACATTCAACGCCTATTCGCCGGACGGTGACGTCACGGGTGACCTGGTATACGTGAACTACGGCACGCCCGAGGATTACGCGGTGCTCGACAGCCTGGGTGTGTCGGTCGAGGGTCGCATCGTGATTGCGCGCTACGGTCGCTCATGGCGAGGAATCAAGCCGAAAGTCGCTGCCGAGCACGGCGCGATCGCCACCCTGATCTACTCCGATCCGCGCGACGACGGGTTCTTTGCGGGCGACGTCTACCCCGAAGGTCCGATGCGGCCCGAGCAGGGTGTACAGCGAGGCAGTGTCATGGACATGCCGCGCTATCCCGGTGATCCGCTGTCTCCCGGCTGGGCATCGGTGCCGGGCGCGCGCAAGCTGCCGCTCGACGAGGTCCGCACGTTCTCTCCGATTCCGGTGTTTCCACTGTCGTACGGCGATGCGCTGCCGCTGCTGCGCAATCTCGATGGGCCGGTCGTACCGGATGCATGGAAGGGTGCCCTGCCGATCACGTACCATGCCGGACCGGGCCCGGCGCGCGTCCACATGGCCCTCCGCTTCGACTGGCGGTCGCGACCTGTTCGCGATGTCATCGTCCGGATCCCCGGCGAGCACTGGCCGGACCAGGTCGTGCTGTTCGGCAACCACCACGACGCGTGGGTCAGTGGCGCGGAAGATCCCATCTCGGGAATGGTCGGGCTCGAGGAGATGGCCCGCTCGCTCGGCGCACTGCTCGAGACCGGCTGGCGCCCGCAGCGCACGATCGTACTTGCCGCATGGGATGCCGAGGAATGGGGCCTGATCGGTTCGACCGAGTGGGTCGAGAAACACCTGCCGGACCTGGCCGACAACGCCGTCGTCTACATCAACAGTGACACCAACAACCGCGGCTGGCTGAACCCGTCCGGCTCGCATTCGCTCGAGCTGTTCGTGGAGCAGCTGGCGCGAGACATCCGTGACCCGGACTCCGGCAACAGCGTACTCGAGGCGAGGCTGGAACGGCAGCGCTCGCGGGACACGACCCATGTCGACACGCTGTTCGCCATCGGCGCGCTCGGCTCCGGTTCGGATTACACCGCGTTCCTCGATCACGCCGGTGTCGCCGCTCTCAGCCTGTCCTACGGCGGCGGCGCACAGGCCGGCATCTATCACTCGAACTACGACTCGTTCTACCACTACACGCACTTCATGGACACGACGTTCGCGTACGGCGTGGCCGAGGCTCAGACGCTCGCGACCGCGGCATTGCGCCTGGCCGACGCGCCCGTGCTGCCGTTCGAGTTCACGCGTGTGGCGAAGACGTACCGCGAGTACATGAAGGAAATCGAGAAGGGCGCGGCATCGAAACCGGCTCTCGCCGGCCTCGACCTGACGGCGGTCGGACGGGCACTCGATCAACTGGATGACGCGGCGGCCGCGTGGGAGCGCGCGTACACACGTGTCGATCCATTGACAGTGGCCGCCGTGGCGCAGCGGCCCGAAGCGTTCGGCGAGCTGAACCGCCTCCTCTACACGACCGAGCGCACGCTCGTTGATTCCGCCGGGCTGCCCGAGCGCGCCTGGTTCCGTCACCTGCTCTACGCGCCCGGCTTCTACACGGGCTACGGCGTGAAGACCATGCCCGGCATCCGGGAGGCGGTCGAGGATGTGCCCGATCTCGCGGTCGCACAGCGGGAAACCGCGCGCGCCGCGGCCGCTCTGGAGGCGTATGCCGCACAGGTGATGGATGCAGCAGCTATGCTCGCATCCCTGCCGGGGAGGGACTGAGCGCTACTCGTTCAGGCGCCGCGTGCCGACGTCGTTCCAGACGGCGACGAAGGAAGCGGCGTCGGCATCGGACCGGAACTCGATCGGCCCGTGCGGTCCCGCCATCCGCAACACGTAGCCGCCGTCCACGGGCGAGTAGGTGATGCCGTTTCCCGCCATGCCCACCGCGCTCAGGTCGGCCGGCAGCTCTCGCCGCGTCGACCGGTAGGCGTCGACCGCTTTCGCCGCGAAATACAGGACGTAGCGCGCGCTTGCGACCTGGTCGGCGGGAGTGAACGGCCGCACCGTGCGCGCCAGCAGATGCGCATCGAGTAGCGTCACGCCGGACAGCAGCATGGTTGCGACCACCAGACGCCTGACCCGCGACCGCGTGCGTGCGACCGGCTCCGGCACCGAAGCCAGTTCCGCTTCGCGACGCATGATGTCGCCGATCAGCGAATCGGCAGAATCCGGGCGGTTCCCGTCCGGTTCGTCTGTCATGGCATTGCTCCCGTCAGGCTACGTTCGCCCTGCGCAATGCGGCCTTCACCCGCGCCACGAAGCGTGCCGCGTCCATCGGTTTCCGGATGTAGTCGTCCGCGCCCATCTCCATCAACTGAATCTCTGCGTTCTCGTCCTGCGTTCCGGTCAGCACGATGACCGGAAGCATGGCAGTCGCCACCGATGCGCGGATGCGACGCAGCGTCTCCGCACCGTTCATGCGCGGCATGTCCAGATCCAGCACTACCAGCTCGCATTCGGGCGCACCGCGAAGGTGATCGAGCGCCTCCATGCCGTCCGGCGCTTCAACCACCGTGTGACCGGCGCGCTCGAGCAACGTCCGGGCGAGCATCCGGTTCACCGGATCGTCGTCAACGACCAGCGTGTGTGGCTCGCTGACTGCGCGGACCGGAGTCACCGGCGCCTGCGCCCATGGTTCGTCAGCGAAGATCGGCTGCGCGGACATTGCACCGAACTCGCCCAGCACGCGCTCGACCTCCTCGGCCGTCGTGTTGCCGGCGCGGACCGATTCACGGGCCACTTCGTGCATCGGCCGCATTCCACTCTCGATCGCCACGCGTTCCAGCTCCTGGAGCGGCGCGCCGGAAGCGACATGACGCTCGACCGCCGGCGTGTTCAGCATCACCTCGACCACCGGCATCCTGCCGTGGTAGCCGGATCCGCCGCACGGCCCGCACTCCGATCCGTCCGTGCTCCGTCCCGTTGCGCCGCAGGCGGTGCACGGCCGGCGGACGAGTCGCTGCGCGAGCGCGGCACGCAATGAGCCCGCGATCGCGGGGCGGTCCAGGCCGATGTCGATCAGTCGCTGGATCACACTCGCCGCATCGTTCGTGTGCAGAGTTGCAAGAACGAGATGGCCCGTGTTCGCCGCCTGAACCGCTGTCTGCGCAGTCTCGAGATCACGGATCTCGCCGACCAGGATGATGTCGGGGTCCTGACGCAGAATCGCGCGCAATGCCGAGCCGAACGTCACGTTCCGCTTCGGCTCGACCTGGATCTGCGTGATCCCCGGCAGTTCGTACTCGATAGGGTCCTCGACCGTCATCACGTTCACTTCATCCGTCGCAAGGTCCCGGACCGCCGCGTACAGCGTCGTCGTCTTGCCCGAACCCGTCGGCCCCGTCACGATCACGATGCCGTCCCTTGCCGACAGCGCTCGCCTGAACCGTTCCAGTTCCGGCGGCGCCAACCCAAGATCCGCAACCGATGCCGCCGTCGTGCTGCCCAGAATGCGGATGACGATCTTCTCCGCCGAGAGGGTCGGAACCGTCGAGATGCGCAGGTCGAACGGCGTCTCGTCCACACGGATCTGCGCCCGCCCGTCCTGCGGCCGGATACGGTCGGCAATGTCGAGCTGGCCCAGGATCTTGATTCGCGACGCGACACGGATCAGCGCCGGCATCGGTATCTGCGTGTACTTCCGCAGCACGCCATCGACGCGGAACCGGATGATACCAACGCCGCGACCCGGCTCGATGTGGATGTCGCTCGCATGCTGAGTGACCGCATCACGGAGTATCAGGTTCGTCAGCTTGATGACCGGACCCGCATCCGCGTCGACGATCTCCTCCTGCTCCTGCACCTCGGAGACCACGCTGACGGACTCGCTCGCCGTCACGTCCATCCGTTGCAGCAGGTCGGCAAGAAAACGGGTCGGCGAATAATGCGCGTCGATCGCGGTCGCGATCTGGGATGGGGTCGCTACCTCGAAGACCGGCGTCCGCCCCGACACGAATCCGATCGCCTGCTCCGCATCCACGCCAGTCGGGTCCGACGTCGCAAGCACAATGCGACGATCATCCTCGCGCAGCGGAAACATGTGGTACCGCCGGGCCATCGCTTCCGGCAGCAACTTCAGGGTCCGCGATTCCGCCTCGTCGATCGAGGCAACGTCCAGCCGGAACCGCTTCGCCACAAGCGTCGCCAGGTCATCCTCCGACAGCCCCGCAGCCCCGGCAACGCGCGTCCACACCTCGCCTATCGTCGCGCCCGCCGGTATCTCGACATCGAGATCCGCATGACCCGCCGCCCGGACCACGTTCGTCAGCCAGTGACCCGCTCCCTTCGATTCGATCATGACTTCGATGATCGCCGTCCCGGCCCTGTCGGGCCTGCTCGGATACCGGCGCCCACGCCTGCCAGCAACACGTGCACAGGCACGCGCGTACGACGCCGCGGCGGTCTCACCCTTCCATGGTGAGGCACACGCCCTCCTGTCAGGATCGGCAGGTTCGGCCCCGTTTTGAGCTTTCCCGTGCGCTCAACACCCTCAGCCAGCCTGACTACCGCCACTTTGACAGCAGGCTCCCGGCAGCCCAGAATGCCCCGTCGCATCGAACGACCTCCGCTCGCGCGACCGCCAGCGGCTGGACCTGCAAATGTAACCGGCTGGGAACCCGGATGCGCGTACTGATCGCAGATGATGACCGCGTGTTCGTTGAACTGACCCGCACCCGCCTGCGCAAGCTCGGCTTCAATGTCCAGGCCGCCTTCGATTCGCCGACTGCGCTCATGGCCGCCATCAAGGACCCGCCCGATGCCATCCTCCTCGACATTGGCATGCCCGGCGGAACCGGCCTCCATACCCTCCAGCGTCTGAAGGCGTCCGCGCGCACGCAGGACGTGCCCGTCATCGTCATCACCGGCTCGGACGACCCCGAAGTCGCGCGGGCCTCGCTCGATGGTGGCGCCGCCATTTTCCTGCGCAAGCCGGTCGATTCCGACGCGCTCCGCACCGCCCTTGCCGGCGTCCTCGGCGTCGACCTCACCCGACCCAGTCCCGACTGACCGATCGCATGGCCGGCTCTCGCGGTAACCCGGTCGCCGTGGCCGCCGGCCGCGCCCGCATTCGAATCGTGACATTCGCGTAACTCGACGCTTCCGGCGTTGCGTCGGAAGCATGGTTCCAGAGTTTCACCCGCCGGACGGGTGAGCGTATCGACCACTGGATCGAGGTCAATCCGGTAGATGGTGGCCGGAGCGCACACCCGGCGAACAGACCGACCCGCGAAATCGGACGCGAGCATTCGCCGGCCTGACCGCCCGTGGCAGCGGTCATGCAGCCGATGCGGGATGTCGCCGCGTCCTGATCCGCTCATCCGGGTCGCTCGTTCCTTCAGCTCGATGCGGCGGCGTTCTTCTCGATGAACAGTGTCTGGGTCGGGAACGCGAACTCGATACCGGCTTCCTCGAAGGCTTCGTGAATCCGCAGGTTGATCGACTGCTGCACGTCCATGTACACGTTGTAGTCCGGCACACGCACGTAGTACACGGTCTCGAAGTCGATCGAGAACGCGCCATACGATGAGAAATGCGAGCGATCGAAGCGCGCGTTCTCCTCGCTCTCGATGGTTTCGCGGATGATGACCGGAATGCGTTCGAGCAGTGACCGTGGCGTCTGATAGATGACGCCGATCGTGAACACGATCCGTCGCTCGAACATCCGCTTGTAGTTCCGGATCCGCGAACTGAGGAGATCCGAGTTGGCGAACACGAGCTGTTCACCGGAAAGACTGCGCACGCGCGTTGTCTTGAGCCCGACGTTCTCGATAGTGCCCGCCATGTCGCCGACGACAATGAAGTCACCCATCACGAATGGCTTGTCGAGGACGATCGACAGCGATGCGAAAAGGTCGCCCAGCACGTTCTGAACGGCCAGCGCGACCGCGATGCCACCCACGCCGAGCCCGGCCAGCAGTGGGGCGATCTCGATGCCGAGATTGTCGAGTGCGGCCAGGATCAGCACAGCCCAGAGCACCAGCCGGATAAGGAACCCGAGCGCGGCCATGGTCATGGCCTCCGCCGGATCCGCTTCGCGCGTCGCACTGATCCGTCGTCGGACGATCGTCGTGATCGCGACATTCGCCCATGCCGCTACCTGGAACACGACCGCGATGACCCCGATAACCCGGACGACCGTGTCGATCCGGTCCGGTAGTTCGAGGAAGCGAGTGCCGGCCCACAGCCCCGCGATCATGAGGAAGTACGGCCTCGTATTTGCCAGCACATCGACGACAATGTCGTCGATGTCGTTCCGCGTGAGGGCGGAGACCTTGCGCAGCCGGCGCAGGCTCACTGCGACCACGACCCTGAGCACGACTGTCGCACCCAGGCTCGCCCCGAGCGCGATCAGCCAGGCATTGACCGGATTGCCCAAAAAGGTGGAATCGAGAATCTGCATGGCGTTCCCTGATGAGGTTGTAGTGCGGTCTGGAGGTGCGGCACGGCCAACGTACCCGGAGGCCGGCACGGGAGCAAACGGCGATCGTGAGGGTGGTCGAGGCCCGGACCGGTCATCCGGGCCCGGTACTCAGTCGGGCAGGGTGTGGACCAGGACGAGCGTGACATTATCGAAGCCGCCGTTCGCCTTGGCGGCATCGACGAGGCCGGTTGCCTTGTCTTGCAAGCTATTATCTTCCATCAGGATACGCTCGATGTCCGAGTCCGCGACCATGCCGGACAGCCCGTCGGAGCAGAGCAGGAAGAGATCGCCCGGCTCAGCGTCGATCGTCACGAGGTCCGCAGCCACACGCTCGTCGGTGCCCAGCACACGGGTCAGGATGCTCGAGTATGGATGTTCGCGTGCCTCTTCAGGCGTCAGCATGCCTGCGTCGATGCGATCCTGGACCCAGGTATGATCACGCGTGAGCTGGCTGATCCGGCCATTGCGCAGGCGGTAGGCTCGCGAGTCACCGATATGCACAATCACGTTCTCGCCCGTCCGCTCGGCGGCCAGACGAAGCACCGTCAGCGTCGTGCCCATCCCGCGCTTGTCGGACTCGGCCTGTCCACGCCTGTGGATCTCGGCATTGGCCTCGCCGATGGCGTCCTCGAGGTGTGCGGCCACGTTGCCGGCAACGCCATCCCTGCCGGCCGAACGGCGCAGTGATTCGATGGCAATCGAGCTGGCGATTTCGCCCGCGGCGTGGCCGCCCATGCCGTCAGCGACCGCGAAGACGCCGGCATCGGGCTGCTCGAGCACTGCATCCTCGTTGTTGGCGCGGATAAGGCCGCGATCAGATGCGGATACGGATTCCCAGCGCATGTCTTCCAGGTTGCGGGCACCATCGGGTCGGTCGTGCCCCTCGGGGCGAGTCAGGCACCCCGTTGAGCGACCGGCCGGAAGCTGCCGATATTAATACGTGATTCTGATACGCGATCGTAGCCGGTTGATCCGGATCATGGCACTGGTCGTGCCGACTCTGGCATTCGCATGCCGGTGGCCGGGCTCGACGGCGGAGACGTCGGCGGCCGCCCCGGTCACGGAAATCGGGCCGGGCACCGGCCTCGATGACGCGCTCGCAATGCTGTACGCGCAACTGGACACGGCGGCGGCGGGTCTCGATGAAGCCGGGACCCGCAGCCTGGGCCGGGTCAAGGCGATCTCGGACAGGCTGCTCGAAACGAGTCTGCCCTTCGCCTGGTTGAGCGCAGAATCGTACAGCCTGGAGGCCAGGTTGAGACAGATCCAGACGCGGGTCGATCGGATGGAGGCGCTCAGGCAGGGTGGTGCCCGGCGCGACGACGTGGTGGCCGGCCTGCTCGACCTGAGCGCCACGGTCGGGCAGCTGCGCAACGAGCTGGCCGCCGGCGGAACCGTCTCGCCCGTCCCGGTCGGCGTTCTTCTCGATTCGCTCGATCGAACCAGTCGTGCGCGCCGCTGACCGGGGCGGCCCGATTCGAGGAACACCGGGAATGGCCGGGGGTTACACTCGGCGAACGGACCGGGCCGGAACCTTCCGGCCGCCGGCCGGCTCCAACTGATGCGAACGGTTGAATGCGGCATGCAGTGGCCGCTTCGACATAAGGATGCGGAGATGATCGCCATCGTTGAAGCGCGCAAGCGCCGCCGCCGCGGCAACGGGCGCATTGAAGGGCTCCTCGAGGCACACGAGGAGCGAAGCGCGCTCGACCAGTATCTGCGTGACGTCAGCCGCCATGAATTGCTGACGGCCGAGGAGGAGATCGAACTCGGCCTGCGTGCTCGCGAAGGCGATGAGGAAGCAATCCAGCGGCTCGTCCGGTCGAACCTGCGATTCGTCATCAGTGTCGCCAAGAAGTACCAGAACCGGGGCGTGTCGCTGATCGACCTGATCCAGGAAGGCAACGTCGGTCTGGTCACTGCTGCCAAGAAGTTCGACGTCGATCAGGGCGTCAAGTTCATCTCGTACGCCGTCTGGTGGATCCGGCAGGCGATCCTGGCCGCGCTCGCGAACCAGGGCCGTGCGGTGCGCGTGCCCCTGAACAGGGCGAGCGATCTCGCTCGCATCTTCCGTGAGCGCGAGCGGCTGAAGCAGGAACTCGGACGCGATCCGTCGATCAATGAAGTCGCGGAAGCGGCCAGTCTCACGCCCGAGGTGGTCACGTATCTCCAGACGCTGAACGCGGCCGAGATCCGCCTCGATGCGCCGATCGGCGACAGTGAGGACAGCCAGCTCGTCGAGCGGTTCATGTTCGATGAGGCGGACCGTCCCGAGGAAGCTGTCGAGGACAGACTCCTGGCCGAGCACATCGATCGAGCACTCGATGCGCTCACGCCACGCGATGCGCGCGTCGTGCGACTGTACTTCGGTCTCGATGGCGGTCGTGAGCATACGCTCGAGGAAATCGGCAACATGCTGGGCGTCACGCGCGAGCGCGTTCGCCAGCTCCGGGACCGTGCCCTGAAGCGCCTTCGCGAGGGGGACCTGGGCACAGCACTCGAAAGCTTCGCTGCCTGACCTCTCCCCGGCCCGTGGCTGATACGGCGTCCCGTTCCAGGACGGGGACCGTGCTGTGGGCCGGTGGTGGTATCTACAAAATCGCCCTCGACGAGGGCGATTTCGTCGAAGCCTCGCTCCGTGGCAGACTCAAGCTCGATGAACGGACCGGCGACCGCGTGGTGGCCGGCGATCGCGTGCACGTGCGCGTGCACGATGACGGCTCGCACACGATCGAGGCGGTCGATGCCC
>Ga0210096_1000332_pt1 | contig 17358 bp, 11 predicted proteins | sample China_Galinas_PW_4_FD_184864 | JGI IMG/M metagenome (GOLD analysis project Ga0210096, IMG submission 184864) | Wetland microbial communities from San Francisco Bay, California, USA, that impact long-term carbon sequestration - China_Galinas_PWA_D2... | ecosystem: Environmental > Aquatic > Marine... | reverse complement strand
CCGCCGGTACCGTCACGCAGCACGACAGTGCCCCAGGCAGCCGGCTGCGCCGGTAGGGGCACGGCATGCCGTGCCCCTACGCGTACCGGTCGCTGCCGCCGTGGGCTAGGGCCTGCCTCGGGATTGATTCCCCCCGGCCGCGCCACGGCGACCCACGGGCTCGGGGTCGTCGGCGTCTGCGTCCGCGAAGGGGGCGTCAGCGCCAGGGTCATCCTGCGCGACGTCCTCGTCGGATTGCCGTGGGTGGGGCTGGGAGGCGGCGTGGGCCTTGTCCCGACTCTTCGCCGCAACCGCCGATTCCACGGCCGCTTCGTTATGGTTTCCGTGCGTGCGTGCGACGTTTTCTTTGCCCGTCACCCGGGCCTTGCCCTTCGCGCTGCCGGACCCATCGGCTGCCTCGTCGGCCGTCTCTATCGGGGCCGGTGTGCGCGTCACGGTGTGCGCCGTGGAGGGGCCTCCTCGGACCTGCCTCTTTTGGGTCACCACAGGTGTTTCCGGCGCATGGTTTCGCGGAGCCGCAGGGGAGACGTCGGTCTCGGTGCCCTGGGCCGGATGACCCGCCGCCGCATCTTGATGGGCTGCCGCAGTCGCCGCGGTGCTGGACGGGTTCGACTTGCGGGCGGTCGATGTACCCCTGTCACGAGCCGCGGCGGTCTTCGGCGCGTTCGTCCTCACCCGGCTGGGGGTGGCGCCGCGTCCCGGTGGTGGCCCGGCGGACCTGGACACGGCGTGTCCCGGCGTGGCCGGGGACTGGCCGGTACCGTGCGCGACGGAGCCGCGGCGCACCGCCCGGTGATTGCTAGACGCCCGATCGCGTTCTGCAGCCGCGCCGTGCCCGACGCCCACCGCGCCGGACACGCGTCGCTCCTTCCCGGGACTGGCCTCGTGGGCCAGCGGTCTCGGGCGCGGCGCGGCTTGTAGCATCCCCGAGCGGCGTTGCGACTCCAGTTCCCGGAGGAGCACGTGGTGGCTGCGATCCACCCCCGGGTCCATGTAGGCCACGGGATCGTAGTCATACCGCTCGCGGACAAGGTGGAGCCGGACCATGGCGACGCAGTCGGCGTCGCCCAGGTGAATCCTCTGCGGCTGGTTTCGATAGCGCCAATACTGACGGTAGAGCCCCTCGTAGGGATGTCTCAGGGCGGCATCCCGCGGGATGTCCACGAAGTAGACGAGGGGTGTGAGTCCGGCCATGCGGGTGATGGACTTCCAGTCGTGGCGGGCCCGCCGTTGGGCGGCGATGCGACGCCAATGCCACGGCGACCTGGCGGCGAGAAACAAGACCACGCCGATGTCGTCGTCGCTCAGGTGGAGATCGTGGCTCAGGTATAGATAGTCCGGCTCGCTGATCCCCCAGTGGTCGACGTAGATGACGGCGACCTCGGAGAGGAGCGGGTGGGTAGCTACCAGGGGCGGCGGGGATCGCCGGGTCGTCGGCGCGGTGCCGTCCACGTGGACGTGACACGCCGCAGAGGTGAGCAGAATCGCCACGGATAGGGCCAGCAGGAGGTAACGCACGATCGAGATCCTTTCGTTGTTCACGAGACGAGGAACGAACAGGAGCAATCGATCTCATCGGCGGGCGCACAGCGATGGCTGACCAAAAGAGACAGTGACCCGGTGACCGCGCGGTCGGGACGGCCGTAGCAGCGCGCTTGCTCGCGAACCGTGGCGGGTGCTGCTCGATCGTCGTGAGACCGGGCTCGTGGCCAAGCTCGCCCCTACGGATCGGCCGTCCGCGGTCGGCTGGGTAAGGCCCGCCGGGACCGGCGCCTCGCCCGACATTGGCCCGAGAAGCCGGCTGCCGTGGTTGGGAGCACGGCATGCAGAGGCGACCTCCGAACGGCGAGCCACTCGGAGGGGAGGGAGATTTATCCCTCCCGTGGTGGGCCTCACCTTGGTGCCCAGCCTGGCGCGGCGGCTCGATGGGGCTGGCCACCTCGCCCTTGATCGGGATGTGGATGGCGCTACGGACCGGGTCGGTTGGTGCGGGTGAGCCGATTCTCAATTTGGGACGGGGTCCTGGTCGGGCGTCTCAAAAAGAAACAACCCGTCGTTGTGATGTGCGGCCACGCTCGGCGGCAGCGCGCCCGCGCGGCGCATCGCCGGCGGAAACCGACTGAAACCAAACCGAATAACTATTGTATCGGAGGGGTGACCTGGGCCGTGGGTCGCTTGGTACGGCGCTTGCTCAAAAGTGAGTCAACGACGAGCCCGATCGTCACCTGCCTTGCGGGGGGCGGCGCGGCTAACGGAGCCCCGCTGCGCAGCGATCATGACCACAGGGAGACAACGATGAACGCGACCGAATTGGCGGCGACGCATCCGGGGGCGGAATGGCAGCGCAGGTACTGGTTACTGGCGGTGATCGGCGTGGCCTGTGTGCTGCGACCTCTCCTCGCGACCGCAGCCAGCCCCGGGGACGTGGTCATCAACGAGATCATGCAGAACCCGTCGGCGGTGGCGGATGGGGCCGGGGAGTGGTTCGAGCTCTTCAATTCGACGCCCGGCACCATCGACATCAACGGCTGGACCATCCAGGACAACGACGTCGACGTCCACGTGATCGCGAATGGCGGACCGCTGGTCATCCCCCCCGGTGGCTATCTGGTCTTGGGGAACAACGGCGATTCCGGTACCAACGGCGGGGTTGCCGTCGACTACGCCTACGGCACGGGCTTCTTCCTCGCCAACGGTGCGGACGAGCTGGTGCTGCTCGATGACACCATGACCGAGATCGACCGCGTGGAGTGGGACGGCGGCGTGACCTTCCCGGACCCGACCGGTGCCTCGATGGCCCTGGCCGATCCGGGGGTGGACAACAACCTGGGCGCCAACTGGTGCGAGGCGTCGACCCCCTTCGGCTTCGGGGACCTCGGCACGCCGGGTGCCGGCAATGACTGCCCCGGTGCCCCGGCCGGTCCCGGGGACGTGGTGATCAACGAGATCATGCAGAACCCGTCGGCGGTGGCGGACTCGGCCGGGGAGTGGTTCGAGCTCGTCAACACCACCGACCGCGCCTTCGACCTCAATGGCTGGACGATCACGGACAACGACACCGACGTCCACGTGATCGTCAACGGCGGGCCGCTGGTGATCCCGGCCGGTGGCTACCTGGTGCTCGGGAACAATGGCGATTCCGGCACCAATGGGGGCGTGGCGGTCGACTACGTCTATGGGGGCTCCTTCTTCCTGGCCAACGGCGCGGACGAGCTGGTGCTCCTGGACGACGTCCTGACCGAGATCGACCGGGTGGAGTGGGACGGCGGGGTGACCTTCCCGGATCCCACCGGTGCTTCGATGGCCCTCCAGGACCCGGCGCTGGACAACAACGTCGGTGCGAACTGGTGCGAGGCGTCGACCCCCTTTGGCGCCGGTGACCTCGGCACGCCGGGTGCCGCGACCGACTGCGCCGTTGGACCGGGGCCCTTCGGCGCCTGTGGCGATTCAGCCACCGCCATCCACGACATCCAGGGCCCAGGCCTTGCCAGCCCCCTGGACGGCACCCCGGGGGTGGTGATCGAAGGGGTGGTGGTCGGCGACTTCCAGGGTAGCCCGACCGGCCTGGGTGGCTTCTTCGTTCAGGAGGAGGGCGGCGACACAGATAGTGACCCCCTGACCTCCGAGGGCATCTTCGTCTTCGACGGCAGCTTCGGCGTGGACGTGGGCGTGGGGGACGTCGTCCGGGTCCAGGGAGACGTGGACGAGTTCTTCGACCAGACCGAGCTGACCAATGTCAGTAATTTGGCCGTTTGCGGTGGCGGCGCGACGATCCTGCCTGCGGAGGTGATCCTGCCGGTCGCCTCCCTGGATGACTGGGAGCCGTACGAGGGGATGTTGGTGCTCCTGCCCCAGACCCTGGTGGTGACGGATAGCTTCAACGTCGGGCGATTCGGTGAGGTGGATCTGGCAGACCGCGTTCGCTTGTTCGCCCCGACCAGTCTCGACGCGCCCGGTGGCCCCGCGCTCTCCATCCAGGACGCCAACGACCGTAGCCGTATCCTCCTGGACGATGGGAGCAGCGTGCAGAATCCATCGCCGTTGCCGCCGTATCTTGGAAGCGACGATACCCTGCGTGTGGGCGACACCCTGCCGGATCTCGTCGGGGTGCTGGACTACCGGTTCGGCGTGTACCGTATCCAGCCGACGCAGACCGTCATCTTCACCCGTGCCAACCCCCGTCTGGCCGCTCCACCCTCCGTGGGCGGCACCCTGACCGTCGCCGGCTTCAACGTCCTCAACTACTTCAGCACGATCGACACCGGCGCCCCGATCTGCGGACCCGCGGCCGGTCTCGTTTGTCGCGGCGCCGATAGTTCCACCGAGCTTGCTCGCCAGCGCGACAAGCTCGTGGCCGCCTTCGTAGCAATGGATGCGGATGTGGTCGGCCTCGTGAGCCTCGAGAACAACGCGACCGCCGTGCTGGACGACCTGACGGGCGGCATCAACGCGGCCATGGGTGCAGGGACCTACGCCTACGTCGACACCGGCACCATCGGGGCCGACGCGATCAAGGTCGGATTCATCTACAAGCCGGCCGCGGTCACGCCGGTGGGGCCGTTTGCCGTGCTCGACTCGTCGGTCGATCCCAGTTTCCTGGATGATTTCAACAAGAACCGGCCCTCCCTCGCCCAGACCTTCCAGCAAAACGCCACGGGCGGCACGGTCACGATCGCCGTCAACCACCTCAAGTCCAAGGGTTCTCCCTGCGACGACGTCGGCGACCCGGATCTCGGCGACGGTCAGGAGAACTGCAACGTCACGCGTACCATGGCTGCCACTGCCCTGGTCAACTGGCTCGCCACCGACCCCACGGGCAGCGGCGACCCCGATTTCCTCATCATCGGGGATCTCAACAGCTACTCCAAGGAAGACCCGATCGCGGCCATCACCGGCGCGGGCTATACGGATCTGATCCAGACCTTCGTGGGATCGGACGCCTACACGTTCGTCTTCGATGGACAGGCCGGCTACCTCGACCATGCGCTGGGTAACGCCAGCGTCCTCGCGCAGGTGACCGGCGTCACCGAGTGGCACATCAACGCCGACGAGCCGGTGGCCCTGGACTACAACGAGGAGTTCAACCAGCCGGGACTCTATAGCCCCGATCCCTTCCGCTCCTCGGACCGGGACCCCGTCATTATCGGACTCGACCTGGAGGCGGCGCCCGTCACTGTGTGCGACGTGGATGGGGACGGCGACGTCGACAAGGTCGATCTGAGCCTGATCAGCCGGTCACGTAACCAGCCCGCGACCGGGCCGGATGACCCGCGCGACGCCAACGGTGACGGGCTCATCACGCCGGCCGACGTCATAGCGTGCGTCGCGCAGTGCACCAACCCGGGTTGTGCCCTGTGAGCGGGTAAGCGGATCGGGCCGAGAGGGCGGCCCGATCCTGTGGGGGGGCTGTGGCGGTAGGGGCACGGCATGCCCTGCCCCTACTGGTAGAGGTGGCAGCGGACCTGCTGGGGGCCGGGCAGGGTGTGGACGGCCGGGACGTCGGTGGCGCAATGGGGTAGGGCGTCGGGGCAGCGCGGGTGGAACGGGCAGCCGGGGGGCGGGTCGATGGGGCTGGGCACCTCGCCCTTGAGTGGGACGTGAGTGGCCCTGTGGGCCGGGTCTGGGATGGGCTCGGCGGCCAGGAGCGCGCGGGTGTAGGGGTGGGCCGGTTGGGCGAAGAGCTGCTCGGCGGCCGCCTCCTCGACGATCCGGCCGAGGTACATGACGACCACCCGGTCGCTGATGTGGCGCACCACCGACAGGTTATGGGAGATGAACAGATAGGTGAGGTGGAACTGCTCGCGCAGGTCGATGAGCAGGTTGAGCACCTGGGCCTGGATGGAGACGTCGAGGGCCGAGACCGGCTCGTCGGCGATGATCAGCTTGGGCTCCACAGCCAGGGCCCGGGCGACGCCGATGCGCTGGCGCTGGCCGCCGGAGAACTCATGGGGGTAGCGGTCGAGGTCGGCCTCGCCGAGGCCGACGATCTCCAGCAGCTCTGCGACCCGACCGCGGACCTCGCCCTTGGGCCGCAGGCCATGGACGCGGATCGCCTCACCCACCAGGTCAGCCACGCGCATGCGCGGGTTCAGCGAGGAGTAGGGGTCCTGGAAGACGTATTGCAGGTGGCGCCGGAAGCGACGCAGCCGCTGCCCCTTGAGGCTGCGGAAGTCGATGCCGTCGAAGTGAATGGTGCCGGCGGTGGGCTCGATCAGGCGCAGGATCGAGCGACCGGCGGTGGACTTACCGCAGCCGCTCTCCCCGACCATGCCGACCGTCTCGCCCGGCGCGAGGTCGAGGTCGAGGTCATCGACCGCCCGGAGCCGCGTGGGACCGCCGCGGTGGGCGCGGACGACAAATTCCTTGGTGAGGTTTCGGACCCGGAGCAGCGGCGTGCCGTCGCCGGCCCCGTTGCTACCGAGCGCCGTCATTGACTCTCGACCTTCGCCAGTTGCTGGCGGGCGATCTTTGCCTCGTCGGAGTCGGGAAAGCGCTGGATCACCTGGTTGAAGGCGAGCTTGGCGTCGGCGAGGTTTTCCTTCCTATCGCCCTTGTCCGCCAGCGCGGCAAAGGACATGCCGGTCTTCAGCAATGCGCCGGCCACCTTGTCGGAGGCGGGGAAGCGGATCAGCAGGTCATCGAACTTGAGGATCGCGCTCTCGAACTCGCCCTCGGCGTAATACCCCTCGCCGATCCAGTAGTAGGCATTATCTGTGAGCTCGGAGTGGGGATGGTCCTTGACCAGGGCCTCCATGGCCGCGATCCCGGCCTTGCGGTCGCCGCCACGGATCGCCTTGAGGGCGGCGTCGTAGTCGGCCTTGATCCCCGCGGACGCCTCGGCCGCTGCCGGCTTCGCTGCGGGCTTGGCCTCGGACGTCGCCGGTTTCTTGGCCGCGGGTTTGGGGGCCGGCGCCGCTTTCTTGGGGGAGGGCGCGGCCTTGGCCCCGGCTAGTTTTCGCTCGAGCGCGGCGAGGCGCTGGTCGAGGGCCTGACGCTCCTCGGTGCGGGCCTTCTCGAGCCGGGCCGATACCTCCTGGACGGCGCCCTCCAGGGCCGTGGCACGCGCTTCGAGGCGGGTGAGCTGCTGCTCGGTGGTGGCGTCGCCGTGGACGGCCTGCTCGGACGCCTCCTGGATCCCGCGCACCTGCTTGCCGAGATCGCTAAGCTGCAGCTCGATCTCCACCATGCGGTCGGCAAGACGCTGCTGGTTGCGGCGTTGTTGCTCCTCGATGTTGTGGAGCTGGGCGGCATAGGCCGGCGTGGCGACCTCACCGCGCAGGGTCCGGACCTGATCCTGCAAACCCTTGATGTCCTGCCGCATCCACACCACCTCTTGGGGTGGCGTCATCGCACACCCGCCCACACCGAGGATCAGGCTCGCCACCAGGGCGAGCCGCCTCGGATAAGCGGGTGGGGGGATGCGGTGAGCTCGATCCATGGCGCCAGCGGGCGGCACCCTGCCGAGTTAGCCCGCGTTTCTCCCCGGGAATCGTCGCGAGGCCGTGCCAATGGCCGTAGATCCTGGCTGGCCCGCGGTAGGAGCCGGTTGCACCGGCGACCCGGGTCGCCGAAGGGATTCGGCTCCTGCCGCGGACGAGGACACGGCCAGGAGATGCGGGCAGTTGCGCGGGCGCAGCCAATTCATGGTGAGAAATGCGGGTTAGTGACCGAGGAAGTGGGCCCGGCGGTTCTGTGCCCACGACGCCTCGTCGTGGCCCGGGGCGAACGGCCGCTCCTCACCGTAGCTGATGGTGCTCAGGCGGGAGGGGTCGACACCGAGAGAGACCAGGTAATCCTTCGTCGCCCGTGCCCGGCGGTCGCCGAGGGCCAGGTTGTATTCGGCCGAGCCACGCTCGTCGCAATGGCCCTCGATCTGGTAGTTGCCGCCGATCCGGTTGATGACCGTGGCGCTGGCCGCGAGCGTGTCGCGCGCGGCGGCGCTCAGATCCGCCGAGTCGAAGGCGAAGAACACGTCCGCGATACCGGCGTGGAGCATGTCCCCCGGCTCGGGCGGCGCGCCCATCGCCTCCATGCCCCCGCCTTCCATGCCGCCGGCCCCCATGTCGCCGCCGGCACCGGCGCCGGCGCCGCCAAGGTCGGCCTCGCCCATGCCGCCCGGGGTGACGGCGAAGAGCTCGCCTTCATCCACCTGTCCGGAGACGGCGCTTGGCGTGCCCGCGGCGTCGTCACGGATATTCTTCTTGGAACAGGCGGTCAGGGAAAAGGCCACCACACCGGCAAGGAGGAGCGTGGTGAGGGCGCGCAGCTTCATGGGGAAATCTCCTGAAAGGCGGGAGTGGTCCGGTGTCCGAGGCAACCGTTCGGACTCGGAGTGTGGTGGTAGGTGTGAAGGGTCAAAAACGCTAGCGGTGGGGCTCGCCGACTTCAAGGGGTATTTTGCGGGCTCCGGGCGGCGAGGAGCGACTCGAGGCGTTCGATCAGACCATCGAACCCGCCACTTGACATCACCGCCACCACGTCGCCCGGTTCCAGGTGGGTCGCGAGGTGGGTGAGGAGGTCGTTCATATCGCGCGCGGCGTAGGTCGGGGTGGCGCAGGCATTGAGCTCGTCCGCGAGCCGCGCCGGTTCGAGCAGCTCCTCGGGGCGTAGTCGGTGGTTGCGCAGGATCGGCGGCAGGCAGACCCGGTCTGCGTGGCGCAGGGCCCGCCGGTAATCGTCGTGGAAGGTCCGGCGGATGGCCGAGTTGGAACGGAACTCGAAGACCGCCCAGAGTCGCCGGCCGGCGAACCGGCTATGCAAAGCGGCGAGGGTCGCGGCGACCGCCGTGGGATGGTGCGCGAAGTCGTCGATCACGGTGATCCCGTCGACCTCTGCCGCCACCTCCTGGCGGCGCCGGATACCGCCGAAGGCCGCGAGCCCATCAGCCAGGGCCGTCGCGTCGGCGCCCAGGACGCGGCACGCCGCCAAGGCGCCCAGGGCGTTGCTCAGGTTGTGGTCGCCGCACATGGGGAGGTGGAAGGTGCGGGATGGGGCGCCGTTCAGGGCCACGTCGAAGTGGCTGCCGCGGCCGTCCCCCGCGACCCGGGTCGGGCGTAGCTCGGCGGTCTCGCCCACACCGTACCAGGTCACCGGGCAGGCGGGCGGGTGGTCTGCGACCAGGTCGCGGACCCCCGCGTCATCGGCGCACGCGACCAGATGGCCGTCCACCGGCAGGAGGTCGAGGAAGGCGGCAAAGCTGGCACGCACCGCGGAGAGGTCGGCGAAGATGTCCGCGTGGTCGAACTCGACGGTGGTCAGGATGGCCACCTGCGGCCGGTAATGGAGGAACTTGGAGCCCTTGTCGAAGTACGCGGTGTCGTACTCGTCGCCCTCGATCACGAAGGGTGCGCCGCCGCCGAGGTGGGCCGGCCCCGGCAGATCGCAGGGGATGCCGCCGATCAGCCAGCCGGGATCGAGCCCCGCGTACCGCAGGAGGTGGGCCGTCATGGTGGTGGTGGTGGTCTTGCCGTGGGTGCCGGCCACCACGACCGGCCGGCGACCGGGGAGGACCCAGTGGGCCAGGGCCGCGGGAAAGGAGGTGATCGCCAGACCCAATGCCTCCGCGGCCTCTACCTCGGGGTTGTCCCGGGACAGGGCGTTGCCGATCACCACCCAATCCGGGCGATCCGCCAGATGATCGGCGCGATAACCATCCAGGATCGGGATGGCGCGCGCCGCGAGGAACGTGCTCATGGGCGGATAGATGTGGCTATCCGAACCGCGCACGGCCACGCCGAGCGCGCTGAGCAGCGACGCGAGGGAGCCGGTGCCGGTTCCGCAGATACCGCTCACGTGAACCCGCGCCGACGGGCTGAGCGGTGCCGGTGGGGGCGTGATGGGGTCAGCCATGGACGTTTCCAGCGACGCAGTGTAATTCGTTAGCCATGCGCTGCCGACAAGAGGGGAATGGCAGCATGGAACCGTTGCATTTCACACACACGTTTACGATAGTGAAACCCTCTCCCCTGGGGTACGTTTTCTGCAACCCCGCAATTCCCCCCGTAGCCGGCGCCCGCCGGACTGTTGTCTCCCTGCGATTTATTACCATGGTTAGTGGCTTGTCGAGAGCCGAACGCTGGCGTGTTGCGATATGCGCCGGGATCGTTGTGGCGTTCATCGCGACGCTGCTCGCACCCATGCCCGCGCTCGCGGCCACGGGGATCATCATCGACTACCAGGACAAGCTGCCACGGCGGTTTCACAAGGTCCGCCGTCACTCGACGCAGCTGATCATCGTCCATTCCACCGAGTCGGGGCTGTCGAGCGCCCTGCGCACCATATCGAAGCGCGGCCTGACAAACTACCTGGTGGCGCGTGACGGCAGGATCTACCGCATGCTGAACCACCCGTACCGGGCGAACCACGCGGGCCTCTCCATGTGGGACGGTCGCACCAGCCTGAGCAACTGCTCGGTCGGCGTGGAGCTGGTGGGGTATTCCGATCGTCCCTTCACCGACACGCAATACCGATCCTTGCGGGGCCTGCTCGAGGAGCTACAGCGGATTTACCGGATTCCAGATGAGCGGGTCCTCGAGCACTACCGCGTGGCCTACGGTTCGGCCAATCCGTGGATCAAACGACCGCACCGCGGACGCAAGCGCGATCCCGGCGTGAGTAACTTCAGCCGTGTCCTGGCCGGGCTCACCAATCCGGAGCCGCAGATCGACCCGGATGTGGCGGCCGGGCGCCTGCTGGCCGACCCGGAGGTGCTCGTAGCCCAGGCGGCATGGAGACGCACCGGCCAGCCGCAACGCGCGACCGGCAGCCCGGTGCGGGCCATCGGCCCGACGCAGACCGCCTGGGATGTGGCCGGGAAACAGTACAACCACCCGACGACGATCTATACCTTCCCGGATGGGCGGCGCCTGCGCGGCGACCAGATTCGCAACTGGTCACGAATGCCGGCGGGTACCCGGGTGACCATCGGCCAGGCCGCGCCGACCCGCACCCACGTGGTCACCACCAGTCGCACCCCGTGGCAGATCGCTGGGGACGCCTACAACAGCTCCCATACCCGCTACACGTTCCCCAATGGTCGGACCCTGCGCGGGGATCAGATCAAGGACTGGAGCCGCATCCCCCCGGGCACCAAGGTAGTGCTCGCCAGCTCCCGGTCGTGAGGCGGTCACGCCGGGACTGCTCACCAGCCCCCATGGCGCGCTGCGACACCGGTCGCGGCAGGAGCAGGCGGGGGATGGGGGTTGGGGGATGTGGGGAAGGATGGCCGCTATCGCGGCCAGATGATGCATGCCGGAGGTTCCCCATTCCCTTCCGTAGCTTGCAGGGAGGGCGTGTCGCGGCGCCTCACATCGCGGACACGGTGATGACCGCGAGGTAGGTGGCCAGGAGGATGCCGGCCTCCCAGCGGGTGACCGTGTGGCCGGTCCGTAGGACCACCCACAACGCGGCGGTGAGCAGCAGCAGGGCCGGCACCTGCGCCCGGAGCAGCTCGTCGTTCACCGCGAGCGGCTGAACCACGGCGGTGGGCCCGATCACCGCGAGGAGGTTGAACAGATTGCTCCCGACGACGTTGCCCACGGCGATGTCTGGCTCGTTGCGCAGTACCGCCACCACGGAGGTGGCCAGCTCCGGCAACGAGGTGCCGACGGCCAGCAGCGTCAGACCGATGATCAGCTCCGAGATGCCGAAGTTGCGCGCCACCGTGACCGCCGACCCCACGAGCAAGTGGCCGCCCCCCAGGAGCAGTCCCACGCCGGCCGCGACCCACAGCAGGTCGCGGCCGATGCTGTCGGTGGCGCCGTACTCGTTTGCGAATTCGGCGACGACGTTCGGATCCTCCCTGCGCGCCGCACGAATGTTGAATCCGGTGAGGGCACACAAGGCGGCGAGCAGCACGCCGCCCTCGAGGCGGCCGATGCGGCCGTCGACGGCCATGGCGGCGAACACCACGGTGGCGGCAAACAATATCGGGACCTCGACCCGGAGGAGGCGAAGGGAGACGGGTAGCGGGCGCAGCAGGCCGGCGATCCCGAGGATCAGGCCGATGTTGGCGAGGTTGGATCCGACCACGTTGCCGGTGGCGAGGTCCGGGCTGCCGCGCCATGCGGCGCCGAGGCTGACCATGAACTCCGGCGCCGACGTGCCGATGGCCACCACCGTCAGGCCGATGACCACCGGCGAGACGTTGAAGGCCCGGGCGAGGCGCGCGCCGCCCCGCACCAGGAAGTCGGCCCCGCCGATCAGGCAGGCCAGACCGATCACGGCGAGGAGCAGGGGCAGCAATTGCACGGAGAATTCGATCATCGATGGTGGCGCGTCGCGGTGCAGGCTGCCGGGCGGCAGGCGGCGCGGGCAAGCCCGGATCGTCGAGCCCGAAGTTCGGTCGGGGCTGAACGGTGCGAACGGGCAATGGCCTGGCCGGCTCGCAGGAGGCGACGAGGTTCACCGGTTGGTGAAGATGGATGCGGGGGGATCTCACCGCAGAACCGCGCGCAGAGGGGGGAGGTGTGCGGGGGTTCGGCGGCTGCGGCGATGAGTCTCGCGGGAACGGGAGAGCGACGGGGAGGATGGCCGACGGGGCGAGAGACGCCTCGGCCTCCCTGCCTTTCTCTGTATTCCCCAGGGGTTCACACCTGCCCGGAGGGACGATTTTTGGACCGGGAGCTCATGAGCCGGTACCTCTCGGCCCCCGTCTCCGCGTCCTCTGCGGCTCTGCGGTGATCCTTGGCCCGGAAGTGAGGCCGACGATTCGGCGAGCGCTGCGTTATTGCTTCGTCTATCCTTGGTCGATAAGCCGGGCGGTGCAGTGGGTCGGGCGGCGCGTCGAGCAGTTGCGGGACGGCAGCCATTGGTGGCGGGGCGAGGGTGAGGCGCTCCAGTCCTTCGCGGGGATGTCCACCGCCGAGCCGTTGCAGAAAGCGCCGCGTGGGACTTGTTCAATTTGTCGGAACGAGGCACCCTTTGAGTACCAAGTCCAAGACTTCGTGCCCGCCGTCGCCGGCGGCAGGGAGGAAAGCACAAGTCAGGAGGACGGCTCTGGTGGCCATCGATGTATGGTTGCCAGGCTTCGGCGGAAGAGGACCAAGGCGCGTTGCCGTGTAGCCCCACGAGGTTTGGTTGCGTGCATTGGGTCAGTGAGGTGTTAGCTACCTGTCCAGCCCTTTCCCGGCGGCAGAGCGTGGGGACAGGGGCCGGTAACGGAGCTCGGCGCAGGTCAATCGCATAGTTCGTAGGGTCGTCGTGGTCGGCATGTCACCCCTGACAGGGGACCATGGGCGCGCGCGGACGGCCGAGATCGATAGACAACGTCCGGACCGCCCGGAGGTCCATCCCTCCGGAGAGCACTAGGGAGACCGATCTAGGTCGTCAGGAGAAACTGTTTTGGGTACCGAGAGAGAAGACATTCAAGACGACAGCTTCGAGCTGGAGCGATCCACGGAACAGGAAACATCCGAACCGGCGAGTGACGCCCGGGGCGGGGAGATGCGAAGCGGCGTCTTGGAGATGACCCGCAAGGGACGCGGGGTATTGCGTCCAGCCACCACGGGATTCAAGCGTTCCCAGCAGGACCCTGCGGTCTCCCACGGGGCGATCACCCGCTTCAATCTCCGTCCCGGCAACTGGATCGAGGGGGTGGTGGACCGGGGCAAGGGGGGGATCTGGCAGGTCAAGAAGATCCTGAAGGTGAACGGTCTTCCACCGGAGGAGTGGACCCAGGTCGACGAATACAGCGAACGCGATGCCCTCACCCCGGACGAGCGCTACACCCTGGAGACCGAGCCCGACGGCTACTCGATGCGGGTGATCGATCTGATCTGCCCCATCGGCAAGGGCACCCGCGGCCTCATCGTTGCCACCCCCCGCTCCGGCAAGACGGTGCTGTTGCAGCAGATGGCGCGCTCCATCGCCACCAACTATCCCAAGGCCCGGGTGATCGCCCTGCTCGTGGACGAGCGGCCGGAAGAGGTGACCGACTTCAAGCGTAAGCTCGGCGACGTGGCCGAGGTGTATGCCTCGGCCAACGACGGGGACATCGGCGACCACACGCGCATCTCGCAGCTCGCCATGGCCTATGCCCATCGCTGGCTGGAGGTGGGCGAAGACGTGGTGGTGCTGCTCGACTCCCTCACCCGCCTGGGACGCGCATTCAACGTCGGTACCAAGGGGTCGGGCCGGACCATGAGCGGCGGCATGGACGCGCGCGGCATGGAGATCCCGCGCAAGATATTCGGCTCCGCCCGCAAGCTGGAGCCGAGCGGCTCGCTGACCATCATGGCGACCTGTCTCATCGAGACCGGCTCGCGCATGGACGACGTGATCTTCCACGAGTTCCGCGGCACCGGGAACATGGAGCTGATGCTCGATCGCAAGCTCTCCGACATGCGCGTCTACCCGGCGATCAACATCGCCATGAGCGGCACCCGCAACGAGGAGCGGCTCTTCCCGGAAGACGTGCTGCGGGCGCATCACGCGATCCGTCGCCACCTCACCAAGATGCAGCCGGTGGAGGCGATGGAGTCGATGCTCAAGGCCTTGGAGGAGCACAAGAGCAACAAGGCGCTGCTCAGCAAGATGTTGCTGGTCGCGAACGCGGAGTCGTAGGTTGTGCGGCCGTAGGGGCGGGGTTTACCCCCGCCCACGCTCCCCCGCGACGGTGCCGATGTCACCACACACGGGCGGGGATAAACCCCGCCCCTACGTAGCTGACCGCTACTTCCGCCCTTCATCCCGGCGCCGCAGGACCAGGCGAATCGGGGTGTGCTGGAATCCGAGACCCTCGCGGAACCGGTTGAGCAGGTAGCGCCGGTAGGAGAAGTGGATCTCCTCGGGGCGGCTGCAAAACAGGACGATGGTCGGGGGAGCCGCGCTGGTCTGGCTGGCGTAGAGCAGCCGCGGCCGCCGGCCGTGGACGCGGCGCGGCGGGTGGGCATCGACCGCCGCCTGGAGCACCTTGTTGACCAGCGCCGTCTCGATCCGCTTCCGGTACTCCTCACCCACGGTCCACACGGTCTCCAGGAGTTTGTGGATTCGCTGTTTGGTGGTGACCGAGACGGTCACGATCGGCGCGTAGTCGATGAACTGGAGCTGGCGGCGGACCTTCTCGATCGTGTCCTCAAAGGTGGTCGGGCTCTTGTCGATGCGGTCCCACTTGTTCACGGCCACGACGCTCGCCCGCTGGTGCTCGTGGAGATAGCCGGCGATCTTCGCCTCCTGTTCGCGGCATCCGACCTCCGCGTCCACCATGAGGATGGAGACGTCCGCCTCCAGCATGGCGCGCAGGCTGCGGACCACCGAGTACCGCTCCACGCCCTCGCGGGTGGACCGTTTGCGGCGCAGACCGGCGGTATCGATGATGCGCAGCCGGTGGCCGTGCCAGTTGAACCGGGCGTCCACGGAGTCGCGCGTCGTCCCGGGGACGGGGCTCACCACCACCCGCTCCTCGTTGAGCAGGGCATTGACCAGGCTCGACTTGCCGGCGTTGGGCCGGCCGACCACCGCGATCGACAGGTCCGCGAGCCGTTCGTCGCCGCCGCCCGCCGGCAGCAACGCGCTGGCGGCCGCCATGAGCTTGCGTATCCCGTTGCCGTGCAGCGCGGCCACGGGAAAGAGCTCGCCCGCGCCGAAGCCGGCAAAGTCGGCGACCACCTGCGCCTCGTTCACCCCGTCGACCTTGTTGATGGCGGTGAGGGTGGGGGTATCGGCCCGGCGCAGCAGGCCGGCGATCTCCGCGTCCATGGGGTGGATGCCGGCGCGGCAGTCGAGGAGGTGGATGATGAGGTCGGCGCCGTCGATCGCCGCCCGTACCTGGGCGCCGATCTCGCGACTGAGAAGGTCGGTGTCCCCCAGCACGAGCCCGCCGGTGTCGACCAGCAGGAACGGGCGTTCCTCCCACCGGGCGCGCGCCACGTGGCGGTCACGGGTCACGCCGGGCTGATCCTCGACGATCGCTCGCGCCTCGCCCAATAGATAGTTGAAGAGCGTCGACTTCCCCACGTTGGGGCGGCCGACGATGGCGATCACGGGTAGGGGCATTGACTGGTCGGGATGGTCGCGGGGTGCGGCAGAGGGGGCTGCATCCGCGCGCTTCCGGGCGCGCGATCGGGCCGGCCAGGATAGGCGGCTCCCCCCGTGGCGGCAACGGAATCAAGACCTCTGCCGTCGTTGACACGGGACAGATGCCCGGTTAATAGGAGCACAGTTGTCAGATTCATCCCCTCCCTCCGGCGAGATCCTTCGCCACCCCCTCGCCCGCGGTTTCGTTCCCGCCCCGCTGTCCACCAAGGAGAGTCGCCATGCGCCGGATCTTCGCGTCGTGCCTGCTCGTCTCCACCCTCGCGGCCGTGCCGGCAACCGCTACCACCACCATCTACTCCGCGGCCTACAGCGGCGAGACCGCCGGCATGGCCGGCGTCGCCAATGCGACCGAGGAGGACGCCCTGAGCCAGGCGGTCAACCCGGCCAACCTGACGCGCATCGGTAGCTGGCGGCTCGATGCGGGCATCGGCTACCTCATTTCCCGCGTGACCTACGACGACAACGGGGTCAACCCGGATGAGTTCGGTTACTTCGAGTACAACGAAGGCCACGACTTCGTCGTTCCAGGCATCGCCTACGCGCAGCGCGTGGCCAAGGGGCCGTGGGTGCTCGGGGTGGCCGCCTACGGCAACGGTGGCAACGCGATCCTCTATCGCAACCTCGGCTTCAATGACACGAGCGTGGTCGATATGGGGTCCGACGCGGGTCTTGGCGGCCAGGTCGGCAGCGTCATGACCGGCGCCGGCGATCCGGCGGGCGGCTTCGGCGGCCTCAACGCGAGCAATGCGGCGCGGCGTGACAACTACACCACTTTGCAGGCCGGCAAGGTGGCCGTGACCGCGGCCGTGGCCGTCAATCCCCATCTCTCCCTGGCATTCTCTCCGGTGCTCAACATCGGGATCTTGCGGTTTGGCACGTTCGGCAACTTCAACACCGCCCGCAATCCCGACACCGGCGCCTTTGACGGGGATTACACCACCCAGGTCCTCGGCCTGCCGTTCGGCGACTTCGGCAACAACCAGGTGACCTACGCCGACCTGTTTGCCGGCGACACCTTCCCCAAGATCCTGCTCGACGGCGGTGGCCAGAGCGGCGCCAACGGCGCGACGCGCATCGCCGGCCTCTTCCAGAGCGTGGCCAGTGACGCGGCCGTGGGCGCCGCTCTCGTCGGCGACCTGACCGGCGCCACGATCGCCGCGGCGGGTGGGGATGCCAGCGCCATCCCGAATGCGGTCCAGGCCGCCCTCGGCAGCCTGTCGCCGGACTTCGGCGCGACGTTTGGGGACGCCGGCTTCGGGTTGACCGAGATGGCCGGCTACGCGGAAGGGGGCGGATTCTCCGGATTCGGCTATAACAGCAAGA
>Ga0210096_1000331_pt1 | contig 17377 bp, 15 predicted proteins | sample China_Galinas_PW_4_FD_184864 | JGI IMG/M metagenome (GOLD analysis project Ga0210096, IMG submission 184864) | Wetland microbial communities from San Francisco Bay, California, USA, that impact long-term carbon sequestration - China_Galinas_PWA_D2... | ecosystem: Environmental > Aquatic > Marine... | reverse complement strand
GGCCGCGACCTCGGCCTGGAGGTCCGCCATGTGGGCCTGCTTGGGCATCCAATCGGGCCCCGGAAAGCTGCCGGCATCGCCGGCCACGTAAACCCGCTCAAAGCCGTCCACACGGCATTGGCGGTCGGCTCGGACCAGCCCCCCTTCGGACCGGGGCAGATCGGTGTCGTCGAGCCATTGATTTCCGGTCATCCCGGGCATGAACAGGATGAGATCGGCGTCGAATGTCCCGCCCTCGGTCTGAACCGAGCGCTCGGTGAAGCCCGTGAGCTTGTGGCCCAGGCGTGTCTCGATCCCCCGCCGAGCCATCTCGTGGAGCAGGCCTTTCACCGCCTTGGGCCCCAGCCGCGCACCGGGCTGTGCGGCCGGGGTGAAGAAGACCAGCCTGAATCGGCCGCGACGCCCCTCGCCGCGCAGCTGTCGGTCGATACCGAACAGGAACTCGAACATGGGGCCGCCACGCATTGCGCTGGGCTCCTTCGGATTCCCCCCGAAACCGATGGCGATGGTGCCCCCGTCCATTTCTCCGAGCCTCTCACGGATCTTCAGCGCTGCCTCCACGCTCTCGCAGGGAGTAATCGCATGCTCGATCCCCGGCAGCTTCTTAATGAAGCGCCCGCCCGAAGCAATGATCAGGCCGTCGTTCTCGATCGGACGGCTGTCGGTGAGCAGCACCCTCCCGCGGTCGTCGAGTCCGGCGGCCAAGCCGGACTGGTAGTGGACCTTCGTGCGCTGAAAGAATCCCTTCAACGGGATCACCAGATCCCGGGGCGTGCGCCTGCCCGACGGGACCCAGATCAGGCTGGGCAGGTAGACGAATTCCGGGCGCGGCGCGACCAGGGTGATCTCCAGCCCGGGCTCCGACGCCCGAAGCCGTTGCGCGGCGGTGAGAGCGGCAAAACCCGCACCCACGACGGTGACTCTGCTCATGGATACTCCTCAAGGACTGATTCGAGCGAGAAGAGAGAGGGCTCGTAGACATTCTACCCCGGCCCACACTTAGGTCATGTCGAGAGATGCGGCGAATCCCATCCCTTGTGCGTAAATGGCGCCGTCGGCCATTCCCCTAGGAACTGGCTGGTTAGACCTGCGGACCCGACGCCTCGAGCAAGGGTTGCAGACTGGGCCAGAGGTGTTCCAACAGGCGCGGCTGCGCCTGCTCGTTGGGATGTATGCCATCGAGCTGTATCAGATCCCGCTCGACGACCACGATACTGGGCCGGTGACGCTCGAAGGTAGCCGGCAGCCGCGCCAGCCCACCCCGGGCGGTATCGCCGCTGATGCTCGCGTTGACCACCCGGGCTGGGCGTCGCAGCAGCGGGCGTGGCCGCAACCTATCTTTTTTCGTGGCGCCCCCCCTGGCAAGTGCTTCGTCGAGGCTGCCGTGAATCGGAAAGACTGTCGACTCCGAGACACGCCGAATTGCGGTACACTTCCCCGCCGCCACAATGCCGAGACCCCCCATGCGCTCCGTCGTCCGTATCTTCTTCCGCCTGATCCGCCTTCTGCTGACACCGGTCATGCTCCTGGGCGAGTCGCTGCTAACCCCGAGGGGCATGCGGCGCACTCCCGAAGCCCAAGCCCAGGTGGACGGGCAGACCCGGTCCCTGACCCTGTATCAGTTCCGCACCTGTCCTTTCTGCATTCGAGTGCGCCTGACGATGAAGCGGCTTGCCCTGGACATCTCCACTAAGGACACCCTCAACGACCACGAGGCACGCGAGCAGCTGCACCGGGGCGGCGGAGAGATCAAGGTCCCTTGTTTGTGCATCCACGAGCCCGACGGCGGGACCCGCTGGATGTACGAATCCAAAGACATAGTCGCCTATCTCGACCGACGCTTCGGCGGGACGGTGGCCGCTCACTGATCGACGCAAGCAATAGGACAGCCGTGCGGGCGATCCACCGCCCGATTTTGGTACACTCCCCGCAATTTCATTTATCGCTTTGGGGAGCTTTCATGCAGGAGTCCGACGACCGACCGGAATCGGCGCCCATTCCCCGGCAGCCAGCGCCGGGCAAAACGTATCGCCGCTCGCAGAGCCGCGGGCGTTACTATAACCGCTACAAGCGCTGTAAGCGCCAGAGCAGCTGGCTCAAGATCACGCTGCTCGTCGCCTTGCTCGCACTGAGTGCCATCGGAGCCTTTTCCTACCGCTTTGTCTCGAAGGCAAGCGGGCAGCTCGTGATGCCTCAGCAGGAGCGTGAGGGCTACGAGGCACGCATCAACCAGCTGGAGACGACCGTCGCCCAGCTCAATGACGAGATCCTCGCCTTGTCCCAGGGACGTATCCCGGGGCTGCGCCGCGTCGAGTTCGACCAGGTGCTCCAGGTGGACAAGAAGTATGTAAAGAACGTGGTCTTCTCGCTCACCGCCAAAGGAGACAAGAAGACCTACGAGTTCAAGATGCTTCTGCACAATGAAGGCCCCGACATCCTCCAGCCCGACGGCTCCATTGCCCTATTCGACCGTGCCGGGCTTCAGCTGGGAATCACGAGTTTCAAGAAGATGCAGGGCTCACTGTTCCTGGCCCCGGGCGAGTCCCGCTCCTATTACGACCGTGTCGACCTGGCCCGCGCAGGCGATCCTGTCTACTACATGCTGGAGCTCAACTGAACGGGCCACTATGGCGAGACCCGGGCGCGCCATCAGGAGACGTATGCGGCTGTTCCTCACCCTGCACCTTTGCCTGACCCTGCTCGCCGGCGTCGGCTGCTCGCGCGAGCCGGCGCTGAGCGTTGAGATTCCCTGGGCCATGGCGGGCGACTGGCTGGTCGCGGACACCCACAGCCATACCCGCTTTTCCGATGGCTCCTTGGCGCTCTCGGGCCTGGTGGAGCGAGGGGTATCAAGTGGATGCGATGTGATGGCGGTGACCGATCACGGGGATCTCGACCGCCAAGCGGCCACCCCTGCGTATTTCGCAGCGGTGCGCGCCGCCCGCAAGCGCCATCCCGGTCTGATCCTGCTCGGCGGGATGGAATGGAACATCCCGCCCTACGAGGGTAGAGAGCATGTCACGGTCCTGGTCGCGCCGAAGATCGAGGAGCCCGTGCTCTCGGGGCTCAAGCGCCGTTTCGAGGCCCCCGGGGCCCAGGCGGAGGCCGCCCTGCAATGGCTGGAGGGCCAGGCACCCGGCCAAGACGACGTCGTCCTGATCTACAACCATCCGAGCCGAAAGGTACCCGCGGTGGCGCAGAGTGGCGAGGACCTGGAGCGCTGGCGTGGAGTAAGCCGGCGGATAATCGGGTTCGAGGGCGCCCCGGGCCATCAGCGCATGAACGAACCGGGGAGCTATCGGCGCCCGGGACTCACCAACGACCGGTGGGACCCGGTCGCGGCACAGATCGGGGGCGTCTGGGACCAGCTCCTGGACCAAGGGGAAGACGTCTGGGCGGCGATCGCGACATCCGACTTCCATAACTCGGACATGGACTACTCACCCTGCGCCTTCGCACGCATCCACCTGGAGGTGCCCGAGCGCTCGGCCCGGGGCGTGCTCGCCGCGTTGCGCGCAGGCTCCTTCTGGGCCGACCACGGTCGGCTGCTGGACGAGCTGTCCGTGACCGCCAGCGCCAGCTCCCTTCCCGCCAGCATCTCGCCAGGGGAATCCGCAGAGATCCCCGCCGAGGACTCGATTCGGATCGGCATCTACCTGAAAAGGGGCCCGGGCGCCGAAGGCGCTGCGTTGCACCTGGAGCTCATAGGCAACGGCCGGAGCGGCAAGTCCGAGCTGTTGGAGCAGCTCACCTTGGCCCCGGACCAGTCCGGCGGCAGCTGGGCGCTCCACAATCCCGTGCCGGGCGCCGACGGCGAGAGCGCATATTTTCGCCTGCGCGTACGCAAGCCCGTCGAGCAGGGCCCCGATCTGATGGCCTATACCAACTCCATCCGCTTCCGACTGTTCTAGCCTGTATTCCTCACGAAGGAACCGCAGAGGTTGAAACCCCGGCCAGCGTCCCCAATTCAAAGAATGCGGGTGCTCGACCGAGGCCCGCAGAACCGCGCGGTTCGAAGACGAACGCGCACAACCATATTGCTTCAGATCGGAGGATATGAAAATGACCGCTTTCGACCTCTCTCCCCTGTTTCGCAGCTTCATCGGCTTCGACCGCCTGGCCGACAGCCTGGAGGCGGCCTATCGGTCCGAGGGCAATGGCTATCCGCCCTACAACATCGAGCGCACAAGCGAGAACCACTATCGGATCTCCATGGCAGTAGCCGGATTCGGCAACGACGACCTCGACGTCCAGGTAAAGGAGAATATCCTGACGATTCGCGGCTCCAAGAAGGACGAGGAAGCGCAGAAGGAGCTGCTGTATCGCGGCATCGCCAACCGCAACTTCGAGCGCAAGTTCCAGCTGGCAGACTATGTCGCGGTCAAGGGCGCCGACCTCAAGGATGGACTGCTGCACATCGATCTGGCCCGTGAGGTGCCTGAGGCCATGAAGCCGCGGCGCATCGACATCCAGAACGACAGCAAGCCCATGATCGAGGGCAAGTCCGAGGCCGCCTGATAGGCGGGAAGCGGAGGGGGGCGCAAGCCCCCCGTTCGCTGAAGTGTCAGACCTTTCATCGAAAAAACCGAAGTTGGAAGATACAAGGCGCCAAGGACACAAAGGCAGACACGGACCGAAAACAAGAAATCTGCTTCATCCAACGGGTGATGCCCGTTTCCAGGAAATTTCCTTGAATAACTTAGCGATCTTGGCGCCTTGTATGTTCAAATGCTCTTTCTAGGTTGGTGCCTCAGGATCCGCACGCCAAAGACCCCGCGGCCCACTCCTCAATCGCCCGCACGGCCTCGATCACTCCATTCTCATGGCTCATGCTCCGCGCCAGCTCCCGGGCGCGTCGCGCCATCGCGGGGGTGCGCAGCACCGTGACGATGGCCCGGGCCAATTTATGCGAGGTGAGGTTCCTGCGAAACAAGGGCTTAGGCGCAATCCCCACATCATGGAGCGTTGCGCCCCAGACGACTTGGTCCAGGGCATGGACGACGACAATCGACGGACAGCCGGCCAGGGTCGCCGCATGGGCGGTACCCGCCCCCCCGTGATGCACCACCGCCGCACAACGGGGAAACAGCGCGCTGTGGGGGGCCTGATCCAGGCGGAAGATCTCGGGAGACTCCGGGATATCCTGCACCATGGCCCACCGAGACTGGATGATCGCCCGACAACCCGCCTCCTTGACCGCATCGACCATCAATCGTGTCGCCTCCTCGACCCTCTCCGGCGACGAGTGCAGACGCTCCATACTCCCAAAACCGACGAATACCGGGGCCTCGCCCTTGGCGAGAAAATCCTCGAGATCGCCGGGCACCCGCCAGGCCTCCTGCGCCGCGGGCACGTCAAGGAATCCGCAGACCCGGTGCAAAGGGCTCCAATCCGGCGGCGGCGGCTGCAGACTCAGGCTGTAGGCGTGCAGCCAGGGGTGCTCGGGATTCTGCACAGCCAGCACCTGCTTGACCGGCCCCAGGCCCGCCCTGCGGCGAGACCGGTTGAATCTGGCCTTGAACAGTCGATTCATGACGAGCTGCGCCAGCCTCCAGGTCAGCAAATTGACCCAGGGGCCGAGATTGGGAGTCGCCGCGGGCGGCAGATAGCGTGACACCGCGCTATTGGTCTGGAGCACGACACCGATGTAAGGGATCCCGCGGCTCAGCGCGACCGCCTTGAGAGGATGGACCATGATGTGCCCGATCACCAGGTCGTGGGTCTCGCACAGCCGCTCCGCCGCCCCATAGAGATCGTCTTCCAGCGGATCGAGATAGGCACGGGCCACCGTCTCCATCTGCATGAGCGGATGGCCTCGACCGACTATCTTCTCATGTAGCGCCCGTAGCTTGTTCGCATCGAGTGCTATGCGCCCCACCTGCTCGATACGAAACCCGCCACGCGCTGCCCAGGCCTCGTAGTCCGCATGCTCGAGATCCGAATACGCGAGTGTGACCTCATGACCAGCGCCAGCCAGCCCTCCGGCCAATGCGACAAACGGCCGCACGTCGCCGGAAGTACCCCACGTTTGCAAGGCAATGCGCATAGGAAGACGGCACCTGGTATCGACAATTGCGACGCTTTTCGCCGCGCGCCATGGACGCCCCGCGGCGTCGGTTCATACTCGCCATCCGGGTACGGCGGCGTCTTGTTCTTGCTGTTCCCCCCGATCCCTTTTACCTGGACCCCGAGGCACGCCAACCGGAGCCGGTGCTGTGATGGCAGGGGCTGCCGGGATACACCTCCCTGCCCTCCACGGTGATCTTGACCCAACCGTCGCAACGAGCCGTACACGGCTGGCACTGCCTGGCCTTGGTCGCCATTTATTCGAACGGATGGCGTAGGACCACCGTCGCCTCCCGGTCCGGTCCCGTAGAGATGATATCGATGGGAGCGCCACAGACCTCCTCCACTGTCTTCAGGTAGGTCCTGGCGTTGCGGGGTAGGTCTTCGAAAGAGCGCGCCCCCGCGCTGGATTCCGTCCAGCCGGGAAGCTCGGTGAATACCGGCTCGCATCGCTCGAACCGGTCGGCACCCACGGGTGGGGCATCGACCTCGACCCCATCCAGCCGATAGGCGATGCAGATCTTGACGCTATCCAACCCGTCGAGCACATCCAATTTGGTGATGCACAGCCCGCTCACACTATTGATTTCCAGGGAGCGACGCAGCGCCACCGCATCCAGCCAACCGCAGCGCCGTTTGCGCCCGGTGGTGGCGCCGAACTCGTGACCCTTGGCACCCAGATGCTCCCCGTCACCATCGAACAGCTCAGTCGGGAAGGGCCCTGCACCTACTCGAGTGGTATAGGCTTTGACGATGCCGAGCACATAATCGAGATAACGCGGACCCACACCCGTGCCCGTGGCCGCGCCGCCGGCAGTGGTATTGGAAGAGGTCACATACGGATAGGTTCCGTGATCTATGTCCAACAGGGCCCCCTGAGCCCCCTCGAACATCACATTCTGTCCCTCGTTGCGCAGCCGATGGAGGACGCCCGTGACATCTGCCACCATGGGGCGAATTCGCTCTCCCTGGGCCAACGCCAGATCCAGTACAGCCCGGTAGTCCACCGTTTCGAAATCAAAATAGCTCTTCAGCGCAAAATTGTGGTAGTCCATGACCTCGCGCAGTCGCTCCTTGAAGTGCTCTGGATCCATCAACTCGCCCAGGCGTATGCCCCGACGGGACACCTTGTCCTCGTAGGCCGGGCCTATTCCGCGCCCGGTGGTGCCAATGGCCTTGCTGCCTCTGGCCTTCTCCCTGGCCTGGTCGAGGGCGATATGGTAGGGCAGGATCAACGGGCAGGCCTCGCTGATGCCCAGGCGCCCGACGGCAGGCACGCCCCCGGCCTCCAGCATCTCGATCTCATCGAGCAGGGCCGCGGGTGAGAGCACCACGCCATTGCCGATAAGGCATTGCACCCGGTCACGTCGAACGCCCGACGGGACCAGATGCAACACCGTCTGGCGACCGTCGATTACCAGCGTATGGCCGGCATTGTGCCCACCCTGAAAGCGCACCACCGCCTGCGCCCGATCGGCCAACAGGTCGACGACCTTGCCTTTGCCCTCATCCCCCCACTGGGTGCCGATGACTACTACGTTCTTGCCCATGATCTCTACTCTGCTCGTTCTATTGTGTCGCTAGAGGGCCTCGGGCTCCCAGCGGTCCCCTCGTCGGCGCAGAATCCGGTCGCACCCCATATCCCCGGGCCCGCCGACCTGCCCCGGAAGCTCCCAGATCACCCGCTCCCCGACCGAGCGCAGGTCGCACACCCGCGCGCGCAGCGCCGCATCGTCCACGGCAGGTGCGAAGACCGCAGACGGGGACTGTCTGTCGTCCTCGCCCCTGCCGACCCGAAACAGCTTCTTCAGGTCCGCGCTGAATCCAGTGGCCGGCCGGGCACGCCCGAACACCTCGCCCACGTGGTCGTAGCGCCCGCCTCTCGCGATCTCCTCGCCCATGCCCGGTACGAAGGCGGCGAACACCACCCCGGTCTGGTAGTGGTAGGCCCGAAGCTCCGCCAAATCGAAATGCAGAGGCGTGCCGGGCAGCTGCTCGCGTATGACCGCGGCCATACGGTCCAGATAATCCAGCGCCTCATGCACCTGCGAGCCCGCATCACCGAGAATCCTGCGGGCGTGACCCAGCACATCGTCCCCATTCAGCTCGGCAAGGGCCGTCACCATGGCGGCCACCGAGCCGATCACACCCAGATCCTCCAGCAGGGTCTGAATCTCCGGTATGGCCTTGCGCTGCAGTGCCTCGAACAGCGCCAGCTCCCCCTCGCAGGTCACTCCGCTCTGGCGCGCCAGGGCGCGAAATATTCCGACATGGCCGAGATCCAGGTAGACGTCCCGGATTCCTGCCCGCGCCAGGCTCTCCATCATCAGACACAGGATCTCGCAGTCGCTCTCGACACCCGCATGGCCGAACAGCTCCGCACCTATCTGCAGCGGCGCACGCGATGGCGCCAGGCCGCTGGCACGGGTGTGCAGCACCGTGCCCAGATAGCAAAGTCGGGTCGGGGTGGCACGGCGTAGCTGGTGGGCATCGATACGGGCGGCCTGGGGAGTGATGTCGGCGCGGACCCCCATCAGCCTTCCGGTCAGCTGGTCGGTGAGCTTGAACGTCTGCAGATCGAGATCGCGGCCGGTCCCGGTCAGCAAAGATTCCAGATACTCGACGAACGGGGGAAGGATCAGCTCGTAGCCCCAGGCACCGAACAGATCGAGCAACTCCCGGCGCAAGGCCTCGAGGTCGCGCGCCTCGGGGGGCAACACCTCGTCTATGCCTTCTGGAAGCAGCCAACGCTCGTTACGCATGGGTGGATCTTTTGAGCTTCTTAGTTTACCAGGTAAAGCAATGCGACCCCCAGGGCCATGCTCACCAAGCCGCCCCAACGCAGGGACGCATCGTCCATCCCGGTCGCCAGGTCAAGCATTCGCCTGAACGCGCCGGGACTGGCGAAAGGCATGAGCCCTTCGAGCACCAGCATCAGCGCAAGAGCGACCAACAGGTCATTCCACATGGTCTCGTCCACAAAAAAGCCGGGTTGTCTAGACCCGGCCAGAACGGCGCGTATTCTCCCAGATGGTGCTGCGCATGTCCACGTAGAGAGCGCACTCGCGCTCAGGGATTGCCCCCGTTCTGATTCTTGAAATAGCGGAAGAAGTCGGATTCAGGCTCAAGCACCATGACCCCCGAGCCGTCGCCGAACACCGCCCTGTAGGCATCCATGCTGCGATAGAAGGCATAGAACTCGCGATTCTGATCGAAGGCCTTGGCGTAGATCTCGGACGCCTTGGAGTCGCCTTCCCCGCGCAGCCCCTCCGCCTGCTTGTAGGCGTTGGCCAGTATCACCGTGCGCTCCCGGTCCGCATTGGCGCGAATCTTCTCCGCCGCCTCGGCGCCTTCGGCACGAAGCTCGGAGGCCACCCGCTCACGCTCGGCGCGCATGCGATCGTACACCGACTCGCTCACCTCGGGCGGCAGATCGATCTTCTTCACCCGCACATCCACGATCTCCAGGCCCAGCTCGGCGGCCTTCTCGTCGGCGTCTTTGCGCAGCAGCTCCATGATCTCCGCGCGCTCACCGGACACGACCTCCTTGATGGTGCGCTTGCCGAACTCGTCACGCAGGCTGGTGTTGATGCGCTCGGAGAGCAGCACCGAGGCCCGCGCCACGTTGCCGCCACCGGTGGAGCGGTAGAACTGGGCCACGTTGGCAATACGCCACTTGGCATAAGAATCCACGATCACGTCCTTCTTCTCGATCGTAAGGAAACGCTCCGGACGTTGGTCCAATGTCTGGATGCGACCGTCGAACAGCTTGACGTTGTTCCAGATCGGCATCAGAAAATGCAGACCCGGCTTGTAGTCGGCATCCACGATCTCGCCCAGGCGCAGCTTCAGCGCCAGCTCGTACTGCTTCACCGTGAAGGCCGAGGCGGACAATGCCAAGGCCACCGACAGGATCGCGATCCCCACAAACATCCTCGAAGGCGTCATCGGCGCACCCCCCTTTCCCGCGACAAGTCGCGTGGCGGTCGCGGCGGTATGGGCTGGGAGCCCTTGTCCTGGGACAGGGGCACACCGCCCTGAGCGTCGGTCTCGGCCGCTCCGGCGGCCGCGGAGTGGGACCGACCCGCTGATTGAAGCAGGCGATCGAGAGGCAGCAGGGTCAGGTTCGAATCCCCAGCGACATCGAGCATGACCTTGCTCGAACGGGCCAGAACCGACTCCACCGCATCCAAGTAAATGCGCTGGCGGGTTACCTCGGGCGCCTTGGTGTACTGCGCGAGCACCGCCAGGAAGCGCGCCGTCTGACCCTGGGCCTCGGCGATCACCCGCTCCCGATAGGCAGACGCGTCGGCCAGCCGGCGGGCCGCCGAACCGCGGGCCTTGGGCAGCACGTCGTTGGCATAGGCCTCGGCCATGTTCTCCGACCGCTCCTTATCCTCACGCGCCTTGATGGCATCGTCGAAGGCAGCCTTGACCTGCTCGGGCGGCTTGGCCGGCTGCATATTGACGCTGGTCACGGTCAGGCCGGTGTGGTATTTGTCGAGCAGACCCTGGATACCCTTTTCGATATCGCGGGCGATGCTACTACGGCCTTCGGTGAGGATGAAATCGAGGTTGTTCTTGCCGATGGTCTCGCGCACAGCCGTTTCGGTGGCGTCGCGCAGCGTCTTCTCGGGATCCTGGTCCTGGAACAAATAATCGGCGGGGTCCTGGATGCGCGACTGCACGGTCAGCTCCGCGTCGACGATATTCTCGTCCCGGGTCAGCATCTGCGCCTTGTGGCGGAAGGACTCGATGCGATCGACATCCACCTTCTCCACCGCTTCGATCGGGAAGGGCAGATGCCAATGGGGGCCGGGCTGGGTGATCTCCTGATAGGCACCGAAGCGCAGCACCACGCCCCGCTCGGCGGGCTGGACGAGGTAGATGCCGCTCGCCAGCCAGATCAGCAGGATGACGGCAAGCGCCACGCCCAGGCCCACACCTCCGAAGGGGCCAGCGGCCCCGCCGCCGGGTCGGCCACCGCCCCCGCGCCGGCCACTGCCGAACAGGCCTCCGAGACGCTCTTGCAGCTTCTTGACGACTTCGTCCAGATCTGGGGGACCCTGGTCGCCGCCCTTGCCGCTCCAGGGATCTTTCCCACCTCCGGGTTCGTTCCAGGCCATCAACAACTCCGAATCAGGTCTGCTCGGGCGACACACCTGCAACAGGTCCGCCGCAACGGAAAGGGCATTCTAGGGGGCCGCACCGCGCCCGGCAAGAGAGCGGCCAGCGATGACGCCCATGAATCCCCGCTGATCGCGCGCCCCGCCGGAATCGGTATGAGCCGCGTCACAGCTCGTGCTCCAGGATGCCCTGGCGCTTCAGCCGCTCATAGCTGCGGCGAGAAAGCTCGATCTTCATGGTCCAGCCCCCTTCGTCGGTGGCCCGCTCGGAGATCACTCGGCCGGCCTCGAAGATCCGGGCACGCAAACGACCGTCTGTCGGGCCCAGCCTCACAACCCGTTGGACATGGTCCTGGCGGAAGAAGCCGTCGACGGCATCCATCAGCAGCTCCATCCCTTCGCCCGAGGCCGCCGACAGCCAGACCCTGCGCACCAGACCGTCCTCGCCTCGCTCCGCCCTCGGATTGTCGCCTTCGACCAGATCGATCTTGTTGAAGACCTCGATCTGGGGCACCGCGTCCGCACCGATCTGGCCGAGCACCCCATTGACCTCCCGAATGCTATGGGTCCTGCGAGGCCCGGCGGCATCGATCACATGCAGCAGCAGACTGGCCTCCGCGCTCTCCTGCAGGGTCGAGCGAAAGGCGGCGACCAGCTCATGGGGCAGGCGAGAGATGAAGCCCACCGTGTCGGTCAGCACCGCCGTCCCGGCGCTCAGGGGCAAGCGTCGCAACGTCGGGTCCAGGGTGGCGAAGAGCTGATCGGCCGAGTAGACGCAGGCGTCGGTCAGACGGTTGAACAGGGTCGACTTGCCGGCATTGGTGTAGCCCACCAGAGAGACGGTCGGCACATCCGCCTTGGCACGGGCACGTCGACCCTGCTCGCGATTCTGGGCGACCTTGGCCAAACGCTCCCCGAGCACCGCCATGCGCTTGCCCAGCAAGCGCCTATCCGTCTCCAGCTGGGTCTCGCCGGGCCCGCGCAGGCCAACGCCACCCTTCTGCCGCTCCAGGTGGGTCCAGCCACGCACCAGGCGGGTCGAGAGATGGCGCAGCTGGGCCAGCTCGACCTGGAGCTGGCCCTCGAAGGTCCGGGCCCGCTGGGCGAAGATGTCGAGAATCAGGCCAGTGCGGTCGAGCACCCGGCACTCGAGCGCGCGCTCCAGATTCCGCTCCTGGCTCGGGGACAGGGCGTGGTTGAAAACCACCAGCTCGGCATCGGTGGAGGCGATCACCGCCGACAGCTCTTCGACCTTGCCGCTCCCGATGTAGGTGCGGGGGTCTGGCGCAATCCGCTTGGTCGTCAGCACGGCCACCGACTCAGCCCCGGCCGAATCCGCCAGCTGACGCAGCTCGTCGAGATCCTCGGCCTCGATCTGGACATCCGTATCCACATGCACAAGAACGGCACGCTCGCCACCCTCGGGTCTCTCAAACACCTGATAGGCTTCCAAATCTATGCGGCGACACCTTGCTCTTCCAGGTGCACGAAGCGGTCAACTGCCGTTTCTAGGGTCAAAGTGACGATTCCGGATGCAGAGCGCCCCACCCGCGTCCACGCAAGCGCTGGGCCATTCCCTGCGAGACACGCCTTGCGCTCAACCCGTTTCCCGCCGACTGCTTGCGTCATTATCACCTGGACGTAGTACCAAGATCTCAGCAGGAGTGGACCTCGGTCCGCGGGAAAGGACCGGAGTCGGGTGAGGAGAAGGACGAGCCCCGGCGCGAGGGTGCCCAGCAGTCATCCAAGGCTCGGGGATCGCCGAGGACCCGCCCGCTGCGATGCAACGCAAGGAGGCCCCGGCGATCCGGAATATGTCAGCTGTTGCCTGGCTCTGGTGCACCGGCGTCGTGACTGGTCTGGAAACGGATGTTACGCGACGGCACCACGGTGGAAATGGCGTGCTTGTAGACCATCTGGCTGACGCTGTTCTTCAGCAGCACCACGAACTGGTCGAATGACTCGATCTGACCCTGAAGCTTGATTCCGTTCACTAGGAAGATCGATACAGGCACCCGCTCTTTCCGCAAGGTGTTCAAGAAAGGGTCTTGTAGGCTTTGCCCTTTGGACATTGTGCTCTCCTTATTATTCGCTCAGTCTCACTGAATGGCGGCTACACGGTGTATCCGTCGGGATGCGCTGCGCGAAATTCAGGCCAGGCCAGTTGCCGGCCATTGCGCATCAGCTCTTTAGTATAGATGCATTCGCAAAATAACGGCCTAGTGACCATCACAACGTAGGGTCTTGCTCTATGGCTTTCAATGCCTGTTCCAGAGCAATGTCGGGTGACGCGTCCAGCCATACCACCTGGGGGTCGGCCCGCAGCCAGGTCAGCTGGCGCTTGGCGAGCTGGCGGGTGGCAGCCACGCCGCGGCGGATCATCTCGTGGCGATGGTAGGCGCCAAGCAGATACTGAACCACCTGCCGGTAGCCCACCGCCCTGAGCGCGGGCATCCCGGGCAGCAGATCGCCGCGCTCGAGCAAGCCCCCGACCTCCGCCTCCAGACCCGCTTCCAGCATCTGCAGGAAACGCCGCTCGATACGCCGATGCAGCTCGGTGCGTTCTACGGGGGCCAGCGCGAGCTTGAGTAGGCGGTAGGGCAAGGCGCGCCCGTCGTCTCTCGCCTGCAGCTCGGAGAGAGGACGATCCGTGAGTTCTATGACCTCCAGGGCGCGCTGGATGCGCTGGGGATCGTTCGGATGAATGCGCGCACCCGCCTGCGGGTCCAGGGTCGCGAGACGCCCGTGCAGGGCCTGCCAGCCGAGGATGGCCGCCTCCCGCTCCAACCGCGCCCGCACCCCGGGATCCGCCTCGGGCAGGGGCGAGAGGCCCTTCTCCAGGGCCCGGAAGTAGAGCATGGTGCCGCCGACCAGCAAGGGGAAACGGCCCGCCGCAGTGATCTCGGCCATCTCCCTCAGGGCGTCTTCGCGAAAGCGGGCGGCGGAATAGGCCTCGGACGGATCGCAGATGTCGATCAGACGATGGGACGCCCGGGCCAGCAGTGCTGAATCCGGCTTGGCGGTGCCTATGTCCATGCCTCGGTAGACCAGGGCCGAGTCCACGCTGACGATCTCGCAAGGCAGGGACTCGACCAGCTGCACCGCCAGCTCGGTCTTGCCCGAGGCGGTGGGGCCCATTAGGAAGACGGCTGGGGGGAGGCAGGTGGGGGGAAGCATGGGAAATGCCTCGAAATCCCAACGTCGGGTTGCCAAAAGGCGGCAGCCCGACCTACGTTCCTCGGAGGAACAGGCGGTCGAGGGACTTCATGTCGAGCTGGGTCCAGGTGGGTCGGCCGTGGTTGCACTGGTCGCTGCGCACGGTGCGCTCCATCGCCCGGAGCAGGGCGTTCATCTCTTCCAGGGTAAGACGGCGGTTCGCCCTCACCGACCCATGGCAGGCCAGGGTGGCGAGCACCGAGTTGATCTCCTGGCGCAGACGCTCGCTGGTGCCGTAGACGACCAGGTCGGATAGCAGATCCTGCACCAGGCGGCGGGCATCCGCCCCCTGGAGCAGCACGGGCACGGAGCGCACCACCAGGGTCTCGCGCCCCAGCCGGTCCAGCTCCAGGCCGAGCTGGGCAAGCAGAGGTCGGTGCTCCTCGGCGAGATCCGCCTCGCGGGCGCTCACGCCCAGGCTCTCGGGCACCAGCAGCGGCTGGCTGCGCACACCTCCCTCGGCGAGCGCCGCCTTGAGCCGCTCGTAGGTGATCCGCTCGTGCGCCGCATGCATGTCCACCACCACCAGGCCGACGCTGTTCTGGGCCAGCACATAGACCCCGTGGAGCTGACCGATGGCGAGCCCCAGGGGCGGCATGCCCGCCGCCTCGTCATCCGCTTGCTGCTCCGGGCTCGCATCGCCCGGAGTGGGCGGGGCCAAGGGGGCCTGGGCGGCGAAAGAGGCGGCATAGCCAGAGCCGCGAGGCTCGCCCACCCCGAGCCCGAAGGATCGCTGGCGCATCGGGCCGGGGAATTGACCCGCATGCGGGGGCGCGCTGGGCTCTTGCGGCGCAGGGATAGGGGTCTCGGCGGCGCTGGCCGACGCCATCTCCGCCGCCGGGCGGGCCAACACCTCGTGCAGGGTTCGGTACAGAAAATCGTGCACCAGGCGCGAGTCGCGAAAGCGCACCTCGTGCTTGGTCGGGTGCACGTTCACGTCCACCAGCACCGGGTCCAGCTCCAGATAGAGCACATAGGCAGGCTGGCGGCCATGGTAGAGCACGTCCTGATAGGCCTGTCGCACCGCATGACCCACCAGCTTGTCGCGCACCATCCGGCCATTGACGTAGAAGTACTGCATGTCCGTCTGGCTGCGCGAGAAGCTCGGCCGCGCCACCCAGCCGTGCAGCGCCAGCCCGGCGGCCTCATGGGCGACATGGACGGCATGCTCCAGGAAATCCGTGCCGAGCAGATCCGCGAGCCGGCGCTCGCGCTCCGGGCGTTGGGCCGCCGGCTGCAGGCTGAGCAGGGCACGCCGATTGTGGCGCAGCACGAAGCCCACATCGAAGCGGGCCATGGCCAGGCGTTTCACCAGCGTCTCGATATGCAGCAGCTCGGTGCGCTCTGTCTTGAGGAACTTGCGCCGGGCCGGTGTGTTGAAGAAGAGATCGCGCACCTCCACGGTGGTACCGACCACATGGGCCGCCGGCGCCGGCTCCCGGGCCTCGGCGCGCCCCCGGCATTCCAGACGCCAGCCCCGATCGTCGCCCTCCCGGCGGGATTGGATGGTCATCTCGGCAACAGAGGCGATGCTCGGCAGGGCCTCGCCGCGAAATCCCATGCTGCGTACCCTCTCCAGCTCCTCCAGGCTGCCGATCTTGCTGGTGGCATGGCGATCGACCGCCAGGGGGAGGTCTTCCGGGTGTATCCCCTGCCCGTCGTCACGGATGCGGATCAGCTTGGTCCCCCCCCGCTCGATGTCGATTTCCACCCGGGACGCACCCGCATCCAGGCTGTTCTCGACCAGCTCCTTGACCACGGATGCCGGGCGCTCCACCACCTCGCCCGCGGCGATCTGGTTGACCAGCTGATCGGGAAGGCTGTGGATACGCACGATCACACCACCAGCCGACGGCGCAACATGACCACCGCCAGATAGAAGCCCGCCAGGGCATAGGCCGCCAGGACCGCACAATGGATCACGACCTGGGATGCCTCGCCGCCGGATACCAGGGGCCGGGTCAGGGCGACGGCATGGGTCAGGGGCAGCAGCTGGACCAGGCCTTGCACCACCTCGGGGAGAGACGAGAGGGGGTAGAAGACCCCGCAGAGCAGGAGCATAGGGGTGATGAGCAGCACGTTGTAATAGTTGAAGAAATCGTAGCCCGGCGAGAGGGAGGTCACGACCATGGCCGGGCCTGCGAAGCAGAGCCCAGTCAGGAAGACCACGGGCAGGGCCAGCAAGGCCTGCCAGCCCGCTACCACGCCCAGCAGGGAGGCCACCGTCAGTATGGCCACGCCGCTGAACAGGGCCTTGGTCCCACACCAGAGCATCTCGCCCGCAACGATGTCGTCCACCTCCAGGGGCGTGGCCAGCAGTGCGTCATAGGTACGCTGGGGCTCCATGCGCGTGAACACCGAGTAGAGACCCTCGAAGGTCGCGGCGGTCATGGCCGACGAGGCGATGACGCCAGAGGCGAGAAAGGCCAGGTAGGGCATATCCGCCATCTGGCCGATGAAGAATCCCAGCCCGTAGCCCAGGCCCACCAGATAGAGCACGGGCTCGCCGAAGTTCATGACGATCGCCGGCCCCATGAGCTTGCGCCACACCCGCAGGTTTCGCCGCCACACCGCCAGGGCGCCGGGTCGCAATCGGGGACGACGCCAGTCCATCAGTCGCGAAGCTCCCGCCCAGTGAGCTTGAGGAAGACGTCTTCCAGGTCCGCCGGGCGATGCAGGAAGGTCAGACCCTGGCGCGAGCGCAGCTCTTTGAGCAGGTTGCTGGAATCCCGGGTATAGCAATAGAGGCTGGTCCCCAGACTCTCCACCCGGCAGCCCGCCCGCTCGCCCAGGGCGGCGAGTGCAGCATTCGACTCCCCGCGGATCTCGATCACCTCGGACTCCACGTGACGGCCGATCAGCTCCGTCGGCGAGCCCTGATCGAGAATGCGGCCATGATCCATCACCACCAGCCGGTCGCACAGGCGCTCGGCCTCTTCCATGTAATGGGTGGTCAGGATCAGGGTCGC
>Ga0210096_1000330_pt1 | contig 17393 bp, 13 predicted proteins | sample China_Galinas_PW_4_FD_184864 | JGI IMG/M metagenome (GOLD analysis project Ga0210096, IMG submission 184864) | Wetland microbial communities from San Francisco Bay, California, USA, that impact long-term carbon sequestration - China_Galinas_PWA_D2... | ecosystem: Environmental > Aquatic > Marine... | reverse complement strand
GACGAGCCACACCCGAAACCCGCCCCGTTTCCGAGCCGTACGTTGCCGTGTCCCGAACACGGTTGATCACGGGGTCCATGTCCACATACGCGTTTCCGCTGCTTCTCATCATTCAGGCCGGCCAGACCGGGCCACCCGCTCAGCGACCGGATTCACAGGCGATCGCCACCGCATACGCGGATTCCAGTGCCCGCGACATCGTGAGGCGGGCCCGGCAACATCGCCGCCTCATGGACCGCTCGATCACTCGGTATCGCGCACTCGGCGCGGACCGCATCTCCATCGGTGTGAACGCGCTCCGCCGCGAACGGCTGCTGTTCCGGCGCGAGACGGCGATGCGCATCGACTGGCGCAGGGACGGATCCGCGGATGTCGAGGTGCTGGGCGCTCGCCAGGTCGTACCCATGTTCATCCCGGGCGTGCAGGCTGCCGACGATGCGGATGCCGAGGACATGGTCTTCGACCCGGCGGATGACCGGCTTTTCCTCGGCATCGTCGACTCGTCATTCGTCTATCACCCGTTCGGCAGCAACAGCGAAATCCACTACCGTTACAAGTCGGGTGACACGACCTCGATCCGGCTCCAGGACGGTCGGACGATCCGGCTGCTGGCGCTCGAGGTCTCGCCGCGGATTCGCGATGTACACCACTTCGAGGGCACGGTCTGGGTTGACGCCGACACCGACGCGATGGTGCGTGCCGTCGTCCGGCTGGCCGAACCATTCGACCTCGAGAAGGACGGTGATGGCGACGACGGCGAAGACGTGCCCGGTGTCCTGAAACCGATCCGCGCCGAGCTGCGATTCCTGACGATCGAGTACGGCCTCTGGGATCTGCGCTGGTGGATGCCGCGGCTGCTGGCACTCGATGGAGAAGCCAGTGTCGGCTCGCTCCTGCACGTGCCTTTCCATTTCGAGCGGAAGTACGCCGAGTATGAAGTCGAGGGCGACACGGCGGCGTTACCGGTCGAGCGCGTGGTACTGGACCAGGCGACGCGTGACTCGCTCCGCGACGCGTGTCGTTTGCGGGCGAAAGCGGAAGGTGAGTCGCCGTCCCGCCGGTGGAGGTGCGACTGCAGCGAGACCGGCTGCTACACCATCCGTTCGACGTACGCCGACTCGATGGCTCTCATCACGAGCGAGTACCTGCCTCCCTCGATCTACGACAGCGAATCGGGCCTCATCACGCCGGCCGAGATGGACGAGCTTGCGTCCGTACTGGCGGCCGGCATGCCGCAGACGCCGCTTCGGCTGTCGCGACCGGAGTTCGCGTGGGGCCCGGGCCAGGCCGGGCTCCTGCGTTACAACCGGGTCGAGGGGCTTTCGATCGGCGCCCGCGCTACCATGGACATGGGGTGGGCCGGGACCTCTCTCACCGCGCGGCTCGGTGTGGCCGACCTCGAACCGGGCGTCGAACTCGGCGTGAGCCGTACGACACCGTTCAACCGCTACGATCTCGCCGGCTACCGCAGGCTCGACACGATGAATCCGGAGTCGAAGGCACTCGGGTTCGGCAACTCGCTCTCGGCGCTCGTGCTCGGTGATGACGACGGCGAGTACCTTCGAGCGACCGGTGCGGAGCTGCGGAGACGACCGGCACTCGGGTTCGAGTGGTATTCGGTGCGACTGTACGCGGAGGCACAACGGGCTGTCGCGCGTGAGACCGATCTCAGCCTGCGCCACTCGATCGACGATGAACACCGCTTCCGCCCGAACCGGCCTGCCGATCGCGCCGACCAGGCTGGCGCAGAGATCGTGCTCCGCCAGGCCGGCGGCGCCGACCCTCTCGACTGGCGCTGGGGCATCGAGCTCAGGCTCAACGGCGAGACCGGCACCCGAGATTTCGCTCGCGGTTCGCTGACAGCCCTGCTCGGGTTTCCGCTGCCGGGCCCGTTCGTCGCGACACTCGAAGCCGCCGGCGGCAGCTCGACCGGCGCTGTCCCGATCCAGGGCCACTGGTTCCTCGGCGGTCCCGCCACGCTGCGCGGCTACCCCGGCGCCTACCTCGATGGCACCGCATTCTGGCGAGGCCGGGCCGAGATCGGAACGTCGTTCCCCGCCGCCCGGCTCGCGCTCTTCGGTGATGCCGGATGGGCCGGCGACCGGGCAAGTCATCGCCTTGCCGCCACAGCAAGGACCATCGGCATCGGCGGCAGCTTCGGCGATGGCATGATCCGTCTCGACCTTGCCCGCGCCCTCGATGGTGACCGCGGCTGGCGCCTGCACCTCTACCTCGACGGGGTGTTGTAGCGTGGACGGCTTGCGAGCCGGAGAGGCCGGGGGCAGGATTCGGGGATGGTGGCAAGATCGATATCCGACGCTCCCGGCCCTTTGCCCATCCGGCCGCCCGCCCTCGGGACCGGCGCGCGGGTCGCGCTGATTTCGCCGGCCGGTCCATCCGGCCCCGACCGCATCGAGCGCGCGATCACGCACTGCCGGGAGCTGGGCCTCGATCCGCTGCCCCTCGCCCACGTGCTCGACCGCAACGCCTACCTGGCCGGCTCCGACGCGGACCGGCTCGCCGATTTCGAGGCCGCAATCGCCGATCCGGACATCCGCGCGATCTGGGCGATGCGCGGCGGCTACGGCACGATGCGGCTCCTCGACCGACTCGATCTCCGGCCCCTGCGTGACCGGCCGAAGGCGTTCATCGGATTCAGCGACAACACGGCCGTCCACCTCGCCCTCCAGCGGCTCGGCGTTGTCTCGTTTCATGCGGCGCACTCGGGGGCCGATTACGGTGCCTTCACCACCGGCCGCCTGCGCGACGTGTTGTTCCGCGCCGTACCCGCCGGCGTCCTGCCGCTCGACGGCGCCGGTGCAACGTGCCTGGTTTCCGGTCGAGTCGAAGGCCGCCTCGCGGGTGGCAACCTGTCATTGCTGGCGGCCGCCTGCGGTACTCCCTTCGCCCTCGATGCGCGGGACCGTATCGTCGTCATCGAGGATGTCAACGAGCCCGCCTACCGGATCGACCGGGCGTTCACGCAACTCAGGCTGGCCGGCTGTCTGGACGGAGTGCTGGGCTTCGCTTTCGGCCGGTTCGAAGCTGAAGCGCAGCCGACAGACGACCCGCCGATCGAGTCGCTGCTCGCCGACCTGGTCTCACCGTTCGGCGTGCCCGCCGTGACCGGGCTGCCGTTCGGCCATATCGATGAACAGTGGTGTCTGCCCTTCGGCGTGATGGCAGGACTCGACACGAGCGCGCCGTCGCTCGCTCTGCTCGAACCAGCGGTCGTGGAGACGGCATGACGCAGAAGATCTACACACGGACCGGTGATGCGGGCCAGACCGGACTGTTCGGCGGCGGCCGTGTCGCCAAGTCACATCCGCGTGTCGAGGCCTATGGCGCCGTTGACGAGCTGAACGCACACCTCGGGCTGGCCCTCTGCTCGATCGGCGGCCTGCCGCTGCGGTCCCGACTGGCTACGCTCCAGTCAGACCTGTTCGCGCTCGGTGCACACCTCGCCACACCGACCGGAACGACGCGCAGCCGCGAGCGCCTGCCCGAGCTGCCGGCGGACCGGGTCGCGGAAATCGAGACGTGGGTTGATGAGATGGAAGCCGGGCTCGAGCCGTTGCGGTCGTTCATCCTGCCGGGAGGGGCGCCGGGTGCCGCGGCGCTGCACGTGTGCCGGACGGTCTGCCGGAGAGCGGAACGCCGCGTCGTCGCACTCGCAGCCTCGGACCCTGTCGATCCCATGATCGTCAGGCTGCTCAACAGGATCTCGGATTTCCTGTTCGTGGCGGCGCGCGCCGAGAACCGCGCCGCCGGCGTCGACGACCATCAGTGGAATCCGAGCGGGCGTTCCGTGCGTGAGCGATGAGTCGGCCAGCCCGGTGGAGGCGGATCTCGCGTTCCTGCTGGGCCGCCGGGATCGCGCCGGCAGAATGGCGGAACGGCTGCGCTGGACCGCCTTGCGTGTCGGGCTGGGTGCAGAGGAAGCGCGCCTGCTGGCGGACAGCTTCCTGGAGGGCATGCGACACCGCGCCCGCGTGATTCCCGACGATCACCACCCGGACTACCTGCACCCGGCGCGCACCGCGCTGATCCTCCTCGATGATATGGAGGTCCGTGACCCGGCCGTCCTTTCCGCGGCCGTCCTGTCCGATACGTCACGTCCCGACCTTGCCGCGACCGAGGCCGAAGTCCTGCGGATAGCGGGTCCCGAGGCCGCCCGCATCGCGGGCAGCCTGCCACCCGGCTCCGCGGATCCGCGTGACCTCACCGAAACGCTCGTGACCGCGCCGCCCGGCGTCCTGGCGCTCTACCTTGCCGGGCAGCTCGACCATGCGCGCCACCTTCACCTCGGTGACCCGGCCGGCTGGCTCCAGGGGTACGAACGAGTGATCGCGTTCTTTCTCCCGCTGGCACAGCGTTGCCATCCACTTCTGGCCATGCGCTTCGAGCGATGGGCCCGCGCATTCCGGCGGCGCTTCCTCAGGGGATCGGTGCCCGGAACCGGATCACCGATTGAACCCTGACCGTCGTCAGCTCGGCCTCCCCCGTGACCTCACACCGGCACTCGGGGCCTCACGTCCGGACCGCCCGATCCGGCGTGGCCACGCCGGTCCAGTGTCGCCGGGCAAGGGTGCGGCCCCCGGGCTTGCGGGCCGGGTACATCGGTTGCAGACTTTCAGGCTGATTTTCATGACAGGCCGTGGAGGATTCGACGGATGACCTACGTGATCACCGAGCCCTGTATCGGCACCAAGGACGCCAGCTGCGTCGAGGTGTGCCCGGTGGACTGCATATACGAAGGCGAGGACCAGTACTACATCCACCCGGACGAGTGCATCGATTGCGGCGCCTGTGAGCCCGAGTGCCCCGTCACTGCCATCTTCCCCGATACCGATGTGCCGCCCGAGTGGAACGACTACATCGAGAAGAACCGGGCCCACTTCGATTGACGCGGCCGCACCAGCCAAAAGGAAATGCGCCGGTTCGCCCGTGGGCGGACCGGCGCACATTGCGTTACCGCGCTTCTGCCGGGCGCTACAACCCGGCGGCCCGAATGGCGTCCAGTTGGCGGGCCGACGTGCCGCTGTCGGATTCCGTTGACTGTGACGTCTCGCGATGCCGACCGAGGAACAGACTCGCGGCAATCGCGGCAACTGCCAGCAGACTGACACTCAGGGTGCGAATAGAAGCCTCCTGTCCGACAGGTTGGAAACGGGGATCCGGTGCGGCTCCCGGCCGCTTTCAGTGCATTTCGCATGCCGTTCCCGGGGTCCGGCGCAATCGGCTTTCGGACTTCCAGTTGCGCCAATGAGACAACGCACGGCGAGCTTGAGGAGTGACAACGCATTACACAGAACGGAAACGTTTTGGCAGGTCTTCCGCAACGGCCGGCCGGCGCCGGTGAATGGCACGGGCCCGTCGTCTTGCACATTGCTCGGTCCGGGGCGAACCGCAAGGCTGCCCGCGGACATGGACCCTCGATGACGACCCGAAACCCCGGAGAACCATGATCGAGACCGGAACCCCCGCACCGGATGCGCGGGTCGCGGTAGCGCCGCGCGAATGGGTGAGCCTGCGCGATCTGTTCGACGGCCGGCCCGCCGTGCTCCTGTTCTTTCCGCTGGCTTTCTCATCGACGTGCACGGCCGAGATGGGCGCGATCGCCGAGGACTGGGCGGCGTGGCAGGCCGTGGATGCGGCCGTGATCGGCCTGAGCATCGATTCGCCATACGTCAACGCGAAATTCGCGGAGTCGACCGGCGCACCGTTCCCGATCGTGTCGGATTTCAACCGTGAAGCAACGCGCGCATACGATGTCCTGCGTCCGGACCTCGGCGGGTTGAAGGACGTGTCCGAGCGCGTGGTCTACGTCATCGACCGCGATGGGCGGGTCGCCTGGTCCTGGCAGGGCGAGCATCCGGGAGTGATGCCGCCGCTTGCGGCCGTCCTGGAAGTCGTGGACGGGATTCGTTGAGGAGCCCGTGACGGCGGGCCATCGGGCCCGCGGAGCGAGGAACTCGCGGCCGGTCTCCGGGTCAGTCTTCCTCCGCAGCCGCGGCGGCTGCCTCTTCCTCGGGGAACATGGGGCTGATCTCGCGCCAGAGGTCCTCGACGCGACGTCGCAGATCGCGCACGCGCTCTTCGGTTTCGCCCTGGTTCTGGAGATGGTAGCGCGCGGCGGAGAGGGCACTGAACGCTCGCCAGAGTGCGCGCGAAGCGGGCGTGCGGTCACGTGACGGTCGCTTCTGGTCACGCAGCTTGGCGATCATCCACTGCGTCATCTCGGAATCGACGAGTACGACATCGCCGTCCTTCTTGGATTCCTTTTTCACGAACTGCTGAAGCCTGGACTTGAACGAACGTGGCACGCCGGCGATGACGTAGATCGAGAGGTCATCCCTTTCGAGCGTTTCAGCAGACATCGGTTTTTTCTCCCCTGAGTCGTTGCCATGCCCGCGCCATCGACGGGCGGCGAGGCGTCCCGCGTTCAGCGCTCGAGGACCATGGCGAAGCCGAGCGCGCCAGCCGCGCAGACCGTGACCAGGCCGAGCCCGAGGCCACGGCGGCGCATCTCGCGAAGCAGTGTGATGGTGACCCTGCCGCCGGTCGCGCCGAACGGATGTCCTATTGCAATGCTGCCACCCATCACGTTGATCCGGTCCTCGGAGAGGATCCCGACCTTCCTGTCCCTGCCCAGCTCACGGCGGGCGAACTCGTCCGAGTCGAGCGCCTGGAGATTCGAGAGCACCTGCGCCGAGAATGCCTCGTGCATCTCCCAGAGCTCGATGTCGTCCATCGAGACACCGGCCCGGTCGAGCGCCATGGGAGCGGCCCACGCGGGACCCTGGAGCAGCTGACCGGCCGGATCGAGTGCCGAATACGCCCAGCTCCGGATGTAGCCGAGCGGCTCGTAGCCCATCGCTTTTGCGTGATCCTCGCCCATGAGCAGTACAGCCGACGCGCCATCGGTCAGCGGCGAGGCGTTGCCGGCGGTCACGGTGCCGTACTTGCGATCGAACACAGGCGGCAGCGCGGCCAGCTTCTCGATCGACGTGTCGGACCGGATTCCGTTGTCTTCCGCGACGACCGTCGTGTAGTCCGGCGGCACAATGGTCGGTACGATCTCCTCCCTGAGTCGGCCATCCGTCGTGCCCTGATACGCAAGCTCGTGGGACCGTAGTGCCCAGCGGTCCTGCGCCTCCCGCGTGATGCCGTTCTCCTTGGCCATCCGCTCGGCACTCTCGCCCATGGTCTCGCCGGTCGATGGCTCGGCGATCGCCGGCGCCACTGGCACGAGATCGCGAGGCCGGATCGATGCGAGAGACCGGATCCGCCCGCCGATCGTCTTCGCCTTCGAGGCTCCGATCAGCGCATCTCGCATGTGCCGCGACGCCAGCATCGGTACGTCGGACAGCACCTCGACGCCGCCCGCGATCATCACGTCCGCGTACCCGATCCGGATCTGCATTGCGGCGGCGGTGATCGCCGTGTTCGCCGACGCACATGCCCTGCTCACCGAATAGGCCGGAACGGATGCGGGAATGCCGGCGGCCAGCATGACTTCGCGACTGACGTTCGGTGCCTTGATCGGCGGCACGACAATGCCGTACACGACCTCGTCGATTTCGGCCGGATCGAGATTCGCACGATCCACTACCTCGCGAACAGCAACCTTGCCGAGCTCGACGGGGCTCATTTCACGAAAGACGGTACCGGCCCTGGTGAACGGCGTCCGGCACCCATCGACTACCGCCACCCTCCGGCCTGCGAGATCACTCGCCATTCGGCCTCCGTTCACCTCCGGCAGCCGGTTCTGCTGCCGAAAAGCGGGTGCATGTTGGCCCGGCCGGCGCCGGCGCGCAACTCGGCCCGCCACCCCGCCGGCACGGCCTCGAGCGCCGATGCTGCTCCCTAAGATATTCCGATGGAACGATTTATGTTCCCTTGCAGGACATCCAGCCGCGCCTCCATCATCCGGAGATGCAGCTGCGCGCCGGACCGAGATCCGTGCGATTGTCGGTGTCTGGGCGCACACCTTTCCTGATGGCCCGCCACTGGCCGAACGGGTCCGGACCCTCGAGCACGGCGGTCCGGCCGGCGGCATCGAGACCGTGCTCATCGCCGTCGACCACGACCGGATCGCCGGCGCACTCGAGAGTCTACGGCTGACGCAGTACCTGGCCGGCGCGGCGGTCCCGATGTTCGGGCTCGCCGCAGCAGGTGTGGCTCCCAGGGCCCGACGCCGCGGGCTGGCCCGGATTCTGTGCGAATTCGGCGCTGCGCGATGCCCGTGAGCGAGGCAATGCCGTGAGCGCGCTCTACCCGTTCCGCCCCGACTTCAACCGGCGGATAGGCTGAGCTCTGGCCGGTGAGCTTCGCTCTTACCGCTTCGCCCCCGAGCAACTCGCCGACACCGGCGATCCGCACGTCGGCGTTGCCACAGCCGCGGACCTCCTCGCCGTCCGCGCCTGCTGCGCCCGGGTCGCCGCTCGATCGAACGGATTGATCGAGCGCGATTCCGCCCGCTGGAATCACCTCCTCGAAACGGCAGGCACACATGTCTTCTTGGTACCGACAGGCGATGAGGTGGATGGGTACATGATCGTGCGATACGGAACGGCCAGAACCGCCGAAAGACGGCCGCCGATAATCCGCAAGATCGTGGCCGACGAGGAATCAGCGTACGATCGCCTGCTGCCGTTCGTGTCACGGCAGCGGGATCCGCGGTAGCCCGATCGGTGCAACCGACGACGGAACCAGTCCGCATACCGGGCACAATCCGTCAGCTGTCGCCCGGAGACCCGTTGGTTGTCATGAGTTTGCCGGTCCGGATCCGATCCCGGGAAGGTGTCGCCGGATTGCAGCTCACGTGTCGTTGGGGGATTCCGGCTTCAACGCTTCCTCGAGCGCGTTCCAGCCGAGCAATGCGCACTTGACGCGGACCGGAAACCGGCTGACGCCCGCCAGTGCGCGGAGGTCTCCCAGTTGGCTGTCCTTCGCCGCGCCGGCGTCACCGTGCATCATCCGGGTGAACCGGGCCGTCAGTGCTGCGGCCTCCTCCCGGGTGCGGCCCTTGAGCAGCTGGGTCATCATCGAGATCGAAGCCTGCGATATCGAGCAGCCCTCACCGATGAATCGGGCGTCGGCGACTCGATCGCCATCGAATCGCAGCTGAAGCCAGACCTCATCGCCGCATGATGGGTTATTCATGTGGACGCGTCGATCCGCGTCCGCCAGCTCACCCTTGTTCCTCGGCCGTTTGTAGTGGTCGAGGATGAGCTCCTGGAAGAGCGACCCGAGCGCCGGTGTGCTTCGGTCGACCGTCATGGCGGAAAGCTCGCTGCCACGAACGGGATCGTCAAATTGCGGATCGGCCCTTCTTCGCGCGACTCGCTCGGTTCGCAACATGACCATTGGGATCGATCGGGCCCCGAACTCAGGCTCGATCCCGTTCAGCCAGGGCTCACTCGGTTCGTAGCGTGACGATTGGATCGACCCGGCTGGCCCGGCGGGCAGGCATCCAGGTCGCGAGAAGCGACACCCCGATCACGGCCGCAATGGCCGCACCGAAGGACACGGGATCCCGCGCGGGAACGCCGTGCAGCATCTGCGTCATGAATCCCGTGAGCGCTATGGCCGCGACGCCACCGATTGCGGCGCCTGCGATGGCGACGGACGCACCCCGGGCCAGTATCCGCCGGAGGACGCCGCGCGGCGAAGCACCGAGGGCGGCACGAATACCATACTCGCGCGTCCGGCGTGACACCTCGAAGGCGATCACGCCATAGAGGCCGACCGTGGCAAGCACGAGGGCGAGTCCAGCGAACGTGCCGAACAGGATCAGGTTGAAGCGTTGCGGACCGACGGACTCGGCCAGCATGGCATCGAGCGTTGATACGCTCTGTAACGGCAGCGCGGGATCGATGCGCGAGACGATTTCCCGGATCGCCGGAACCAGTGCGAGCGGGTCGCCTGATCGAACCCGTACGGCCACGGCGAAATCCATCATCGAATCGCTCGTCGGCCGGAAGATCTGCGGGCGGTCCAGCGAAGTGCGCGGACCCATGACTGCGATGTCCGGCGTCACGCCGACGACCGTGAGCGGGTCGCCCGAACCGAACCTGATCCGCTTGCCGATCGCGCTGCCACCCGGCCAGAACCGCTGAGCGGTCGTCCGGTTCAGGATGACCGAACGGCGGTCGGCCTCGGTGCCGTCGAGCGCGCGGCCCTCGAGTATCGGAATGCGGAGCAAGCGGAAAAAGTCGCGGTCGACCGCCGCGCCGAACATGAGTCGGTCACCGATCGGCTCGTTGGTCTCTTCCAGTCGCAGTTCACCGAACAGTACGCCCAGCCTGGGCGGCAGGCCGGACGCCAGACTCGCCAACTCCGTGTTCGGCATTGCGCGCAACTCGTCGATCAGTCGGGCCGCGAAGGTCTCATACGACGACTGACTCGGATACCGGTCTTCGGGCAGCTCGATGCTGAACGTCAGGATGCCGGCCGGATTGAATCCGAGCGGCGCGTTGTGAAGCGCGATCATGGTCCGGACGAGCAGTGACGCACCTACGAGAAGGACGACCGCGATGGCGATCTCGGCGATGACCAGAATCGCGCCAGCCCGATTGCTGGCCGGCGCTGCAGTCGAGCCGCCGCTCGTGACCGTGACCTGCGTCCGGAGGTCCGCCCGAGTCGCGTGCAATGAAGGGATCAGCCCGAACAGCACGGCGGTCAGGATCGTGATGCCGACGGCGAACGCCAGAACGGTCGAATCGAGGGATACGGCGTCGAATTCGGTGAACCGCCCGGGCCGGATCGTGCGGACCAGATCGACTCCCCAGGCGGCAGTCAGGAGGCCGGTCACGCCGCCGGCAAGCGCTAGCAGGGCGGTCTCGACCGACAGGTGCCGGAAAAGCGCCCAGCGACTCGCGCCGAGCGATGCCCGGATCGCAAGTTCGCGACGCCGTTCGCTGCCGCGGATCAGCAGGAGGCCGGCCACGTTGGCACAGGCAATCAGCAGCACCAGACCGACTGCTGCGAGCAGCACGACAAGCGCCGTTCTCGTGTTCTCGCCGAGTGCCGCGTTCGGCATCTCCATGCGGGTGCGCTGGTCCTGCCCCAGCTTCGACCCGGCCACGTTCGCCGCAATCGCCGTCAGCTCATCGCCGACCTGCTCCGTCGTGATGCCCGGACGGCGGACCGCCAGCAGATTCAGTCGGTCGCCGTCCTTGCGCACGAGCGGAACGTACACGTCCGGCGATCGGCCGAACGCCATGAACCTCGAGAACCGGTCGGGCAACACGCCCACAACCTGCCAGGGCCTGCCCTCGAGCTGAATCGTGCTGTCGATGATGTCGGGACTCGCGCCAAGCCGCGTATTCCAGAACGTCTCCGACACGACCGCAACGCCGGCACCGGCCGCCTGAGTCTCACTGTCGGTGAAAGTTCGACCCCGGATCGGTTCGACATCGAGCGCCAAAGGCAGCGTGCTCGTGATCATGGCCGCATCGATCACATCGGCCGTGCCGTCCGTCCTCCACGCCATCGTCCGTGACGAGTACGGCTCGATCCACTCGAGAGTCCGCGATTCCCGGACGAACGCCTCAAATTCATCCGATGATGGCACAATCTGGAATCCCGCCTCGGTGGTGTCCCACAGGTAGCCCATCCGGTCCCCCGCCGGGAATGGCAGCGGTGCCAGCATCAGGCTCCACACCGCACTGAAGATCGCCGTGTTCGCTCCAATGCCCAGCGCCAGTGTGAGCACGACGACGAACGTGAAGACCGGCCGGCGGATCAGGCCACGCGTCGTGTGGCGAAGCTCCTGGTTCAGCATGCGCTCCTCCCGTTCTGGAACCGCATTCCGGGCATTCGGACCCGAGTGGTCTCAGTCAGGACGCGTGCCAGCCGTCGGGAGGATCGTAACTCGTTGTGTCAGAACAAGTTGTCAAGTAGATGGATCGACCGGACAGCGGGATGTCCGGTCGGTAGCGGGACCGCGATTGCCGTATTCGAACGGTCCGCCTACAGCCCGAAGACGGCCCTTGCCCGGTCCAGACCGGCCACTAGCCGGTCGATCTCGTCCACCGAGTTGTACAGCCAGAGGGAAGCCCGCGTGGTGGCGGGAACGCCGAGGCGTCGAACCAGTGGTTGTGTGCAGTGATGGCCGGCGCGCACCGCGATGTGCTCGCTGTCCAGGATCGTCGCAATGTCGTGCGGATGAATGCCTTCGAGTGTGAAGGAGAACACCGCGACGCGTTGTGCCGGGTCTTTCGGACCGAAGAGCCGCAACCCCGGTACGCGGCCCAGGCGATCGAGGCCGTGACGTACAAGCTCCTGCTCATGCGCCCACAACGCCTCGAACCCCGTGTCCACGAGGAACTCCGTGGCTACCGCCATGCCGACGGCGCCCGCACCGTTGGGAGTGCCGGCCTCGAACTTGTGCGGCACATCAGCCCACGTCGAACGCTCGATCTCGACACTGTCGATCATCTCGCCGCCGCCCTGGTACGGCGGCATGGCTTCGAGCAGCTCGCGGCGCGCCCAGAGCGCTCCGGTGCCCATTGGCCCGCCCATCTTGTGGCCGGAAAACGCGTAGAAATCGCAATCGATGTCGCGGACGTCGACACGCAGGTGCGGCGCGGCCTGGGCGCCGTCGACCAGGACGAGTGCGCCCGCGGCGTGCGCCATCCGGACGATGTCCCGAACGGGGTGGATCGTGCCGATGGCATTCGAGACGTGCCCGACCGCGACCAGCTTCACGCGTCCGCCATCGAGGGCGTCCTGCAACTCGTCGAGTCGCAGCCGGCACTCGTCATCAATGTCGATCGCGCGAACACGTGCGCCGGTCCGCTCTGCGACGAGCTGCCACGGCACGAGGTTGGAGTGGTGTTCCATGATCGAGACGACGATTTCGTCACCCGGGCCGAGGTTGGCACCACCCCACGCGCTCGCGGCCAGGTTGATGGCCTCGGTCGTTCCGCGAACCCACACGACCTCTGCGTCGTCCCGCGCATTGATGAATCGCGCCACCGTCGACCGGGCCGCTTCGTAGCGGTCGGTCGCGCGACGAGCCAGGTCGTACATCCCGCGGTGCACGTTCGCGTTGTCGGTACGGTAGAAGTGCGAGACGGCATCGATCACGACGTCCGGCTTCTGCGCCGTCGCCGCACTGTCCAGGTACGCAAGGGGTGGATCAGCCGGCTGATTCGCGAACAGCGGGAACCGGGATCGCAGCGCCCTCACATCGAGCGGAGCAGCCGCAGTTGCCATCATGCCTCCGGAGATCCCGGCCGGTGTCTTCGACCTGGTGGTTCGTCACCAGATTGTGTCGAGCATCGCTCGAATGCCGACACGCTTCGGTGATCAGCCACGGGATGCCGCCGCAACGGCGTTCGCACGGGATCAGCCGATCTTCTTCTCGATGGCGGCGCGCAGCTCGCGCACGACACCGGGCATGGGCAGCCTGTCCAGCACTTCGCCGAAGAACCCGAAAACGACCAGCCGCTCCGCTTCACGCCGGCGAATGCCGCGGCTCATGATGTAGAACAGCTCTTCCTCATCGAGCTGGCCTACCGTGGCGGCATGCGAGCAGCGAACATCGTCCGCCTCGATCTCGAGGTTGGGCAGCGATGTCGATTCGGCATGATCGGAGAGGATGAGGTTGCGATTGGTCTGGTACGCATCGGTCCTCTGCGCCTTCGGAAACACCTTGATCAGCCCACGGAACACGGCGCGCGCCCGGTCGTCGAGTGCGCCCTTGTAGAGAAGGTCGCTGGTCGCGTGTGCGACCCGGTGATCCTGGCGGGTCTCGTGATCGAAATGCTGATCTTCGTGCCCGAAATACAGACCGAGCATGTCGCTGCGCGCGCCCGGCCCCTCGAGCGAAGCAGCCAGATCGACGCGTGCTACCGACCCGCCGAGGTTAACCACCAGGGTGTCGAGATTCGCGTCACGCTGTGCGACCGTTCGCTGAATGGCGAGGTGTCGGACGCCGTGGCCCCACTGCTGGAGCGCCACATACTGCACGTCCGCCGATGCCGCCGCATGAACCTCGACGACACCACACGAGAACACGGGCTCCGTGAAATCCGCGGAGGCGAACTCCTCGACAATGCCCACGTGACTGCCTTCGCCCGCCACAACGAGCGTGCGAGGGAAATAGGCATGGCCGGCGCCGTTCACCCAGCGCAGAATCCGGATCGGCAGGTCCAGCCGCACACCACGCGGCACGTGGATGAACACGCCGGCGGTCCACAGTGCGGCGTTCAATGCCGCGAACTTGTCGCTCTCGGGCGTCGCACAGGCGGCCAGATGTTCGCTCACCAGAGTCGGGTGGTCGAGCGCCGCCTCCTGAAGCGACTTCACGACGACACCACGTTCCCGAAGGTCCGGATGCAACTCGATCGATGCGATCGCGCCGTTGATCTGCAACGCGTGCCCGACGGAGTCACGGGTGTCGAAAGCACGACGGACCTCGTCGAGCGAGATGTCGCCCACGACCGGTGCGGCAGGCACCACCGAATCCCAGGCCAGACGTGCCGGATCCGTGTACCGCCACTCCTCGAGCTTCGTCGTGGGCAGTGGCAACCTTTCGTACGTCTCCCACGCCGCCAGCCTCCGGTCGAAGAGCCAGTCCGGCCCGCCGCGCAGTGATTCGACGACATCGCGGTTCAGTGTGTCGGTCACACCTTCGACGCCAGCGGATGCGGCCTCGGAAGCGGGCGTGACCGTCGCCGTGCCGGACGTCATCGCCCTATCCAACACTGCCCTCCATCTCGAGCTCGATCAGGCGGTTCAATTCGACCGCATACTCGAGTGGCAGCTTCTTCGCGATCGGCTCGATGAAGCCGCGCACGATCATGGCCGACGCTTCTTCCTCCGACAGTCCGCGACTCATCAGGTAGAAGAGCTGCTCGGCACCGATCTTCGACACCGTCGCCTCGTGTCCGACACTCGCGCTCCGCTCCTCGATCTCGATGTACGGGAACGTGTCCGTGCGTGCCTGCTCGTCCAGCAGCAACGCGTCACACTCGACCTTCGACTTCGCGTTGTCCGCACCGTCGTAGATCTTGCACAGGCCGCGATACGATGCCCTGCCACTGCCCTTCGATATCGACTTCGAGATGATCTGCGACGTCGTGTTCGGCGCCGCGTGTACCACTTTGCCACCCGTGTCCTGGTGCTGGCCATTCCCGGCATATGCAATCGACAGAATCTCGCCGTGCGCACCCTCGCCCACGAGATAGCATGACGGATACTTCATTGTCAGCTTCGAACCCAGGTTCCCGTCCAGCCACTCCATGTGCCCGTGCTCGTGAACCAGAGCACGCTGCGTCACCAGATTGTACATGTTGTTCGACCAGTTCTGGATCGTGACGTAGCGGAACCGCGCGCCCGGCTTCAGGATGATCTCGATGACGCCGGAATGGAACGACTCCGTCGAGTACACAGGCGCAGTGCAGCCTTCGATGTACTGTGCGTTCGCGCCCTCATCCACAATGATCAGCGTGCGCTCGAACTGACCCATGCGCTCCGCATTCACGCGGAAATACGCCTGGAGCGGAATGTCGACCGTGACACCCGGGGGAACGTACACGAACGAACCGCCGGACCAGACTGCCGAGTTCAATGCCGCGAACTTGTTGTCCGATGGCGGGATCACAGTCGAGAAATGCTCGCGGAACAGATCGGGATGGTTCCTCAGACCGTCTTCGATCGAATCGAATATGATGCCCTTGTCCTCCCACTCCTTCTTCAACGAGTGGTAGACCATCTCCGATTCGTATTGCGCGCCCACACCCGCAAGCACCTTGCGCTCGGCTTCCGGTATGCCGAGCTTCTCGAACGTGTCCTTGATCTCCTGAGGTACGTCGTCCCACGACCGCTCCGTCCGATCCTGCGGGCGGATGTAGTAGTAGATCTCGTCGAGTACCGCTTCCAGATTCGACAGATCGCCGCCCCACGTCGGCATCGGCTTCGCCAGGTACGTCTTCAACGCCTTCAGCCTGAACTTCAGCATCCACTCCGGTTCGCCCTTGTGCGCCGAGATCTGGCGGACGATTTCCTCCGAAAGACCCTTCTGCGCTCGGAACACCGGCTTGTCGTCCGTCACGAAATGATACTTGTATTCCTCAAGCCCGAGGCCGGCGACGGTTTCGTTCGTTGGCATGTCCTGCACTCCCTTCGTTCTTCGTTCAGCCTTCCCGGCCAGCCCCGACCGGCGCACGGAACGCCTCGTATCCCCGCTCCTCCAGCTCCCGCGCCAGCTCCGCACCACCGCTCCGTACCACTCGACCCGCCACCATCACGTGCACACTGTCCGGCTCGATGTAGTTCAGAATCCGCTGGTAATGCGTGATCAGAACCGCCGTCATCTCCCGCCATTCCTCGTGCAGCCGGTTCACCCCCGCCGACACAACCTTCAGCGCGTCAATGTCCAGACCCGAGTCCGTCTCGTCCAGAATCGCCAGACGCGGCTCCATCATCGCCAGCTGGAGTATCTCGTTACGCTTCTTCTCACCACCGCTGAATCCGTCGTTCACGGAGCGCTCCGCGAACGTTGGATCCATGTCCAGCATCCGCATCCGCTCGAGCAGTGACTCCTGGAACTCGAAGATGTCCAACTCCTCCTCACCACGCCTCGCCTGCACCGCCGACCGCATGAAGTTCGCAATCGAGACACCCGGAATGTCGACCGGATACTGAAAGGCAAGGAACACGCCCGCGCGCGCGCGCTCGTCCACCTCCATCTCGAGCAGGTTCGTGCCCCGGTACCGTACTTCGCCGTCCGTCACTTCGTAGGCCGGATGTCCGCTCAGCACCTTCGCCAGCGTGCTCTTGCCCGACCCGTTCGGACCCATGATCGCATGGACTTCCCCAACACCGACCTCGAGATCCACACCCCGCAGAATCTCGGTCCCATCCTCGGCCACCACAGCGTGCAGATTGTTTATCTCCAGCAGTTTGTCGCTCATTCCCGTCGTCTCTGAGTGCTTACTCAAGAATGATTCTTGATTTCATCCAACCTTACCCGGTGCCGGCGTGAGTGTCAAGAAACGGCGGCACTCGGGTGGTGGGGCCTGGCCCGCCGCCAGCGCTCGCGATCGCGGGTGCCCGGGGCCCGGCCTGCTTCCACCGGAGCGTGGGCGGGTTTTTGGGTCGGGAGGACCGGGCGCCGATCCTGAGGAACATGAAGGCGGAACCTGGATCGAGGCGAGAGGACGCGGCGGGTCGCAGAGCGGCTTCCGACGGTGCCGGACCACCGGGCGGGAAGCGGCGGGGTGCGGCGCTGGGTTCGGCGGGTTCCGGGGCGGGCCGGCGGAGCCGGCGCGGGGAGGCAGGTTGGTCCGTGGACGGACGGCTGGTGTTCCTGCGGCTCTACTACTGGGCCACGCCACTCTTCTTTCTGGCCGACCGGGTGCTGGGGATCAGTGTGC
>Ga0210096_1000329_pt1 | contig 17399 bp, 11 predicted proteins | sample China_Galinas_PW_4_FD_184864 | JGI IMG/M metagenome (GOLD analysis project Ga0210096, IMG submission 184864) | Wetland microbial communities from San Francisco Bay, California, USA, that impact long-term carbon sequestration - China_Galinas_PWA_D2... | ecosystem: Environmental > Aquatic > Marine... | reverse complement strand
ACCCGGGAGGCTGGCGGCGGAGGAGTCCGCCTCGTGCTCAGCGCGATGCTCGAACTGGTACTTTCGGCGCTGTATGCGCCCGTTCTTATGCTCATCCAGTCACGCCAAATCTATGAGATCGTGCGTCGCCGTGATGCGGGTTGGAGACCGCAGATCCGCAAGTCCGATGGTAGCATCCCCTGGCGGGATATCTGGCGGCAGCATTGGCAGCATTTCACGATCGGCCTGTCCGTCGCGGCCGTCGTCGGCTTCATCTCGCTCGTGCTGCTGGCCTGGATCTCTCCGGTGCTGCTCGGACTCTTGCTGGCGCCTGTCCTCGCCGCATCGGGCGGCAGCGAGGAAGTGGGTCGGGCATTGGCCCGAAAAAGACTGCTATCAATACCGGATGAAACCCGACCCCACCCGCTGAAAGCCGAATGCGATAGGGCGCGCGAACGCTATGAGAGGACCCTGGCCGACCTCAGCCCGAAGCGCCTGCTCGTCGATCCGATGGCGCGTCGCGGCCATTTCGATGCCGTCACGCCACCTTCGCCGCCGTCGCGGGGAGACCCGGATCTCGCGACCCTGTCGGCCCGCGCAAAGCTGGTCGATGCCCAGGACGCCGACGAGGCGCTCGGTTGGCTCACGACGGAAGAGTTGCTGGCCGTCCTGGCCAATCGCGAACTCTTCGAGCGGATCCCGGGGATCGTCGAGGTGGAGTGGCGTGTCGGTGAACCGGAGCTTACACCGCCCGAGAGTCAGGTATCTTGAACCCCGCAGTGGCGTGTTCGTCCCAGGCTCGCTGGCGACAATCCTTTACTGTCTGGTTACCTCGAATACGGCCCGCGACGATCGGAGCGTCACTGGAACCGACGTGTAGAGCTGGGAATGGAAGCGCGGGGATGCCTCATCCTGAACCGCGTTCCGATGTCTCTGCGCCATCCGGCTAGAAGGCTGGCCGGCTCTTGCTCAGGCAAAGGTCAACCAGATCGTCGAGGCGTGCAGTCCCGGCACACATCACGGTGTCCGCTCCGCCCCAGTATATCCTTACGCCGCCGTGGTCGTCGGCGACTGCACCGCAGGTAAATACAACGTTGTGTACATAGCCCGTGATTTCCCAGGGATCCTCCGGGGCCAGCACCCATTCGTCCGAAACGCCGATCATCTTGGCCGGATTGGCGAGATCGTGCAGCGCCACGCCGAGGCGATAGACCGCCCCGTCCATAGTCTCGAATACCCCGTGATAGATGCTGAGCCAGCCGCGCTCTGTTCGGATCGGGGTCGCCCCGGGACCGATTTTCGACTCGTCCCAATGGTAGTGCACCGGTTTCATCACCACTTCCGAATCGCCCCAGTGCACCAGATCTGGCGACCATGAAAGCCACACGGACCAGGGGCTGATCTCCGAATGGGGGCGATCCAGACGGGCGTAACGACCGTTGAACCGCTGCGGAAAAATAACGACGTTACGCATATCCGCCTGGGTGATCAGTGCCACCCGCTCGACAGTCCGGAAATCCCGAGTCCTGGCAAGCGCGATACGCACGCCATGGCGCGAATAGGCACTGTAGGTAATCAGGTATTCCCCGTCGATGCACGAGATTCTGGGGTCCTCTACCCCGAAGGCCTCGTACTCCGCAAATACGCCTTCTGTCGCCGGCGTCATGAATGGCTCTGGTCCAGCCCTGAACTTGAACCCGTCGTCGCTCTCGGCAATGCCGATGATCGATCGACCGTTACGCAGGTGGGATCGAAATAGCATGATCGTACGGTCGCCATACAGTGCAATGCCGGCATTGTGTACCGTCTCCACTGGATAGGGGATGTCGTCCGGGGTGAGAACCGGGTTGCCTGGGTAGCGTTCGATCACCGGTCTGTCAGTCCGTCCCATAGCAGTCCTCCAGCGAATTAAAGTTGTTCTCGCGATCCTCGAGGATCTTGCGATACACATCCAGGTACTCGTCCGCCATACGCTTGCAGGTGAAGCGTTCCTCAACCTCGTCGCGGCAGCGCCGCCGGTTGATCGTATCGATCCTGCGCACTGCTTGCACGGCCGCGTCCACATCCTCAACGATAAATCCCGTACTGCCATCGCGAATGATTTCCGGCATCGAGCCCCTCCCGAATGCAATCACCGGCGTACCACAAGCCATGGACTCGACCACGCTCAGCCCGAAGGGCTCGTCGAAATGTATCAAATGCAATAACGCCAGCGCACCGCCCAGCACATCTTGTCTTTTCTCCGACCCGACGGGGCCGATATATTCAATCGTGGACCCATCGATGTGCGGCTCGACCTGTTCCTGGAAGTACGCCTCGTCCTGCACTATCCCGGCGATCACCAATCGGATGCCGGTCCTGCGCGCCACCTCGATGGCCTCGTGGACACCCTTGTCGTAGTGGATACGACCAAAAAACAACAGGTAGTCCCCCGTTGCTTTCCGGTAAGAGAACTGTGCCAGATCGATGCCATGATGGATGGTGGCTATGTAGTCGAGCTCAGGACACCTGTCGGACTCGCTGATAGCCACATAATAGGTGCGCTTGTTGTACGTCCGATAGACCGGCAGAATGGCAGGAGATGAGAATCCGTGTATGGTCGTAACAACCGGTGTACCGGTAAACCCGCTGTAGCTGAGCGGCAGGAAATCGAACTGGTTGTGAATCAAATCAAACTCCCCCGCCCGTCTGAAAACTTCTGCAATATGCAGGCATTCCCACACCTTTGGATCGATCGAAGGATCTTCTGAATAGGGCCGCTCGCAAACCCAGGCAAGCTTGCCACGGGTAATGGAATCTCCGGTCGCAAACAGCGTCACGTCTTCACCCATCGCCACCAATTGTTCGGTCAGCAGGCTGACCACGTTTTCCCACGGGCCGTAATGACGCGGCGGTGTGCGCCAGGACAGGGGGCTTAACATCGCAATCTTCATAGAGGAGCCTTATGGGAAAGCCGGAGCCTGGTCCCGGCGCCAGCACAGGGTGTTGCCATGAGCAACAACAGGCTATGCGTCACAGTAGCACAACAACCCTCAGGGGCTGCCAGCATAGAACAAACACGCCGGGTACCGGATCGGAGCAAACCCACTTGCTTTGCAGGAAAATAGTTTAATCTATTGGGGTTCAACAAAATCCGGCCTGGTCTGCCAGTCAGGTCCTACCAGGCGAACAGGGCTTGTGCCGCGTGGATGCAATGAAGCCAGAAATCGGTCGTCCCCCCCCTACCCCACTTGCGCGACGCAAGTCTCTCGTGATCACGGCGAACATTGGTCGGGTCATTACCCGACCCTATGTGCCGGGCGGTGAAGAGCGCATACGCAAGCTCATCGACCGAGTGCTGAATCTGGACGAGGAACAGGCACGTGAGATCCTGGAAAAAGTCTTTCAGGACTTCTCCCACCGCCACCGTTACTTCAGGCAAAGCCTGGAGCTAAATTTCCAACTGGTAGCCGGTTTTGTTCCGGATGTCGACCAGATATCGAAGGAGCAGAGACTCTTGATCGGCTCGTACTTTACTGCGGAATACTCGGTAGAGGCGGCGGCTTTGTTCAATCCCTCTATCGTTCAGGTTCCCAACCAAGCGACGGATCCTGAAGACTCTTTCCGGTTCGTAATGAGCTTCCGTGCCACGGGTGAAGGCCACATCTCCTCCATCGAGTTTCGCAGTGGCCTTATCGATACCAACAACGATATCTATTTCGACGCCACGAGCGATTACATCGATACTCCGGAGATCCATCCAAATCCAAGCTACGACCTACACCTGTTCCGGCTCAAACTTCAAGAGATGGGGGCGAGCAATGCGGTAACGCACCAACTCCTGAACGAGCTGCCGAACGATTTCGCCTTCGACGATCTGCAGGTAAAGGTCGCCGAGCTCCAGGACAATAACCAGCTCCCACCGGCGGAGAAGACGGACGGCATCGACATGGCGATGTGGCTGGCGCGATCCAACTACCAGATCCTGTTTCGCAAGGATCACCCGATTTCCGAGCGGGTGATCTTTCCCCTGTCGGAAACCGAGCGCAAGGGGATCGAGGACGCCCGCTTTGTGCGTTTCGTCGACGACGACGGCACTGTGATCTATTACGCCACCTATACCGCGTACAACGGAGAGACGATTCTGCCGCAACTCATCGAGACCGGGGACTTCCTGTCGTTCAAGATCATTACCTTGAACGGGGCCCAGGTCCAGGGAAAGGGGATGGCCCTGTTCCCGAGAAAGATTCGGGGCAAATACGTCATGCTGTCACGCCAGGATGGTGTGAACAACGCAATCATGTTCTCGGACAACCTGCACTTCTGGCAGCAGGCAAGAATTCTGCAGGAGCCTGAATTCCCTTACGAATTCGTCCAGATGGGTAATGGCGGCTCACCCATAGAAACACCGGAAGGCTGGCTGGTAGTGACCCACGGGGTTGGCCCGATGCGGACCTACAGCCTTGGCGTCGAGCTCCTGGACCTGAACGATCCGACACGAATCATCGGCCGTATCGAGGAGCCGATCCTGGCGCCGAACGCGCATGAGCGAGAGGGGTACGTCCCCAACGTCGTTTATAGTTGCGGCACCCTGATCCACCAGGATGCATTGATTATCCCGTATGCCTTGGGCGACCAGCGCTGCAGCATCGCAACGCTGCGGATACCCCAACTGATGGCCAAGCTGATAGGCGATGCAAACGGCGCCTCTACGACGACGGCTCGATAGAAAACCGTGGTCGTCGTCGGTCCTGCGGCTCTTTCTGAACATCCAGCCGTGTAGGCTCGTCTCCCGGTGAAACCTCCTCCCGCCCTCGCTGGCTGTAGATGGCGAGTAGCGCCATGAGCCAGCAAAGGGTGGACTCCGCCCCCTGATTTTCATTTGCACCCTGCGCGCCCAGTCCGTCCCGGCAGCCCCCGGTAGCGTAATCGCAAAGATTTACCCCCAGATCGTTCTCCCCTTGGTACCAGTTGAGACAGCGGTACGCATAAGAAATCCATCCCTCATCCCGCGTGCAATTGAACGCCTCGATGCAGGCATCCACCATCGAAGCCGCCTCGATGGGCTGTTGATCGAATCGCGCCTTGGTGCCGTCCCGAGTAAACCAGCCGTCATTGCCGATCGCGGCGAAGTGTCGGCCGTTCTCGTCGGTCTGAACCTGCTTCAACCAATCGAGGGTGCGCAGACCCGTATCCAGCATCTCGGCGTCGGGTATCCACTGCCCAGACAGCAGCAAAGCCTGTGGCAGGCGGGCGTTGTCGTAGCTCAGGACATCCTCACACCATGGCCAGCTCTCGGAGGAAGAACTCCTGAACCACGCCATGAGCCGGTCCCCAAGTCTCTTGCGCATACCTCTGGCCCGGTTGTCGCTGCTGTAGCGGGACAAGTACGCATGGGTCCCGATGATGACAAAGGCGACCGCCCGAGGGGAGGTGAAATGCTCGACAGCATCCAGTGCCCGCTGGAATAGGTCGGCCGCATAGACCACCTCCCCCGCATCACGACCCAACGCTACCGCTATTCCCAACCCCCAGAGTGCGCGACCGTGGGAATCCTCCGAGCCCGTCAACTCGAGCCAGCGACGATCATAGGACATAAAGTTGCGGAACCGACCGGTCTGTTCATTGTAAGCATAACCCAGAAAACTCAAATAAACGCTGGCCAGGTCACCCAGCGAGGAGTCCAGCGGCTGGAGATCCTGTGCCGTAACGGCAACGATCAGGGCGCGGGCATTGTCGTCGACACAATAGCCGTGCATCCGATCCGGAACCGTGTAATTGGCATGCTGAAGTACACCTGTTCCATCGGTCATGCGGCGCAAATGGTTCAGCCTAATTTCCGGCAAGCGTTGCTGGCGCAGACCAAGTGGCTCCAGCCGATGTTCGGGTATCTTTTTCCGTAGCCGCTGTCGTTTGGCTTCTGCGAAGGTGTCGAGATAACGGCGGCCTACATCGCTCCAGACCATTTTGCGGCCGTACTGGTAGGCCCTTTTCTGGATGGCACGGCACTCGTCGGGATGATCCAGGAGGTCGATGACTTCCCGCGCCAGGGCGACCCGATCCCGGAATGGAACCAGCCTGCCCCGATCGTCGGCAAGCAACTCCTGAGCGTGCCAGTAGGGTGTGGACACCACCGCTTTTCCCATCCCCATCGCATAGGCGAGCGTACCGGAAATAATCTGCGCCTCGTTCAGGTACGGAGTGACATAGATATCTGCAGCGCCGATAAACTCCAAAAGGTCTTGGTCGGCAACGAAACGATCGTGAAAAACGATGTGATCCGAAACGCCAAGCTCTTTTGCACGCATGTGAAGGCTGTTTCTGTAATCCTCCCCTTGTTCGGCCTTGAGGTGAGGATGGGTGGCGCCGACCACCATGTAGATGACCCGCGGGTGGGCTTTCACGATCATCGGCAACGCATCGATGGCCACCTCAATGCCCTTGCCCGGCGAAAGCAGACCAAAGGTCAGGATGATCTTCTTCCCGGATAGACCAAACTTGTCCTTGTAGTCATCGGAAACGATAAACGGTACGTCGGGGATGCCATGGGGTATGAGGACGATCTCCTCCTCCGGCACATGGTAGATATCGCGCAGGAACTCGACTGAGCGTTCGCTCATCACCACCAGCCGGTCCGAAAACTCGGCAAGTTGCATCATGATGTGCCGATCCTGAGGGCTCGGATCCTTCAGAATCGTGTGCAGAGTGGTCACAACCGGCATCTTGAGATCGCGCAGCAGCTCGATGATGAAGCTCCCGTGCTTGCCGCCGAAAATACCGTATTCATGCTCAAGACAGACCACGTCGACCTGTTCCAGGTTGAGCAGATCGGCTGTGAGGCTGTATTCGTTCAGCTGGTTCTGGTTGATCTCGAGCCGCACCTGAGGCGGATAGGCATAGCCTTCGAGCCGATCGTTCATTGCGACGGCCCAACAGGCCTTGTCCGGTGCATTCGACGCGATGGATTCGAGCAGGTGGGTAGTAAAAGTGGCGATACCACACAGCCGAGGCAGGTGGTTGCCGATGAGGACGACGGACGTGAGGTCATCCCATGCCGGTCGTGAGCCTGCTGTGCCAAGTTTGTCCATAAGCGCTTCGTGATAGCCGGTAATCATTCGCAGGTGGGCGAACGGTCCGATCATGATAGCGCAGACGCGAAAGCCTGACAGCGAGGAGGCACATCCTTGTGCAGACTCGTTGAGAAGGTAGTAGGGGGATTTGCCACTGTTGTTGGCAACTTCGCAAGAACGCAGCGCTGAGCGGAATTGCCGGAAGTGCTTTACCTAAGTCCGCCGATAGAATGACATGAGCCCCGAGGACAGGTGGTCGAGGGTGTTTTCTCCAAACCCTCGTCGGTGGATTCGGATTTGCTGGCCTTACCCCGCTTCGCTGGCGTCACCAGAGCCCGATGTCAGGGAGCGTACGGGATCCTGCCGGATTGCACCGATACGCGCACCGGATAATCGCAGGCTTCGACATGACCTCGAGAAAGACGCGAGTCGGGCTCAGGCCATCGGGTGCTCACCCTTCCCGCGCCGGTCCAGGATCGCTGCGAATCCGGAGGTGATCGGGTAGCGGCGGTCCTTGCCGAAGGCGCGGCGGGTGATACGCACACCGGGCGGGGCCTGGCGGCGCTTGTACTCGTTTCTCAGCACCATCTTCACTACCCGCGTCACGGTGTCCTCGTCGTAACCGGCGGCGACGATGCGGTCGATCGACCAGTCCCGCTCCACGAACATCTCCAGGACCGGGTCCAGTTCGGCGTAGGCCGGCAGACTGTCCTCGTCGGTCTGGTCGGGCGCCAGCTCGGCCGAGGGCGGGCGCGAGATGACGCGCTCCGGGATCACCTCGCCAGAACGGTTACGGTATTGGGCGAGCGCGAACACCCGCGTCTTCGAGACATCCTTCAACGGGGCGAACCCGCCCGCCATGTCCCCGTACAGGGTGGCGTAGCCCACCGCCATCTCGCTCTTGTTGCCGGTGGTGAGCACGAGCCGGGCGAACTTGTTCGAGTACGCCATCAGCAGGATGCCGCGGATCCTGGCCTGTATGTTCTCCTCGGTCTCGTCGGCCGGAAGACCCTCGAAGGGTGCAGACAGGGATTGCAGAAACACCTCGAATAGCGGCTCGATGGAGATCTCGTCGTAGGCGACACCCAGTGTCTCTGCTTCGCCCCTGGCATCCTCCAGACTCATGGCGGAGGTGTAACGCGACGGCATCATCACCGCATGCACCTCGTCCGCACCGAGGGCATCGACCGCGATCGCCAGGGTCAGCGCCGAATCGATCCCGCCAGACAGGCCGATGATCACTCCCCTGAAGCCGTTCTTACTCACGTAGTCCCGCACCCCGAGGACCAGCGCCCGGTAGATGCTGTCGAGCTCGTCCAGCGGCGCCTGGCTGTCCCCCACCGGCAGTACGTCGCGCAGCGCCGCTGAATACGTGACGCACCAGAGTCCCTCTTCGAAGGCGGGGGCACGCAACCGGATACCGCCGTCGCTCCCCATGACCAGTGATTCACCATCGAAGACGAGCTCGTCCTGGCCGCCGACCTGGTTGACGTAGACCACGGGCAGACCGGTCTCGCCCGCCCGGGCGGCCAGCACCGCCTCGCGCTCCAGGTATTTGCCCAGGTGATAGGGCGAGGCGTTGAGGTTGACGAGCAGTTCGGCCCCGTCGCGCGCGCACTCCGCGGCAGGCCCCGGTTCCCAGATGTCTTCGCAGACCGTGACGCCCACCCGGACGTCGCGGACCTCCACCACACCGGTTCGCTCACCCGGGGTGAAATAGCGCTTCTCGTCGAAGACCTGGTAGTTGGGCAGCAGGCGCTTATGGTAGGTCGCAGCGACTTCTCCGTCGCGAAGCAGTAACGCCGCGTTATAGATCCGGCCCTCGACCTCCAGTGGCGCTCCGATCAGGGTGTCGACACCGGCAATACCCCCGGCCATCCCATCGAGCGCGTCACGGACCCGTCGATGCAGCCCCGGCCGCAGCACCAGGTCCTCGGGGGGATAGCCTGTGAGCGAAAGCTCGGGAAAGACCACCAGCCCGGCGCGATGCCGGTCACGGGCCGCGACGGCGAACTCGACGATCCGCGCGGCGTTGCCCTCGATGTCGCCGACCAGCGGATTGAACTGCGCCAGCGCGATGACCAGATCCCCGCTCACCCGGAGAACTCAGCGCGGGATTTCGGCGCTGCCGGCGAGCAACTCCCGAAGTCGTTCCCCCATGTCGGCCGGTGAGCGCACGACCGACACACCCGCCGCCTCCAGCGCAGCGAACTTCTGCTCGGCGGTACCCTGGCCGCCGGAGATGATCGCGCCGGCGTGCCCCATCCGCTTGCCCGCCGGGGCGGTCACCCCGGCGATGTAGGCCACCACCGGTTTGTTCACATGATCGCGGATGAAGACTGCGGCCTGTTCCTCCGAATTGCCGCCGATCTCGCCGACCATGATGATCCCCTCGGTCTGGGGATCGTCCTCGAACAGGCGCAGGCAATCGATAAAGTCCAAGCCGTGTATCGGGTCCCCGCCGATCCCGATACAGGTACTCTGTCCCAGGCCGCTCTGGGTCGTCTGATAGACCGCTTCGTAGGTCAGGGTCCCGGAACGCGAGACGATCCCGACGCGGCCGGGAAGGTGGATCGCGCCGGGCATGATGCCCACCTTGCACTCGCCCGGGGTGATGACTCCCGGGCAGTTCGGCCCGATCAGTCGGGATTCGCTGTGCTCGAGCACCTCGGCGACCTCGAGCATGTCCAGGACCGGCACGCCCTCGGTGATGCACACGATCACCCGGATACCCGCATCGACCGACTCCAGTATCGCGTCCGCGGCGAAGGCCGGCGGCACGTAGATCATGCAGGCCTCGGCCCCGGTTTCGCGCACCGCGCCCTCGACGGTGTTGAACACGGGGAGGTCCAGGTGCCGCTGCCCCCCCTTGCCTGGTGTGACACCGCCGACCAGCTTCGTCCCGTAGGCCAGTGCCTGCTCGGAATGGAAGGTCCCCTGTCTGCCGGTGAAACCCTGGCAGATCACGCGTGTATCGCGGTCGACCAGGACGCTCATGATGCCTCCCCCACCGCCGCGACGACCTTGCGGGCCGCATCGGTCAAACCGTCGGCTGCGATGACGTCCACCCCGCTTTCGGCCAGGAGTTTTCTGCCCAGCTCCACGTTGGTACCCTCGAGTCTGACGACGAGCGGAACGGCGACGTGCGCCTCCTCGACCGCCTTGAGGATCCCCTCGGCGATCAGATCACAGCGAACGATGCCGCCGAAGATATTGACCAGGATGGCGCGAACGTTTGCGTCCGAGAGGATGAGCTTGAAGGCCTCGGCCACACGCTCGGCGGTCGTGCCGCCGCCGACATCGAGGAAGTTCGCCGGCTCACCGCCGTGCAGCTTGATCAGGTCCATGGTCGCCATGGCGAGCCCGGCGCCGTTGACCATGCAGCCGATGCTTCCGTCCAGGCGGATGTAGTTGAGATCGTGTTCGGTGGCTTCGGCTTCGGCCGGGTCCTCCTGACTGATGTCCCGCATCTCCAGAAGATCCGGATGGCGGTACAGGGCGTTGTCGTCCAGGTTGACCTTGGCGTCGAGCGCGAGCAGCTCACCCGCGTCCGTCACCACCAGGGGATTGACCTCGACGAGGCTGGCGTCGCACTCGCGAAACAGGCGGTAGAGCGCGGTCAGGATCCTCCCGAGGGAACCGATCTGCGACCTATCCAGACCCAGCGCGAAACCCAGTTTGCGGGACTGGAAATCCGAAAGACCGGTCACCGGATCGACGGCCTCGGTCAGGATCCGCTCGGGCGATTGCGCGGCAACGGCCTCGATGTCCATGCCGCCGGCCGCGGACGCCATCACCGTAACGCGCCGAGTTGCCCGATCCACCAGCATGCTGAGGTAGTATTCGTGCCGGATGCCCGTCAGCGACTCGACGAGCAACACGTTGATTGGAAGTCCCCGGCTGCCGGTCTGGTGGGTCGACAGGGTCCCGCCCAGCAGGTCGCCGACCGCCTTGCGCAATGCGGATTCGTCGCGCGCCACCCTGACGCCACCCGCCTTGCCGCGCCCACCGGCATGGACCTGCGCTTTGGCGACCCAGCCCTCGCCGGGCAGCGAGTCACGTAGGCTGTCGAGATCACCGGGTTCGCGCACGACGACCGAGGCCGGCACGGGGATACCGAAGCGCCGGAACAATGCCTTGGACTGGTATTCGTGTAGGTTCATGTCTGTCCAGGAATCCTTGGAGATCAGAGGGTTGCGACAAGCACTGGCGTCTGTCCTGGCGCGCCGCCGGGATCGAACGAAGTCATCTTCCCTGTCCCCGATGCGGCAACACCCGTATACCCATGTTCGGGCAGCAGGACTACTATAGCGTCTATCTCGCGTCATCGCCCGCGTGTGCAGCGGCGGGGCACGGCGTCCCGGAGTCGCGAACCACGGCATGAATAAGCTACCGCTCCCGACGAACCGATGAGTCTCAACCGCCCGCCCGAAACGCGATACCCCAAGACGTACCCTTGTTGGCCCGAACATACACAATTCCCGCGGCAGCCACACCGATAACCGGCGCCTGGCGGCCAGTCTACTGATTCCTCACGGAGCCCGGACCCTGTTCTCCATACCCGTCAGCGCGGCACATCCGGTGACACCGCAGTGGAAGGCGCTGCTGGTGTTCAACTTCTACCGCATCGGCATCGCGGGACTCCTGTTGGTGCTGTATGTCAACGAGAAGCCTCAGTTCCTGGGTTCGTATCTGCCGGAACTCTACGCCTACACCAGTGTCGCCTACATCGCCCTGACGGCGTTGTCGTTCTTCGCGGGGTACCAGCGCACTCCCCCCTTCGCCGTTCAGGTCTACGTCATGGTGTTGGCGGACACGGCCGCAATCAACGTACTGATGTTCAGCAGTGGCGGCGCCACCACCGGGCTGGGGATGTTGATGATCGTTGCCGTAGCCGGTGCGAGCATCCTCATGCCGGGCCGGCACGCCCTGTTTTTCGCGGCGATCGGCTCGATCGCCGTCCTGTTCGAGGAGGTCTACGCGTCTTTCGGCCATCGCTTCGAGACGACTGCTTACACACAGGCCGGGATCCTCGGCGTCGTGCTCTTCGTAACTGCATGGCTCGCCATGACGCTGGCCAGACGCCTGCAACAGACCGAGATGCTCGCGCTGCAGCGCGGGATCGATCTGGAGGACCTCGCGGAACTGAACCGCCACATCATCGACCGCATGTCCCAGGGTGTCATCGTCGTCGACGAGAACGCCAACATCCGGCAGGTCAACCAGACCGCCTGGCGCCTGCTGGGCCGCCCGGTCATCGGCCACAATCGCCCCCTTCGGGAGGTCTCCTATCCACTCGACCGGTACCTGTCCCGAATACGCAGGCAGGAACGCCCTGGCGAGACACAACCGGACCTGAGCGTCATCCAGGGTCTCAGGGTGCGCGCCGCGCACATCAACCCCGGGTCCGTGAAGAGCGGATGCGTCCTGTATCTCGACGATGCGGCCGAGATCAATCGGCACATCCAGGAAACGAAACTTGCCTCCCTGGGGCAATTGACGGCCAGCATCGCCCACGAGATCCGCAATCCGCTCGGGGCCATCGGCCACGCCGCTCAGTTGCTACAGGAATCAGAGCATCTCGATGCCGCAGATCTCCGCCTGACCGGGATCATCAATGATCAGACGCGGCGGATGAACACCATCATCCGCAATATCCTGCAGCTCTCGCGGCGCGAGCCGCCTCGCCAGGAGCAGATCGTGCTGACACCATGGCTGACTGCGTTTTGCGAGGAATTCATCCAGGCCCGCGAGCTGCCCGCCGACGCTATCGACATCAGCCCGGCGCCGGAATCCATCGAGGTGAACTTCGATCCGGGCCACCTGCACCAGATCCTGTGGAACCTGTGCATCAATGCACTCAATTACGGCAGGGACGGCGACGAGGAGGCGAAGATCGACCTGCGAGTGGGTGATCCGCGCGATACCGGCGCTCCGTTTATCGATGCGATCGATCACGGCCCGGGGATCCCGCCGATGGACCAGACCCGGCTTTTTGAGCCGTTCTATACGACAAGCGCCAGCGGCACGGGGCTGGGGCTGTACGTCTCCAGACAACTTTGCGAAAAAAACGGCGGTGCGCTGACCTATATTCCCAGCCCTTCCGGCGGTAGCTGTTTCCGGGTCCAGTTCGCGCGGCAGATCACCTAGCAGATCGGGAAAAGCAGACCAGTCACCGCGAAAATCCCCTGCGCAGGCGTGCGCTTCTCTCATCGTCCGCTATGCTCAGAACACGACCGCGAACGATGCGGCCGGGAGGGCAGGGGTCTCCCGAACCTATCGAATCAGCCATCTGAGTCATGACGCTTCGAACAACCCTCATTGCTGTGTCTGGTCCTGCCGATCGCTGTGATTCACGCGGGGACGAACCTGGCCGGGGGATCGCGAAAACAACTTCAATCCGTACCTGCGGGTCATCGGTATCGCCTGCGGCGACCATCCGACATACCGCCAGACGTGCGTGATGACACTGGCGGCGGCCTACGAGGCATCTAGCGTGAAGGGTTGTGGAAACCGCCGCGACGACACGCAACCTGCACCGAGTAGACCGGATTGACTGAAAAACTTAAGGGGAACGAATCTTGCCGCACGCGCTGATCGTTGACGACGAAGCCGACATCCGTGAATTACTCGAGATAACGCTCGGCCGGATGGACCTGCAGACGCAGGCCGCCGCCAACGTCAACGAGGCCAAAGACCTGCTGGCGAAGCAACCGTTCGACCTGTGTCTGACCGACATGCGCCTGCCGGACGGAAACGGTATCGAGATCGTCACACATATTCAGCAGCACTATCCTCGCACCCCCGTCGCCATGATCACTGCCTACGGCAGCATGGATACCGCCATCAAGGCGCTCAAGGCGGGGGCGTTCGACTTCGTGTCGAAACCGATCGAGCTGGGGCCCCTGCGTGATCTGGTCTCGAGCGCCCTGCAGCTCAATACCGACACCGTGTCCTCTGCCAAGAGCAAGGGGGAGGTCGCGGCCGGGGAGACACTGCTCGGCGAGTCGCCGATCATGGTCAGACTCAAGGCAACCATCGGCAAGGTCGCCCGCAGCCAGGCGCCCGTCTTTCTCCATGGTGAGTCCGGCGTCGGGAAGGAGCTGGTCGCACGCAGTATCCACGCCCAGGGTCCCCGGGCCGACCGCCCGTTCGTCCCGGTCAACTGCGGCGCGATCCCGACCGATTTGATGGAGAGCGAATTCTTCGGACACGTCAAGGGCAGCTTTACCGGGGCGGTCACCAACAAGGAGGGGCTGTTTCAGGCGGCCAGCGGCGGCTCGTTGTTCCTGGACGAGGTCGCCGATCTCCCGCTGCACATGCAGGTCAAACTGCTTCGGGCAATCCAGGAACGCGCGGTAAAGCCAGTCGGGGCGCATCGTGAATCGCATGTGGACGTTCGTATCCTCAGCGCAACGCACAAGGACCTGCTGGCCGAGATCGACCGTGGAACGTTCCGGCAGGACCTCTACTACCGGATCAATGTGATCGAGCTGAAGGTACCTGCGCTGAGGGACCGACTCACGGATCTGTCCCGGCTCGCCGGCCACTTCCTGGACCGGATTGCCGCGCACTGGGGGGAAGGCTACCTGGCGCTGTCGACCGATGGCTTGGAGAAACTCCGCCAATACACCTTTCCGGGCAATGTCCGGGAGCTCGAAAACATCCTGGAACGGGCGGCGACGTTGTGCGACAGCAACGTGATCCACGCAGACGACCTGCACCTGGCCAGGGCGCCGGCGCCCATCGATACGCCGCCTCCGGCTCCCGAGGAAGCCCCCGCCCTTGACGGTCAGCTACAGGATTACCTCAGCACAAGGGAAAAGGACGCCATCGTCAAGGCGCTGGAACAGACCCGATGGAACAAGACCCGGGCGGCGAAACTCCTTGGGCTCACCTTTCGCCAGCTTCGATACCGATTGAAGAAGCTGAACATCGAATAACCACGATGGGTCCCTACAGCGGGGAGAGGACGGCGGGACGATCACAGGGAACGAAAACCCGGGTATCCGCGGCCGTTTTCGATTCACGTTTGTATTGACCCGCGTCATATGCCTGCATTACCAAACCGGGTACAGTTGCACATCGTCCCTGGCGGAAATACCGTCTTGCGGTTTCCGTAGTGAGCGAATGACCAGGGACCGGGCATTTCCGCGATTGCGAGCCAGCTCACCGACATGTTGAGAGGCGTTTGTGCAAGCCATCGAATTCGATAAGGAACTGATACGCCGCTACGACCTTAGCGGACCCAGATATACCTCGTACCCCACGGCGGTGCAGTTTCACGAGCGTTTTGCCGCCGAACAGTACCGTGAGGCTGCGCGCCGCTCCAACGAAGGTGAGGAACCGCGCCCGCTGTCCCTGTACGTGCACATCCCGTTCTGCGCCACCGTATGCTTTTATTGCGCCTGCAACAAGGTGGTGACCCGAAACCGCGACAGGGCGGTCCCGTACCTGGAAAACCTGTACCGGGAGCTTCGCATGCAAGGGGAGCTGTTCGACGCGTCCCGGTCCGTGAACCAGCTTCATTGGGGCGGCGGCACGCCGACGTTTCTGAACCCGGAACAGATGGCGGAGCTGATGACCGTCATCTCGCGTCACTTCAACCTGCGTGACGATGACCAGGGTGAGTACTCGATAGAGATCGATCCGAGAGAAGCCGACGAACACACGATCGAGCTGCTGCGTGAACTGGGCTTCAACCGCATCAGTCTCGGTGTCCAGGACTTTGAACCCAGGGTCCAGGCGGCGGTCAACCGCATTCAGTCGGAGGAACAGACCTTTGCCGTCATGGAGGCGGCGCGTAGTTGCGGTTTCCGCTCCATCAACATGGACCTGATCTACGGATTGCCGTTCCAGACCGAGATGACCTTCGCCCGTACGCTGGAGAAGATCATCTCCGCCCGGCCCGACCGGCTCTCGGTTTTCAACTATGCCCACCTCCCGGAACGCTTCAAGCCGCAGCGACGCATCCATGCCGCGGACCTGCCGTCACCCGCGAGAAAACTCGCGATCCTGCAGACCAGTATCCGCATGCTCAGCGAGGCGGGGTACGTCTATATCGGGATGGACCACTTCGCCAGTCCGGACGACGAACTGACCATCGCGCAGCGCCAGCGCCAGCTCTACCGCAACTTCCAGGGCTACTCCACCCACGCCGACTGCGACCTTATCGGCACGGGCATCACGTCCATCGGCAGCGTCGCCGACACCTACGGGCAGAATGTGCGCACCCTGCAGGCGTACGACGAGCGTATCGGCGCAGATCGGGTACCCGTGTTCCGGGGCATTCGCCTGAATCGGGACGACCAGATTCGCCGGCACGTGATCAAGGAGCTGATCTGCCACTTCTCTCTCGATTTCCCGGAGGTGGAAGCCGCGTTCGAGATCGAGTTTGGCCGCTACTTCAGATCGGAGCTCGAGCGTCTGAAAATGATGCGCAAAGATGGCTTGATCGACCTGAACTCGGACGGGATCCAGGTCCTGCCGCGTGGCAGGCTGTTGATCCGAAATGTCTGCATGGTGTTCGACCGCTACCTCGGCGGGCAGCAGGAAGCCCGCTATTCCAAGGTGATCTGATCCGGGCCGGGGGTCTTGGCTGCCAGATAAGGGGTGGGATGGGGGCTCTGGCAGCGGCTTGCCGGCCAGGCACCCGATCACTCGAACGGGGGCTGGCCAGCAAAAGAGACACTTCCCTATGTCCTATATTTCCGCAATTCTACAGCTTACTGACCGGACTGCTGAGCAGGCGCCGCTGGTGCGCCACCGTAGGGCGCGCCATAGGCACCCGGATAACCGCCCCAGGGACCGCCCCCCCAGCCGCCGTAACCCGGATAACCACCATAGCCCCAGGGACCACCGCCGTAGGGGCCGTACCCGCCGTAGTAGGGATAACCATATCCGTAGCCGCGACCATAGCCGCGTCCGCTGCCGCTGCCGCTGCCGCGCATGCTGAAGTCCATGTCGCCGAACATGTCACCCCAACCGTCACCCAGGCCAGAACCATTACCCCAGCCGGGGCCGCCCCACCAGGCGTTCGCGGACTGCATCGGAAGTGCCGCCGCAACGGCGACGACGGCCGCGGACGAAAGCGTGGTTAGTTTCTTCATTGAAAATTACTCCGAGAATTGATGAATGGACATGACCGTGTACTTCCTAACTACAGAAGAACCACTGGCCATTATCTACACGGCCACGAGTAAGTAAACAGATTAGGCTCTGTTGACATGCATCGTGGACGGCGGCTTTACGGATCTTTTCCGCCCTGACGGCGTTGGATTCGACTTGCAATGGGGCGGCATTGCGCATCGAATCCGCCTTGTCAGGACGAAAAATCCCTCGAAAATCCACTCGCCCAGATAAATGTCAACA